>Ga0194133_10003119_pt1 | contig 24115 bp, 20 predicted proteins | sample TA2KigOf40mmetaG_FD_155448 | JGI IMG/M metagenome (GOLD analysis project Ga0194133, IMG submission 155448) | Freshwater microbial communities from Lake Tanganyika, Tanzania - TA2015055 Kigoma Offshore 40m | ecosystem: Environmental > Aquatic > Freshwater > Lake | place: Tanzania: Lake...
CTTTTTCATAATTCACCTCAATATTTTTAAAAATGACATCGATGAGTTTGAACCGGATGAATTTCTCCATCATCGGGTAATAGATTTTGTCGAAGTAGTTGCTAATCATATACACGGTATCCACGAAGACAGTCATTCCAGCAATTTTCAAAAGAAGGGTCAACGAGTTACTGTATTCCAATTTATTGATCGCGGTAGTGAAGTTGGAAAATAGGTCAGACAATACGATCATTTCGATCGGATTACATATGAGTGTCGTAATGATCGTAATGAATACCCAAAATTTATTTTCATTCAAGAAGTTGAAGATATATCCTGTAATGATATGATTCTCCATCGTGCCGATGATGGGTGTCAGGAGCGATATATATTAAATTACAATACTATTATTATAATGACATATAATAGTAATACAAACTGATGTTGAAGTATCATGTCTCCGAACTTACTTAACCTCTACTGGGGGTTTTCACGAGACGAGATCGACGGCCAGTCTTGGAATTAATCTTAATCGCGCCGAACTTCCCCTTGCGTGCGGTGTAGCCATACTTGCGCAGACGGTTCTCCTTCTTTGCGGTGACGTGCTTCTTCGCACTCACAATACGACCATGCTTATTAAACACGAGATCGCTCTTAGTAAGACCACCGGGGGTCTTGTAGGCGGTATCATGCCATACTTGGGCACGAGAACCTTCTAACATCTCATACTTCTTACCTTTGACGTGGTAAAATCCATCATCGTGGCGGTCCAAACGTTTCACCATTTTACTAAATCTCTCGTTATACCTTATCACTAGAAAAAATCTAAAATGAATTTGTTATGGGTGCTCCGTATCCGCCAGGTGCGCCGGTCCACCGTCCAAAACGGTTGATATTATTCACCGCATATACCTTTTTCACATTCTTTGTTTCGGTTGCCACGCGAATATTTTGCGCATAACGCATCTTCTTCGTGATATTGGTATTATTGGTGGATGTTGCCATTCCTGCGGTTGGGTTCGTGATCGTGGGGCATTTATAATACGGAACGCTAGTATTATTTCCGTATAAATCTATGTTTCTATCAATATCACTACAGGTAAGACCCATACCAAAAATCGTTCTGTAACGCGGCGCTGTCATTATGTCACTCTAAAGATACATATTCGATCCAAAATAAAATTGAAGAAGAGTTAAACATATTGTCGGAATATACTATACCTCAGGACATAATGCCACCTAAAGTCGCTACCAAAGCCGCTGCCGCTCCTGCCGCTGCCGGAACCGAAGACCTTAACAAATATCAAAAAATGACGGATCGTGAGCATATCCTCAAGAAGCCAGACACTTATATTGGAACGATCGAACCGACAGAAACGATCGACTATGTAATGGACGTAGCACCTACTGCGGTTGATGATGCCGCAGGTGCCGCCGCAGGTGCCGCCGCAGGTGCCGCCAGTGCTGTTGCTCCCGTGACCGCTCTGACCCGACGCAATATCAAATACATCCCCGGTCTCTACAAGCTCTTCGATGAAGGGATGGTGAATATGCGCGACCATGTCGTCCGTCAAGCCCAAGCTGTCGCGGATGGAAAACCAGACGCACTCCCTGTCACCACCCTCGAGGTTGAGATTGACCCTGTCGATGGAACGATCCACATGACGAATGACGGTAACGGGATTGATGTAGCACAGCATCCCGAACATAAACTCTGGATTCCTGAGATGATTTTCGGCCACCTTCGCACATCAACAAACTACGATGAGAACAAGAAGGAGAAAATCGTTGGCGGGAAAAACGGATTCGGGTTCAAACTTGTCCTCATTTGGTCGGTGTGGGGTCGGGTTGAAACGGTGGATCATGTCCGCGGACTAAAATACGTCCAAGAGTTCCGTAACAATCTTTCAGAAATCATGCCGCCGACCGTTACCAAGTCCAAGGTGAAACCGTATACACGCGTGAGCTTTCGGCCTGATTACGCGAGATTCGGTATCGTTGGAAACAACCTCACCACAGACATGGCAGCACTTTTCCTGAAACGCACCTACGATATTGCGGCGGTGACCGACAAGACTGTGAAAGTGAAATACAACGGTGCGCTTGTTCCTGTACGTCATTTTCAGCAGTATGTCGATCTCTATATCGGCGCAAAGGGAAGTGGCGGCGAAGGCGGTGCTGGCGTCAAGCGCATCTACGAGAACCCTGACCCTCGTTGGGAGTATGTCGTCTGCCTCACGACCACCGACGAATTCGCACACATCTCATTCGTAAATGGAATTTACACTCCGAGAGGAGGAAAGCACGTAGAATATATCATCAATCAAATTGTCCGCAAGCTTGCGGAGCTCATCAAGAAGAAGAAGAAAGTCGATGTAAAGCCGAATACCATTAAAGAACAACTCATGCTATTCCTCCGCTGTGATATCGAGAACCCGTCATTCTCTAGCCAGACCAAAGACGAGCTCGGGACCGCGGTTGCGAATTTTGGGTCGAGTTGCAAAGTGAGTGACGAGTTCATCGAGAAGCTTGCCAAACTCGGTGTTATGGACGCAGCATGTGCGCTCACGGAAGTCAAGGATACGAAAGCCGCGAAGAAGACCGATGGTGCGAAAACTCGAACAATCCGCGGAATCCCGAAACTCATCGACGCGAATTATGCTGGTTCGCCTGATAAATCCTCACAATGCACGATTATCCTTTGCGAAGGTGATTCAGCCAAGGCGGGTATTATCAGCGGCTTAAGCAAAGAAGACCGCAATTATATCGGCGTGTATCCGATGAAAGGTAAGCTGTTTAACGTTCATGGCGAGACGACGAAACGCATTTCAGAGAACCGCGAGATTGCGGAAATAAAACAGATTCTCGGTCTTGAAACTGGAAAGACATACACACCCGCAGATGTTGCCACGCGGCTGCGTTATGGAAAGGTGCTCTTCATGACCGATCAGGATTTAGATGGTGCTCATATTCAAGGTCTCGGTATCAACCTCTTCCAAACAGAGTGGCCATCACTTACGAAGATACCGGGTTTCATCGGATTCATGAATACGCCGATTCTGAAAGCACGCCGCGGCGCACAAGAAGTCCTCTTTTACAACGACGGCGAGTTTGAGGCATGGAAGAAGCAATTCCCCGACGCGGTCGTCCCAGCAAGTTGGCACACGAAATATTATAAAGGTTTGGGCACAAGCACAGGAAAAGAGTTCAAGGAATATTTCGAGCATAAGAAAATGGTGTCGTTTGTTCATACTGGAAAGGAAAGTGACGACCACCTCGACATGGCATTCAACAAGAAACGCGCGGATGATCGTAAGGAGTGGTTGGCGAATTATTCGCGTGAGGCGTTCCTTGATACATCGAAGCCGGCGATCCCGTATGAAGAGTTTATCGACCGCGGCCTGATTCACTTCTCGATCTACGACAACGAGCGTTCGATTCCCAACCTGATGGATGGGCTGAAGATTTCGCTGCGTAAGATTCTGTATGCGGCATTCAAGAAGGGCGGTCTGAAGACGGAAATCAAAGTTGCGCAATTCAGCGGGTATGTATCGGAGCATTCTGCTTATCACCACGGTGAGGCGAGTTTGAATGCGGCGATTGTCGGGATGGCGCAGAACTTCGTTGGAAGCAACAATATTAACCTGCTTGAACCGAATGGTCAGTTTGGCGGGCGCCTTCAAGGAGGAAAAGACAGCGCAAGCGAAAGATACATCTTCACACAGCTCAACAAGCTGACACGACTCATCTTTCGCCAAGAAGACGACGCAGTTTTGTCGTATATTAACGATGATGGTCAAATGGTAGAGCCGGTGTATTACGCACCGGCGATTCCGATGATCCTTGTGAATGGAAGCAAGGGTATCGGGACAGGATTCAGCACAGATGTCATGCCGCATAATCCGCTTCAAATCATCGCTTATATTCGGTCGATGCTCGCCGCAACGCCGGCGACTGACCGTCCAGTCATCGAGCCATACTTTAAGGGATTCAAAGGGACGATCCGGAATATCGCGGGCTCCGCGACCTCAGCTTCGGCTCCGGCTCCGGCTCCGGCTTCCGCCTCCGCGAAATATCTCATCAAAGGCACCTACGAAATCATCGCCGACCGTAAAGTCCGTATTACCGAGCTCCCGATTGGAACATGGACCGATGATTATAAAGAATTCTTGGAGAAGTTGATGGACGCACCCGCGCCTTCGGCATCCGACAAAGACAAAGACAAAAGCGGCAACAAAGCGGCAGCAACAGCGACCCCCGTTCTCAAGGAATACACCGACATGTCCACCGACACTGTTGTAGATATTACTGTCACATTTCATCCATCCTATCCGCATACACCGAAAGATCTTCAAGCCGCAATCGTGGATGCCGACGCTGGAACGAACAAATTGGAGAAGCTTCTCGCACTCTTCACGACACAAAGCACTACGAATATGAATCTGTTCGATGCGCATGAGAAACTCCGGAAATACGCGACGATCTACGACATCATCGAAGACTATTATACCGAACGTCTCGCACTTTATGCCAAGAGAAAGGCGGCGATGCTCGCACAACTCGCGAACGAACTGCGCGTGCTAACAAACCGCGCCCGATACATTCAAGAGATCCTCGACGATAAACTGGAATTACGAAGGCAGACAAAGGAAGCCATTTTCGCAAAGATGACCGACCATGGTTACGAACACATCGATGGCGACGTCGAATTCAAATATCTTCTCAAGATGCCGATGGATAGCGTGACCGACGAAAATGTCAAGCATCTCTTGTCGGAACGTGACGCGAAACGTGTGCAACATCAGGGTCTCGCAGATACGTCGATTGAAACATTATGGATACGTGACTTGGATGAATTGGAGGTGGAGTATAAAAAGTGGGTCGCAACATCAACTGCGGTGATAGAGACGAAAACTGGAGTAGCATCAGGAGGAAGTGGTGCTGTGGCATCCAAGAAGAAGATGGTCGTAAAAAAGGCATAATCATGTAAGGTATTGTGTAGTATAAATCATAAAAATAATAAAAAACCTATTTTTTATTATTGGTCGACAAGTAATCTAAAACCACGGTTTCAACTCTAGCGTCTTATGCTTGTAATCCGAGAAATTCGGGTGAGCCATCGGCGTGTACATGTTGCTGACATCACGCTTATATTGAATATAACCCTCCGCTTCGCCATGAACACGAGGCACACAATATTCAAATACTAACTCATTCAACTCGATAATCTGCTCACGGATATCGGTGGGAGCGTTGGCGGCGTTCTGAAGGTAAATCGTGCGCATGATGATGCGGAGGGTATCACAATCCTGTTCGCCAATTACATACTTGCCGCGGGAGCGCTGATATACACCAGCACGAATACCGTTTTGAATAATCTGCATATTCTCTTTACTGAAGAACGCATTCGAGAGAGGTGTGTTTTCCCAGATTCCGTTCAGCGCATCACGGTAAGTCACGCACTGATGAACAGGGTTTTTATCATAAAGAGCGAATTGGTCTTGAATAGGGGGAGTCAGGATATCCAGCCGACCATTTTTAGGTTGTCCGATAAATGTTTCTTCAGGGAAAGCACGATAATCAAAACGATTCATATGAACGAACGAATATACGCTAAATAACGTTGTTGTATAATGTATAGATATTATATCATTACTATATATAGCGTATTCGTATATTCTCTAATATTATGGATTTTACTTCAAGTTCAAAAAATACTGGTTCGTCGGCATTTGGAAGTTCCGGTAATGGAGCTTCCAGCAGCACATCCGGCAACGGTCTGTTTAGCAACTTTTCCAGTCTTTCAATACAAAAAATGGTATTATTACTCGCAGTCATCGCATTTATAATATCGATTGGCACGGTCGCGATTCTACTCTGGAAGTCAAAGAGTAGTCAAAAATGGCCGCCTGAGGTCGCAAAATGCCCTGATCGTATGGAATTTGACGGATCAAAGTGTGTAGATAACTACGGGTTATTAGGAAACACTGTTGTTCAAGCCCCAAGTGAAGACAACTGCACTAATTTTTCAAATAGTATGAATCTGAAATATGCGGGGGCGGGGCTAAATGGTGTTGATGACAACGGTTATATTCCATGGGAAGGTGTCATCGACGGTCAAAAGTCACGTGCGAGTTCTTTGAAATGTTTAACATAAGAGACACACATTACTAACTATGACAAAATATATTGTATTATGTCATACTGCGACGCGGTATTTACATACGGTAAGCTCCAGGTGCGGCACCAGATGCCTGCTTGGCCACCGCTGGCAGAGAGTCAGAAGGAGCACCCAAACCATAAGTTCCTGCCTTCATGTTGCTAGTCACGCACATCGAGTAGAACAAACGTGTCTGGAAATACATAAGGGCATATACTAAGATCATCAAAAACGAATATACACCGCTCATTATCGTGATTTTCCCCCTAAATAAGAGCACCAACGAAGAAACAAAGCCCAAGGCGGCAACTGCCAAGAAAATAAAATTCACGACAGTAAGCCAATAAAACAACAGACAGTAATCCTTGTCAAGAGGGGCAAATAGTTCTTGGATTGCGTTCATTCTCTCAATAATGGTCGTTATAATATATAAACACAAAAAATATATTCACATATCACACATAATATATTCACATATCACACATAATATATTCACATATCAAACAAATGGATAATTATACTGTGTTTTTGGGGCGAGAAACCATCTATAATAATATACGCGATTTCTTAGCGTCATTCCAGAAAAATAAATCAGATCTTACTTTCAAACGAGGCATCTATATTTATGGCGATCCCGGCTCCGGAAAAACCGAATTCGTTGTTCGACTACTGAAAGAACTCAATTATGATATGGTGAAATATGATGCGGGAGATATTCGAAACAAATCCATTATCGAATCGATTACACAACATAATATCTCGGATAAAAACATCATGTCAATATTTCAACGCAAAATTCAGAAAATCGTCGTCGTCATGGACGAGCTTGACGGAATGAATAACGGTGATAAAGGCGGGATTACATCTCTCATCAAACTGATCCGTCCTAAAAAAACGAAAAAACAGAAACTAGAAGAAGTAACGATGAATCCAATCATTTGTATAGGGAATTACCATATCGACAAGAAAATCAAAGAATTGATGAAAGTGTGTTATGTCTACGAGTTGAAAACACCTACACCTGCGCAAATGTCGAATATCATCGACATGAAGTTGCCAGCGATTGATACGGCGATGCGAAAAAATATCATCACATTCGTTCAAGGTAATCTTCGTAAGCTAAATGCTGTAATAGAAATGAGCAAAAAATCAAACACGATACTTGCGAATAATATTCTTCACGCGATATTTCAGCCGAAGACCTATAACGAAGATATCAAAAAAATAACCGAAAAGTTGATGAATACGGAATATCCGATTTCGGATCATAATGTTCTAATCAACGAAACAGACCGCACCACAATCGGTCTGCTTTGGCATGAGAATATCATCGACTTATTCGAGAAAATGCCCGTATCTGTTTCTGCACCTTTTTACAAGCTTGTATTGGATAATATATGTCAAGCGGATTATTTTGACCGTATTACATTCCAAAATCAGATTTGGTTATTTAATGAGTTGTCGTCACTTATCAAGACATTCTACAATCATCATTTGTTTCACAAATCGTTCCCCAAAAAGGCACGGTTTCATCCGACCGAAGTGCGATTTACGAAGGTTTTAACAAAATACAGCACAGAATACAATAACCAGCTATTTATACAGAATTTATGTATTCAACTATCGATGGACCAGAACGATTTATTCACATTTTTCATGACGCTAAAAAAACAGTATTCTGAAGAAGAGATTCCGCGCATTTTAGAGATGTATGAAATCACGAAATTAGACGTAAATCGTATTTATCGATATTTAGACAAATATATGGAAAAATCTGTAGTAGTGAACGAAAATGACATATACAGCGGCGAAGTTGATAATCAATATGATTCTGTCTTACTAGAATGAAAGGTCGGATCTTATGCGTTTGAATAATACGTAAAAGATATAATTAGTATTTAGAAATAACTAACATGGGAGCGTCCATTTCATTTGATTCAAAATACCGTTTAATTTTAGATACGGAAGTAGAATGTATTTCGGTGAATCCTCCTGGAACGGTCAAAGAACAAATAGCAAAACAAGAGAGCGGAAGCGGAAGTGATAGCGAAAGCGAAAGCGGCAGCGGCAGCGGCAGCGGCAGCGGAAGTGATAGCAGCGACAGCGAAGTAGAGAACAAAGTATATACTGTAAAGATCACTCCCGAAATTGTTAGTTATATACGTAGTTATCTTCGAAAGAATGAATTCTTGGATGAATTTGACTTGATTACGGAGATCGACCTTGATAGCTACGATCATGCTCCTGGATCGGCGCTTGTATTTAATTCGGACTCCATCGTATACATCACAAACAATCAAACAATCGAAGCGGTGGGAGAGTGGGAATACCTTCTACCAGAGAAAGAAGAGGTCAAGCATAAATCATCGAAGGCGAAAGCGAATGCGAAGGCGAAATCGAAGGGGAAATCGAAGTATCACGACAATGACGATGACGATGACGACGACGACGATGACGATCACGGCAACAACTCGCGTAATAAATACAAAACAAAAAATGATGAGCTTCCTGTAAGTGAAATCGAGCATATTCTTAACGATAAGTTTGAAGAATACAATAAAGGACACGAGTTTGTAATTCATGAATCGAAAAATAATCTTCTTTGTTTGAAGATTAACTCTGTTGAAATCGTGAAAGCATAGACGACACACACACACATTCCAAATAATATCATAATTGTGCGACGTTCAATATGATATTATTGATAAATTATTAGACGTAAATGGTTTCTGGTATACTATCAGTGGAGGCGGTAGGTGCCGATGCCGCTGCCGATGCCGCTGCCGCTGCCGATTCTGCCTGTGCTTTTTGTAACGCCTGATACTTTTCATGAAGCATATTATACTCATGGTTCAATCGTGCTATTTCTTGATCACGTGACGAAACATCATTTTGTAATGCTTGAAGAATATCAACGATCTGTTTGTTATTCAACGTAACGGGTGGTTGACCTTCTTGTTGTAACACGATATTGCCGCCCCCTCCGGCCGCCGCCGCGTCTTGCGCCATCTTTGCGCGTTCTTTCTCAAGCTGTAATGTTTGCGCGATTACGTCCGGCTTCATTTCAGGTCGACCCGGTTCATATTTTTCCAACAACCCTTCTAGATCATTCATATAAAACCGGCGAAGTTCGTTATTTTTGATAAAATCCATCACCTTCTTCGGCGAATCTCTCACTACATCCGGATTCGCATTTACAAGCAGCTTACGTTTATCAAATGTATTATGTTCATGCGAAAATACCAGAATCACTTTCGTTGGGTCAAGTTGGACGAATGGAACTGTGTAATCTTTCAAGAATGCGCGTTCTTCCGCCAAACATGCGTCATCATTATAGCGGTTATTCTTTAACAACTTTCGTTTGAATGCGAATGTTCCTGCGGTGGCGTGATTCGGTCCATACGGTCCAAACCGCTTCATCTGTTTAATATGCTTGAAATAGATGTAAATCTCACTCGAACCAGCACATAACGCGTCGGGATGAGATATCAACATTTCAACTGCGTGAGAGACGCGTTTTGGAGGATAATAATCATCGTCATCCATATACACCAGTATTTCACCACGGGATTTCTCGTGAAGCAAATTACGCTTTCGACCCAACGTCATTTTGGTATCATATTTAAAATATTTCACACGAGGATGTGATGCTACGAGGTCTTCGATCGGGTCGGTCCCATCATCAATAATAATCCATTCCATGCGATCTTGCGGATAATCTTGTGCGTTAAAACACGCAATCATCGCGTTAATAAATGGTCGGCGATTAAATGTGGGTGTACAAACACTTACAAATGGATATTTTTTGAAATATTCTGGGCTTGTTTTATCGATACCCGTCGCCGATACCGATGCCGATGCCGTCCCTGCCGCTGATGCTGAACCTGCCACTGCTTTATTCTTACCACCCATATCGTATAAATGTGAATATAATAGGTCTTATACGATATTGTTTATGTTCTTTCTTTCGTTCGTTCGTTCGTTCGTTCGTTCGTTACGCTCCCCAATTCTTAATCGAGTTAATAAAATTCATGATTCCTTGCCAATAATGTGTAAGATACAATACAAGTAACATTAGAATCACAATCGCAGCAACATTAATATCTAAATACTCAAATGCGTAATACATTAAGGTCAGGTTAAAGAAAAAGAATATAATCGGAACATACTTAGCGTATAATTCGCGATACTGGTCCCAATGAAGAAGAGGGTATATAAATAAGGTCCCGATGAACTGAATCAATTGAACAAAATACGATACTATCGGAAATATACCTAGACCAAAACCTGTAAATATAGACCATAATGAACCGCCAATAAACTCTTTACGATTGTCGGTCGGATTCAGAATCATACCGATCACCGTGGTGAAAAATGGACCACCCATCAACATAAAACCGACCAAAAGTAAAAATACAAACGGAATAAGAATAATCAATAAAGGTGATACAGCATCTTGTAATTCGACAGGGATCGCGTTTGAAATACGTGTGATTTGTTCAAAGATATAGGACAACATCGCACGGTCTGATGAAAATGAAAATATGAATGAGTTATTGATCCATTGCTTGAAGCGTGCCTTAACAAAATCCCAATTTAAAAGATTTACTTTTGTTACGCCCTCTTCGACACTGTCATTCACCAGATCTAAATCGTCTTTCGTTAAACAGAACCATTTAAAGACGTAGGTATCAAGAATAATCGCGGCTTTCAAGTATATTTTTTTAGACGTTTCAATCTTAGGATCATCCGCAATCCCTCCGAACTTATCATCACAGTCGGCGTCGCAACTCGTGTATTCATTCGTATAACAATATGGCCATTCGTGGCGGTCAGTCGGAAATAGTTTATTTAAGTTAAGGTTATTATTTTTGATACTTTCGGGTGCTGAAAAAAACATGATATTCACACATATCACCGAAATAATGACCGTTTCAATAAATAGCGTTAAAACACTCAGCCCGAATTCTTTTAGTGCTTCGAGATCAAAGATTGATTTTGGTTTCACTTTCACCGTTCCAGTCGCCGTCGTCGTCGTCGTCGTCGCCCCTTCATCTTTATTTTTCGGTTCTTCGTCGTCACCGCTACCTCCGCCGAACATCCCTCCTAGTTTGCTAAACGTTCCTTCTTCGCCGTCTTCTGCTTCATTATCAGCTTCGACGTCATCCGGTCGTTCTTTTTCGTCGTCGGCCATTTTTTGGTAAGTTATATATATCATAGATTATTATAACGTGGTTGAAACATGTAAGAAATGCCGCGAAATTTATCGCGCATACATGAGTCCACAATTTCCCGATACAAATGTAAGGACATTATACCGCTCTTCCAGTATATGCAAGTCATAATTATAAAGATAAATATTCACATTCGGTTTGTTCATTCCGATAATCTCTCGAGTATTCGGATTACAAATCACTTTTACTTCCGCAGCCGAGTCCAACGGAGGATAGATCGTCGTCATCTCGAGTTCGATCTGATTGAACTTGCTCATATTAATGGCCCCGCTTGGTTGTAGGTCAAATGGATCCGAATTCAAGCAAAAATTATAACAGTAGATTCCCGGTTTTGCGCTTCCGCGGGTGCGCGTGTATTTTTCCACGTAGTTATACACACCGGCGTCAAGTAAATTCTCTCGATACTTACCGTTAAGTGAAATACCCAACATCTGTAAAATGTCGCGCTCATTTTCTGACTGAAAGTCGCCGGTAATATGGAGTCCGGTGAGTCGTTTATCGCGCGGGTTAATGCCTGGTCCGATCCCATTCTTGGGACCGTTCTTATCGAAAAAGTAGCGGTCATTCGGGAAAGCCGGATTCAGATTTGTAAGTAGGTCGGTCGTCTGGCGAATGTCTTCACTAAATGCGATAGGGCGCCAATCATCATCAACGGGTGCGGGAATAATATCATACGGGAGATAGTTATAGGGCCAATTTGTATAATTACTCCATTCATTTCGGAGATTCACATCGCTGCGTTGAAAAAACATCGTCCATGATGCCACCATTCCCATCGAATTTTCGATCTTGATTTTCTTATTTCCGGTTACATCGTTGAACACCCAATCATAATACGATTTGATGAGATATTTCTGCTGATTGGCGGCGAAGACTTTCGATTCCTCATCCGAGAGAAAGCAATACGTCGCCATCAAATGAACATCCGCATTCCAGTCAGTGCGAATACTCGGATAGGAATTCAGCGATAAATCAATACTAGGCGGCGGGTATAAAAATCGCCACATTTGGTGAAGTGGGTTCGTAAAGTCGGGTTGAACCACCGGCCAGAAATTATCGGGATCACCTACATCACGAATCGTGAATAACTCCTTCACAGGTCTCAGCGTTACATCGATCTGGAGTTGATTATACTGAAGACAAACTAGCGGAAACGCCATCTTCGACGAAAGCGTAAACCATGCGTTAATCGGGATATATATTTTACGCCCACGAATCGACGGTTCTGCGCCAGCGACATTCGACGTGCGATAAGCGTTCGGATATTGATTCAGGCGAGCACCAGAACATCCAGGATTGTATAATTCCGGAACATGACCCGTCATTTGATTGTATAATTCGCGCTTTGTCGCGTCAAGGTCGCGCTCCAGAATAGCCATAAGATTATTGCCTGTAAAACGCTGGAGTGTCATTCCGCCAACTGATATCACGATTTCTTTCACCATCTGTGTGCCGATATTTTCGATCCAACGAAACTCATACGGTGCCCACATGTCTTGTTCACGGGCGGGAGGATGAATCGGACTCCATATCGACGGCAGTGTTACACATATATAGGTGTCCATCAATAATTCCGCATATCTGGGGATATAAAATGTGAATTTGGATTCTTCGGTCATACGCAACTTCTTCTGACCGTCGAAATCAACTCTAAACTTTTGAAGACCGAAATTCGTATATTTAAGGTATGTGCTTTTAAAAAATGACTTCTTAGGGTTACCATTTAATATAACATTCTGATTGCCTGTAGCGACCAAATTCAATAAACCACCGGTCATTTAGTATTTTATGCGTCGGTTGTTATTTGTTATGTTATATATAACTTTATATAAAAATCTATTATTCTATTATTCTATTATTCTATTATTCTATTATTCTATTATTCTATTATTCTATTATTCTATTATTCTATTATATACAAGAGGAATGAAAGAGAATCAAGTAGAATTCGTATTCATAGGTATTATTATTATCGTTTTCGCAACATGGAAAATATCGGAGATGATTAAAACTAGATGTTATGAAACGAAAGCTCTTGGTAAAAGAGGAGTCGCCGCCGCCGCAGCACCATATCATGAAGGGTTCGGTGTTGAGGACGTCGCCCCAAAGTTGACACAGGCGGTGCCGCCACCTAGCCCTGAAGACGATCAACTCATGAAGAAAGTCGCGAATCTACTCAAAATGCCCCAAACACCGGTATTGTCTACAGAGAATTTTACTGTTGACACACCCGAACATGAAATGACCGTTCATCAGCGAAAAAAGGCGGCAACATCTCTCGATGCGTTTACTGGGAATGAGCAGTCGTCATCGTCATCGTCATCGTCATCGTCTTCGTCTTCGTCTCCTCCCCCTCCACCCGTGAACGCGCCTACCACCGATAAACCGATCAACGCTGTAAAGGAAGGCCTCGAAAATCCGGATGAAAATACGAAGGCCGCCATTGAAAAAAATATCACATCGATCAACGAAGCCGATAACCAAAGTAAGTTCAAGTTACGTGATTATTATATCAAAGCCGCATATAACGCATTCAATCCAGACAAATTCAAGAACTCTACCGTAAGTATGGATGCGTTGTTATACGTGATCGCACGCGGTTGTCGTTTTATCGACTTCGAGGTGTTTTCAGTTGATAATCAGCCGGTGATCGCGTCTTCGTCGGTGAATTCCTACAATTACAAGGAAACGTTCAACCACATTCCTGTCAGTGATGCTTTTGAGGTCTTAGGAAGCTACGCGTTCTCCGGAGCGAAATGCCCGAATCCCGGCGACCCCTTTATTATTCATATGCGTATCATGTCTCGTAATGTGACGATGTATGACAATCTCGCGAAAATAATCTCTCAAAGCAAGACCGTTGCTCGGAATTTATTAGGTCCGAAATATGGTCGTGAATACCAGACAAAGGATTTAGGGAACGAAAATTTGCTTGATTTCAAGGGCAAAATTATACTCATGGTAGATGGAACCAATCCGACGTATCGAAACACCAAATTATTTGAATTGATCAATATGAGTTCGAATACGTTGTTTCTCTCGAAGTATACCTATTTTGGCGTGAAAAATGTCGGTGATCCACAAGCATTCAAAGACGCGAATAAGAAAAATATGTGTCTGGTGGTTCCGGATAAGAGCGGTCGTCCGTTCAACGATGGACACAACGGTCCATTCACATGGGGTTGTCAAATTGCGACGATGTGTTTTCAAGAAGAGGCACGTGATGAAAAACTGAAAGCGTATGAAGACAAGTTTGCGTCGGTGGGGTATGCGTTTATCTTGAAACCAGAGGATTTACGGTATGTTCCAATTACGATTGCGCCGCCAGCACCACCCAATCCAAAAGCGTCGATGGAGGCTCGACCGGCGGAGGCGGCAGGTGGTGTCAAGATTACGCTTTAGTTATCACTACCTCCGCAAATGACTTTTTGAATATAATTAAATTCTATTCCTATTGTAGTATAATTTAATGACTGAATTATCGTCATCGTCGTCGTCGTCGTCGTCGTATGTTGGCGGAGGCAGCGACACCGACAACAAAAAAATATCATTTGAAGATAAAGAGCTTGAAATCCTCCGCGAAGCCGTAGATTTAGTTGAAAAACGGAAAGGTGCCGCTGTCATCAAAGACCCAAAAGTTCAGGACATCATCGCCATCGTCGAGAAATTCATCGCAGATAAAAAACTCGTATGTTATGGCGGGACAGCGATCAACAATATTCTGCCAGAAGACGCACAGTTTTACAATAAGGATATCGAGCTTCCCGATTATGATTTTTACTCCGACAAAGCTCTCGATCATGCGAAAGAACTCGCGGATATTTATTATAAAGCTGGTTACGAAGATGTCGAAGCGAAATCCGGTGTTCATCATGGAACTTATAAAGTGTTCGTGAATTTCACAGGAATCGCCGATATTACGCAAATGGAGCCCGCATTATTCAAGGCAATCTCTCGTGACTCCATTATTAAAAAAGGAATACGGTATGCTCCGCCCGACTTTCTTCGTATGGCCATGTATCTCGAACTATCGCGTCCCGACGGCGATGTATCACGTTGGGAAAAGGTTCAGAAACGTCTTACATTATTGAATACTCATTATCCGCTGAAGGGGTATGACTGCGATAAAATCGAATATCAGCGCGGGTTTGATGGAAATACCGGTGAAATTAGTATTTCAAGAAAAAGGGGAGCAACCGCGACACGTTCACGCTCGCGATCTCGGACGGTGAAACGTGGTGGCAGAAGCGACGGCGACGGCGACGGCGACGGCACAAAAGGGCACAAACGTGAAGCAATACGAGAGATCATGAAAAAATACAAGGGTTTAGAGGCCTACATGAAACATTTATATTATGGCGTTCGGTCACATGAAGAAACAATCGGCGACTTTAAATACAATGTCGAAGAAGATAAACTATCCCACCGATATCGTTTAATCGCGACGTATGAGAGATTATTTGGCGATGATGATGAGTATGTTTTATATTCGATGAAGGCGAGAGATTTGGACGCGGAAGCGACGCCGACGCCAAGCCGGTCTCGATCCCGGTCTCGATCCCGGTCTCGATCCCGGTCTCGATCCCGGTCTAGTGACCGAGAGTATTCCGTAAATAAATCACAGTTGTCTTACAGTAGTAACCGAGAGAAGGAACTCGCAGAAACTGATATTTATAATATTGTCCGTGGTGTCTTCATTAAAAACCGCGCGGTATTTTTCGGTGGGTATGCGAATATTCTATATTCACGATATATGCCGAAACACCAACGTCGCATCATCCAAAAAATCCCCGACTTCGATATTCTCTCGGAAAACCCGCGCGACCTCTGTGATGAAGTCGTCCGAGAGCTTACCGCTCATAAATATACCGGCGTCAAATATACGAAACACGCTGGTGTCGGCGAAGTGATTTCCGAGCATTATGATATTCGCGTCGGTGATGAGGTGATTGCGTTCTTATACAAACCTCTCGCATGTCATAGTTATAATACGATCCGGATAAATGGTGACGGCGATAGTCGAGGGGGGCACGGGGGGCACGGGGGGCGCGGAGAATCAATTCGTATCGCGACGATCGATACAATGTTGAGTTTTTATCTCGCGTTCATCTATGCCGACCGCGTGTATTATGACATCAATCGCATTCTTTGTATGTCGCAGTTTCTTTTTGATGTCCAACAACATAATCGACTGAAACAGACCGGTTTATTACGCCGTTTTAGTATTAACTGTTATGGCAAACAGCCCACGTTGGAGTCGATGCGATTTGAGAAAACGGCGAAATACGAGGAGTTGAAAGGGAAGCGAGGGTCGCGTGAATTCGAAGAATGGTTCTTGCGGTATGTTCCGTATGAGAACGCAGGTGCGAAAGGTGCGGCGAAGGCGAATGCGAAGAAGACGCGGCGAAAGGTGCGAAAGTAAGGAGCCGCGCCGCCTCACTTGAATCCCTCTCCCAATTTCTTGAAAATGAATGTAATCACGAAAAATGTTCCCGCAAACATCGCGCTTGTCGCTGTCAGACCCATGATCTTGAAATTACCATCTTCGCCGAATAATGACGGTAGAAAATGGAGCAGTTGTGCGCGAAATACCGGCATCTGAAATATGAAATAGAGGACACCGATGAGAATTGGCATCTGAAGATCATAATAAATCGCTTCGATCGTGTCGATTTGATTGGACTGACGCATATTCGCGCGAACAATACTTTCCATCGATGTATGGTCTTTAATATAGTCGGCGTTACCGCTACCCCCCATACCCGAGGAGTGCGGCTGCGGCTGCGGCTGCGGCACATAATTCGGTCTCGCTTGTTCATCATGTGTATAAACATTAGGAGTCATCGGGATATCTCTCGTAGGTATCATCGTCATACCGTTGACACTTGCCCGTTGGACGCCTTGGAGGACTTCATTCATCATGTTGCCTGGAATTTGTTGTGGCTGCTGGTGTGACTGCTGTCCGTCTATCATCGGCGAGTAGATGAGGGGTGCACCGCCGCCACCACCACCGTATGCGTTACTTGGTGTTTGACTACTTAAAGGCAAGTCGTCGATACTGGTTGTGTCACTCATCGAAATAAGATGTCTAAATAACGATACACCAAAGAACAAAAATAAGAACAAAAATAAGAATATACATATGTAAAGAACGTAGACTTATAAACTGGACGCAGCATAACCTGCCTAAAACATCAACATGTCATTGGCGGATGGCGGTGTTGTCGCTGTCGCTGTATGTCCGCCGCCCCCTGACGTCATAATCTTTGTCAATTCTTGCGTTAAATAATTGATGGTCATGGTTTTACTCGAGAGTTCCAGTTCCATCTTTCCGATCATGATTTTCTGAGCATGAACAACATCGCGGAGTTTTTGATTTTCTGTGAAGAAGTTTGATTTGTTTGTGTTCAAGTCTTGAACCCATTTCTCGTGCGTTTTTGTTTTACAGTGTGCGGCAAATAATGGACCGGAGAGATAGACTTTGTCTTTACGTGTTCCGCATGGACAACGTAATCCATTCGCGAGTGCGTTTGTATTGAATGACGGGATTTTGTCGATGTAGTTGCCGTTTTCATCGATACTGGGTGAGTAAACGTCAGGTTCGGTCGCGAGTTCCATCGTGTCGTGTCGTGTCGTGTCGTGTCGTTATTGTATCTTTGCTACAATTACAATAACGAAATAATCTAGATTCAATTTTTATTTCAGCCGCACTTCTTTCTTCCCCGCTTCACACTTCACAGACTTCGTCTTGTATTCATAACACTTGTCGTCCAACTTATACGTATCTTTTTCTAAATCCTTAAGTGGCGGTGCGCGAAATTGGATACATGACCGATCCTTACACACTTTACGAAAAAGCGAGGCGATGCCTAGACCAAGAACAATCGATATAATAATACGCCCTGTTTCGGTGTGAAGCAGACGTTGAAAACCCATTATATTACTCTTTAATATATACAGATATAAATTCGGTTCGGCTTCGGCTCGGCTCCGGCTCGGCTCGGCTCGGCTCGGCTCGGCTCCGCTACTGAACCGGTATTTTCTTCACCTGTCCCTTCGCCTTCGCACAGCTCACCTCCTTCGCATCAAACGAAAAGCAGTTGTCGGCGTTGTCTTTAAATTGAAAATTGCGGATATTGTCGGGAGTCGGGTAAACATAAATAATCTTCGGGTTCGGCACCGAAATATAAACGTAGAAAAGTCCAATTGCGAGACTTACGATTAAAATAGGAAGGGAAATAAATTTAAATATATCGAGCATTCGTATCGTATCGTATCGTATCGTATCGTATCGTATCGTATCGTATTATATTATATTACTACGATAATTATTGTCTAACGGATGTTGGATTTCGTGCTCCTGACACTGCCGCCGCCGCCGCCGGCACAGCCACCGCCCCCACTGGCTTCGTCACAATTCGGTTATCAGCAATCCACTTCGGCATAATCACCGGCATATAAAGTTCGTTGTAACTATACCGCTTCTGCGAGAGATTGAATTCGCCATCATTATACATTTGAACGAGCGCACCATCCGCATTTTCCGTTGTTTCCACCTGTGAATAAATATACTTCGTCTCTCGCAACTTCATAAACGCAGGCTCAATATCCTGCTGATAAAGAACCAAAATATCATCGATGATACTTCGGTTCTTCCATTCTGAATCACGAAATTCCGTCATATATTCCTTAATCAGCGCGATTTTATCACTAATCACGCGAGTATGTGTTTCCGTATCCTTTCGCCTGTCATCATTATCCGTTACACTCAGATAATACGTGCGGAATTCAGAATACATCTTCATTTGTTCCTGTAATTTAAGTTGAACTGCGTCGAACTGTTCTAAAAGTTCGTCTTCGCTGATGAACTGGAATAAGAGGTCGAGTTTCATGCGGATGATTTCATCCTTCGTTGCGCGGACTTCTTCGAGAGATTCATTCATCAACGTTTCTAAACTAATGTATTTGCCGCGGGAGACTTCAATATGAAATCCGCATGGTTGAGAGATATTTCCGCAGATCGCCTTCAACTTACCATCGGTCTCGGTAAATACCGACCCTCCCTCTTGCTTACACACAATACATGCCGGTTTAATGAGTGCGAGGCGGCGAGCTTTTTGTTGTGCGGAGAGTGATTTCCAGTTGATGACAGGGTCGTTAATTAGGCGCTGTCGGCGTTTCTCAAGCGCGGTATTATATTTCTCTTTCAGCGAATAATATCCATGGATTGCGTCGTTGATCCGCGTGCGCTCTTCTTCTGGGATGAGTTGGTATGGATAAATCATACCGCGAAATTCGTTGGGATCAGCGGCGCGTTGAAGATGTTTTTTTAGTGCGTCTTCTTGTTTTTTTGTGACTTCAAGAAGGACGCGGGTTGCTTTCTTCAGGTTGTCGCGCGTTTCTTGTGCGCGTTTTTGTTCCGCAATACGAGATGCGGCCATTCCGCCATACTGTGTTCGTTCTTGTATTGCCGCGTGTAGATCTTGATACACCGAAGATGTTGTCATGTTATTACTACATTTAGTATAGATAAATCTATTTACGCCGCTACGTGTAGCTACGTGTCCAATACTCTTCATCCGGACTCTTCCAAAGCGGTAAGTTCGTCAGCATCCCCATTCCATTCCCCGCCGGATGTATTCGCGCATCCATCGGTATCCCTTTACTTTGCGCATAATGTGTCGCGTTGACCATCTTCAACTTCGAGAGAATATATTCCTGTTGCTTTCGTTGTTTTGCTTCCACTTCCTCAGGAGTTGGTTTGCCTTTATATCGAAAATATAAAAACACGCCTAAACATATGAAAAATGCGACACCCGCAACGAAATTAAAGTGTTGCGTATGATAATATTCTTTCACTTTATGACACTGCTGGAGAGATTTACCCAAAAAATAACGAACACCCGGTTCAATAAGGGTTGGAGCTGGCGCGTTATCATTCATTACTAGTATAGTATGAAATAATAATGAATTTATAAAAACGCATGATCTGCTGACGTATCGGTTCAATACGCAATAAATAATACCGGTATATTGTAACACGAACAACGCGAACCGTAATGGCGGAATTAAGTTCATCTGTCGCGATTTTCTATTTCTTAGCCGTATTTGGCGCATATTCGTATTACAAACATACCAAAAAAGGCGTGCTCACTGGCGGGATTACCTTTATATTTTTTTTAGTGCTTATCATCGGCGAATACTTTATTAATCTGGCGATGTCCAAAGATATTTGTGGATTCGACCAAGAGAAAACCGCATTAATCGCTACTGTATTACCGTGGTTCTTAGTATTAGGTGTCTTAAAAGCCGCGCTGGTCGTCTTTCCAGGTTGGCTCACGCCATTTAGCAACACCTTCGGTTATATCTTTGTTTCTGCGGTAACCGACTTGAAGGATGTATTTAATAATATTTTGACACCACAGTTTGATTTAGCACCTGAATCACAAAAAGGTCCTTCGGTCATGTCTGGAGGAGGAGAACAAATAAATCAAATCGGTGGAGACAATACCGGAAGTCTTCAAAACAGCGCAGATATTCCCGCAGATGAAATAAAGAATAAACGTGATATCGGGCGGGCTTTAGAACAAATTTATACCGATCAGTCGATCCTTCTTAATGAACTCAACCTCGATAACCTAGACAGGTTCTGGGACAGTTTTAAAGAATCACGCCTTATTCGCCCCTCTGCGAAGGTGGATGACTTGGAAAAAATCCGAACATTCTTAATCATGAAATCCATCGTCGGAGAGTTTATTTGGCTGGTATTATGCGGTTTGTTAGTCGTAAGTATCAGTTATAATTATATACTGAATATGGGTTGCTCATTTACACCCGAACAGCAAAAGATACGTGCTCAGGTGCTGAAAGAGAAGCAAGAAGATGCGAAAAAGAAGGCGGATGCGGAGAAGAATAAGGTGTTGACGATTACCAGTTAGACGAAGACCCGTGTAGCTGGACGTGAGATGTAATAAACCGTTACATACGAGAGAATACCAAGCACGATCGCGACAAGCCAAATCGGCAAGACGGTCTTACTCGAGTATCCGATCCCGAACTCGCGCAAGCTACCATCTTCGTTATATATAAATGCGGGATTCATGTATTGAACCAGCATAAACACGATGACATATAACAAAATCGCAGAACCTGCTAAATTATTTCGGATAAGATTTTTGATTGCGTTCATGTTTTTCTGTATTGTAATAGCCGTACTACTAGTATATTACAATATAACATTCTATGTTATTATAACATTTATGATGTTATTATTATTATTACTCGGATTTATTCGGATTTACTCTTCATCCTCGTCATCTTCGTCTTTTTTCTTCGACTTCTTTTTTGTCGATTTTTTTTTCTTCTTCGGTTTCTCTTCTTCGTCATCGTCACCGCCGCCCGCGTCGCCAGCGTCGTCGCCACTATTAAGTGTCTTATCTAATTTCTTTATATTATTAATCGCATGTTTTATGGCACATATGAGAAATTTCCAGGCCTCCTTCGTTTTTTTATCAGCACTCTTAATTACATCTAAATTGCTGACTTCATTCAATTTTTTTACTAATGATTCTCCGATAGAAACTACATTTTTATATATATTTGTTCCATCTTTTTCTTCGTTCCAACCGTCTAACACTATTTGGACGGGTTGTTGTTCCCCGAATATTTTAAATTGCATTTCCCCAGATTTGGATTTATTATAAGTGTTCATGAATAACACATATACAACTATGATAAATGAAAGTAAATCTTTGACCTTTTGTGCTTCATCAATTTTTGATTTTGCTTCGGGGTCTTCGTAAATAGGTTTCAGTAACTCTTCGGTTTCTTTCGTGAGTTTAAATTCGCCGTTTTCTCCGTCAAATGTTGCGTATTTGAGTAACGTTTTTTTATAACTATCGTTTATCTTTTTCAAACTTCCAATTATATTTTTTTTATCTATTTTTGTTTCGGTGAATCCCATCTTCGCGCATTCGTTATTTCCTTTGCCGCCGCCGCCACCGAGGCTCAACCCTTCTCTCGCACCCGCCCCCGCCCCCGCCCACGCCCCCGCGAAAAGCGTCCCCGCGACCACCACCACGAACGCCACGAATAACGCGATGCCGCCTCGTTTATAATACAAGTAAAGTAGGATTGCCGAGAGAATAATATAAATCACCGTCTTTTGATTCAACATCGTATACAACGTTTGGTTCTTTATATTATTCAAATACTTTTTATTGAATGACGAACAGTCATTTGTTCAGTCCCAGTCAGCGGCGGCGCCTCCACCTCCTCCCACACCTTCATAGGGTTCGCCTTCGTCGTCATGTCGGTGAATATACGCATAGTCGTCATCACCAGCATCATCATCTTCAGGAATACCTGTCGACATATCCAGTTCATGTGCTTCGATTTCGGCGGCGGTGCGGTCTGCTTCCAACGCATCCATCACGTAAATCTCTCGGTTCATATCAGTGACATAGTCTCGGCGACCAAGTTGTCGCTCTTTCTGCGCAATCTTCTCCATCTCTTCGCGTTCTTCATCATAATAGTCTTGGTCGTAGATGACGACACCGGTCTGCGATGTTCCGCGGCTCCAAATACCCATCTTGTGCGTCTTCATCATATTCTCCAACTGACGTTCGCCCACAGACATCGCGCCAATTCTCTCGACAACCCCATCCTTCTCTTTATCTTTCACTCGTGTGAGTTTCTCCTTAATATTCGCAAGATTGAAGTTAATCGCCGCCTTATCTTTTTCGATCATGCGGAGGTAGGCAACCATGAGTTCGCTTACTCGTTGACCAAGTGCCTTCTTATCACCGATCAGCGTATCCATCTCCGAGAGAAGTTGGCCTTTGTCAGCAGCAGCCACATCGGCGGAATATAATCTCGAATGAGGGTCAATATCATCACGTTCGGCGTCTTCTTCTTCGCGGTAACTAGCGGTTCGGGTGATTGCGCCTGCGGTGGAAGCAGTCTCAGTCATCGTTTTTCGTCCCTTCATACTGGTTTTACTGGTCTTGCCCGCTGCCGCACCCGCACCCGCACCCGCACCATTTCGTCGAATGACGCGTGTTGGTTCCGCCTGATAAATCGTAACCGGCGTTTCAACAACAAGTTGAACGAATGTTCGCATAAACGAGAGAAAGTAGAAGAGATACAAATTACGCACGATATTACGGTCGAATATAGAATACATCGTAAATATATTCTTGCGCGTAGAATGCGGGACCTTCTCTCCGAGTTCTTTCTCAATATCTACCTCACGCGGGACCATCGCGCTAAGGCCACCACCACCACCACCTACCCCTTGAACCGCCAACGTGGCCGCCGCTGCCGCAATCTTCGCGTCCTTCTCTTCATCGAAGAAGATTTCCGCCATAAACGGCGTATTCTCCATCATGACTTTCAGGTCACGAACGTGATGTTCCGCATGACGCAATACCTCTTGAATCACGTGATCGTTATAAAATGTTTTGAGAGATGTATAATGCGACGAAATAATGCCTTTCACGTCTTTCATATGTGTTTGAGATAACCCCCAATGCTTCGGTATATTTGTATCGTCGAAATCCACGCCGTATTGAATAATCGACGGAATTACATCGATAAGACGTGTGAGCGTATTCTTCATGAACTGAATACTCTTTACGGTGGTTTCATCAGTGGCGGACATAAGGACGGTGCTACTCTTGTTGATTTCAAATTCGAGGATTGTATCCACGATACGCTCAATCTCTCGAAATTTGGATTTCGT
>Ga0194133_10003123_pt1 | contig 24089 bp, 32 predicted proteins | sample TA2KigOf40mmetaG_FD_155448 | JGI IMG/M metagenome (GOLD analysis project Ga0194133, IMG submission 155448) | Freshwater microbial communities from Lake Tanganyika, Tanzania - TA2015055 Kigoma Offshore 40m | ecosystem: Environmental > Aquatic > Freshwater > Lake | place: Tanzania: Lake...
CACATTCAGCGCTCCAGGGGCGTACGCCCCTGGAGATCCTCCAGCAATGGAAAGCGGCCTGACTACCCACCAGCTCCTACAAGAACTGGACCAGCAAAGGGGGTCAAGTCACTTCAACGGCCGCTTACGCTATGAGTTCCTCAACACAGAGCTGTTCACCACAGCCCCAGAGGCTCTGATCCTGGCTGATCGCTGGCGCTGGGAGTACAACTCTCTCAGGCCGCACTCGGCCCTCCAGGTGCGTACACCCCTGGAGGCAGCTCAACAGGGAGTTGCCGCTTGACCACACCCACCCACTCTCATAAGGCCTGGAACGATAAGGGGGGTCACGTCAGCGGCAGATCGCCCCGGTGCCCAGCAGAGAGACCATCGCTGCCAAAAAGAACTACGACACCAGGGGCTTTGCCGCCGAACTGCGCCGCATCGACGTGACGCCGCAGATCGGGCAGAACACCGCCTGCTCTGGTGTTTCCACCATCGATGGCTGCACCACGCGACACGAGTGCTAGGCCAAATCGATCAACGCCCACCGTGGCATCGAAAATGTGTTTGGCAAGATCGAAAAGTGGGGCGGCAGCGCCAGTTCGAGCTACGCGGCATAGGCAAGGTGAGTGCGGCGTTTGGCCTGCACGTGATCGCCTCCAACCTGATCCGTCTGGGCAACCTGCTCAGGCGATGGCGGGAGCATGAACAGGTGGTTGCCCAGACGTGTGGCCGAGAGGCGGGGATCAGGGCACCAACCAGCAGAACGCCAGAAATCGAGCGTTCTGAGCCGCTGATTCGCTGAAAACGGGGCCCGAGCAGAACGTGATCAGCTGTCCGGAGGGGAAAACGCGCTGTTCAGGCGGGTTTTCCCAGACTCTTAAGAAAAGGTGCAACTCAGCCCGATCAGAGAGCAATCTGATGTCCAGAGGGAAGACCGTGCCGGTTCAGGATTTTCTTCAGCAAAATCATAGAGCCTCCTGCGTAAGCTCGGCAGCAATCCTTTTGACTGTTTTAGGAGGCACCATTTAATGCCCTAATCAGTAGTCAAGGAACAACTAGATCGCGCCTATGGAGTTTAGCCAGGAAATTACAGAAATATTTGTGCCTGGATGGAGTTACAGTTGTGAAGGACTCATTAACAGTAGCAAGGTGGACATCTTGAAGCATTTTATAAACTTAAGGGGTCTTTTGTCTATACGTGAGGTTTCGTCCTCTAAAAGTATTATCTAGTCTAGATAGCGCGGCCTGTACTGGCCGCGAAAATCTAGATGAACATCTATCAAGAAAATAAAACGATAACAACTGAAGACAATACTGATCTAGACGCAGGATCCAAGGAGTGGCATTTTTTTCGGAGTAAGGAGGAAATATTCTGAAAAATGTCGCCTGACTCGATTCGAATACAAAATCCCTACCATATAATACTTGTGATAGCAGGAGATTGCATACTTGAAGAAGCGGGTTGCAATGCGTGCACATGTTGGGCGATATTAGATGCGCAATCCTGCGTGATAAATCTTGCAGGAAGGCGAGGGGGAATTGCTACATTTAGCTCTTCACATAGTGTTGAGAATAAGACAATCTTTCCGGATGATGACTGTTCATAAGCATCGCATAGCTGGTCACTTGTTAGTTCTAGAACTGTATAATAAGAGGAAAGGCCATCAGTTTCTACCCAATCCATGAAGACGAGAGCCATAAAATCTTCTCTCGAAAGCAGCAGCGAATTATCTTTGCGCGCTTCAATAGTCTTAAGCGCAAAAATGATATTCTCATCAAGCGCTGCTGAGGACCATAGTGAAGTAGCATTAACTATTAGCACGGATTTAGCTAAGTACGGCGCTAAATTGCTGATTCCTGAATTACATCCTATAAAAAAGCGTGAAGATCGGATAATATTCCATTGCTTACATGCAGAATCGTGATTGTGGACAATATGGAAATTCCAAAGAGAATGATTTAAGGTATGATCATCTACACAGCAAACACGAATTAGATTTACTCCAGGTAATAGATTTAGAAGTAATTCGCCAAGTCTCTCATAGTTAGCGGGAGAGGAGTTTCTTAATGTATTACAGGATCCACCCTGCTGTTTAAATCCTTCGGTTCTTAAGTGTAAACAGACTGTTAGCTCAGTATTGTCAACATAACTAAGTCTTCTACATATATTCTTTAGAGCGTAACTAGAAGCAACTAAATCTGAATTATAGCCCTTGCAAAGAACTTCAATGTCAAGATTTTCATTATATTCAATAATGTTTGCGTGGCCTATCCCTAGGCTTGGGAGAAGCTCCTTTCCAATTTGATGAGTTGAACTAAATAGCCAAATCTGTTTACCAAGGGCGGCGCAGCAAATAGCCTGCAAAAGTAGATAGTAGTGTCCAATTGATATACCAGCTAGCGGGCTAATACAGATTGGATCGCTTAAATCATCCCACTGGCTAAGAATCAAAGAATACAAACTATATCTAGTTTGCCACGAATAACTAATAGTTTTTCCGGCTTGAGAATAAAAGGAATACAAATAGGTGGCTCTAATGTTTTTAGGATCCTCAAGCACGATAGATCTACACATACTAGCCCTGATTAGATAACTATCATCTAGTGCAAATTCGATTAGAAATGTCCTAAGCGATGAAAAACAAGTGTCATGTTTAAACTGAATATTTAGTGAGGTAATTAGTAATTGCAATGACCGCCGTAGTGCTCCTTTGTCTATAATGCCTTTTCGAATAATTTCAGCTGTTTCCTGGTAAACCGTTAAGGCTTCTTTGAATTCCTGCAATAAAGTATTGAAGTTTAAACGGTGAAAATTTTCCCATGATTTATTACTGCTGTTTAGAAGCTCAAAATCACGAGCAATTGCGCATTGCAGAAGAAAGAGCTTATACTCAGAATCGCACTTCATTGAATTTATTATATTCCCAGGAAATTGATACATTAAAGTGCAGCTGCAGGGTTTTTAAGAATACTCTAGTCCGGTGGCAGGGGGGGTATGCTAACCCTTGAATTCTATGAACATTGATGAAAGGTTGAATCAGTTAAATATAAATATAGATATTAATATCCAAAGAGATCATGGATTATTATTCAGAAGCCAGTAAATATTATGGCAATAATGCTAAGTTTACCATTGGAGGGCGTGAGTGATAGAATTATCCAGTCTTCAATGCACCAACATGACAGCGCCTGTGGGAGTGTGTGCGGGTAATTGGTTCAGAAAATATCACCATTTGTATGGAATCCGAGAGGTATATGATACAAACGCCATCAATATAATAAATAGCGAAAATTACACAGTCAAGGATTTAGACAATATATTCTCTTGATAGAGCCACGCCGATAGTAGTTTTTACGCCTCTTTATCGAGAGATTTGCCTTCATCTAATGGCCGAAGGTTTCACAAAAGTCCAGATTGGTGGTCCGCAGGAATTCGAAGTATCTTATGATTTAAGCATTGCATACATGCCTGTAATTGGCCGCGCGAGGTATAACTTTGAATCATTAGATCCGATACGATATTCAACTTTAGAATTACTTTGTAATGAAATATCAAGTCGGAACGTCGCAGGAGCCATCGCGGAGCTTGGTGTATACAGAGGCGACTTCTTGCATTATTTGCATCAATGTTTGCCTGACAGGAATATCTTTGAATATGATACTTTTGAAGATTTTAACATACATGACGTAGACGCTGAAAAATATTTGTTTCCAAGTAAGAATTTTAAAGACACTAGCTTGGAGCTTGTAAGGCAAAAGTTAAGTAGCGCAGCGCAAAAAAACTTGCTGCACATTCGTAAAGGGCATTTCCCAGGTTCAATATTAGAATCGGACAGAAGCGAGCATTTTTGTTTGGTCAGCCTTGACGCTGATTTATTTGAACCAATGATTCGTGGTTTACATTTCTTTTTTCGAAGAATGTCTGCTGGCGGTTACATCGCTGTGCACAATTATAATGACTTCACTTATCCAGGAACAAGGAAGGCCGTTGACGCTTTTCTCGCAGAATACATTGATGATAAAACGCTTAATCCAAAGATAGTTCCCGTGTCAGACCCTGGTGGCACACTAATCATTGCATTCTAGTCGTTATTCAAAGTTGCATGCTGAAAGTCAGATAATACTATTTAAACCTTAGCATTATCTTCTATTTCGAAGATTTTTACATAAATTTATTTTTTTCAGGGCAAGAGGCTTTCAACTTTGTTGCCTATTATGCCGAATCTTATTTGATGGGCCGGAGACCACAACGGATCCCGCCGCATATCGCCTGTGCGTCTTAAATACCGTGACTCACTAAAGTATCAAGTTATTAGGCACTTGAAGGACGTGGTTTCGGCTGAGCGTCATCAATCTAAAAGCGTTGTTCACCCGGTAAGGCTATTTTACTTGAAGCAGAGTAAAAGCTAAGCCCTGTGACCTGATGTTCTGGGCCACATGGGGCGTAATTTGTTGTAGTATAGATAGACCACGAAATTCCTGTTGTCATAGCATCCTTGACAGCATCAAGAGTTTTCTGAAGTGCTCCCTTGAATGGGCAGGCCAGTCGCAGTGCTGAATCCTGCTCGGCGGTGCCGCTGGTCTGGGTTACCTCACTTGTAACCACAAGCTGTTGCGGTTTTAGATGACGCAATGGCCCTTAACGCTCAAAAAGGCGTCAACGCCTGGGTTTTCTTGAACAGCAGAAGCTCCTCATCAGGACTGGAGCGATGGGTCTAGTTGGAGAGCAGCAGAACATGTCAGTAGCTCTTGACGCGCTTTATGCCAGAGGGGCTCGAATAGGCACAGCAAATGCAGCTGGCGGGACTGAGGTGGGTGCCTTTTATTGGATAGTTCCAACCCCTGACGTCGATCACTCCCGACGGGAAGAGCAAGGTTCGTTTTTAGTGTAGACCTATGAGGAGTTCTGCCTCCCAGAGAGCTGTTTGGCCTTACATGGCAGTCCTTCCAGACGAACCTGTCCCGTGTCAATCAGGTTGACGGGCGCTTTGCATTATCATCGGACAACAGGCCAACGCGCTGCATGCTAACCGCCCTTTTTGCTCTACTTCGCCCAGAGTGGCGCTGACTTATTGATCGCCCGCAAACACTTTCGCCAGGGCGATTTCGCCTGATCAAAGACCGGCTCACCAATGGCAGGCGGATCCCCTGGCGCACCAATAAGCGGAAAATCAGACGGGGCCACTGCGTCACCTGGAGCCTACGGTCCATCCCGGATCCGGAGTAGCTGATGGAGCGGTGACCGGGCAGCGCCACGATCATCGCTTTGCGCAGCCACGGCACCCGCGAAGGCAAGCCACTAGATGTGTAGTCCCACCAGGTTGTTCAGCTGACAAGTGGGTGTGAGGTCGTCATGGTCCGGGTGTCACCTCCGATCCACTGACCTCACATCCCATGCATACCCACCCGAATGCTCGGCTGACAACCTCGGCCGTGAACGGTTGTTGCGTCGATACAATGAGGAGTATCTGCCGCTGTCGGTGCTGGCGGCTCAGGCGGGGATCAGTGTCCGGACTGACTACAAGTGGCTGATACGTTACCGCTCCGGTGGTGCCTCGGCCCTCGTGGATCAACGGAGTGTTAGCCGCAGCCAGCGGCGGACGCTTGATTCACTGCAACTCCAACGCGTTGTAGACCGGCGCCAAGAGCCCTACACTCTTCGCAGCGTCGCCAAAGTATTGGCAGCGCCGCTCTCCACCGTTGGTCGAGTGCTCAAGGCAATAGGGCTTGGCCGGGTCAAGAACTTGCAGCCCGCCGAGCCGGTACGCCGCTACCAGTAGGCCCAAGCCGGCGACATCATCCACGTCGATACCAAACAGATGGCTCGCCTTGAGCGAGTGGGTCACCGGATCAACGGTGATCGGCGCCTGGGCTCATCCCGTGGTGCAGGCTACGAGAAGGCTCATGTCGCCATCGACGACTCCACTCAGTTGGCCTATGTCGAGGTGCTGCCGGACGAGAAGCAGTCAAGCACGATGGGGTCTCTGCTGCGGGCTGTGGATTGGTTCGATGGCCAGGGCATCAGCTGCAAGAGGGTGCATTACGATAACGGGAGCGCCTATCGCTCCAAACTCTGGCGAGAAACTTGCTCAGCACTTGGGCACACATCAAAATGCACCAGGCCGTACACACCATGAACCAACGCCAAAGCCGTGCAGTTCATCAAGACCCTGCTGGCGGAGTGGGCGTATTCGATGTCTTTCCAGACGTCAGATGATCGGAGTCGCTGGTTGCCGCGCTATCTGGCGATGTAAAACGGCCGCAGGTGTCATATGGCCCTGGCTGGCCGCTCACCTATTCAGCAGCTCGGAGTGTTGCGAGCTACTGAATGAACTGGTGAGAAAACACAAATAGACAAAACCCGTTACTAAGTCTCAAGTTTGCGGTCCGGAGCAAAGGCCCCGCTCAGAGCCGTCCGACATAGCTGGTCGATCGAGAAAAGCTACCGCTGGGTGAGGGATGAGCCGCTGGGGGAAGACGCCCACCGCTAGCGTGACGACTACAGTGTGCGGGTAATAGCCACATTGCGCAGCATGGCCATCAATGCCCTGCGGTTGGATGTGATCTGGTCGATCACCAAGGGAAGAGCCGCTCTTACTCAATACATCAAGGCCCTACTCTCGCTGCTTGGAAGGAGACCGGCGGCAGTAACGCCCTCAGGATGACTTCTAATAAGCCCTGGTGTCCACACGTGCGATATGATACGGTAAGTGGGGAAAGGAAGCCTGGACTTAAAAAAAATGAACGAACAATATCAATACATGCACGATTGGAAGGATGCCGAAGGTCGCCAGGAACTAGGGGTGGTAGCTTCTTCTACATGGATTAAGGATCCGCGCAGACTTCTTTTTAGCCTCTCGAGATATAAGTTTGTAGCTAAGATGCTAGATGAAAAAGAAAATGTTATCGAGGCTGGATGCGGAGACGGTTGGTGCAGCAAGCTAGTCGCAAGTACTGTTAAGAATCTAATGCTTTCAGACTACGACAAGAGGTTTGTTGATGAAGCGATTGAGGTCAACTGCATGGTTCAAAACATTAAGTGTATCCAGCACGATTTTACCAATGGATATATCAAGGGTGATTTTGATGCCTTTTACTGCCTTGATGTGCTAGAACATGTTTCAAAACAGGACGAATCGAAATTCATACATAATGCCGTACGAAGTTGCGTGCAAGATGCGATCTTTATCTTTGGGATGCCCAGCCTTGAGTCTCAAGCAATATTGCCCTATGAACGGAGAGATCCAGGGCACATAAATTGCAAATCAAAAAATGAATTCAAACAAACAATGAAGTGCTATTTTAAGAATGTACTCATGTTCTCAATGAATGATGAAGTCATTCACACAGGCCACGATGCAATGTCGCATTACATAATTGCAGTGTGTGTATCTCCTTACCAACATTAATCAAGATGCCACAAATAACCCATCAGGAAATTTCATCACTAATTTTTAAAGCGCTAGAGGGTATTAATCATGAAAACGATATCACAGAGGACACTATGATATTTGGCCACTTATCGCCAATTGAGAGCTTCGACTTTGTAACAATATTGGCAGAAATTGAATCGTCACTTGAATCAGTAACTGCAGTTTCTGTAGATGTATTTGAACTACTAATTCAAAATCAACAAGAAGGGTTGACTATTAATTCTCTTGCGCGATTAATCGCTGACAGCCTAGATGGATAATAACAATTTGTTGGTGATCGCCGACGAGAACATCGGATACTTGTCAAGGGCTCTATCAAAGGATTTAGGTATTGCTGCGAAGCCTGTTAGTTCGAGCGGACAGGCCGCGCTCAAAGTGCTGCTAAATCCAGATAGCATTATAAATAATCTAAGGAATTGCCACTGTTTACTTATCTGCATAAAGATATCAACCCTACTTTTATATACAGTCGAAGGCGACGAGGCGTCAACAAGGGTGCATAGATGTGTTGAAATATTTGAAAAGCTCATAATGCTTGTTCGTTCATCAAACAAGACCCTTCCAGTATTTATTACGAAAATATCTCCTCTTGGCATGGGGACATTCACTCTAGCGCCCGCGATGTCATTGAATGAGCAGTATGCCTTCTGTAACTCATTTAATAATGCAGTTTACTCTATGAGCTTAAATGATCATGCCCTAAAGGTATCAGACTTAATCATTGCACATTCAGTTGGTGATGAAAAGTCGTACAAGACATATCTGAGGACAAAAACGTACACATCCTTGCACACTTGGCAAGCACTCTCTGATGAGGTTTGCAGACATGTATACGTCGTAAACAATAAATTACCTAAATTAATATTTGTCGATCTAGATAACACGCTATGGGGAGGTATAATTTCTGATTCTTTTGAAAATATAAGGTTAGGTGGACACGATCCTGTTGGCGAGGCTTATGTACATATACAGCTCTACCTAAAGGAGTTGTCAAAATGTGGAGTGCTTCTTGCGATAGTGTCGAAAAATGATAAATCAACTATATCAGAATTTTTCGATAAGCGGAGTGACATGCCGCTTTCATTTGCCAACTTTGTGGCCTGCGAAGCGAATTGGGAGCGCAAAAGTGTCGGAATTGGAAAAATCTTAAAAGCTCTCAGACTACGCGCACAAGACTGTGCTTTACTTGATGATAGCATGCATGAAAGAGCAGAAGTTGCAAAGACATACCCAGAAATAAGGTTACTAGAATTTCCAGTAGACGTTTATAAACGATTGCTTTATTTGGAAAGAGTATTGCCGCTTTCTCAAGAACCTCCAACAGAAGAAGACAAGAATCGACTAAAATTTTACAAACAGATGAATCTAAGGGAAAAAGAACTGGAGCGAATCAATGCAAACAAGTCGAGCGTTCAGAATTTGTTCGATGAATGGTTAAATAGTTTAGACACATATCTATCCCTTTCTTGCATTTGGTCGGGAGTATTAGAACATAGAATATTTCAACTATACAATCGTACGAATCAGTTTAATATGACAGGCGAGCATCTCTACTCAGAAGCTATCGTTGATCATTTGAAACATGGCAGTATCCTGATCTCTGGCAGTGTAAAAGATAAGTATGGAAATGACGGGATAGCAATTTCGGCCATTGTAGCCGAGGTTGGTACATCCCTTATCTTCCAAGAGTTCGTAATGAGCTGCCGAATCATAGGGAGATTTGTCGAAGATGCGTTTGTGAGAAGTGTTTGCAAAAGGTTTGAAAGAATAAATCGCCTAGAATTTAGGTTTAATGACACTGGTAAAAATAGCGCTTTTATGGTATTCAAAGACAGGATATGTGATTGCAATCGGGAAGATTGCACAATTCAAGACAGAAATGTGGCTTCAGTGCAGGTTGAATTATTAGAATCCATTCTAAAATATGACCATGTTAAAATTGAATGGTCTTAAACGGAAAGAATCAATGAGCTTAACATCTAACCTAATTAAAACCTTCCCTCGGAACCCTCCACTTGAAGCCGTAACTAAAACAAAAGGCCATTATATCTATACAAAAAGCGGAAGAAAGTTTCTAGACGCAACGGCAGGCGGGACAGCATACGCTGTCATTGGATACAATAATCCAAGAGTCTTGAATGCAATAAAAAGTCAACTAAATTCTTATTCTCACCTTGATTACAAAACATATGCGGATCCCAACAGAGAAGAGCTTGCTTCATTGCTATGTTCATCGGCTCCATTGGGGCTGAACAGAGTAATGTTCAGTGGTGGATCAGGAGGCGAAGCGTGCGAAATGGCAGTTCAGATAAGCTACCAAAGTCATTGCGAGACAAAGAAACCATCCAAGTTTTGGTACTTATCTAGAAAACAGTCGTATCATGGCTCAACATCATTAGCACTGTCTCTCGGAGAACGTCCAAATCTTGAATTTTATCGTCCACTCTTATGTACAAATAGGTATAGACTATCAGACTTTAATTATCGTAGAAATCGGCTTGTCGGAGAGTCTTTGGTCGACTACTCAGAGCGTTTAGTGAAGGAGTTTGAGAGTGTTGTTCTAGATATAGGCCCGGAAAATATAGGCGGTTTTGTAGCAGAAACAATAATGGGAGGCCTTGTTGGTGATGTTCCTGCGTCTGAGGAATACTGGAAAGGCATCAAGGCGATGTGTCTTAAATATGATTTACATCTTATTATGGATGAAGTATGGTGCGGTACTGGAGTCACCGGTAAGATCAACTGCGTAGAATGGTATAAGATAAGTCCCGACTTTTTAATTCTTGGGAAGACATTAGGTGCTGGCTATATACCGCTTAGTGCAGTAATCACAACATCAGAAATAACTAAGACAATCGCTGAGAATAGTGGTAGGTTTGAAACATCGTGCACCTTTCAGGGCCACAGCTTGGCATGTGCCTCAGCCCTAGAAGTACAGCGGATTATCCGTAAGTCAGGATTTGTAGAAAGTGTTTACCGAAAAGGGAAGTATATTAGGGATGAAATTAATAAAGAACTAAATGGTCATGACTTCTTTGTCGAGGTTAGGGGTCTAGGAGTTAGAAATAGTATCGAATATGACTGCCCTAAAAAGCATCTATTTGGTCAATATGTAGCCAAGACAATAAAGGAGAATAATAACATCCTCATATCAGGTAAATGGCATCGATTCAACCTCTCTCATGCCATGACATACACATATGCGGAGATTGATCAATTACTTGATGCGCTTTTAAGTAGCTTCAAATCAGTAGCGGCAGATTGGACAGCGTCGACTTATGCTAACCTGAAATCATCCGATTTCTTTTGAGGAGGGTATTATTTTTGAGACATCAAAATGAACTTAGCAAGAAAGGCTTCACGATCCTTAGACTAGACAATAGTTTACTAATTGATAAGATCGTTAGCCTCATAGGGAAAGTAGTTGGATGCCAGACTAACGTGCATTGCTCCTTGACGAGAAGTCAGTGGCACGAAAAAATCTTTGCTGCCCAAGAGCTTATAAATGAGTCAACACTTATGTTCGAGCTTATCGACATACTAGGCGAAAGAATTAAACTACTTTTAAAAAATGATCTTGCATGGGTGAATGTTCTGAAACTACGTGCAGTACGGCCTTACACATCTATTATTGGCCACGATCATGTACCATTTCACAGGGAAACATTATATGCTGTAACGCCCCATCAAGTAAAGCATCAATACAATGTTTGGATACCATGTTCTCGTTCTGCGACAAATTCAGGCTTGCTTTATTATCCCGGTAGTCACAGCATACCTGATTCTGAACTGGAAATCGCGTTTCAAGCAAATCATCCTTGCTCAGTTGATCGATACAGCAAAGGACACGCTATTGGATACCCATATGCAACAAAGATTATCACAAATCTGCCCAAAAATCCCCCTGAACGTATTGAAGTTCCGGTCGGAAGTGTCCTTATTTTCTCTGCTATGCTCATACATGGCAATGGTGTGAATAAAACAACAGAAACAAGATTTTCCGTAGATACAGGTGTTTTACCGGTTTCGAAGATCATAGAAAATAACCCTCTACATGCTGCTGGAGGAAAACCTCACTACAAGATTCCAAATGCCTAACATTGTTATTGCAGGAACAGGGCAACCAGAGATATTTCCAATATTAGATGATATCAATAGCGCCTGCAAAGTGGATTCGGAACGCTTTATCGTTCTCGGATACATTGACGACAATCCCCTCAACTCTTCTAGGTCGTTCCGGAATTGTGTTGTTCTTGGTCCGTTTGACTGGATCAAGGGAAAAGATGTTCTTGTAATAAATACAATTGCTCGCACATCCGATATTCGGTTAAAATCCACTCTCAGATTATTAGATCTAGGGGCAAGATTTGCAAACGTGATTCACCCATCGGTCTCATTAAATTATATAGATAGCATGGGAACTGGGAATATAATAGGATCTGGAACACGTTTAGAGCCTGGTTGTTCAATCGGTGATCATAACATGTTTCTCAGTGGTGTCATACTTGGACATGGGGTAACTGTAGGTTCCTACACATTCTTAGGACATAATGTCGTTTGCAATGGGGGTGTTGAAATTGAAGATAATGTATTCATTGGCTCTGGAAGCCAACTGCTTCCAGGTATCAAGCTAATAAAAGGCTGCAGGCTATGTCCTGGTACTGTAGTTACATCTGATGCAAATCAACCGTGTGCGTATCATGGCAATCCAGCACGTCGTGTTCCGGGTACCTGATCGAGCCTATGCACTTAGTTACTACAAGAGAAGTTTGCCTACTTCTTTCCGAAGCACTAAATAGCCCCAATAAAATTGCTCGTCTTCTATTGCATTCACAAAACTCAGTTTATATGCAATGCATGTTGATTGCGTTTGCGCCATGTGTGACCTACCCAGCATTTTCTGACAATCTAGACGGAAATATCGTTTTTACATGTATCCATGGCGAGCTCAGGATTGATCTCTTCAGCAAGGCTTCTGGACATATTTTCGAGTCGTATAACTTGAGACCTGGCGAACTTGTATCTTTTTCCCGACGCTTCTACAGATCAACAACATCATATTCTGATGGCGCAGTATTTCTGGAGTCAATCGAAGGAGCATTTGCCCCTGATAGACGTGAATACTTACTTGATTTGCGACGCTGAATTTCTGAAGGGCTAATGAATGAGCTAGGAGTTTGTTGCACCAGCCTAGCCGCTGACTCCACAAACGCCGTGGCTGCACCGAACTATAAAGCTGATGATAAAGCATAATTAGGAGTTTGCTGAACAAACCGGCTGCGCGAAATGGCCTTTAACAATATTGCGATTAGGCAAACAGATGGTTAGTGCCATCAAGTCTAGGCGCTGGAATAAGCCATAAATAGTATTCGGCTTTTATACTTTATGATGAACGTAAAGATACACTCGATTAGCTTCAAACAGCTCGTCATGGCTTAGATCGTTGATTGCAGAGCGTGATGCCAGCCCATTAATATCTCAGGGTAAACAGATGACATATACAAGCCGGTGGATAAACAAGCCTATGTAGTTGGGTCTTGTATCTCAAAACGCACAGGCGATCAGATGCTGGTTAGTATAGAAGTCATTCAATGCAAGACCATTATTATTAGTCCTGAGTATATTGGCTTGGCCAGATTAAAGAGGTGTGATAAACTAGAAGCTATACCTATAAAAAAGCGGCGTCTCTCACAAGAGTCCATTGCCTGACCACCGTCTCTCGGTCTCAAACTTGGAGTATAGGTAACGTGAGGCCTTGTTGTAGCTCTAAATCTGCCGTAACTAATATAGGCTCTACCCTGTCAGCTTCTTGAAGATGCCTAATGGCACCCAAATAGCTGTTCAGATCGACATTGCGTTATGATTTATGATAAGAGCGCCCGTCATTCTTGTAAGAATGTGTGCGAAGATGAAGATAGAACTAATTTGTAGGTAACGTGACCCCCTTTGCTGGTCCAGTTCTTGTAGGAGCTGGTGGGTAGTCAGGCCGCTTTCCATTGCTGGAGGATCTCCAGGGGCGTACGCCCCTGGAGCGCTGAATGTGGCCTGTAGGTGTTGTACTCGATTCGGTGCTGTTCGGCCAACACCTTGGCTTTCTGCACCGAGGTGAATTGCTCAATGTTCATAAATTCACCCCTGAACCTGCTATTTAATGACTCCACGAATGGACTCTCCCAGGGTGATCCCGGTGGGATGTAAGCGGTGCTGCAACCGCTGCCGGTGCACCACTCCTGCAGGGCGTTGGCGATGAACTCCGGGCCGTTGTCCATCCTCAGATGAGTAGGCGGCGGGTTGAGCTTGAGCAGTTCCTCGATCGTGTCGATCACCTCAGCAGCCCTACAGCGCCTGCCGACCCGAATCGCCAGCGCGAGTCGGCTGTACTCATCGATCTCGTTCAGGAACTTGAGGGTCTTCCCATCCATGGTTTGGTCGAACTGGAAGTCGATCGCCCAGACGTGATGGGGATACTCAGCTTGTAGCAGCTCCCGCTTGACTTCAGGAGGACGTGATCGCTTGCGTCGGCGCGGCAGGGGGCGTTGCAGCCCCTCCTCCCACCAGAGCCGTTGCACTCTCTTGTGGTTCACGGTCCAGCCTTCCAGCCGGAGCCGCCGGTAGACCAGTCGCCGGCCCCAGCGAACATGACGCCGGCCAGCTCCCGAATGCGCTGGCGTAGCTTCTTTTCCTCAATCGCTGTCACCGGTACCGGCTGGCGCTGGGTGTTGCGGTTCTGACCCGCCAACCGGCAGGCACGGCGCTGAGACACCCGGAATCGATCCTGCAGAACAAACACGGCTCTGCGGCGGCGTTCCGGGCTCAGAACTTTCCCTCGGCTAACTCCTTGAGCATCGCTTTGTCCAACTCTGCATCCGCAAGAAGGCGCTTGCGGCGTGCGTTTTCCTGCTCCAGCTCCTTGAGGCGTTTGGCCTCTGTGGCTTTCATCCCACCATGCATCTGCTGCCAGCGGTGACAGGTCGGGGCCGACACCTCCAAGGCACGACAGACATCGGCGACGCTTTGGCCCTGGTTGAGCAACAGCTCAGCATTGCGCAGCTTGCGGATGATCTGTTCGGGTGTGTGGCGCTTGCGCTTCATGGGGTTTCTCCTGGCCAAGTCTGGCCGGTTGGGAAGCTCTCATAAGGACTGGTTCAGTTTTTGGGGTCCACGTCATAGGTAAATTCACGCTTGCGAGAATGTGGAGTGTTTCTGAAGAAGATTTTGGGCATGCGATATCCCCGAGAGATGATGGTCGGCGCTGTACAGATATATGGCTTTCAAAAGAGGATGCCGAAGTTGACAAATATTGCGCATTATCGATTGCCGCCAGCACTAGACTACTGATATATTCTATCAGCGTAATACCATTATAGGCCCCAGATGTGAAGACTGTGACTAGAGAACATGCTCCGTGCGGCACTGTCGAGACGCGGTTTGTGTTGGCTAGATGAAACCAGAGCCCTTTGAAACCTGTAGTAACGAAGGGAAGTAGAGTCTTTCTCTAAGCCTATAGAGGGCTGAACGACAAGATAGATCAGTATATTATCATAGGACTTCTAGAATCGATCCAAGGCTACTTCGATGAGCCGATACATACCAGTGGTAAAGGGACTGGCATTCTGGATGTGCCTGAATCGATTTTTTATAATGGCAGGGGAATAGTCGCCTAGAATGGTCGTAGGGTGAAAGAAAACCAAAGGATTTTACGCTTACAGTTTTTCATGAAAATCAATCAGCCAGTGCCCGTCTAAGGCTGATGAAAGCCCATGCCTAGGTAGACCATCAAGATTCACGCCTATAACCTGATTGACTAGTTCAACAACCTCTTCTATAGACATATTTCTATCTTCATCTGGCCCTAAGGAGGTTCGCCAGACTCATGGACATTGCCAATCTCAATTGATATGTCTGATAAGCAGCAAGGGCTGTCTGAGCCTTGTCTAGAATATTCAATGCCATCGATACTATTGCTATTATATTACTTCAACTTCGGAGATCAGGTGTAATGCTGGTGCATTTGAGAGATCAGACCCTGAATAAATTGGGTAACGCTGATTGCACGCTGGAGCATGCTGAACGCTCTCTAACAAAGCCCATGCATCGATATCAAGATAAAACTTATTTGCGAACTCAATCAGAGACTCTTTCATGGCGGAAAAAGCCTCGGCACTCTTTGGATATGATAATTCCAGAAGTGAATTCCTGAAGAACTTAGGCGCATCAATCAAGGCCCGCATCTGAGAGGGACTCCAGTAGCGAGCCAAAGAACCTGTTATATTTGCCGTAACAAAGTTTTCCATATAGGGAGGATAGACTTCTGTGCCGGATAAACGGGTATGCTCAATATCATGAATTGTGCCAGACTTCAAAGCAGAACTTCCATTGCTAGAAGCTGCATGTCGGGCATTAGTTAGAATACACGGAGCATCATAAGTGCAAAAGTTATTGATGCCTATATCTGCAACCCGAGCGAGAAAGTTCATGTCGGGGCTCGCGCCCTCAGCAAAAGAGCCATAACGGCTCATCAATTCAAGCATGAAATCACTTCTAATCACACAATTGAACAACATCGGATAATGCCAATCAATCTGTGCGGCACCAATTGCAGCCAGAAGACCATCACGGCTAAACATTTGCAATTTGTAAGTATGCTCTCGCTTGAGTATTCCTTGTGCATTGACCCACACGTCCTGATGGTCGAAGCATATAAATGGCTCGCTATTAATATCTAGATACTTGATTGCATCTACCAGGTTGGTTGATACCAATCTCCGGTCGGCTAAAACAACAATATAATCAGGCTTCTGTCTCGCAACATGCATCAAGCCTTCATTCCAATTAACAGACATGGGCAGAAGGGTTGTTGTCTTATAGTATTGAACTGAAATAAACTTGCTAAAATATCGAAGGATGGAGTCCGGTACGGCATTATCTGAATTATCCTGGATTGTTACTTCAACTCTGATTAGTCCGTCTGCCAAAGAGGCAAGGCGCCTGACAGACGCTAGCGCATCAATTAGACCGGCCAGGCGGTTGCGCGAGACAACAAGAATATTAAGAGTTTTCATGGTCAAAAGAATGTGTTTTTGTGGAGAGTCTGCTGGCATAGCCTTGCGCAAACATTAACTGTCTTTTACTTGTCAGAGGATAGTAGAAATTCAAAGATGCTAATTCTATCAAAAAAAGCCGCGTCCATACGACGACACTCTTCAAGGAGAGTCGCAAAATGAGTAAATCTAAGTTTTAATTGAATTTTATATTTATGACTATACACTCTATGCACCAGCACGCGTGAGCAGTTTGCATTTTTGATAAAGGCTGATCGGGCTATCCTGTCGACAGGAGTTGACGAGGAAGTTCGCTGCCAAGAAGTCTTAGCCTTAGCCTTGTTAATACCAGCTTTGCTAGGCTTGTACAAGGGCTCTCAGCTTCAGACTCTATAGCTGCAGGAACATCCTCCAATGCAAGATAAGATCTACTATCTATCTGATGTATTGAATTGGAGGCAAGAACTGTGCTGCATACTCTCGTTCGGTGTATGCATAAAACGGATTTACCAGAAACCTTGCTTAATAATCTATCCTGGATAAAAGAGGCCACTTGGAAATAGTCATCTAAAAAAGTATTGCCTGGCTTCCCAACGTAGTCGGCTATAAAAAAGACCTTGGCGACCTCTGAATCTTTGCAGATAGTCTGAAGCCTCTTCAGGCACCGAAGAAAGTAGTCTTTTTCTTTGCCCGGCATTCTGTGTGGATTATAAAAGAACTCATATCCGTAAGTTGGTGTCTTTGCCGCAAGCTCGCCTAATGTATGGCCATTCTTATCTGGCTTGGTTAAGGCTTTATAGTTGTAATGCCGAGTAGGATTATGCATGTGTCTATAGTAGTATTCAACTGGGCTAAGCTCAAGCACTTCTTCATGCTGTATTGAGCCCGACTGACACCAATCAAATGGGTATGAGCACGTCCTAAGGTTGCAGGCCATGAGAATACCTGCGGCGTGGCACCAAGGGCCAAGCGAAATATACTGTATATTATTAGACATCATCTTTTAATGATCATGTCACCACCTCTATGTCTACACATAAAGCAAGTGGTCGAGAGTGAATAGCTCTACCAAGCATATAAAGCAGGGAAGCATAAAATTGTTCTGGCGATGCTTATACAATATACCACTCGGAAACCATAGCATGCAAAATGTTGTGGAGAGGCGTGAAGTATTAAGTACTTGCAAATATAGAATTTTTAACATGCACTGCCTCTAGTGCCATGCTGACGAAGTTCATGATGATTTGGTTCTCCATTTCCCAGCCTAGAATAAGTCCATTATGACTGTCGCCAGCCTACAGACCACTGAAGACTTAGTCTTATTGAACGCGCCTCTTCTCAGGAGAGCAGGTATGCATGATCTACAAGTACCGTTTTTCCAGCTTGCAAACTCCTCAATGTTACTTGCCATTGTCTTGTACGGGCTACATATAAAGTACTCGTCAAGATTAAAGATATCTGGAGGCGCTCCTCCCCAGTACAATGGAATTGATCCAGCCAAAAATGAATCGATGATCTTTTCGGTGACATATCCTGGAGTAAATGTATTTTCGAAGCAGAGCGAGTACCTATATTGGCTTAAGGTCTTAACCTTATCCGATACTGGTCTAGTCTGCGACCCGAAACAATCTACTGGAATACCAGCCTTCTTCAGCTCATTAATAGCTTCTACGCGTATTGGTGTTGTGTTGTTTCCAATGTAGGCAACTGCATCCCTGCCCTGATTGATTTGGCGAGGAGCTTCTAGTTCCGTCGGGTCATATGGATGATAGTCTGCCGTCTTGGCTGAATAAATGTTGGAACGTAATAGCCATAGTGGCGTATAAATATTACGCCCACAATAATCCGAAGTGTCAAATGTCAGGCTATAATCGGCATAGCCAAAGTCTGGCCGAACATTCTCTCCCAGATAAAGAATCCGAGTGGCTCGAATAAACTTATTAAGATTTTGATCGCCAAAGCATGAGAAGACTAATAAATCTGGGTCTGAGTAATCAATTCTGACGCCTAGGCCTACAAGACGCGCTGCATACGAAAAGAGATTGAGAACCTCATTGTCATCATCCCTAAAGCCTGGCCAAAAGCCCGTAAAGGCTACAGTAAGATAGTTTCTTGTATTGCAGCGTTCGCGGAGTCTGCATGCTCTCTGTCGCTGTCGCGACCAAAAACCTCCTTTCACTCCGTCCGTAGTTAGGCTGACCTCGGCAGTGGCTAGCTTGATTGCTGTGTTGTATTCTCGTTTACGAAGAAACTGTTCAAACTCAAGAGCTTTCTCCTCTAGCCCCATTTGGCTGCTCGGTCCGAACCACTGCCTTGCGAACATATCTAGATTATGAATCTTATCATCATAACGTGTCCGCAGCTTGCCGCTGAAAGGCTGATTAAACAAATTAACCAAATAACCAGTGCAATTGCAGCGGGTCTAATATCAGAGATTTATGTTATCTGCATGGACGATGCTGAATCTCGGCATCAAGTAAGGACTGAGTATCGATCCAGTGAATGGGCTAATGATATTGCTGCTGGTTGGGAGTTCTTCCAGCGTAATATTGTCACCAATTTGTCTGCCAATAATTGCGCGCGCGAGAGTTACTTGCGTGAGCTAACTCCTGGTGCTTGGTTTCCATATCGTCAGCTGTCTCAAAGTGAACACTCAATAGCATTGAGGCATATCTATGCGCTAGAAACTATTGCCAAAGCTAAATCCCCATGCCTTGTCCTGGAAGATGATGCGATAGTCAAAGACGAAGATCTTTTTCATGAACTCCTCTTGAATCTTCGCCAGCACTGCAAGCTTGGTATCTTCTACGACCTCTGTGATGACTATATCTCTCTTGATAAGATTAGATCTAAGTCAATTTTCTCTGGCTCCCTAGAATATTCTATGAATGTGACGGCGGTTACCAGGACTTTGTTGGCATACGCGATGGCTCCTTCTACTGCTAGCTTGCTATTGAATTCGCTGACGCATTATTCACTCCCAATAGATATGCAACTTCAAGTGTTGCTTTGTCGTCTTCACCTCCCTGGCCTAAGTCTGATTAACTCACCATTCATACATGGCAGCAAGTTTGGCGCGTTGTCTTCCTCCGTTCATCAGCTTGTAGACTGAAGATAGGCATCAGCAGCGCAGTAGGTTTATTGTTTTAGGCCGCGAAATTTCGGATTATATTCCCTTTTGCCTGGGGGTCTAGCTGGATCTTCTAGTGTTATTCAGTTATTTACGCGACGCCACTAACGAGGACGCTCGAAGCCAGGGCTTTGGTTTCGCTCGCTTTTTCAGCAGTTTATTAAGGGCAGTTGGGTGGCGCCTTGGCTGCTGGAGCTGGACGCCGAAGTTTCCGGCTTTGCACTCGAAGCAGGGTCCCGTTCAGGCCCCCGGCCAAGCGCTGTTTGAAGCGCTGGGCTCAGCGAAACACCTCGGTTCAGGTCATCACCTCGGCGACATCCATGAACTCGATGCTCTGACCGCCGCCGTGGCCGACAGCCAGGAGTGGGACTAGGGCTACCGCGAAAGCGATCGCCTGGGCGGGCACGACCCCTACAGCGCCAGTAAGGCCGCAGCCTAGCTGGCCAATGCCGGCTGGCGCGCCAGCTTCTGCGGCGCCGCTGCCCACCAAACGCCGCACCCGACCATCGCCACCGCCCGCGCCGGCAACGTGATCGGCGAGGGCGGGACTGGGCGGCCGTACTGATCGTGCCCTATGCCATGCTTGCCTTGGCTGCCGGGGAGCAAATTGACTTCCGCAACCCTTCTGCCAGCCGCCCCTGGCAGCACGTGCTGGAGCCCCTGAATGGATCTCTGCTTTTTGCCGAGCGGTTGCTGAGCGTGAAACGCAATCAGGAGACCGGGATGATTCGGCGGCACACGCCCTTACATCAGCTTTCAATTTCGGCCCCGCCCTGGAGGCAAACCGCAGCGTGCACGAGCTCGTGGAAGCCGCCCTGCATCACTGGCCTGGCTCCTGGCGCGATGGCACCGACCCCTACGCCCCCCCACGGGGCTGGCCGCCTGCACCTTCAGATCGAGAAAGCCCATCACCGGCTTGGCTGGCAGCCACGCTGGGATCCCGCCACCACCGTGCCCAGCACTGTGACCTGGTACCGTGCCGTGCACGCAGGCACCAGCCTGCTGGCGTGCAGCTTGGCAAGTCTGGAAGCTTATCGCTGGGGTGCTAGCGATGCCCACTAAAGTTCGTCCCACTTCCATCGCCGGCGTACTGGAGCTGGTTGGCCAGCCCTTTAACGACAAACGCGGCGCATTTCTCAATGCTTTTCGCGCCCAGGAGCCGGCCTTTGCTCAGGCCTGGGGCGATCGGGGCATCGCCCAGGTGAACCTCAGCCACACCGAAATCGTGGGCACCGTGCGGGGCCTACACCTACAAGCGCTACCCAACAGTGAAGCCAAGCTGGTGCGCTGCCTGCGCGGGCGGGTGTGGGATGTGGCGGTGGACCTGCGGCCCGGTTCGCCCACCTGGGGGCAGTGGCATGCGGTGGAGCTCTCGCCCACTACTGCCAACGCCATGCTGATCCCCGAGGGCTGCGCCCATGGCTACCAGGTGCTGGAACCCGGCAGCGAGATGCTCTACCTGCACTCCAGCGCCTGGGTGCCGGAAGCCGAAACCGGGGTGAGCTTTGACGACCCCCAGCTGGACATCAGCTGGCCGCTGCCACCACTGGGCCTGAGTGAGCGAGATCTAGAGCTGCCGCTGCTTAAATCGCTGCTATGAGCCCTCACCACTGCCGCCATTGCCGATCACCGCTGGAGCACACGGTGATCGACCTGGGCCATCAGCCTCCCAGTAACGCCTACCTGCGGCCGGAGCAGCTGGCGCTGCCCGAGATCTCCTACCCGCTTCAAGTGTTCGTTTGCACGGGCTGCTGGTTGGTGCAGCTGCCAGCCCACGCGACTGCCGAGGAGCTATTCACGCCCGATTACGCCTACTTCTCCAGCACCTCCACCAGCTGGTGCGCCCACGCCGAACGCTATGTGGCCGAAGCGGTGGAGCGGCTGAATCTTGGGCCCCAGAGCTTTGTAGTAGAGCTGGCCTCAAACGATGGGTACCTCCTGCAATATGTGCAACAGCGGGGTATCCCCTGCCTGGGCATAGAGCCAACCAAGAACACCGCTGAGGCAGCCCGGGCCAAGGGCGTCACAACGATCGAACGCTTCTTTGGCGCGGCACTAGCGACGGAGCTGGAGCCCGCCGATCTGGTAGTGGCCAACAACGTTCTGGCCCACGTGCCCGACATAAACGATTTCGTGGCAGGTATCGCCCTACTCCTTAAGCCCAACGGCCGAGCCTCGATCGAGTTTCCGCATCTACTGCGGCTCTTGGCCGGGAACCAGTTCGACACGATTTACCACGAACACTACAGTTACCTGAGTCTGGGAACAGTGGCGCGCATCGCCGCAACAGTCGGCCTCGGCGTGGTGGATGTGGAAGAACTCCCCACCCACGGCGGGAGCTTACGGGTGTGGCTGGCCCACCAAGGCACCACAGAGAGCATGGCCTCGGTTGCGACGATATTGGCAGCTGAAGCAGAGGCTGGGCTGGAAAAACTCAATGCCTACGCCGGCTTCCAGGAGAGAGCCGAGGCAACCAAGCATGCGCTGATGGAGTTTCTGCTTCAGGCCAAACGCAATGGCCAGCGGGTGCTTGGCTATGGAGCGGCGGCAAAAGGCACCACCCTGTTGAATTACGCCGGGATCAAGGCCGACCTGTTGCCCGCCGTGGCCGACCGCGCCCCCAGCAAGCAGGGCAAGCTGCTACCGGGTAGCCACATCCCGGTGATCAGCCCCGAGCAACTGGCCGCTGAGCCCAAACATGCCCTGCTGGTGCTTCCCTGGAACCTGATCGAGGAGCTGCGGCAGGAATTTCCGGCTACTGAGCTGGTAACGGCGATACCGGAGCTGCAGCATTGGAGAGGATTTTGAGATGAGTAACAGTCAAATACAACAAGATCCCCTACACAAAGTCCTCGGTCACCGGGCTGGAGGTGCAACACGCCACCGACGCTGCGGCCAATGGCTAGGGCGAACAGTGTTACGACTACAACGTTCGCTTAGATGTGTAGTCCCACCAGGTTGTTCAGCTGACAAGTGGGTGTGAGGTCGTCATGGTCCGGGTGTCACCACCGACCCACTGACCTCACACCCCATGCATACCCACCCGAATGCTCGGCTGACACCCCTCGGCCGTGAACGGTTGCTGCGTCGACACATTGATCACGGTGAAAGCCTCGCCTTCCTGGCTGCTCAGGCGGGGATCAGCGTCCGGACTGCCTACAAGTGGCTGGCGCGCTACCGCTCAGGCGGTGCCACCGCTCTGGTGGATCGACGGAGTGTTCGCCGCACACAGCGGCGGACGCTCGATCCACAGCAACTGCAACACGCTGTGGACCTGCGCCATGAGCGCTGCACGCTCCGTCGCGTTGCCAGGGTCTTGGCCGCACCGCTCTCCACTGTGGGCCGAGTGCTCAAGGCCCTGGGTCTCGGCCGGCTCAAGAACCTGCAACCTGCAGAGCCAGTGCGCCGCTACCAGTGGGCCAGACCTGGCGACATGATCCACGTCGACACCAAACAGCTGGCCCGCTTTGAGCGGGTTGGTCACCGGATCACCGGTGATCGCCGGCTTGGGTATTCCCGTGGTGCCGGTTACGAGAAAGCTCATGTGGCCATCGACGACGCCACACGGCTTGCCTACGTCGAGGTGCTGCCGGATGAGAAGCAAGCAACCACGGTGGGGTTTCTGCTGCGGGCCGTTGCCTGGTTCGATGGCCAGGGAATCAGCTGCAAGAGGGTTCTCTCCGATAACGGCAGTGCCTACCGCTCAAAACCCTGGCGAGAAGCTTGCAGCGCACTGGGCCTGATCCCGAAACGCACGAGGCCATACACCCCACGAACCAACGGCAAAGCCGAGCGGTTTATCAAGACCCTGCTGGCGGAGTGGGCATACTCCATGGCCTTTCAGACCTCCGCTGAACGGAACCACTGGTTGCCTCGCTATCTGGCGATCTATAACGGCCGCAGGTGTCATATGGCGCTGGCCGGCCGCACCCCCATTCAGCAGCTCGGACTGTTGCGAGCTACTGAATGACCTGATGAGAAAACACACCGCAAGAACTCCCTCACCTCCCCCTCAAATCTCAAGGCACCGCCATACCGCTTGAGCACCCGATAAGCGTCTGTGGTCCTGCCCTGACGCTTCCTGTGCATCAGGTCCTCCAGTGCCTTGAGCAGCTCAGGGTCCTTGCCCGCCACCAGCGGCTTGTAGCGGCAGAGGCTCCAGTCCAGCTTCCCTTCCCTGTGGTCCCGCCAGATCTCCGCTGAGATGGCTTGAGCCTTTGCCACCGCGATGGGGTCATCCCAGCGCCCCAAGCGGTTGATGAAATGGTCCTGACCGTCCAGACGCACCCGCACCTGGAGCGAACCGTTGTTGTTCCGCAGAGAGGGTGCTTTTCTCAAGATTCAGCTCCAGCACTGAGGTCTGGCTACAGCCGACCACTGGAGCAAGCCAAGCCATCAGGGGCAGGCTTTAGCCATTCGTAGCCCCACGTGCGTCCCATCTCAGCCTCATCAGCCTCAGTGGCTCAACAAACGGCTCATATCCACATATCACGGCAACAA
>Ga0194133_10003124_pt1 | contig 24082 bp, 19 predicted proteins | sample TA2KigOf40mmetaG_FD_155448 | JGI IMG/M metagenome (GOLD analysis project Ga0194133, IMG submission 155448) | Freshwater microbial communities from Lake Tanganyika, Tanzania - TA2015055 Kigoma Offshore 40m | ecosystem: Environmental > Aquatic > Freshwater > Lake | place: Tanzania: Lake...
CAGAACAGCTTCAAAGCCTTGCTGTGCTTGCTCTGGCGATGGTGCCGGTGGCTCTGCTGTGGAGGGTCTGGATCCGGATGCTGGACTGATTGCGGCCTTGCTTCCGCGCCACCCAGCTCACCCCTCCCGCATCCAAGCCGCCAGCAGCAGCCCGCAAGGATTAGGTGACTTTTCTCACCAGGTCATTCAGTAGCCCGCAACAGACCGATCTGCGCAAACTAGAGCCATTGACTCACGCCTCTGCGGCGGCTCCATGAAGAGCGTGACCACTACCCCAGAACAGACCAACTGATGGACGTCTTCTCGTTCCACGACCGGGTCGTTGAGGACTACGGCCAGTTCAGCCGCAGCTTTACCCAGATCAAGGCGTCCGATCTCCAGCAGTTCGTGGACGGGAGCTATGGCAAGGGCGAGTACTGGCCCTCACCGCTGATCCAGCTCAACCCGAGCTTCGTGAGCGGCGGCGCCATTGGTGAACTCGTGGAGGCTGGGCTACTCCACCCGGAATGCAGCCGGATCTTCCGCTGGGGCAAAGACAACGGACCCGGTCAGGAGGCGACCGCAATGCTTCGGAGCATGGTTGGGGGTGCGGGCGCAGTCGTCACCCTCATGCCCCAGCAGACCGACCGGTACAGCAGAACAGTTGCCGAAGTTTTCGCCGGTGGGCAAAACGTCAATCTGGAAATGGTCCGGCAGGGCCAGGCTTATGCGTATCGCTAATACCTCGCTGGCTGTAACGCTTTTGCCTACCTCCAGGCTGAGATGGAGGCGCGCACAAGTCAGCTTGGTATCTGGCGCTTCGTGCAGGAGTACCCCTGGGAATTTCGAAAGAGCCGGCGCAAGTAGTTCGAGATGGCCATGGTCAGCTCATTCGGGCCGCTGCGGAATGACGAGGTCTCATTGCGGATGCAGCAAGAACACACCGCAAGGGCACAGCTCGTGGAAATACAGTTTCAGGACTGAAAGTTTGCAGCCGCACGCAGCAGACTGGAAGGACGACACAAAGCACTCTCAGAGAGATGACGCCGGCCAACCCACGCGCCAGGAGCCATGCGCTATTGCAGACCACCATCGCCAGCGACCCCAATGACTGGGGCGTCGCCCGCTTCAGCCTTCTGGCCGAGCAGATTCGCCAGGCCGGCTGGGGGATCGATCCCGACTTCTGCCTCACGGTGCAGGACTATCCGGCGGCTGGTGCGGCGCGTGAGCAACTCCACAGTGATTTGGCCGCAGGGCAGTACGGCCAGGTGTGGCTGATGGCACCAGACCTCGACAATGGCCCCGAGCCGAAGTTTTTTGCGGCACTGGAGGGTGCGGTCGCGCTGGGCACTCAGCTGGTGATCGCCCGCGATCACACCGACTTGGGAAGCTCGGTGTTGGGACTGGGCGGATGCCTGGAGACAGTCACCCAGACCCAGACCTTCAAACGAACGTGGCCTGGCCTCGCCTGTGACAACGAATACGCCAACGTCCGTTGCCCGGCGATCGACGCTCCCTGCGTCGTGACCGGTCAGAACGGGGGAGTGCAGATCTGCCGTAAGCGCAGCAACCACGCTTTGCTGAACTTTGACACCCTGATTCCCGGCCACCTGGTGCTTCCGGCCCATCCACACGAGGGCGTGATTCGGCTCATCAGCGCGAGCCAGCAGATCCTTCTCTCCAGCTACTCAATCACCAGTGGGCGTGAGCAGATCACAGCGATTGTTGATGAGGCTACGGGTCGCGGTGCGGTGATCCACCACTCGACCTTCCACCACTTTGCGGACTTCAATCTGGAGATTGAGTGCGGCGCTCCCGAATTTGTAATCGACCCACCCTCTGCACAGATCACTCAGTCGCCGGAGCTGCTGGCCGATCAACGCGCCTACGTGGCTGCAGTGGTGGGATATGGCATGAACTGAGCAGGCCATACCCTGAGCGGCGATGGCCGTTGCCATGGGTGGAGCCGCCCCAGGTGCGTCACACCAAACAAGCTACTTCCCTGAGCCCAAATGCTCGCTACGTTGAAACAGTCAGCGATATCTCTTGAATCCGCACCGAAACCAGCGAAGTATGTTCGACTTTCAGAATCGAAAGATTCACTACGATCACCAGCTCACGCCATGGTATCAGCTTTGGAGACAACCGCTGGCCGCTATGATCAGGATGCCGTGGTGGCTATTTTTCAGCTCAATGGTGGGAATCTATTGTCTTCAAATACTGATTTTCGGCATCCTTCTCTCCTTTGATACCATTCACATTATCGGCGATACTCCCCTGGGAATACCGAAGCCAATGGCTTTCGCCATTGAATCCTTCCTGGCCAATGGCTTTACGGGCCTTTCCCCCTCCTCACGATATACCTATGGCGTCGCAGTTCTTGATTGGATTGCGGGCTTAATCACCGTATCAACGTTAACAGCTGTTGTCTTCTCAAAATTGAGCTGCAACGCAATGCCGCTATTGTTCAGCCGACATCTCTGCATATCGAGTATCGAGGAAGGCCATTTATTTTGCAGATTTGTGACAAACAACAGAAGCCAGTGGCTTAACGTCAGTTATACGCTTTCACTGATCTTTGATGACGAATCTGAACCGGGTCTTTGGCAGCGACGAATTGTGCCACTGACAACCCTGAATACGGGAACCCCCCAACTGAGCCAGACCGCAACCCTTACCCACGCAATCAATAGTGAGAGCCCTATCCGACAAATGGGATTGAATGAATTAATGCAGCGTAATGCTGTTATCATGCCGCTGGTCGAGGGTGTCGATGAGACAACAGGCTCGTGCCTACTGCAAACACACCTTTACGCCATGAAGGACATCCTGATTGGTTTTCGCTATGGGGATCTTGTCAGTACCGACAACCATGGAAGGCGAACCATCAGCATGCAGAACCTCAACGCTGTTGTGGCACAAAAGAGTTATGAGAGTTGAACCCTTAGCGCCCTCTAGGCCTTGTCATGGACACGTCGTAATGGATAATCGCCCCACTGATCTGCGACACCAACCAGCGCAGAAGATCTGCAGCAGTGTTGACGGCATCCGAATCGGCGCGTCGCGGTACCCACCTCAGAGGTTAACGACGGGGCCTGTCCAGAATAACCAGACCACCTCAGATCTATACCGAGCTGCTACTTCATATCACAGAAAGCCTGTGATACTCGAGCCAGAGGCACTTCCATTCGGCCCTGGCTGGAGTGCCAACCTAAAGTTAGGGTAACGTTACCAAAGTCGTTCATCAATATGGTGCCCGCGCAATAGGGGCTGTGTCTGAGCCCCTGAATCAATTTTGCTGACGAATGCACCTAAGCATTAATAGTTGAGCCATGCCTCCATTCGAAAGCTCTGAAGCCTCATCTCTAGAGCATCGCTTGCTATCTGAAGGCTGGAGCCTAAGCCAAAGGCTGGACTGGATTACGAACCATGAACTGCAGGAAGATAATGGCTTCCAGGAAGAAGACCTACTACAAAGCTGGAAAAGGGTCGTAGCCCCTCATAACCATGAACATTTTGATAGACGTCTAGCGTGGGATGGAATATCGCCAGAGGCGGCCGCATCGGTATTGCAGCCGAGTCAGGCGAACTTTCCGACCAATCCATCATGGTGGACCACCCTGACATCAATACGTCAGGCTGCCATCGAAGGACTTGATCCACTAGAGCTTAAGGAACGTTGCGCTGGAGAGCCCTTTGTGCACGCCTGGAGGCCCGCTGCTGCTTGGGCGCTTCAAACATTGAAGGAGCGCTGTTGCAATCTCGAGCCCACGTTAACGCTGTGCTCAGAAGCGTGGCTTGATCTTGTTGAAGGCCTTCTAGTACGGCTATGTAATACGGCCGGACACGCTCTATGGGAAAAGTTTAATGAGCGACGCAGCCCAGGCCGGATGTTGATCGCTCACCTCGGAGCCAGCGGAGATAGCAGTGGTAAGCCCACCCGGGAAGTTTACGACACCTTTATTGCCGAGCTGCTAAGCAGCGGTTATGCACTGCTCCTGTTTGATTTCCCAGTTCTGGGACGCCTTCTATCACAGGTTGTTGAGTTTTGGCTTGAAGGCACCTCAGAGATGCTGCAGCGTGTAGCCGCCAGCCGAAGGGACCTTCACAAGCATTTTGGAATTGATCCTGAAGCAGCTCTGCGCAAAGTGCAGTTGGGTCTGAGCGACCCCCACCGCGGCGGCAGAGCTGTTGCGATTCTTGACTTTAGCAGTAAAGCTAACAAGCATAACAAGGTTGTGTACAAGGCGAAAGATATGCAGCTCGACCAGGCCTACCAGGACTTTCTGCGGACGATCAACCACTTCTCCGCCATGCCGCCATTAAGGACCTTAATGGTGCTGCCTCGCCACGGATACGGATTTATGGAGTGGGTCGAGCATCGCCCATGCAGCAGCGAAGATGGGCTTGCGCGTTTCTACACCAATGCCGGTCGCCACATCGGGTTGCTGCATCTGTTGGGTTGCAGCGACTGTCACCATGAAAACTTAATTGCGTGCGATGACCAGCTGATGCTGATTGATAGCGAAACGCTATTAAATTCCTCGCTTGTAAATGTGAGTAGCGACGGAGATGCTCCTCATCATCTGTTATCGAGTGTGCAGATCTCTATGGAGGACTCAGTATTGCGAATCGGACTGCTTCCTAATTGGACAATCGAAGGTGCTGGAAACAAGCACGCATTTGATATTAGCGCCTTAGGTATTATACCGACACCTGAGCGCGAAATGCCTGGCTGGCTTGCCATTAATAGTGATGGGATGATTCCCAGCAGATTAAAGCAGTCCTGCAAGCTGCCTACCAGCTTGCCTATTGGAATGGGAAGCCAGCCAAGGCTGACTGAATTTGTCGAACAGTTGTGTGCTGGATTTACCCAGCAATTACTTGAGGCTATGTGTGAGAGTGCCACATTGATAGAGGCGCTAGCAAAGTTCAAAGGCCTTCCTAGACGGCAGCTAGCGCGTGGAACAAGGCTTTATTTTGCGATTCAACAAAGGATGCTGAGGCCCGCATCACTGCGAAACGCAGTGGCTCATGGTCTCGTCCTCGAACAACTGAGTCGTTGCTTTATTGCCATCAATAAAAGACCGAACAGCTGGCCAATGTTTAAGGCCGAGGTTCTGCAGATGGAGCAGCTAGATATCCCGCTATTTGAACACCTTATCGACAGCGACGACCTCCCCTTGCCCCATGGTTTGGCACCGATCCGGGGATACTGGTTAGCAAGCGGTCTGGAGTCGGCAAAGCGTCGCCTATTAGAACTTGATTGTGATGAGATAGGTTTTCAGGAACAGTTGATTCGTGGCTCCATTACCGCCAGCCAGCTCAAGGCCGATCAGCGGGGGAACGACGGTAGGTACATCCCGGATTCTGGTGCACCCCAACTCACAGAGGAATTGGGCATCTGCGCCTTTTCGACCGAAGATTATCGGCATGAATCATTCCGGCTCGGCGAGGAGCTTTGGAGAGATGCCATTCGTGACCGTAAGGGCCGCCCTGAGTGGTTAGGCCTCGACCTGGGAGCAGATGGATTTTCCTTCAAATTTGGACTTGTAGGAAACTCTCTGTACTCAGGCGCTACTGGCATTGCCCTGCTTTTTGCAAGATTGGCCATGTCCAGCCCTAATCCCACAAGTGCAGCCTGCTGGCATGAACGTGCCTGGTGCTGTTTCGAGCGATTAGCAGAACTTTCAGAGGGCAACAGCATGGACCCGCTGTTTAGAAAGTTACCTTACTTGCCTTGTGGGCTCCATGGTACCGGCGGGATCATATTGGCCATCCAGCTACTCTCTCAGGCCAAGAAGACAACAAAGGCTTCACAGCTCGTCGACAAAGTAATGCAGCAACTGAGGCCGGAACGACTGCAAGCCGATGAAAACTTCGATGTGCTTGGCGGGGTAGCCGGCCTAATTGGCCCCTTATTGCTCATGGGAACCCCGCAGGCACTTGAATTGGCTTCGATCTGCGGTGATCGACTGGTAGACCAGCAACTGGACAGTGGAGGCTGGGTTTCGAGCGCTTTTGCCAGCAAGAGTCGCCCGGCTCTGACTGGTTTCTCCCATGGAGCTGCAGGTATAGCCGCTGCCCTGTCCCGCCTGGCAAAGGTCACAGGTGAGAATCGCTATGCCGAGTCTGCGCGTCGTGGTATCGCCTACGAGCGCGAAGTGTTCGTAGCGGATGAAGGTAATTGGCCTGACTTTAGAAGCAGCAGTGAGGCAAACGAATTCATGCTAAGCTGGTGTCACGGTGCCCCAGGTATATTATTGTCTCGACATATTATGAGGTCTGCAGGTCTAGCGGACGCTGATCTTGAGTATGAACTCCATATCGCTCGAAGAAGCACATTGGCGAACCTCGAAAGCCGGAAACGCAGTTTTGGCAATCCACCAGCTCATCTGTGCTGTGGTGTTCTCGGATTGACAAGCCTGATACGGCTAGTTGATTTCTCTAATGGAACGTTGCTCGATCCAGCGGTTCCAGATGCCGAAGCTCTCGTGATCAGTCGAGCGCGGGCTAGTGGTGGTTACAAATATGTAAGCGTAGGCTCCGAAATGCTAAACCTACCCGGCCTGATATCAGGAAAGGCCGGTGTAGCACTGGCCCTTTTGGAAGCAGCAGAGGGTCTGCTTTGGATTCCCCAAGTTCTTAGCGCAGGGCTATATGAGTCCCCGTAATAAATTCACCGCTATACGAATCGTTTGATGATCATTTTTCTACATGTATGGGTATGCCTGGAATAACCATGTACTTCAAGTAGCTGGAATTACATACATGAAACGATTGTTAGAACGTATGGCATAATAGATATATTTAGTTGGCACAGATTACAGAGGTGAAGACGCAGTCATGACCTTTTCCGACAAGAGCCCCGCTAAAACGCTGAATAAATCTTAATCAATAAATTAACAATAACTACGGCTCAGATTCATGGATCTTGATGTAGTAATAGCATACCAAGATAGTGACATTAATGAATTAATCAGTACGCAGTCAGGTAAGGAATTGCGCGATAAGATTATGAAGTAACTACCGTAGCGTAAATTACTGATTACGCAAAATAGACAACGTAGAACAATGCACCGTCGAGAGCACACACTTCCTTCATCCTACAGCAAAGGATGCGAGATTAAAGCCTTCCGAGTCGGATAAGCAGCTGTGAGATGCATGCCAAGGCTATCAAGTACTAATTGCAGCTCAAGTCTATAGAGGTGTCGATCTAAAATGTTTAAGCGCTCATCGATTTACCTTAGATCCTAAACTTGGACTTGCTTGGCTGAAAAGCATGCCTGGCATAGTATCTGAGAATAGATCCACAATCATAGGCCCGAAATCCTGTCATGCGGCTGATACTCGGATTGTATTAAGTATTTCAGGACGAAGACAAGAAGAGTCAATAAAGATAAGTTGCGACCTCAGATCAGCTCTTCATTCGACTAAGATAACCACCTGATTTGCCGCTTAGTTCTGTATAGGTACCTATCTCGCTGATTCTGCCCTTGTCAATAACAACAATCTGATCGGCAGATTCGATCGTCGACAAACGGTGTGCGATTGCAATCCGGGTAATAGGCAGGTTCTCTAGAGTTCGAGTAACAACTGCCTGGGTTGGCGCATCCAATGCGCTTGTAGCCTCATCCAAGATAAGAATCCTGGGTTGGCCAAGCAAAGCCCGTGCCAGAGACAAGCGCTGTCGTTGTCCACCCGAGATGCCCATGGCCCCTTCACTGATAAGTGTCTCGAGGCCCATAGGCATACGATCAACATCCTCGTTGATTGATGCTTGTATAAGGGCAACCAAAACCTCATCACGAGTATAAGCTCGGCCAGCTCGCACAATCTCATAAATCGAGCCAGCAGCCAGAGGGGAATTTTGCAACACAACTCCTATCTGACGGCGGTAGTGGCGCACCGCCAGCTCGCTAATGTCAACATCGTCGACACTGATAACTCCGGCTTCTAGATCCATCAGGCGCAATAGGCAACGCATCAGAGTAGTTTTTCCGCAGCCCGAAGCACCAGTGATTGCGGTGTATTTCCCTTTGGGTATCGTCAGATTAATGTTGGTTAGCACAGGGTTGACGGCACCAGGGTACCGGACCGTCAAGGATTGGATATTAAACTGACCTTGCAACTCAAGAAACCTAGTGTTGCTGACTTGGCCTGCTTCTGGGGTTGCATACATCACTACGCTGCTGCGTTGCCAAAGAACCGTCAAGCGGGAGACTGTGTTGGCCACCTGTACTGCTAGTGCCGATAGCTGACTGTTGAAGGCAAAGTAGGCTGCCTGGAAAGAAATAAATAGAGCAACAAGCTGTGTAGGTTCTAGTAGACCTAGTGAATCCGGAGGAAGTGCAACTGCTGGATTCGATGAAGCCAACACTTTCTTTGCTTCAATTAGCATTCTGATCAAAGCTAGGAATATAATTACCTGACTTAACGGTGTCAGCACCCTGGCTAGGATTTCAATAGAGTTATTAGCGGCCTCACCACGACGCATCATCCCAGCTAGTCGCACCACTTTATTGATCCATTGCTCAAACACAAATGGTTCAGAACCGCTAACACGAATTTGAGGCATGCCCACCACTGCCTGCAGACCCATGTCATTGACAAGTGCCTTGCCATCTTGAACGGATTTCTCAAGGCTGCTAGCCTGAACAACGAGCACCACCATGAAGAAGGCAATAACCATGCTGAACGAAAAGCCGACAGTCGCCAATTGTGATTGGATCGTAAACATCAGACCCAAGCTTGCAGTCGAGAACAGCAGTCCCAAGCCAGCGGACAGTAGCCCGCTACTTATGAGCCGGCGCATTTCACTAATTGATCCAACGCGTGCGACAAGGTCAGCGGTTCCAAGTTTTTGAAAAAAGTTCAAAGGCAACCGCATCATGTGGCTCCACAAAGCCGTCTCAATGCGCAGGTTCACTAGTGACTCCATTCGCACTGTTGCAAGGCTGCTGATTATTTGTGATACAATAGTACTTAAGGCAACTAAGAGGACCACTAGTGAGGTCTCCAGAAGTAACCTCATGTCGCTAAATGGCAACACTGTGCCTACCAAGAAAGAAGTCAGTACAGGTATACTGAGATTAAAGACTGCTACCACAATGGAGCTGAAAAGTACCGCAAACAGTGACGCTTCGATATCGGTGATAAACCCGGGGGTGTTGCTGGTTAGGGCAAATCCCAAAAGCTGTTTAAGTGACTTTAGTGGTGCTGGTAGTGACGCATAAATCTCGTAGGCGAAGGGCTTGAGCTCCTGGTCTGGATTCAGCGGCATACAAAGGTTATTGGCACTGTCAAAGGCCACCGTTTGCACCCCGAGTTGGTGGACCACTAGAGGACGGCCATCCTCAGAGGCGAACACCACCATTGTGGCTCGAGTTGTTCTTGACAAATCCACAGGAGTTCTGACTTGGCGATGAGTAATGTTGTTTGCTTCGAGCAGATCGGTGAAGTTCCCCTCACTCGTGATGATCCTCCTGGGATCGCCTAAAATAGTCATGGCATAGGTCAATGTCGCGACTCGGGCATCGTTACCACCGGTCAGGGGGACTATTTCAACGCCTTGATTTTGAATTGAGCCAATACCCCTGAGAAGAGCCTCTTGACGGGAGCGCATAAAGCTCATACTGGCCTCCCTCCGGAAGGGCCGCTATTCACAAGCTCGGCCTCGAGCAAACACCTATATTGGCCGTCGGTCGCAGCAAGGTCAACTGGGTGCCCTTGCTGGATGAGTTGACCCTGTTCCAGCACCAGTACCCAGTCGCTGATCTGGGCTGCATGCATGCGGTGGGCTACCGTAACCAGGGTTCGGGGCTCATTCTTAACAGCTTTCATGATTTGGCGTTCGCGCCGATCGTCGAGAGCACTCGTGGCCTCATCCATGAGGAGCAAGCTTGGCTTTCGAAGAAGGGCCCGCGCGATTTCAACACGTTGACGTTGGCCACCGCTGAGGTTACCTCCTCCTTCCCCTAAATGTACATTCAAAGCGGCTGCCCCGCCCAACTCTTCGAGCAAGCCGGACTGCGATAGGGCCTCTATCGCCTGGCTAGCGTTGTAACGGGGATCCCAAAAAGTTAAGTTCTGCTGGAGGGTGGCTGGAAACAAAAAAACATCCTGGGACACCAAAGCTATAGAGGTGCGCAGGGTAGAGTCATCCCAGTCAAGCCAATTCCTTCCGTCGTACAGGACGCTGCCCTGTGAAGGATGGTGTAGTCCAGCTATCAAACGTAATAATGTAGATTTGCCTGAACCACTACCACCTACGATTGCCAAGTGCTGACCAGCCATCAACTGAAAATTGAGGCCACCGAACAACATCGGTGTGTTTTTGCTAAATTGAAAACCGAGATCACTCAGCTTTAACTCGCCACGTAGCTGGCGGGAAGGTGTTGTTGTAGCACTTGCAACCTGAAAGCTGCGCACTGTTGTATCTACGTTAGTATCAATCACGTCATTGATACGCCCAACTTCTCCATCCATTCGCTGTAACTGGCTGCCCAGAAAGCTTAGCTGAGACAATGGTGCCTGAATCATGCCTGTTAAGAACTGAAAGGCGATAAGCTCACCTAGAGTAATTTGGCCAATGATGATTAATACCCCACCGAGCAACAATACACCTGAAGTGAGCACAAAGCTGGAGGTGGTACCCACTAAGCTCACCAGAGAGTTGGCAAACGATTGCTTTTGTAATTCTATTAGAAAGTCTTGGAACTTACCTGACCATTGAATGAAGGATTCGTTCTCAAGGCCGCTAGCCTTAATGCTCTCGATGGATTGAATAGCGTACATAGCCGTTCCTGCAGCTTTCCCTTGAACAATGGAAAGTTTGTAATTGGCGTCTTTCCGTAGCTCCCGAATCCATAGGGCTAGAGCCGCGTTTCCGCCAGCAATGGCAACGGTTAGCAGGGCTAGCCAAGGAGAAATCAGTACACCAACAATGAGTGCTAGCAGAGCAGAGCCAGTGGATAATGCAAAATTTAAGACGACTGTGACGCTCTGCTGCACTAGTGATAAAGGGAGGATCAATCTTGTTGACAGCTCCCCACGCATGCGCTGCAAGTGGTAGCGATAAGGAAGACTAAAAAGTGAAATATATATAAGGGAGCTGATCCTTTTGAGCAGCATATTGCCTAGGCTGCGTACCAGGAGGTTCTGCAGGCTCAGCAGGATGATAAGCACGACCGCGGAGATTCCTGAGATCCAGATCACGGGAATCGCGACAGCCTGGCGTTGGTTTTGCAGAAAGCCGTCGATAAACTCTTTCGCAGAACCGGCAATAAACAATTCTGGCACGGATCCCGCCAGCATCGTCAGAGCAAGCCAGGGCAACAAGCTGCGGTAAGGAGCAATCAGTGCAGGTGCCCACCGGTATAAGCTGGGTTCGTTGCCGCCAGGTTGGAAGTCTTCGCTAGGGTGAAGCTCCAGAACCACACCAGTGAAGCTTGTTTGGAATTCATCCCAGTCAACTCCGCGGCGACCGCTTTGCGGATCACTTAGGTAGGCCTTGCCATTGGCGAAGCCCTCAAGCACCAAAAAGTGGTTAAATTCCCAAAAGAGGATGCAGGGGAATAAACCTTTCTCGAGTAAGCGCTTGGCGCTGCAACGAAACGCTTTGCATTCGAGTCCGAGGCCAAGAGCTGCTTTCTTGATTTGCACCGCGGTGACCCCGTCACGGCTGATTCCGCATTGTTCGCGTAGGTCAGCAAGGGACACAACCCTGCCCAAATATCCCATAACAATCTTGAGGCTTGCTGCACCGCATTCAACAGCCTCATATTGAATCACCGTGGGAGTTTTTACACGCCTTGATGATAAATTCTTCTGTGTAGTTGTATTTCTCATTTTTTCTTCGCTTCTTGATTGTCGACCACCATGCCTAGTGCTTTACGCAGAGCAGGCATAACGAAATCCACAGGTCTTCGGTAGACAGTGGTAATCTGAACGTCGGCCAGGGTACCAAGCCGCACTGGATGTGGGGGCAATCTTCCCGAGGACCATCGATAACAACGATATGACAAAGCCTGCTTGCAATATTTTGGTTCATCCTTTTCAAGTTTTATAATAACTAAATATTGAGTTGGCAATAATTTTGTGATTGCTGTAGCCAGGGAGCGGCTCCCAACGGCGCCGATAACCCCCTCGGCTGGCAGCGGAAGTTGAATTACTTTGACCACCTGTCCCGGGATCCCCCCGTACTCCGCTCTAGAGATACCTTTGGGGGTTACCAGTACCTTATTTCCTGCATCGACTTGCTGGGATGAGATGCCGTCCAGAAAAACAGGAATCGTAACTGGCAACTCAGGCGGCTTGGTGGAGTAAGTCATCAATTCATCGCCCTGCCTGACGTAGGAGCCATCTCGATAGCTCTGAGTTAGTAGATAAAATCCACCTTCGGGGACAAAGCTGGCAGTTTTGCCAAGATAGTGAATAAGTTGATCCTCAACCTTGTTACGAGTTTCAATATCAGTAATATTTGCCTGATTGGATTGTCTAACCTCATTCAATGAGTTGATATCGATACTTAGCCTGCTGGAGTCGGTATCGAGGAGTTGGTTTTCCAGCTGGTTCACGCGGCCCTTCGCGTCAAGTAATTGGGTTTCGGATATAAATCCTTGTTTCCATAGCTTCTGCATTCGAAGAAATAGATTGCGCCTTTGCTGTAGCTCGCGTGAAACCACAAGTCTCTGTTCTGAAGTTAACTTTCCCAGGTTGCGATATTGGCCTGAGCGCTGAATGTGGTCTATCTTGAGTTTCCGCTGCAAATCAACCATAGGCATGCCGCCCAGAAGAGCGGAATTTAGCTCCTGGTTTGCCATCGGATCAGCTATCCGAGCAAGTAGCGTACCTTCTGGATAGGTCACCAAATGTCGCCTTCCTGGCTGGTCAATCACCTCGTCAGCCTTAAAATCTTCCTGTAGCAATAATGCCTGTCCCTGCACCTTCGATAATGCTATATTTACAAGATTCCGTAGTCGGTCTGCCTGATCCACCTCAGATGTAAATTTCCTGACTTGGTTACGCCAATATAAGCTCAGTACCTTGTTTTGTCGTTGGACCTCGGCAGGTAAGGCACTAGGGGCAAGGCCACTCACTTGGAAGTTCAGCGTCCCAGAGGTGCCTGCTATTAGGCTCCCCATGCCGTTACTAGGGACGAAAGCACCGATCCCATCGACTTGGACCGGTATCTTTGCCAAAATAGACCAAACTATTCCCATCCCTGCTATAACGGCTGCTGAAATTGCAGCCAACCTCATCGGCAGGGGCAAAAAAGCCGCTGGTTTGGTAGTGTCAGATCCAGTTTGCAGGCGTTCAAGTGCTACAGCTTCAAAGATCTGAAAGCGGTCAGCGGCCTTCGAGCTGTTGCCATCAACTGCACCAATCTCCTGATCAGTAGGGTGATAAGAGCTCGCAGCTGAATTCTTAGGCATGATCGTGTTAAGACATCGGTACAGCCTTTGCTTACAGTAAGTCTTTTTCGAGAGCTGGTATGTGCGTTGTCACTGATTGAGATTGTTTGTACGGTGTTGGAGTTGTGTTTGAGTTCCCTCCGGCCAGCGTGCCGAAGTGCGGTACAGGCGGGCCACGGCGCTGTTATGGCTCCGAGTTGCTGTTGCATTGGCACTAGCAGCCTCTATCGCTCGGCTTAAGGTTTGGACGACAGACGCCATATCAGACACGCCCACGTCGTACCTTGCCTGCACCGCGACCAATGCCTTGCGTGCCGCTTGTGCCTGGGCATTCGTGCTCAGCAACGCAAGTTGGCTGGTTAGGTAGGTGCTGTAGGCCTGCTCCACTTCGCGAGTTATCTTTAGGCGGTCAACCGCTGCCTGCTGTTTAAATTGCCTCGCCTGGGCCTGACTCGCCTGCGCGTTGGCGGCGTTAATACCACCATCAAAGAGCTGCCATGTGAAGCCCAACCCCACACCGCCATTCCAATTGCGGGAGGATGTTTTAGTGGTTTCCTGTCCGGGGGCGTCGCTGGTGTTGTTGGCTGAAGCAGCAGTACCGCTTGCTCCTAGGTTGAACCTTGGCCAATAAGTATTGAACAAGGACGTAGCTTGCCAGCTGACACTTTCTGCCGCTGCTAAACTCGCCTGGATTTCTTCGCGCATCCGGAGTGCTTGCGCGATTGTTTCAGGCAATGGCTCACTCCAGCTACCAAACTTGCGAATCGAGTCTGCAGGCAACACAATGGTTCCAGGTGGCATTGCCAAAGCTTCGGCAAGCTGAGCACCGTTTTCTAAAACTTTATTGTATGCACCAATTAATAAGTTAAGATTGGAATATTGCTGAGTCCTAATCTGTTCAAGATCGGCAACACTTATCAAGCCACCGTTAAACTGAGCCTCTGCAAATACCACTTGCCGGTCTGTATAAGCTTGAATATCTTCATAGGCTCTAACCAACTCTTCAAACTCCTGTAATAAAAAATATGTTTCCTGGACCCTCAACACTAGGTTGCGAGCACTGACGTCAAATAGAAGCTTCTGTCGACGCAAACTTTCACTAGCTGAGTTGATATTTGGACCGCGTCTGGGGTCGAAGAATGTCCATGCTAGAGTGAGTGTAACACCGGCAGTTAAGCTTCTACTATTTGTGGTACCTTCTTTAATTCCATTCACGGTAATATTTGTACTTCGGAAGTCTTGTCCTGGAATCGTCGAGCTTGTTGCGATTAGTGTTGGGTACCACTGTCGCCGCACTGCTATCAGGTTCCATTGGCTGTTTTGGATCTGGGCATAAGCCACGGCTAGGTCAGGGCTATGCAAAAGAGCTACTTCAATCGCATCATTCAGAGTTGAGATCTTTGCACGCGCTTTTATGTCGCGCTTGATACCTTGAAGTTTTAGTAGCAATTCACTTGCTACAATATTCTGATGTAACTTTGCAGGAAGTTCACCGCCAACGCGGTAGTTTTCGCTGACCTGTGCCTCGGCAGGCGAAATAACCGATGCAACGAGGTAGATAACATGCAAAAACAATGACAGAGGTATTCTGACAGTATGAGAAAATTGCAATAGTTCAGACCCTTTGGTTAAGGCTCAAGCAGTCGCACATGATAATCAGTTTGTCTTCTGTTATCTTTACAACCATTTTACTATATATAATCAACATCCAAGCTGTCAACTCCTCCTTTCAGCTTCATGGACAGTTTGACAAGTATCACACCATGTCACTCAGTCTTTTCTTCGCACCTAGGGATTTGCGCGAATAGCCTCGTTAATAGGCAGGTCAATCTGTGATCCTGCTCAGAGAACTTACACCAAAGCGAATACGGACCATAACTCCCACATGTAGTTGCGCCTCCTAGCTGACTCGGCTTATAAAAAAGACCTCTGCCGGCGCCCTGATCCCTGAGATCGTGTGTGCGGTTACTACGACCTGCTGGAAGCAGAGTTTTCGTCCCTCACCGGCGCCCAGTTTCATGAGCGCTGCCCCGATCAGCGATCCACCCACCGCAACGGCAACCACCAGCCACTACTCACCACCCAGGTGGACGACCACACCCTGGCCATCCCCAGGATTTTGCAGGGCAGCTTCTTCTCAAATTGGCTGGAGACCCGCCGCCGGGTCGACACGGCCTCTACGCCGTTGTGATGGAGGCCTTCACCGGTGGCATCTTCACCCGCATGGTCGAAACCCTGGTGGAGGACCTGGGTGGGGCCAGCGGTATCTTCAAATCGGAGGTGTCCCGTATCTTGCTGGGCTTCGATACAGATCTGACCCGGCTGATGGTCCATGCCTGCTTCACGTACGATTACCTCGACGCCACCTACATTCACGGCCGCCTAGGACGTAACCTGCAGGTTGTGTTGAGGGCCGTAGTGGTGGCGATCGCTTTCAATGCCCTGGGCTACCAGGAGTTGCTAGAGAACGCCATGGAGGACAGCAAGGAGGAGGGCTTCTGGTCCCAGTCCCTGGGCTCGCTTCAGGAGCAAGGCCTCATCAGTACCCGCCTGATAATCTCAGACGCCCACCTGAGGCTGCCGGTAGAGATCAAGCGAATGTTCCAGGGCAGCTCCTGGCAACGCTGCCGAGTGCACTCCCTGCGCAGCCTGCCCAGCAACGTGCTCAAGGCCGGCTAAAATTGTGGCGACCTCGATGAAGGCGGTGTCGTGATCTCGGCCTCCGATCAAGTGCGCGCCCACTAGCTGCGGGTCACCAAGAAGCAAGATAAGCAGTTTCGAGAGCCGTGCCGGTGGGTGAGGAAGCAAGAGAGGACGTACTGGCGTTCCTACACCTTCCGAAGGAGCACTGGGTTATGGTCTAGAGCACCCGCCTGAGCAGCTAGACCAAGAGATCAAAAGGCGCACGAACGTGGTCGGCATCAGACAGCCGCCGCCGCCATCACTCGGCTGATGGGCAGCTAGCTGCTGGAGCATGAGGAGGAATAGCAATTGGAGCGCCGCCGCATCTTCTCGAAGCCCATCATCGGTGGGCTCCAGAACCATAAGAGGCCCTGGAGCTCGCCAATGTTAGTCTGTTTACACAATAAAATCGTTAGCTGAAACGCACTAGCTCTTTACTCGAACTATACAAACATCTCGATCGCTGAGTTGCCAATTCAGCGATAATTGTTCATAGATAATGAATAGAGCTACCCAGTCAGCTACAAGGCAGTCTTCCACTGACTGCACCTACACATCCTCCGAAGAGAGTAATAGTATCTCCTGCGATAGATCATAAGGAGGGACATGAGCGGGAAATCTTCAGACCATACGCATTTAGTGACATGTAACAATTCCTTGGAGGAAGAATCCGTGAATGCCCTTGGATCGTACGCAGGAATGCCTTACTTTTTCTATAGATCAGCCCTTGTTGCCACCCCCTTGGTTACAAGAATTACTATTGCAACTTCCTGCTATACCACCTGCTATGCCTTCCAGGTCTTCATCGCTTAGCGGATTTTCTTCGGTATACTTGGTCCAATCTTCTTCGGTAACATCGAAACCGGCTTCAACTGCAATTGCTTGGGCTGCAAACAAATCTGGTGCCTCTTTAATTTTCTGCGCGAGCTCAGGGTCTTCTTTAATTCTTTGAAGCAAGGCCTGAAGTGACTGCTCTGACATTTTAATAACTTGTGAACCTATTTATTTTAATTAGTCAATAGCAAAAGGCAAACTGCTAGTAGCCCTCTTGTTGCAAATCGTATCAGCGATGTGGCGCATTGCTTGAGGGCCGGGGGCACAACCGTTGCGTCGAATCTCCAGAGGTGCTAGCCAATCTAATGAAAATGTACGTGGATGTTACTAATATGTAACCAAAGATCCTAATTTTTCCCCCTAGATTAGCCCTTGTTTCTTATCACTACCGCTACACAAATTCGTGGTGCAACTTTCTTGTATACCGCCTGCCAGGTCTTCCAAATCTTCATCGCTTAGGGAATTATTCGGTGTACTTGGTCCAATTTTCTACAGTGACATCGAAACCGGCTTAAACTCCAATCGCTTGGGTTGCAAACAAATCTGGTGCTTCCTTTATCTACTGCACGAACTTATGACCCTCTTTAATCTTTACAATCAAAGCTTACAAAGACTGTTTTGAAATTTTATTATCATCAAATTCCTGCAAGCTAACCAGCTGTAAGCAAATAGTTTGTGGACTCTTTGCCAAAATCTAATCAGCGGGGTGGCGCCTTTGCCTAAGATACACGGTCGCAGCCGCTAGGCCAATTAATTCCCCGGAGCTGCTGGCCAACTTAACGAAAGTGTCCACGGATGCTGCTTGAATGTAAACAGGAATCCCTTGCTTTTCCTATGGATCAGCCCTTGTTGCCACTTCCTGAGTTACATGAATTATCATTGCAACTTCCTTGTATACCACCTGCTATGCCTTCCAGGTCTTCATCGCTTAGCGGATTTTCTTCGGTATACTTGGTCCAATCTTCTTCAGTAACATCAAAACCGGCTTCAACTGCAATTGCTTGGGCTGCAAACAAATCTGGTGCTTCTTTGATTTTTAGCGCAAGCTCAGGATCCTCTTTGATTCTTTGAAGCAAGGCTTGAAGAGACTGCTCTGACATTCTAGATTTAGCAAGCTCGTACACCCTAACAAGCCAGAGCAAGAGGTAAACCGCTATCAAACCACTTGTTGCAAATCGTATCAGCGGTGCAGCGCCTTAGCCTGAGGTCCGGGGCCGCAGCCGTTGCGTTGATTTTCCAGAGCTTTTGGCCCGCCTAAACGAACGGGCATAAGCCACATGCGGGCGGTGCGCTGAATAACGAAATGGTCTGCGGACAGCAGAGAGAGTCTCCCGAACTCATCGAGATGCAGAATCGGCCGTTTCGGTAGGCTTTGGGATACGTCTGCAAGGGTTGTAATATTTAGAATTGTAAGAATGACCGCACCCCAGCCGAACTTAAACCCCTATCGGGAACCGGAGCAACTTGGCCGCTACCCTGTCAGCACCTCAACGCGAGTCCACAAGCGCATCAACCGAAGTTGAATAGCTCTACAATCCACTACCTTTCATTGCCATGAGCTTCACTAGCTGGTGGATCCCTTGCGGAAGCTATGAGTTACTGCAAAATAGGACTTTGCAAGAAAGTGCTGACAAGATCAAATCAAAAAATTGCTTTTCTTTGTAATGCCGCAAAATGAAATGAAAGCCGTCAGACTAGCGATAGAAAAGGCCCAGTTGAATTCTTTGCGGTCAGTCGTCGCCTCTGACGGAGTCTTGCGTGAATCACTAAAAGCAACCACAAATATTGATCAAATTGCTATCCTTTTCGAATCAGCTGGAATAACCATTTCCCGCGAATATTTAGAGCTTTCGATTATTAAAAGCTGGTTAGACAAGTTTTTGCGGGTTATATCTAGTGAGCTGAAAGCCTTTCAGGCAGTAGTAACTACTGATAGAGGCCTACAAGACAAGCTCAAGAAAGCTAATAATGCCGATGATATAGTCAGGATTGCTGCAGAAGCTGGCTTTGTTTTTTCGAAAATGGATCTTGAAGCCTCGCCATGGCTTCCTGGTGAAGCTGAAGAAATGAAGAACTGGAAAGCGTTGTTGGTAGTTTTAGGTACCGCTCATTTGGAGTTAACTAGAAAATAAGGCTGAATCATCAATTTTTATATGTAGAAGTTCTAGGGCGGGGGTGGGAGGCCTTCAGTTAATTTAGAATAACTAATATAACCATAGATTTTGCGTTCGCGTTGCTCCGGCTGGTACGGCGGCTTAGCGCAGGATCATAAAGCTTTAATTGCCGCCTCTAACTGAGGCGAGGCGTTTCCTAGATGGCCTCAACTCGAACGTGGAGCATCCATTCCAAGTGATTAAGCAGCAGTTCGGTTTCAGGAGACCCGCCTACGCGTCCTCATTAAGAACCGCTGCAAAATAAACGTGTTGGCAGCACTGTCGAGCCTGTTGCAGTCCCGCTCGACCGTGCGGGATGAGACAGTACCTACGCAGTAGGCGAGGAGCGGCAGCATTGTCATCATCCTGGGATCAAACCCCCTCTCCTCCCAGGGATCTTTGGCCTGAGCCTGGATCAGGATCTCGGAGAGATCCAGCTCATCCACCAGGCCCAGCACGAAATACACCTAATGGTCATCGGCCAGCCACTCACTCGGCGATGACGGCAGCAAGGTGGTCTGATCCGGTTGCCAGGGGCGAAAGGACTTGGGCTTCTGCATGACCCATTCTCCCACTCAGATCCATTGCAGCCACTACGGTCTTGGCAGATTTATGGGCGTCTATGGAGTGCCTGCTGTGGATTTATCTACGACAGGCGCTTAGATCAGAGGAACGGCTGCTCGGCGGTGTCTTGTGGTCTGCACCGCCTGGCTAGCCGCCGCGCGGTCGGCTGGCCAAAGGCACAACCATCGAGGCATATTGGCGTTGGAGGTCCTCAACCTGGCGCTGTGGCACCGCCAGATCGATATCAAACAGCACCTGATTTACAAAGCAAGGGGAGCCAGTGCCAGGCAACGGACTTTCATTAGCTACTGGTAAGGCATAAAGAAGCAGTAAATATTCGACCAAGGGCGGTTGCTGAGTTAACGCTGAGGGGGGAGATTCTTCTTCACCCTCGATAGCGAACAGGGACTGGATGACGATACCAAGATCCTGAACAGGCCCCCAGCTGCAGATCAGGCAAACGACCTCCTGAATCGATAACCATTCCAACCGTGAGCATTGTCGCTCAACGATTTGCTTAGTGATCCCGATTAACTGCCACTAGCAGTTCGTCGCCAGTCATAAATTCACAGTGACACAGTCCAGATCCATTTCGCCGAATCGGGGAATACCGATGTTATTATTCGAAAGGTATGGTTGTGATTACTCTTAAATGTCGTTTTGGCTTGCATCTAAAAATGCTAATGCATTTAGGCATCTGACAACGCCAGCTCTGGCACGTGCATTATCTGGCGTTAACCCTCCTGGCTCTAACACTTCCTCGTTATTACCCGGTTATCTGCTGGCTGCTGGGGCGTTCTTTGCTAATACACCTGCGGCTCTCGCGGTGCTTCGTCCAGGATCTGATCAATCAGTAGATATTCTCAGCATTGTGGTGGCTAAACCCTTCAGGCGTCTTGGTCTGGCACGTGACTTATTGCGCTGGATCCAGGTACAAGCTTTACACCTAGGATGGCGATCAATCACTGTCAGCTATTCGCTTGGACAGGATTCAAGCAAAGGCATGTCTTGTTTGATTGACTCAATGCCGGGCTGGCAATGCACGGAAGGCTTGCGTGTTGTTCGCTTCAGCCGAGATGGCGGATATGCATTAATCCGAAGAATGGCCCCATTAGTTCAACGAATGCATCGCACAGGTCGATTTAGTTTGTTGCCATGGAGTAGCGTTACCGCTGATGTAAAGCAAAAGCTTGGAGAGCAGCTTCAGCCTCCTCCTGGTTTCCGGCCCCTTAGTTTTGATGAATCTACACCTATAGAACAAATTGACGAAGATGCCAGCACCCTAATGCTGGATTCCGGCAATCCCGTCGGTTGGCTGTTCGCTCATCGAGTAGGCACCACGCTCTTTCGAGTCAGCCGCTGGTGGGTTGTTCCTGCTCATCAAGGCAAGGGAGATAGTCTGCTTATGCTGGATCGCGCAGTGAGGCAATCCCTCTCAAGTCAGAGGGTATATCTCAGTGGCTGCTTTGGAATTGCTCCCAATAATTCTATTATGCTTAGATTGAGCCGCCGCCATATTGAGTCCATGGGTGTTGCTATCCACGATCACAAGCGCTGCTTCTATACTCCTCCATCCCAGTCTTCCTGAATCGATCCTACAGGCATCCTATAGAGCCAGTATAGGCGGTAGTTGTCGGAAGGATCCAGCGATCTAATAGCCTAAAATAAGAAGAACAATACTAAGTATTCTACCTTAGTAGGTTGGTCAGTACCCAATGAGGTGTGAAGCCGCTACCTGTTGAGATGTCTCCGTCCAATCGAGTCAGCACGACTCATGCATACATACACATATGTCCGCTTGACGCAGAAGGGCCGGCTGGTTTTGTGTTCGCAACACTTGACCGCCATCGGTCCAGCGCTACGAACTTGAGACGCCAGGGACCTGATTAACATCGACTTGAAAAGCTGGCCCGCTCTCGCATGGTGGGCCAGCTTTTTCATGGGCAACCGGCAGCATGGCCTCTCGACTGGAGTGGGCTACGTGGGAGTCCATGTCATCATCGACAGCTCCACACGGCAGGCCTGGCCCACGTCGAGGGTGTTGCTGACATACAGCAGGCCACGGCGATCGGCTTTATGAGCAAGGCTATGGCCTGGTTCAACGTTCAGGGTGTCGAGTGCTGTCATGTGATGTCGGATAACGGGCCCGCCTACATCTCACACAGATTTGCCATGGCTTGCAAGACTTATGGCATCAAGCACATTCAAACCAGGTCGTACCCGACTCGGATCAATGGAAAGGCCGAACCATTTATTCAGACCTTTGAACAGAGAGGGCGCACTTATAGCCCTTCCAGCATACCGTCTAGCGGTACCTCTAGCTGCCCCAGTATCTCTCAATTTGTAACCACCTCAGTAAGCACTCAGCCCTCGGCGGCTCACCTACCTAGCTTCGCGATGATAAGCTGGTCTGATGATCAACGCAGTGAGGTAAGTATTTAAGCACTCTGCGGGGGGACTAGGCTCGACCAGATCCGCTTTGATGTCCTAGAATGAATTGCAAGGGCAATATCATAAATTTCAATCCAGCCAAAAACACCATCATACTGGCTAAAACGTCCTTTGCGGCGCTGAACAACCTGTGGCCTTCGGAGCCAACAACTTTGACCCCAAGTGCTACCATCAGAACCACCAACTCCTCGCAGGCATATTTGGTGTACGACAAGAGGGCAGGGGAGTTCGCTTTCGACGCCACCGTTGAGGGCACGTGTCAAGTGGCCAAAATTTTTGCGGTGCTAGACATCAAGCCGACAAGCCTGCGCCCAAACAAATTATTGTGTTCTGAACTCTAAAAGTCTTTCATATCACGATTCGACCAATGACAACAACGCAAAACCTGTCGCCTTTCGGTGGTTGCTGCCTGCAGGGCGGTGCGTTGCAGGACTGGCAATCGCAGTCGGTGTGGGATCTGTTTCAAAGACATGGGCTGCTGGTGTTTCGTGGCTACCAGGTCAGCTCGGCAGTGTTTTATGCCTTTGGGGCCAAATTCTCTCGGAGCTTTTTGATCGACCCTTCGCCAGAAAGGGTATCTATTCCTAGCCAGCCAGAGGTACAAACAGTGACGGCGGGCACCGGCGCGCTGAACCTACACTACGAGTACGGCTCAACGCCGTTTCGGCCCGACATGATCTGGTTTTTGTGTGTTCGCCCGGCCCGCCAACTCGGTGCCACCATTGTGTGTTCGGGCGCCGAGATTTGGAAAAATCTTAGCTCGGCCAGCCAGGCGCTGCTCGAGCGTCAGCGTCTGATGTATTTTGCGCAGTACGAAGAAGACGATTGGCGCAAATTTTTTTCGATCCGTGCGCTTGGGCAGGAGGGGTTTGACCAACTGCACATGCGTTTGCAAGGCCTGCCAGGCTTGAGTTACAAGCTGTCGAACTCGGCCGTAGTCACCCGTTATGTGGCGCCTGCGGTGACGACGTTGCCCGATGGCACCCGAGTGCTAGCGGGCAATGTTTTGCCCGGGGTATACAAAAATGTGCTGCCCTTGTTGGAAGACGGCTCGCCCATCCCGACACAGATATTGGACGAGATCAGGGAGGCGGCCATGCTGTCGCTGATCAGCCTGCATTGGCAGCCTGGTGATTTTGCGATGGTGGACAACCGGCGTTGGCTGCATGGCCGAGAGAGCTTTGACGATCCACAGCGTTTGGTGTTGACCATGACGTGTTTTGGGTCGACACATTAAACCCAAGCTTGGGCTACCCCTGCCTGTGCTAGCGCCCCGTTTGTTAGTAAGTTTTTTAGGCACGTATTTAGGTACCTGTGAAAAAACGTAGAACTGAAAAAGTCTAGATCAACACTTATTCGTGATCAAACTTCGATAACTGGGTTTGCCGTCTGCTGATGGTTTTTAGTTAGACAATAAGAAGGGTGGTATATCTATCTTGATAAGCACGTACCTTTGATCGTTTAGCAGTGAGAGATAGGTCTTATCGCTGAGCTTGGTGCCCGCGTCAATCCGCTTTAGCTCGTTCCCTGCCAGGCTTTGGATCGCCAAAATCCTGCCTGAACTTTATGGTGCCAGTAGCGTCTCCACTTCTCCATCATTCCGCTGTAGAGAGGTATGGAACGCCAGTCCTGCAGCAGGGTGACATTCTCTGAGAGGTCCTCTTCGCTGAACAGCGGTGACCTCGGACGCTGCCATCAGCATCTCCACAAAGCGGGCAATGACCTGCTCTTTGAGCGGACAATCTCTGTTCGGGCTAAACGTGCTGGGTGCCAGATCGGATCATCCCGGTCATGCGCACAAACTAGCTGAAAAGCAGGATCATGTTGGGCTGCTCCAATACCAACCACTCTCAGCAGATCCCGCAGAACGTCTGCAGCAGCTTGGGTGGCAGCGGTTTTAGTCATTGGTGCTACGGCTCCAACCGTGGTGTTTGGTCTGGTTAAAAAAGTTCAGGCGTTAAATGTATGGCCACCGCTCCGGGCCACCTGCGGGATGTTCCATCC
>Ga0194133_10003127_pt1 | contig 24045 bp, 20 predicted proteins | sample TA2KigOf40mmetaG_FD_155448 | JGI IMG/M metagenome (GOLD analysis project Ga0194133, IMG submission 155448) | Freshwater microbial communities from Lake Tanganyika, Tanzania - TA2015055 Kigoma Offshore 40m | ecosystem: Environmental > Aquatic > Freshwater > Lake | place: Tanzania: Lake...
CGCGGATGGCCTAGGGTCATCGCCCATGACGAGCATCGCCCTCACCTCCGCACCCGTGACCACCCTCGACGTCGACGCCCTCATCGTGGGCATCACCGACGAGGGCAAGAAGCACGTCGAGGGGCCACCCGCCCTCCCCGACGACGTGCGCGTATCCCTCGAGAAGGCCCTCGAGGCACTCGGGGCCACCGGCAAGCTGGGTGAGATCACGCGTCTGCCCGGCACGGGCCTGGTCAAGGCGCGCATGATCGTCGCCGTCGGGCTCGGCGACGTGCGCATCCTCGACGACGAGAAGGTACGTCGCACCGCGGGCAGCGTCCTACGGAGCCTTGCGGGCACGAGGTCAGTCGCGATCGTCGTCACCTCGCCGGACGGTCCGCGCGTCGAAGCCGTCGCTGCGGGGGCGCTCATGGGCAACTACGCCTTCCACTCCTTCCGTGGGGTGAGCGCGTCGAGCCAGCCCGCGCTCGTGGAGAAGATCCTGATCACCGGAGATCCCAAGGACAAGGAGCAGGCCGCAGCACTCGAGCGCGCGCAGATCATGGCCGAAGCGGTCAACTACGCGCGCGACCTCGTCAACACGCCGCCGTCCGCGCTGCCGCCCGAGGAGATCGCGCAACAGGCCATTGAGGCCGTCGGCAAGCTGCCCGTGCGCGTCGAGGTCTGGGACGAGGACGCCCTCGCACGCGACGAGTTCGGCGGGATCCTCGCGGTCGGCCAGGGCTCGGCCAATCCCCCGCGCCTCATCCGCCTGGAGTACTCCCCCAAGGGCGCCAAGAAGACGGTTGCCCTGGTGGGCAAGGGAGTCACCTTCGACTCCGGCGGCCTGTCGCTCAAGCCGCCGAAGGCCATGGAGACGATGAAGTGCGACATGAGCGGCGCCGCCGCCGTCATCGCCGCGGTCACCGCCCTCGCGCGCATGAAGGCCAAGGTCAAGGTCATCGGCTGGATCCCCACCGTGGAGAACATGCCGGGCGGTCGCGCTCAGCGGCCCGGCGACGTCATCACGATCTACGGCGGGCGCACGGTCGAGGTGCTCAACACCGATGCCGAGGGCCGCTTGATCCTGGCCGACGCACTCGTCGCCGCGTCCGAGGAGCAGCCGGATCTCATCGTCGACGCCGCGACTCTCACCGGCGCGCAGACGATCGCCCTGGGCGACCGCACCTCGGGGATCATGTCCAACGACGACGACCTGCGCGCCGCGATCTACGAGACAGCCAAGCGCGCCGGCGAGACGATGTGGCATATGCCTATCCCCGAGGAGTCACGCGGCACGCTGGATTCCCCCATCGCCGACATCAAGAACATCGGCGACGGCAAGGGCGGCATGCTCAGCGCGGCCGCGTTCCTGCGCGAGTTCGTGCCGGAGGGCCAGCCCTGGGCACACCTCGACATCGCCGGGCCGGCGTTCAACGAGGGCGCTCCCTACGGCTACACGCCCAAGGGCGGCACCGGCGCGGCCGTGCGGACCTTCATCCAGGTCGCCGAGGACACCGCGCAGGGCCAGCTCCCCTAGGGGCCGCGGTCGGCCGGCTCCTTCCGATTCCGCGCAGCCGACACTGCTCGACTCCCTGACGTCACGGCCCCACCGGCCCACTCGCCGGGCGAACTTTGGGCGGATAGTGCCCATAGACGGCCGTTCTCGCCCAAAGTTCGCGGCGATCCCGCGCCCGCGGACGCTCGGCGCGCACCTTCTGCCCTGGGGACGGCACGAGCAGGGGACGGTGGAAGGATGGCCTCACATCAACTCGAGGGGAGCCGCCGTGCCTGAGGCCGACGTCGTCATCCTGGGAGGCGGCAGCGGGGGCTACGCCTGCGCCCTGCGCGCGTCGCAGCTCGGCCTGTCGGTCGTGCTCATCGAGAAGGGCAAGCTCGGCGGCACCTGCCTGCACCGCGGCTGCATCCCCACCAAGGCCCTGCTCCACGCTGCCGAGGTCGCCGACCTCGCCCGCGACAGCGAGGACTTCGGCGTCAAGGCCACCCTCGAGGGCATCGACATGCCCAGGGTCAACTCCTACCGCGACGGAGTGGTCGGCCGCCTCTACAAGGGCCTGCAGGGTCTGGTGAAGAGCCGCAACGTGACCTACGTCGAGGGCGAGGGACGACTGACCTCGGCGAACACCGTCACCGTCGATGGCACGGCGTACACCGGCAAGGCCGTTGTGCTCGCCACGGGCTCCTACGCACGCAGCCTTCCTGGCCTGGAGATCGGCGGGCGCATCATGACCTCGGACCAGGCGCTGACGCTCGACTACGTGCCGGGCAAGGTCATCGTGCTCGGTGGCGGCGTGATCGGCGTGGAGTTCGCCAGCGTGTGGAAGTCCTTCGGTTCCGACGTGCACATCATCGAGGGACTCCCCCGGCTCGTGCCCGCGGAGGACGAGGCCATCTCCAAGGCCTTCGAGCGCGCCTACCGCAAGCGCAAGATCGACTTCACCACCGGCGTGCGCTTCCAGTCGGCGACCCAGGATGACAACGGCGTCCACGTGACGCTCGAGAACGGCGAGACCCTCGACGGCGACATCCTCCTCGTCGCGGTCGGCCGCGGACCGTCGACCGAGGGACTCGGCTTCGAGGAAGCCGGCATCGCGATGGACCGTGGCTGGGTGCTCGTCGACGAGCGGCTGCAGACCAACGTGCCCGGTGTCTACGCCGTCGGCGACATCACGCCCGGACTCCAGCTCGCGCACCGCGGTTTCCAGCAGGGGATCTTCGTCGCCGAGCAGCTCGGGGGTCTGTCGCCTCGCGCCATCCCCGACATCGACATCCCGCGCGTCACCTACTCCGAGCCCGAGATCGGCTCGGTCGGGCTCACCGAGGCGCAGGCCCGTGAGCAGTACGGCGCAGACGGTGTGCAGGTCTACGAATACAACCTCGGCGGCAACGGCAAGAGCCAGATCCTCGCGACCACGGGCTTCATCAAGCTCGTGCAGCGGACGGACGGGCCGGTCGTCGGCGTCCACATGATCGGCTCACGCATCGGCGAGCAGATCGGTGAAGCCCAGCTCATCGTCAACTGGGAGGCCTACCCCGAGGACGTGGCCTCCCTCGTCCACGCACACCCCACCCAGAACGAAGCCATGGGCGAGGCCTTCCTCGCCCTGGCCGGCAAGCCCCTGCACGCCCACGCCTGACGCAATCGCTCGAAGGAGTCCCATGCCCGTCTCGGTCACCCTCCCCGCGCTCGGTGAGTCCGTCACCGAGGGCACCGTCACGCGCTGGCTCAAGAAGGTGGGCGACACGGTCGCGGCCGACGAGCCGCTGGTCGAGGTGTCCACCGACAAGGTCGACACCGAGATCCCCGCTCCCGCCGGCGGCGTGCTGCTCGCCATCCGCGTGCCCGAGGACGCCACCGTCGCCGTCGGCGCAGAGCTCGCCGTCATCGGTGACGCCTCCGAGGTGGCGGCTCCCGGAGCGGCGGCACCCGCTCCAGAACCGGTCGCAGCCGCCCCCGCTCCGGCTGCCCCCGCCCCTGCTGCGGCACCGCCCGCTCCCGCCGCAGTTGTGTCGACCGGCGGCGCCACGACATCCGTCGTCCTGCCCCCGCTCGGCGAATCCGTCACCGAGGGCACCGTCACGCGCTGGCTCAAGAGGGTAGGCGAGGCTGTCGCCGCCGACGAGCCGATCGTCGAGGTCTCCACCGACAAGGTCGACACCGAGATCCCCGCCCCCGCTGGCGGCATCGTGCTCGCTATCCGCGTTCCCGAGGACACGACCGTCGCGGTCGGCACCGAGCTCGCCGTGATCGGCGATGCCGGTGCGCTGCCCGCAGACACGGCTCCCGCTCCCGCACCTGCTCCCGCCGCTGCCCCTGCTCCCGCCGCTGCCCCTGCTGCGGCACCCGCTCCTGCCGCTGCCCCTGCTGCGACGCCGACTCCCCCGCCGGCCGCCGCGCCGACTCCGGCCGCTGCTGCCACTCCGGCCTCAAACGACGACGAGGCCTACGTGACACCGCTCGTGCGCAAGCTCGCAGCAGACAAGGGCGTCGACCTCGCGACGGTTGTCGGCACCGGAGTCGGCGGGCGCATCCGCAAGCAGGATGTGCTCGCCGCAGCCGAGCGTGCAGCCGCGCCTGCCGCCACATCGGCAGCGCCATCCGCGCCCGCTCCGGCACCGGCCGCCGCGACGCCTTCGCCGAGCGCAGGCATGCGCGGCACGACTCAACCCCTGTCGCGACTGCGCCGCGTCATCGCCGAACGCATGGTGGAGTCGCTCCAGGTGTCGGCGCAGCTCACCACCGTCGTCGAGGTCGACGTCACGCGCATCGCCCAACTGCGCGACCGCACGAAGGCTGACTTCGAGGCACGCGAGGGCGTCAAGCTCACCTTCCTGCCCTTCTTTGCCAAGGCCGCCGTCGAAGCACTCGCGGCGTACCCCGCCCTCAATGCCTCCATCGACATGGCCTCGGGCACCGTGACCTACCACGGAGAGGTCAACCTCGGCGTCGCCGTCGACACCGACCGCGGACTGCTCGTGCCCGTCGTCCGCGACGCGGGCGATCTCAGCGTCGCGGGACTCGCCCGTCGCATCACCGACCTGGCCGATCGCACGCGCACCAACAAGGTGTCGCCTGACGAGCTCTCCGGCGGCACCTTCACGCTCACCAACACCGGCAGCCGTGGGGCGCTCTTCGATACCCCCATCATCAACCAGCCGCAGGTCGCCATCCTCGGCACGGGAAGCGTCGTCAAGCGACCAGTCGTCATCAGTGACGGCGGCAGCGATGTCATCGCCATCCGCTCCATGGTCTACCTCGCGCTCACCTACGACCATCGCCTCGTCGACGGTGCCGATGCCGCCCGCTTCCTCACCGCGGTGCGCGCCCGGCTCGAAGAGGGCACTTTCGCGGACGTGGGCGCCTGATGCGCGTCGCGGTCACGGGTGCGAGCGGCCTCATCGGCTCGGCGCTCGTCCCTGCACTGCGCGCCCGCGGCCATGAGGTCATCCGCCTCGTGCGTCGCGCACCCGCCGCACCCGATGAGGTGCGCTGGGATCCGAGCACAGGCGATGTGGCCCGGCGGGTCGGCGAAGCCGCCCCTGTCGGGCTGGACCTTGCTGGCCTCGCCGGAGTCGACGGGATCGTCCACCTCGCCGGCGCCGGTGTGGGCGACAAGCGCTGGACCGACGCCTACAAGGCCGAGATCCTCGACTCGCGCGTGCAGGGCACGACCACGATCGCGCGCGCGGCCGCGGCGCTCGACCCCAAGCCGTCCGTGCTCGTGTGCGGCTCAGCGATCGGCTACTACGGCGACACCGGCGATCACGCGGTGACGGAGGAGTCCCCGCAGGGCGCGGGATTCCTCGCCGACGTCGTCGCCCAGTGGGAGGCATCGGCACAGCCCGCGATCGACGCCGGCATCCGCGTGCCCTATGCGCGCACCGGACTCGTCGTGAGCTCCAAGGGCGGAGCCTGGAAGCGGCTCATGCCGATCTTCAAGGCCGGACTCGGCGGCAAGGTCGGCTCGGGCAAGCAGTACTGGTCCTTCATCTCGATGCGCGATGAGATCGCCGCGCTGATCGCCCTACTGGAGGACGATCGCTATCGCGGACCGGTCAATCTCACGGCACCGACCCCGGTCACCAACTCGGAGGTCACCGCAGCCATGGGCCGCGTCCTCGGCCGGCCCACTGTGCTGCCGGTCCCGGCGTTCGCACTCAAGGTGGCCCTCGGGGAGTTCTCGCAGGATGTCCTCGGTAGCCAGCGCGTGCTGCCCAAGGTGCTCGAGCACGACGGCTTCGCGTGGAGTGATCCCACGATCGACTCCGCGATCCGCCAGGCCGTGGCCGGAGACTAGCCGGGCAGCCCTCGTTCGACGAGGGACATCCAGGCCGTCCTGTCGGTCGGCGCGGGGCAGATCTCCTGCGCGGACCCCGATGACCCGAGTGCCGACAATCCGAGGAAACCCGCCAGGGCTGCGCCACCGAGCGCGATGCCCCATCGCCATGTCATGCGGATGCCCACCCGAGGCAGGGAGCGGGTCCCCGCCGGCGCCCGGCGGACCGCGTGCCGACCGCGTCCCACGACGGGCTCCGATCGATGGGCGGCCTCGCGCGGGGCACGTGGCTCGGCAGGGCGCGGGGGTGGTGCCTCGCTCGGCCGCGCACGACGGTGCGCCGGCGGGGAGATGAGGGCTGCGGAGGCAGCGGCAGCGCGCTCCAAGGCTGCGGCGAGGCGCGCCATCGTCGGTCGGGCCGCTGGGTCGGGGTCCGAGCCGGCGATCAGCATCGTGGCGACCTCGGCTCCCACGGAGGCCGAAGGCAGGCAGGTGTCCATGAGCGCGATGAGGTCGGCGACATCGCCTTCGGGTGTGCCTCCGGGACGCCAACCCGAGAGGATCCCGCGACCGGAGTGCACATGCACGCAGTCCCCGGTGATGCCCCCGTGCGCCAGTCCCGCGTCGTGCAGCAGCGCGAGGCCGGCCGCGATCGGTGCGATGGCCGCGATGGCCGCGTCACCCATCTCAAGTCGTGCGCTCTCCGCGGGGATCTCCCAGGTCAGGGCCAGGCCCTCGCCGGCGAAGGCGGCTTCGCGCAGAGGAGCCAACCCGTCGTGGCGCAGCGCACCGACGCGCAGGGCTTGGCGGCGCACGCGGTCGCGCGCCACGAGATCGGGCGGGAGGGTCAGCAGGGTCGTGAGTGTCGTGGTCGTCATGCCGGCATCGTGCCCCGCGGAGGCACGCGCATGCGTTGGGTTATCCACAGGCGGCTACGGTGAGCGGCGTGGCGGTGATGGTGGTGGGCGCGGGCCTCAGCGGCCTTGCCGCCGCGCGCCGACTGCAGGCCTTCGGGGTGCCGGTCACTCTCCTCGAGGCATCGGACGCCGTGGGCGGACGCATGCGCACCGACATTGTCGACGGCTTCCGCCTGGACCGCGGCTTCCAGCTCTACAACCCGGCGTATCCCGAGGGTCAGCGCGTCCTGGACCACGACGCACTGGACCTGCGCGCGTTCGTCGCGGGCGCCCGGGTGGTCCTGCGACCCAAGGGACGTCGGCAGGTCGCACGTGTCGCCGACCCCCGGCGCGAGCCGTCGTGGGCGATCCCGTCGCTGCGTGCGCGGATCGGCTCACCCGTCTCAACAGCGCGCTTCACGGCGTACGCCGCCGCTCGGGGATGGCGCTCGCCCGCGTCGCTGCGGGCCGAGCCCGACGTGACAAGCGAGGAGGCACTACGCCGAGCGGGCGCGGACCGCACACTCATGGAGCGCCTGCTGCGCCCCTTCCTCGCGGGGGTCTTCCTCGAGTCCGACCTGACGACATCACGGCGCTTCCTCGATCTCGTGCTCCGATCCTTCGTGCGCGGCACCCCGGCCGTCCCCGCCCTCGGCATGCAGCGCATCCCCGAGCAGATCGCGACCGGACTCGAGGTGCGGCTCGAAACACCGGTCGCCCGCGTCTCGCCGCGCGGGGTCGTGCTGCAGGACGGAGGAGCGCTCGATGCCGAGGCGGTCATCGTCGCGAGCGACCCCCGGTCAGCCCAGCACCTCGTGCCCGGGATGCGCGCGCCCGCGCCCCGGTCGGTGACGACGTGGTACTACCGGCCCGATGGTGACCCCGCACGGCTCGCGGAAGGACAGGCCGTGCTCACGCTCGACGGTGCGCGGCGCGGCCCGGTCATCAACACCGTCGTCCTCACCCACGCGGCGCCCGACTACGCACCACCCGGGAGTGCGCTCGTCTCCGCGTCGGCACTCGGCGTACGCGAGAGCAGTGCGCACGAATCAGCCGTGCGCGACCACCTCGGTTGGCTCTACGGCGTGCCCACCGCGCGGTGGGAGCTCATCGCGACCTATCCGATCCCCTACGCGCTTCCCGCGATGCCGGTGCCCTTCGACCTGCAGCGCCCCGTGCGCACGGCCTCGGGCGTCTACGTCGCGGGCGACCACCGCGACACGTCATCGATCCAGGGAGCTCTCGTGAGCGGTCGCCGCGCCGCGGATGCGGTGCTCGAGGACCTCGGCATCGAGGCCTCTGTCGAGTCGGAGGAGACAGCATGACCACCCGTCGCATCCTCGCCACGAGCGGGGGATTCGCCGCCACCGACCGCTGGGGTGTGCTGCGCCCGGGCGACCTCATGCTCGAGGCGCTGCGCCTCACGGGAGCAGAGCGCCCGCGCGTGTGCCTGGTGATGACCGCCAGCGGCGATGACGCCTCCTATCTCGCGCGCTCCTATGCCGCGCTCGGATCGCTCGGGTGCGACGTCGACCACCTCGCGCTCTTCACAATGCCCAACCGCGACCCGGAGGAGGTGCTCGGCCGCAGCGACCTTGTGTGGGTCGGCGGCGGGAGCGTGGCCAACCTCCTCGCGCTGTGGCGGCTGCACGGAGTCGACACCGCCATGCGCGCGGCGTGGGAGCGGGGCACGATCCTCGCGGGCGTGAGCGCGGGCTCGATCTGCTGGCACGTCGGCGGTCCGACCGACTCTTTCGGACCGACCCTGCGCCTGGTCACTGACGGACTGGCGCTCCTGCCCTACGGCAACGGCGTGCACTACGACAGCGAGGAGCAGCGGCGCCCCCTGCTCCAGCGGGTTGTCGGCGACGGCTTGCTCCCCACGTCGTACGCCACCGACGACCGCGTCGGCATCCTCTACGAAGGCGACGAGGCCGTGCGCGTCATCGCCGACCTTGAGGTCGACGCCGAGACAGGGCCCGCGGCGTACCAAATCGAGCGGGTGGGCGGCGAGGTCATCGAGAGGCGCCTGACCGTGGGAGAAATCCCGTCGTAGGGCTTGCGGGGCCGGCTCCGGCTGGCCACCATGTGCACATGCGCCTCACGACACTCACCACCCCGCTCGTCGCTCTCGCCGCCTCCGCGGCGCTCGTGCTGTCCGCCTGCGGTGGCGGGGGCGGGTCGGACTCCAGCCAGGCTCAGGCGTTCTGCGACCAGCTCGCCGCGGGCACCGATCCCTTCGAGATCTTCCAGTCAATGCGCGACGACTTCGGCGACCAGACCGAGTGGGCGGCCGCCGCGAAGGAGTGGGCCAAGTCGACCTGCCCCGACCAGCTGGCGAGCAACGAGGTCCTGCGCAACATCATTTCCAACACCGGCGGCGACCCCGACTCCTGATTGAGGCGCGCGCCGACCTCCCCCGATTGCCCGACTCGTCGCACGCGCACTTCCGACGCTGACTCACCAGCCGCCGGATCCTGACGCTCGCGCGTCCGAATGCGACCGTTATCGACGATTTCAGGCAGCCGCCAGCGCCGATAACGGTCGCATTCGGTGATGGGGCGGCGGTGCTGGGCCGGCGGTGCTGGGCCGGCGGTGCTGGGCCGGCTGTGGTGGGTCGTCAGGGGCGGCTGTACGCGCGGATCACCTCGGCCACGATGACGTCGTACTCGGCGTACCACTCCTCGCGACCGCGACGCTGCGCCTCGAGATGCTCAGCCACGGCCTTCCAGGAGCGGGCGCTGTCATCGTCGAGCCAGTAGGAGACGCTGATGCCCTGGCCGGTCTGCTCGTCGCGCACCGATCGGATGCCCAAGAAGCCAGGCTGCTGCGCGGCGAGCACGTCCATAGCCTCGGCCATCTCGGCGTAGCCCTCAGCGGCGGGGTGGCGTACGGAGTGGAAGACAACCGCGACGGCTCCGGGCGGCAGGTCAGGGATCATTCGACGCTGAAGTTGGGCAGGCGCTTGGCGAGCCACCCGGGCAGCCACCAGTTGGCGCGACCGAACATCGACATCACGCTCGGCACGAGCACGAGGCGCACGATGAACGCATCGATGATCACCGCCGACGCGAGCGCGACGCCGAAGAGTTTGATGGTGTCGTTGGGCACGGGCACGAAGGCGAGGAAGACCGAGCTCATGATGAGCGCGGCGGCCACGACGACCTTGCCCGAGCCGGCGAGTCCGTGTCGGACCGCCTCGCGGTTGTCGCCCGTGGCGTGCCAGCCCTCCTGCATGCGGGAGACGAGGAAGACCTCGTAGTCCATGGATAGGCCGAAGAGGATCGCGAAGACCATGATGGGCAGGAAGGGCAGGATCGGCCCCGTCGTGGCGACGCCGATGAGGCTCGCACCCCAGCCCCACTGGAAGACCGCGACGGTGACACCCAGCGCCGCGGCGAAGCTCAGCAGGCTCGTGACGGCAGCGGTGAGCGGGATGAGCAGCGAGCGGAAGAGCAGGAAGAGCGCGATGAAACCGAGGCCGACCACGACGAGGAGGAAGAGCGGCAGCACACTGATGAGGACGTTGGTGAAGTCCTGCGTGACCGCCTGGGTGCCCCCGACGTAGATCGCCGCACCGGTCGGCGCGATGGTCTCGGAGGTCTGCGTGCGCAGGCGATTGAGCAGCGCATTGGTGGCCGGGTCGTCGGGTGCCGTCGTCGGCTGCACCAGAACGCTCGTGACGATGCCGCTCTGGCTGAAGGGACTGTTCTTGCCGCCGATGGTCGCCGTCTTGTAGAGCGGGAGCATGTCGCGATTGGGAATCGTCGATGCGACTCCCTCGGTGGCGGCGAGCGCCTCGACCGTCTTGGTGAGAGCGGTGTCATCGAGGGGCAGCGGCAGCGTGACCGCGACAAAGAACGGGCCGTTGACTCCTGGACCGAAGCCCTTGCTCATGAGGTCGTAGCCGATGCGCGCCGTCGACCCGGGAGCGGCGCTGCCGTTGTCAGGGAATCCCTGCCGGATGGAAAAGGCCGGAATCGCCAGGAGTACGACGAGGCCGAGCGCGAGGAGACCGCTGAGCCAGGGCGCCTTCTGCAGCATGGCGCCGTAGCCGGCCCATCTGCTCTGGTCGAGCGGCTTGGGCTTGGGATGCCTGGCCCAGGGCATGCGCAGGCCGAGCGTGTGCTTGCCCAGCAGGCTCGCGACGGCGGGCAGCAGGATGAGCGCGGCAAGCATGACGACGAAGACGGTCGCCGCGGCGCCGATCGCCAGGCCATAGAAGAAGGTGACTCCGAGGACGAAGAGTCCGAGCAGCGCAATGATCACGGTGCTCCCGGCAAAGAGCACCGCGCGCCCGGCCGTGCGGACCGCCGTAGCGATGGCCTCCTTCGGATCCTTGCCAGCGAGCGTCTCCTGGCGGAAGCGGTTGAGGATGAAGAGTGAGTAGTCGATCCCGACACCGAGCCCGATCATCGACGCGAGTTGCGGCGCGAAGGAGGCGACGTCGAGGAAGCGCGCGATGACGATGATGAGCAGCTGTCCGACGAGCAAGCCCACGACGGCCACGACGATCGGTAGGCCCGCGGCGACGAGGCTGCCGAAGAGGATGATGAGGATGATGATCGCCGCGAGGATGCCGATGCCCTCACTGGATCCGGGGCCGCCCTGCGCTGCGGTGAGGATCTGGCCCGTGGCTCCCACCTGCAGCGTTGGGGTGCTCGCAGCCTGCACGGCGGAGACAAAGGCGTCGGCCTGCTCAGGATTGGCGACCGCCGGGCCAGCGCCGGTGAAGGTCACCGTGGCATAGGCGACCGTGCCGTCCTTGCTGATCGTGGAGGTGGCCTCCTTGGCCGCCCTGTTTGCCTTGAGCAGGTCGAGCAACTGCTGCTGCGCGGCCGGCGGAGTGCCCTCAGGGAAGGTGACATCGGTCGTGCCCTTCTCGAATGCCTCCTTGACCTGCTGGGCAAACTCCGGTGGCGTCCCGGGCGGGAAGTCCGGTGCCGCCGACTCCTTCTTGGGGCACGCCGACCCGTAGTCCTTGCCGTAGGGAGAGGTGATGCACGTGACACCTTGGATCCCCGAGAGTTTCGTGAGAAGCGTGTCGATCTGCCCCTTGACGGCCTCATCCTCAACCGTGCCGGAATTCGGAGACCACACCACGGTCGCCGAGTTGCTGTTGGCGTCCTGCGCCGAGACTTCCTCGAGGAAGTCCTGTGCGAGCGCGGACTGGGTGTTGGGCAGGGAAAACGAGTCGTTCCATTTGCCGTCGAGGGCGAAGGCAGCGAACCCCACGGCCACGACGGCCACGAGCCAGGCGAGGAGGGCAACGACGGGCCGGCGGATCGCCCAGGCGGACAGCGGTCCCATGCAGCCCCCTCGCTCATCTCCAGGATGCGGTCGGGTCAGACGCTACAGCCCCGGGCTACCCTGCAGGCGTGATCCGGCTACGACGCCTCGGCCCCGAGGCGATCGGCTACCAGGACGCCTGGGACCTGCAGCGCGCCATCCACGCTGACGTCGTGGCTGGCACGGCACCCGACACGGTCCTGCTCCTCGAGCATGAGGCCGTCTACACCGCGGGCCGGCGTACCGATCCACTCGACCGACCGGTGGATGGCACGCCCGTCGTCGACGTCGACCGCGGCGGCCGCATCACCTGGCACGGCCCCGGCCAACTCGTGGGCTATCCCATCGTCCGACTGCCCATGCCGCTGGATGTTGTCGGTCACGTGCGCCGACTCGAGGACGCGCTCATCGCCGCGTGCGGTGACCTCGGCCTTGCCACTGCGCGGGTGCCCGGCCGCAGCGGAGTGTGGGTGGCGGCAGACGACCGCGGCCCTGATCGCAAGGTGGCCGCGATCGGGGTGCGCGTGGCACAGGGCGTGACCCAGCACGGCTTCGCACTCAACTGCGACTGCGACCTCGTGGCCTTCGATCGCATCGTCCCGTGCGGCATCCGCGACGCAGGAGTCACCAGCCTCACGGCGGAACTCGGTCGTCGGGTGACCGTCGCAGAAGCCCTCCCCGTCGTCGAGGCCCGCACCCTCGAGGCACTCTCCGGGCAGGTCGTAGGCTCAACCGCGTGACCGAGCGCAAGTTGCTCCGCCTCGAGGTGCGCAACTCCGCCACCCCGATCGAGCGCAAGCCCGAGTGGATCCGCACGCGCCTGCGCACGGGACCCGAATACACCGCGGTGCGCTCCCTGGTGGAGAGCGAAGGCCTCCACACGGTCTGCCAGGAGGCCGGCTGCCCCAACATCTACGAGTGCTGGGAGGACCGCGAGGCGACCTTCCTCATCGGCGGCGAGCAGTGCACGCGGCGGTGCGACTTCTGCCAGATCGACACGGGCAAGCCCGCCGAGCTCGATCGCGACGAGCCGCGTCGCGTTGCCGACTCGGTCCGCACCATGGGGTTGCGCTACGCCACCATCACCGGCGTTGCACGCGACGACTTGCCCGATGGTGGTGCGTGGCTGTACGCCGAGAGCGTGCGACTGGTGGGCGAGATCTGCCCGGTCGAGGTGCTCATCCCCGACTTCAACGGGCGCCCCGATCAGCTTGGGGAGGTCTTCACGGCGGCTCCCGCGGTGCTGGCCCACAATCTCGAGACCGTGCCGCGCGTCTTCAAGCGCGTGCGGCCCGCCTTCGACTACGCGCGGTCCCTCGACGTCATCACCCAGGCGCGCGACGCCGGGCTCGTCACCAAGAGCAACCTGATCCTTGGCCTGGGCGAGACCGACGACGAGGTCGATGAGGCGCTCGTGGACCTCCACGCGGCCGGATGCGACCTCATCACGATCACGCAGTACCTCCGGCCGACCCCTCGTCACCATCCCGTCGAGCGCTGGGTGCCACCGGACGACTTCGTTGCCTGGGCAGACCGCGCGCGGGCCATCGGGTTTGTGGGCGTGATGAGCGGACCGCTGGTGCGATCGAGTTACCGCGCGGGCCGGCTCTACGCCGAGGCCGTGGCCGCACGCGAGGCCGGACGCTCCGCGTGAGCGAGGGCACGGTGGCCGCCGTACACATCTGGCCCTCCGGAGCCGACGTGCCCGAGGCCGTCGAGGAGTTGCAGCTCGACTGGGGTGGCGCGATCGGCGACCGGCACCACGGCGTGACCATGTCCTCGGACGTGCGCCAGAAGGAGGTCTTCGCGCGTGGCACTGAGATCCGCAATCACCGGCAGCTCTCGATCGTCGACCTCGCCGAGCTTGCCGCCATCGCGCGGGGCCTCGGCATCGAGCACCTTGCGCCGGGGACCATCGCGGACAACATCTGCACGGAGGGCCTAACTGACCTGACGTCACTGGCACCGCTCTCCCGGCTGGTGTTTGCCAGCGGAGCCGTGCTCATGACGGGTGGCTTCAACACCCCGTGCACCATCGCCGGTCGCATGGTGGCGGCGCGCTACGGCAGCGCCCCCGAGCACTTCCCCAAGGCGGCCTGGGACCTGCGCGGCATCACCGGCTGGGTCGAGCGCCCCGGGGCGATCAGGCCGGGCGACTCCGTGAGGGTCGTGCCCCCCACGGGCATGTAGGGGCCGATCCCGGGTGGATACCCTTCACGCATGTCCAAGCTGCGCGGTTATCTCAGCTCCCTGAGGGAGAACTTCAAGCTCACGCGCAAGGTCCACCGCTGGGTGGGCCTGGAGATGCTGGGCATCTTCGTGGCCGTGACAGCACTGATCGCCGTACCCGTCGGCTTGATCTTCAACTGGCTCACCGGCCTGCTCATCGGCCTGCCCGTGGGCCTGCTCGCCATGACCTTCTGGTTCAGCCGCCGCGCCATGAACGCCGCCTACTCCCAGATCGAGGGGCAGGCGGGGGCGGCGGTGGCTGTCATCCAGCAGATGCGCGGCAATTGGAGCATCACTCCCGCGGTGGCCGTCACCAAGAACTCCGACATCGTGTCGCGGGTCGTTGGTCGCCCCGGGGTCGTCCTCGTGGGCGAGGGTCCTGCTCAGCGCGTCACGCACCTGCTCGCCAATGAGCGCAAGAAGACAGCGCGCTGGCTGCCCGAGGTGCCGATCTACGAGATTCAGGTCGGCACGGATGCGGATCAACTGTCCGTCGCCAAGGTGCAGCGCGAGCTCAACAGGCTGCCGCGTGCGCTGCGTCCGGCTGAGGTCAACGACGTCCGCCGTCGCCTGGACGCGCTGAGCGCCAAAGACTCCCCCGTGCCGATCCCCAAGGGGCCGCTGCCCAAGGGTGGCAAGATCCCGAAGTCAATGCGGGGCTGACGGACTGATCTCCGCCCGTTATCGACGCTAAGGACGCGCTTGGCGTCGATTTCGGGCGGAGAGTGAGCTCTCGACTAGCGGGACATGCCGATGCTCGTGCGCATGACAACACGGGAGCCCACTGCCAGGTCCTGCAGGCCGCGTCGCTGTGAGTCGTAGACCAACGCCGGGATGACGATGCAGATGAGGGCGGTGCGCACGATGATGCGCCACAGTGAGAGCCGCCCACCCGCCTCCGAGACGACGGCCATCCCGAGGATGCGCTGGCCGAAGCTCGAGCCCGTGAGCCAGGTCAGCACGATGATCTCGACGGCGAAGATGGCGATCGTCGCCAGCGCGTAGTCGCCGCTGCCGTATTCCGCACCGGGCACCAGCCGCGCCAGGAGCAGAGCGACCAGCCAGTCGAGGGCGATGGCTGCGGCTCGACGACCCAGGCCTGCAGGGACTCCCGGGCCGGGTGTGGCTGATGTGGTCACGCCACCACGCTAGGGGCAAGCCCGAAGCGGCTCTCGCTCCCCCCGTAACACGAGCGAAACACGGGGTACACGGTCGGGAAATCCCCCTCGCCTAACTTCCCTGTCGACGGCAACCGCCGTTCGAGGGCTGATCGTGAAGCCCTGAGGCGATCGACGACGCGGGTGACCGCGCAGGAGGTGTCATGTTCAAGAACGCAGATGAGGTCCTGAAGTTCATGAAGGACCAGGATGTCGAATTCGTCGACGTCCGCTTCATCGACCTGCCCGGGGTGATGCAGCACTTCAATGTGCCGGCGACGTCGTACGTCGATGCATTCACCGACGGCCTCATGTTCGACGGCTCGTCGATCCGAGGCTTCCAGGCCATCCACGAGTCCGATATGAAGCTGATGCCGGACCCGACGAGCGCCTTCGTCGATCCCTTCCGCGCGGCCAAGACGCTCGTCATCAACCACTCGATTCTTGACCCCTTCACCGACGAGCCGTACAGCCGCGATCCGCGCGGCATCGCGGCAAAGGCGGAGGCCTACCTCGCCTCGACCGGCATCGCCGACACGGTCTACTTCGGACCGGAGGCGGAGTTCTACATCTTCGATGACGTGCGCTTCGAGACCAAGCAGAACGCCGGCTACTACTTCCTCGACTCCATCGAGGGTGCCTGGAATACCGGCCGTGAGGAGGATGGCGGCAACCTCGGCTACAAGACGCGCTACAAGGGCGGCTACTTCCCCGTGCCTCCCGTCGACCACTTCGCGGACTTGCGCGACGAGATGGTGCAGGCCCTGACCCAGGTCGGACTCACTGTCGAGCGCGCGCACCACGAGGTGGGCACCGGCGGCCAGGCGGAAATCAACTACCGCTTCAACACCCTGCAGAAGGCCGCGGACGAGGTGATGCTCTTCAAGTACATCATCAAGAACGTCGCGTGGGTCAACGGCAAGTCGGTGACCTTCATGCCGAAGCCGCTCTTCGGTGACAACGGCTCGGGCATGCACTGCCACCAGTCGCTGTGGAAGGACGGCGAGCCGCTCTTCTACGACGAGCGGGGGTACGGCGGTCTGTCGGACATAGCTCGGTGGTACATCGGCGGCCTGCTCAAGCACGCACCGTCGCTGCTGGCCTTCACGAACCCGACGGTCAACTCCTACCACCGACTCGTGCCGGGATTCGAGGCTCCCGTGAACCTGGTCTACTCGGCGCGCAACCGCTCCGCCTGCATCCGCATCCCGGTGACGGGCACGAGCCCCAAGGCCAAGCGCATCGAGTTCCGGGTGCCCGACCCCTCGAGCAACCCGTATCTCGCCTTCTCGGCCATGTTGCTTGCCGGTCTCGACGGGGTCAAGAACAAGATCGAGCCGCCAGCTCCTGTCGACAAGGATCTCTACGAACTGCCCCCCGATGAGCTCGCCGACATCGCCCAGGTCCCCGGGTCGCTTCCGGAGGTGCTGGACGCACTCGAGGCTGACAACGACTACCTGCAGGCAGGCGGGGTCTTCCCGGCCGATCTCATCGAGACCTGGGTCGACTACAAGCGCGCCAACGAGGTGGATCCCATCCGGTTGCGTCCGCACCCGCACGAGTTCGAGCTCTACTACGACATCTGAGGAAACGCAGGGACCTTGCGCTGCATCGCCTCGCGCGCAGGAGCAGAGGGTGGCCGTTCGCGGCCACCCTCTGTCTGTGTGGGGTGAGGTCCCGGCCGCGCTACCGCGCTGCGCCAACGAGCTGCGCCAATGAGCTGCGCCAACGAGCCGCGTCACCGGGCCGCGTCACCGGGCCGCGCCACCGGGCCTTCGGCGCAGGCTTGGCCGAGCAATCAAGACTTCTTTGCCTGCGCAAGTCGTGATCTCTTGCCTAAACGTTCGCCGCGCCCGCTTCCTGCTGGAGTCTTGCACTATTCGGGACAACGGCGGGCGATAGTGCAACTCAGCGGGATGAAGCGAGGCTTCGTCCCGGTGAGCCGGGTGCAGGCGGCGACCCCGTGGCTGTGCCGGGTGCAGGAGGCGGGCGTGCCGGGTGCAGGCGGCGACCCCGTGGCTGTGCCGGTCGCGGGTGGACCGCGCCGGACTGGATAGGGTGCCGGGGTGGCTGAACGGCTCATCGTCCACATCGGGCCCCGCAAGACCGGGACGACGTATCTCCAGCGCGTGATGCAGCAGTTGTCGCCGGAGCTCAAGACCCACGGTGTCCTCTATCCCATCGACTACCGGGACAAGGAGGACTACAACCACGTCGGGGCAGTCACCGACCTCACGCACAATGAGGAGAGCAAGGAGTCCAATCGCTGGACGGGGAAAGACGGGTCTGGCTGGGCAGGGTTGGCGTCCAGCATCGCGTCCTGGGATGGGACCGCGATCATCTCGGCGGAGATGATCGGGGGCCTGCGCCCGGCCGCTGCGAGGCGCATGCTGGACGGGCTCGACTTCCAGCAGGTCGATGTCGTCATCACGCTGCGCGACCTGGGGCGGATCCTGCCGTCCTCCTGGCAGCAGCATGTGCGCAACACGCACACCCAGAGCTACCGTCACTACCTCAAGCGGCGCAGTCGCGAGCGCGGTGCTGCCGCCCCGGTCGAACGCCAGGAGGAGTGGGACACCCAGCGGCATCAGACGTTCTGGCGCTCCTACGCCTACGGCGCACTCGTGCGGCGCTGGCAGGGCCTGGTCGGCGCCGACCGCGTCACGGCTGTGACCCTGCCACCGGCGGGTGCGCCGTCAAGCCTGCTGTGGGACAGATTCCGAGAGGCGCTGGACGTCGACGCTCTGCCCGCTGTCGCTCCTCAGCTTCCCGCCTTCATCGCCAATGTGGGATCCAGCGAGGTCGAGGCGGTCTTCTTGCACGCGCTCAACGTCGAGGCGAAGCGTCGTCAATGGAACCGCAAGACAGCCAATGAACTGCAGCAGAGGCTCCTGGCGACAGGGATGCTGGAGCGTCCCGAGCGCGGTGCACCCCTGCTGCTACCTCCGAAGTTCCTGCCACGGGTGCAGAAGTGGGCCGCGGCGGATATCGAGGACCTTCGCACCACGGGGGTCACCATCTACGGCGATGTCGATGACTTGGTCGTGCCTGATTCCGCTGCCGCGCGCAGCCGCGTGCGCATGGATCAACTCGCGGCGACGGGAGCGTTTGCGACGGCCAACGCCATGGCCTACGAGGCAGCGCTCATTCGCGCACGCCAGTCACGCGAAGCGGCGTTCAGCCTTCCCGGACGCCTCGCTCGTCGAATCCGGGATCGCCTGCTCGGGCGCCGCCACTGATCTTGCGTGCGGCCGCCACCGCGATGACGATGCCGATCAGCGCCACGGCTCCCCAGAAGAGGTTGAGAGCGAACTGCGGCCACGCGACCTTGTAGAGCGAGTAGGCGGCCAGGCCGATCGCTCCGACGAGATTGAGCACGTGGTACGTCGGACTGCGGGCATCGAGTTTGCGCGTGGCCACAAGGGCGTAGGCCCCGACGAGGAGGACCGTGCAGGTCCAGCCGATGACTTCCCAGACAACCGTCACCCCCGCACCCTAGGGCACCCTAGGGGCTGGCGACGTGGACGGACTGGCGACATAACTGCCACAGAGCCGCCACATCCTGGAGTTCCGTCGCCTCGGCGCCGACGGACACGCGTACCAACCAGCGGCCCTCCACCTGCGCCGGGGTGACAAAGGCCCGGCCCGTCGCATTGATCCGCTCGGCCCACTCCTGCTGGTGGCGGTCGAGCGCTGCCGGATCGGTCACTCCCGCGGGATGGTGGCGCAGGCAGACGGTCTGCAGCGCCACCGGCGCGCACACCTCCCACTCGCCGTCGGCGTCGGCGGCTTGCGCAAGCCACTGAGCATTCGCCAGGTCGCGGCGCAGTCGCGCGCGGATGGCCTCGGCACCCGCAAGGCGCAGGTGGAACCACAGCTTCATGGCCCGGAAGCGTCGGCCGAGAGGGATCCCCCAATCCTTGTACTGCGTGACCTCTCCGTCACTGGCGGCGCGCAGGTAGGAGGGATTCGTCGAGAAGACACGGATGAGCAGTTCTACGTCGCGCACGTAGAGCAGTGAACAGTCGAGGATCGTGCCCATCCACTTGTGAGGATTCCAGCCAAAGGAGTCCGCACCCTCGACACCGGTGAAGAGCGTGCGGCACTCGGGCAGCAGCATTGCCGAACCAGCCATGGCCGCATCCACGTGCACCCACGCACCGTGTGCCGAGGCCACCTCGGTGATGGACATCACGTCGTCGAAGGCGGTCGTGCCCGTGGTGCCCAGTGAGGCCACCACCGCAGCGGGCCGACGGCCGGCAGCGACATCGTCCGCCATCATGTGACGGAGCGCAGTGACGTCCATGGCGTAGGTGACCGAGTCGACGGGCACCAGGCGCAGGTTGTCTCGACCGAAGCCGGCCAGCAGCACGCCCTTGGCAACAGACGAGTGCGCCTGCGTCGACGCGTAGACGGTCAAGGGAGCTGACTCCGCCTGGAGACCCCCGCGATCCTCCGATATCGCCGTGGCCCGCTCACGGGCGGCTAGCAACGCGACCAGGCAGGCGGTCGACGCCGTGTCATGGATCGCCCCATGCCATGCGTCCGTCAGGCCGCAGAGCTCCCGCAGCCAGTCGGTGACCACCTCCTCCATCTCCGTGAGCGCGGGTGCGGACTGCCAGGTGATGCCCAGGGCGCCGAGACCGCTGGCGGCCATGTCGCCGAGCACCGACTCGAGCGATGCATTGCTCGGAAACCACGCGAAGTAGCCCGGAGCCTGGGTCTGCGTGACTCCGGGCACGACCACGTCGCGCAGATCCTGCAGGACGTCCTCGAACGGCTCCGGCGCCTCCGGGGGTGGCGCACCCAGCGCGTCCCTCACCCACCCGGGCGCGACTTCGCTGCGGACGGGACGCTGCGTCACGGTGGCGCGATAGTCCGCTATCCAGTCAATGAGCTGATGGGCGGCGACGCGGAACTCCTCGGGTGTCACGGTCCACACCCTAGGCATCATTCGTAGAAGACGCGCTCGACGACCCCGCGGGCTCGCCGCGTCGCTCGCCGGTAGTCCTCGAGCAGATCCGCGGGCTGACGGTTGCCGAGGAGATGAGCGACGGTCGCCAGGCTCGGGCCAGACGTCGGCACGGAGTCGGAGGCGCGTCCGGTCGCCAGGGTGATCGCATTGCGCACTCTCGTGGCGAGGAGCCAGGATGCGCGCAGGGTGTCCGCGTCCGCCTCGTCGAGAAGCCCCGCAGCGACCGCCCCGTCGAGTGCGGCCAGGGTTGAGGTCGTCCGGAGGCCGGGGGTCTGCGCGGCATGGCGCAACTGCAGGAGTTGGGCGACCCACTCGACGTCGGCGAGGCCACCGCGCCCCTGCTTGAGGTGCATGCTCGGGTCAGCCCCGCGGGGGAGTCGCTCGGACTCCATACGTGCCTTAAGGCGTCGCATCTCGCGCGTGTCCGCGTCGCCGATGCCCGCCGCGGGCCAACGCAAAGGGTCGATCATCTCCATGAACCCCTCGCACACCTCGGCGTCACCGGCGCAGGGGCGCGCGCGCAGGAGCGCCTGTGCCTCCCACGCCGCAGACCAGCGCTCGTAGTAGGCGCGATATGACTCAAGCGACCTCACGAGAGGCCCCTGTCGACCCTCAGGACGCAGATCGGCGTCGATCTCCAGGGGCGGATCGGGCGACGGCGCCATAAGCAGGCGCCGCAGGTCGTTGGCCACCGCGAAGGCGGCGTCGGAGGCCTCCTGCTCGTCGGCATCCGGCAGCGGCTGGTGGACGAACATCAGGTCGGCATCCGAGGAATAGCCGAGTTCGCGGCCACCGAATCGGCCCATGGCGATCAGGGCCACGCGAGTGGGGAGCCGGCCATCGGGACGTGAAACTGCGACATTGCGCTCGGCCACCTCGAGGGCACCGATCAACGTGGCCTCGGTCACGTCGCTGAGCCCGGTCATGACTGCTCGGTCATCGATCAGGCCGAGTACGTCGCAGGCGGCGATGCGAAAGAGCTCACGCCGTCGCAGCGCCCTCAAGGCGCTCACGGCCGACTCGGCATCGTCGTGGCGAGCGACCGCGGCCCGCGCCTCGACGACGAGGGCCTCAAGGCTCCTCGGCATCAACTCGCGATCCTCCGCAAGGAGCGCCACGGCATCAGGAGAGCGCAACAGCAGGTCCGTAGCGAATCGGCTCGATGACAGGATCGTGGCCATCCGTTCGGCAGCGAGGGACTCATCGCGCAGGAGTCGCAGGTACCACGGCGTGGATCCCAGGTCGTCGCTCATGCGCCGGAAGCCGAGCAGGGCGGCGTCCGGATCCGGGCCATCCGCGAACCAACCCAGGAGCACCGGCAGGAGGGTGCGCTGGATCGCGGCACGCCGCGAGACACCGGAGGTCAGTGCCTCCAGGTGGCGCAGGGCACCCGAGGGGTCGGCGTAGCCAAGGGCTGCCAGCCGCTCTCCGGCGGCCTCGGGACTCAGCCGGGCGTCGCCCGGGTCCAGCCGAGCCACGGCCTGCAGCAGCGGTCGATAGAAGAGCTTCTCGTGGATGCGACGCACCTCTCGGGCGTGTCGACGCCACTCGGCCGTGAGTTCCGCGACCGGATCAGCCCGCATGCCCAGCGATCGCCCGATGCGTCGCAGGGACGCATCGTCGTCGGGGACGATGTGCGAACGACGCAGCTCGTGGAGCTGGATGCGATGCTCCAGGGTGCGCAGGAAACGGTACGCCGCTCCCAGGGTGGCGCCGTCCTCCCGACCGACGTAGCCCCATGTCGACAGGGCCTCGAGGGCGATGAGCGTCGCCGGACTGCGCAGCATGACGTCGCTGCGCCCGTGCACGAGCTGCAGGAGCTGGACTGAGAACTCCACGTCGCGCAGGCCACCTCGTCCGAGTTTGAGCTGACGATCGGCCTCGCGCGCGGGGATGTGGTCCTCGACCCGCTGCCTCATCCTTTGAACGTCGGCGACGAAGTCGGATCCGTCAGCGGCGGTCCACACGAAGGGCGAGACAGCATCGACGTAGGCCTCCCCCAAGGCCCTGTCCCCCGCTGCCGGGCGCGCCTTGAGCAGGGCCTGGAACTCCCACGTCTTTGCCCAGCGCTCGTAGTAGCCGACGTGCGAGGCGAGCGTGCGCACCAGGGCTCCCTGCTTGCCCTCCGGGCGCAGCGCCGCATCGACCTGCCACAGCGAACCTTCGGCTGTCGCTTCCCCGCACACCCGCATGACGCCGGCAGCGAGACGCTGGCCCGTGCGCAGGGCGGCTTCCTCGTCGCCGCCATCGACAGGCTCGGCCACGAAGATCACATCCACGTCACTGACGTAGTTGAGCTCGCGACCACCGCACTTGCCCATGGCGATGACCGCGAGCCGGCACGGTGCGGCATCGGCAGGGAGCTCGGCGCGCGCGATGGCGAGCCCAGCCTCCAGCGCGGCGTCAGCGAGATCGGCCAACTCCTCGGCAATGTCGTCGATCCGGGCTGAGTGCACGAGGTCGCGAGCAACTGTCGTGAGCAGCTCGTCGCGGTAGGCGATGCGCAGGGCGTCGGCGGCACTCGAGGCGCTGGCGGTTGGCTCCGCTGCACGCGGGTCTGCACCCACGGCGAGCAAGAGTGTCTCCCTGCGCTCGGCTCGCGCGGGCGCGCGCACAGAGACCTCCCTGAGCAGCGCGAGGGACCGCGGGTGCCGCACGAGATGATCGGCGAGGGCCGTCGACATGCCCACGGTGGCAGCGACGGCGGCGAACCACTCCTCGTCCTGGGCTATGGCCGCGATGTCGGCGCCGGCACCGTCGAGACGGTGCAGTGCACGCAGCGCCTGATCGGGATCGGCCGCGGAGGTGAGGGCGTCGGCGAACGCCTCGGGATCGGGCAGGGACATCTCCGCGAGGAGGCGGGCGGCGTCGGCGGGGTCAGCGAATCCCCGGCGCGCCAGATGCGCCGCCAGGCTCGAGGATCGCTGGTCGCTCACGGGGCGTCACTCATCGCCGGCATGTCGGGCGCCTAGAGGGTCGGGAGGTAGCGCTCGAGCTCCCAGGCGTTGACCTGGCGTCGATACTCCTCCCATTCCGCCTGCTTGTTGCGCAGGAAGAAATCAAAGACATGCTCGCCCAGCGCCTCGGCAACCAGTTCCGAGCGTTCCATGGCCTGGATCGCCTGGTTCAGGCTGCTCGGCAGCGGCTCCATTCCCATCGCGCGCCGCTCCGCGGGTGTCAGGGACCAGACGTCGTCCTCCGCTCCGGGCGGCAGCTCGTATCCCCCCTCGATGCCCCTGAGCCCCGCGGCGAGGATGACGGCGAAAGCCAGGTAGGGGTTGCAGGCACTATCCAGGGATCGGAACTCCACGCGCGTGGAGTTGCCCTTGGTCGGCTTGTACATCGGCACCCGCACAAGCGCCGACCTGTTGTTATGGCCCCAGCAGACCATGGCCGGTGCCTCGGCGCCCCCCGCTAGCCGCTTGTAGGAGTTGACCCACTGATTGGTCACGGCGGTGAGCTCGGGGGCATGGCGCAGCACCCCGGCGATGAAGCACCTCGCGACCTGCGAGAGCTGGTACGGCGCCCCGGGCTCGTAGAACGCGTTGCGGTCGCCTTCGAAGAGCGACAGGTGGGTGTGCATGCCGGAGCCGGGTGCGTCGCGGAATGGCTTGGGCATGAAGGTGGCGTAGACACCCTGCTCGAGCGCGACCTCCTTGACCACTGTGCGGAAGGTCATCAGGTTGTCGGCCGTGGTGAGCGCATCGGCGTACCTCAGGTCG
>Ga0194133_10003128_pt1 | contig 24041 bp, 14 predicted proteins | sample TA2KigOf40mmetaG_FD_155448 | JGI IMG/M metagenome (GOLD analysis project Ga0194133, IMG submission 155448) | Freshwater microbial communities from Lake Tanganyika, Tanzania - TA2015055 Kigoma Offshore 40m | ecosystem: Environmental > Aquatic > Freshwater > Lake | place: Tanzania: Lake...
AATTACTGTTTTATATCCTCTAGATTGATGCCATTCAAGAGAATAGCAAAAAAGATGATGTAGCCGTTTGTCATCCAGGAGAACCAAGAATAGAAAAATGTGACTCAGAGTAAATTTTAATTATTTTATGTCTAAATTTCAACAGAAAAATCAACTTTTTTAAAATTTACTTTCAGTCACCAGTATAAAGATTGGATTAGCATATGGGTTGTATTTTTTGGCATTTTTTTGCTTGGCATTGCAACATCATTCTATTACTCATTCGGACTGCCCTATGTTGATGACAATTCTGAAAAACAGGACAGCCCATTTTATCTTAGTCTTGTTATGGCTGCTAGGTAATGGTTTACTTCAATAAAGTTATGAAGTTATATGACCTCTGGAGATTGAGATGTTGTTTGGAAACTTATGTCCAAGTCAAGAAAGATTTCATAGGGATAACCTCTGAACCATAAAATTCATTGGCCTTAAGAGCTGTGTTAAGACAACCTCTAGAAATGCATGTCAGTGTAAGAAACCTGCAATGACAGCGACTACGTTCCTTTCCGAATAAAAGACTTAAGAGAGACTGAACTGTTTATTGTTAAAAACCAATCTCTTTTATATGCTTTTTGTCCAAAAGCTGATTCACAGAAACTTTACAAACACATGTGATCATGACATGAAAGGAACAAATGTGATGTACATTATAAAGTATTGTATCACATTATGCAATGAAAGTGTAGATATTTAACTTTGCTACTATAGCAAATTCTACTAAGATATATGATAGCACATACGTAAGTCGTATGGAGTCGCTAGGACAAGATAGAGATATCCGATGTAACTTCTATCTAACCATGTCTTTGAACTATCTTCATTTTATAGAGATAAGAGACTCATAGTACTTTATTGGGTCAGTGTATAACACTTAATCTTTGATAATGTAATGAAAAAATAAAACTTAAGTCAAGGTCTAATTATCAAACCCTAAGTTACTTACACCTTTGACCTAAGGCACCAAGAGAAATTACTAAGTAACATTGTAAAGGCAGGCAAGCCTTTTTATAAACGTGTGAGACAGGAGTGTGCTGATCAGGAGCGCTCAGGGATCAAACCTGGATAGAAAGGTTGTGTGATCAAAAAGTTGTAAATACCATAATCTTAAATCTAAGCAACGAAATCTGTGTGGGCTATCTACATAAATGGTAGATATAATTCAAACATTGCAGTTATATAGAAATGACTATATTAGGTAGATACCTAACTTACAATATTCATTAACATTTGATCTGCAGGACTGTGGGACCGGCTTTTGGTTACATCCTTGGCTCTCGATGCTTAACTCTATATGCTGATCCCCGTAACGTACCTAGTGGCTTAACTGAGGATAGCCCAAGTTGGGTTGGAGCATGGTGGATTGGATTCTTTTTAATAGGTATAAATATTGACGAAGGAAAAAAGTATATCCTCTAAGATATTAAGTTTACATCAGGATGTGCATTGACAATTGTTTCACCATGGTTGGGATTCTTTCCGGAACGTTTACCTGCTGATAAAACCGATGCACAAAAAATGGCTGAAGAACGTAAAGTAGAAAAAGAACCTCAGACAGCATCAGAATGGACTAAAGAATTGGTCAAAGTTTCCAAAAGGCTCTTTTCGAGGCCAATTTTTGTCTACAATCTGGCCTCAGCAACATTTTTTCTACTTGGTGTGGTTGGCTATTTCACATTCATCCCAAAATACTTTGAATACCACTTCAGGTAATGTCTTTTGAGAAATTCTGAAAGAAAAGCACATCTTTTTTTGGACCCAATTTCGTATTTTATCTAGACAAACAGCCTCAAAAGTAGGTACTACTGGTGGTCTTAGTCAGAGTGTTTCTTCTGCTGTTGGAATCCTTGCATCAGGCAAGTAAACTATTGTAAATGTCTTTATTAATACCCATATCTTTAGAAAAACACTCTGAAGGAAAAATCATCCACAAAATCAATATGAATGTGAACCTTAATATTAGAGGGAGAAAAGTTGGGTCAAATTTACATGCAGGCATCTGAGTTGTAACTTTTGTTACTTTTTCTCTTTCATGTGTTCATGAAATTTTGAACCAGGTGCCTAGTGATTTATCATTCACAAAATAGCCCAATCAGAAAAAAGGGGCAGTGGGTACAAGATTATTTTTATAAAATAGTCATATTCGTGTGTGAACAAAGATACTATGAGAACTCGTCAAATCCTAACTCGTCAAATTATGAACTCATCGAACTCTAACCTAACCTAACCTAACCTAGCTTAGCCTAACCTAACCTAACCTAACCTAACCTAACCTAACCTAACCTAACCTAACCTAACCTAACCTAACCTAACTTAACCTAACCTTACTTAACCCTCGAGTCTTTCGAGGCTCTAGGGTCGGGGTCCTCTGACCCCAGAGCCCCATTTGACAAGTACGTAGTTAGACTAGTTTGTTTGTTTGACAAGTTTGTAATTTGACGAGTTTGGTTTGATGAGTTGGGATTTGATGAGTTCTCATATTCCCGTGAACAGATATTGTTGCCCAGGTACTATAAAAATATGATAAAAGTTTTGTCTGATTAAGTACTGACTAGCAAATGTGCAAATTTATGCTCTTTATGGAGATAAACCTGCCTTACAATTTTTGGCAAAAAATGTGTATTGTCTAATGTTAGCCGAAAACCATGGAACACTTTTTTTGGTCCATAGACCATTTCAAGGATTTTTTGAGATGCCCCTGCCAGGGTTGATTAAGCCATGAATGGATAGAATACAAGAATGAGCCATGGTGACCCATAATAAAATAATTTTAGGCCAAAGACCCAGCAAATTCCTATAGGCTTTGACCACTGCAAAATGTAAAGAAATATAATCTATAATTTCTAATTTAACTCTTGTGTATTTAATTTTAGGATACATCATGAAACGGTTTAAGCTCAGGGCAAGACCCTTGGCAGCTTGGTGTTGCATCGCAGACATCATATTTGTCTTGGCCTTTGTAGTTATTGCCTTTATGAAGTGTCCACCTCTAACAATGTATGGTCAGGCACAAGAAAGTGGCATTGTAAAGGTAACTTCAAAACAAGAATATGTGGATTTATTTTTAGATTTCATGACCAACATTTTCTTAGGCCAATGATTATTTTTACAGGTTGATGGTCTTTCATGTAACACCAACTGTGATTGTACTGGAGTCCACTACCAGCCTATCTGTTCCAGAGATGGATATACAAATTTTTTCTCACCCTGTCATGCTGGTTGCAAGTAATTGAAATCTACCTTTTATCCAAGGATTTATGTTTTATCTGTTGATTAATTTAAAGGTCAGTGAATCGGACAACAGTGGCTGGAAAGAAAGGAAATCCTCAAGAAAAAAAATTCTATTGGGATTGTTCTTGTATGGCTGAAAATTTTGCTCGGCATCCGAATTCGTCAATAGCTCCTCCATGGTATTAAATCTAAAATGAGAATTAATCTAATGATCTCTTCATTGAAACTATCTGATTACATTTAAGGTGGAAAGAAATTGTGACTGACGAAGACAATCCAGTCACAGAGTTGCCAAATCCACTGAGACCCACTGAGAGTCCAAAAGATGAAAGACTTTACAGTGCAGGGGTTGATGAATATTGCAAAGTGGATTGTGACAGCCAATACTACATCCTGATTGGATTCATGTTTATAGCTGGTAAGAATTTTAACGTGAATCATGTATTTTTTGAGCATTTTCTTGCTCAAGGATGTTTGAAATATTCCATATAAAGACATTGGTGACTCAATATTGAAGAGCTAGGAAACAAAACCTAAAATCAATTTTTCTCAATCATATCCAGTCAAAATCAGATCTCAAAAAAGTAAGTAATGAGATCCTTATGGGCTATCTTTTCCCTGAGAGCTCATACATTCAAGCCTTATGCGATCTCATGAGTTGAATAGCACTGACCCAGAATAATCAAACATTCCGCTTGTTGATGATAAACTTACGCATGAAAATAAAAGTCAGTGTAAATGCTCAAACTACTTTACTAAAAATTTAAAGGTAAGACTTAGATACTAAACTTAAATCTAAAGCATAATTGTCCCGCACAATCTTATGTTTAAGAACAGTGAAAAATAGCTAGTTGACCTGGAAATGCATGCAGGCCTTTTTATCAACATTGGAATATGCTCAAGAATCAAATGTGAATAGATAGGTTTTGTGATCATAATAATAAAGTGTTAAAAATAAGTACAGATATCCTTATGGGCCATCTACATATATTTATTCAAATTCAAATTAATGGTTAGGGCGTGACTGATTGAGAAATCAGATCTAAGGTTCATGTTTGAGGTTTAAAACATTGCCATGAAAACTATTATGGTAAATCCTCGTGACGGTGCAGATGCTTCAAGAAACAAGACCAATGAGATACTAACTGTATATTTACTGAACTTGCTGGGTTTTATACCTTAGAGACGGATCAGGATAAATTGACTGTTGGATCATGAATAATTGGCAGTCAGATTAGGTCAAGGACCCTGATCGGAATAATTGGAGGGTAAATCTCAAACAGTAAATATTTGATGTTTCCCATGAAAAGAGACAACCTGTTTGGCAGGTGTCTAAACATTTCAGACAGAAAAGGGGCACAACAAAGAGAGGTGTCATTGATGGGCAAATACTATACAATTTTTCACATTTGATTAAGAAATGTATCAGGCATCTTATTCTGAATAATTTCTGTGAGTGTGACTCTTAGAAAGTGTTAATATTGTGTTTTGCTCGGGTAAGCCAAAGCTGAAACAGGAAATGTCATTGAATATATTTTTTAATTAAGGTTTGATTGGAGCTTCTACAAGACTTCCAAATACAATGCTTTCATTGAGGACAATCGACAAAAGAGATAAAGTATTTTTGATACCATAAAATTTGATTTCATCCATATTTTTAACACTTTTCCAATCTTATAGGCAGCCAGTTTTACCCTTTCATTATCAGTCATGTCACTTTTTGCAATATTGCCATCTCCATTGGTAAGATTTGTCAGTTTTAAGTGATTGCTTTCATGATTTTCAACCATAAATGTGACCTTTAGATTGTTGGTGCTGTGATGGACGAAACTTGTGTGATTTGGGGTCAGAAATGTGGTGAAACTACAAACTGTTTGGTTTATGACATTGACAAGATGCGTGTCTATTTGGCCATCTTTCCTGCTATCTGTATCATTATTTCATTTATCTTTGACATTGGAGTCTGGTACCATGCAAAAGAACTCTCTATTTATGATGAACACCAAGATGGTGAGATATTATATATTATAATCAGTTCTAATATATATTTTGTCTTCAATTTCAACAAATCATTTCAGACGAAAACAATGTTGAGAATAACACTCAAATCCAAGGCCTCTCTAATGGAAAATCCAATGATGTCCAATCAAATGCTGGTGGATATTTAAATGGATCCTTTGAAATGATTCCATTGGACGATGATAAATGAAGAGACTTTTTCCAGAGCTCAATAAGTACCTAAACTTGCTGTTTAAAAACCGTCCGATTACTTTCGAAATTGTGGCAACTTTTTTATTATATGATCAAATATTACATTTTTAAATAAACTTATTGTCATTGATTTATGTATATTTTATGGGAAAAATTGGTGGTTGAAAGGTGGGTCCTAACCCAACCTAACCCAAACATACTTCTGACCTGCAGTGAATAAGGGGCAAACCCAGGTTTAACCTTTTGGCCAGATCCAATGGAATATTTTTGACCTGATGGTAAAAAAATTAAAATTTGGAATTTTTTGGGAAAATGTTCCAAAGCCAGAGGTGGTCGACCCGACCCAATCTGGCCAGCAAAAAAAAAAAGACTCGTCACAACCCGAGTCAAAACCCATCACTTATCTGGTTTCCATTTATGGATGTTGTTAGAAACTTCATTCATTATTGGTGATTGATCAATATAGATTGACCCAAAAGATTTGATAGGGAAAATTTCTCAACCCAGCTTGTCTAACACATTGTTCCAGAGTTGTTAGGCTCAAACTGTCTCAAGGAAAACCCATCTTGGCTTGCGTTAGCTTGCTTTTATGCACTAATTTTTGGCTCAACTTAAGCCCAAAAAATTGGCTGGTGCCTATTACTAGCTGTAAGCTGAGTAGCCCTTGGTTCCAAGGTTCCAAAACTGTACATTTTGCCAATTAGAGTAAATGCTTTGCTAATAATGCTCCAGGCAGATATCAAGAATCTTGACAAACAAGGTTTGAATTTAAGTGAAATTCTTATCCCTCCCAAGCGAAGCTAGGGCAGAGTTTAGAAAATTGTATAGAGACCGTGGCAAAACAGGGTGACATTACGTAGACTCTCATAAAGGTGTTGGCTGCAAATTAACATCCGATGAGCCTATACTGCGCAAGATTATTATTATCCGTTCCGAGAAAAGCGAGGTAGAAGTTAAGAAATTTTGAATAGCGATCTGTTTAAGAATGCTTGACGGCTCATGTTTGTCCGTCTGTCACCTCATTCTCCTCTTACACCAGTGAGGCATGAATAATCCTTACATGGATGGCTCTAAAGATACCAATCAGATTTTTGATATTTTGCCTAGAAGCTGAGATATTTAAGTTCAAAGTTTTATATTTTTACATCTTTAATAGCGCCTATAATCTTAAAGATAGCAAAAAGTTTAAAAAATTAAATTTTTTGTTCAAACATTTGTTTTATAAACTTTTCTCCAGCTTTAAAATTGACAGAGTCCATGAATTTCTTAAGTAGTCAGGTCACTTTGGAGGGTTAGGTGGTTTTCCCCGCACAAAAAATACCCGCCTTCTTAATTTTAATATATGCTTTCATCTGTAGCAGCTTAAGTATTTTTGCACCTACTAAATTGGTTTAAGATTAAAAATTTACATTTCTGATGGCTAAGGCTTATTGAAGTTTCAAGACTTTTTATCCGATTGTGTCAGTTGATAATTTCTACGATAAACAAACAAATGTAAACACTGAGCAACCTGAAAATTGAAACTTGTCAAAGAAATTCCAATTTTTACACTAAATCATCGAGAATTAGACAATACCACATGAAAATTCGATTGATATTTTAAGGGCAAAATGCTTCTTAGAAGATTCAAAGCGGCCAATATTGGATTTTCTTCCAACACTAGAACAAAATTAACTTCAGCAGTTAATGTCAGTCGCCATGATCAGCTAATTTGGCATTCTCCCGGCGGCAAAAAGTAGTTTAAAGATTACACTTGCATAATTTTTCAAAGTTTAAAGAGAGAAAATTTTTAGTTGTTCAGATTTCTCTGTCATTGTGTGTGGATGGGGTGGATCAAAACGTCATTTTGTGGAAAAATATACAAATCTTTTTTCGAAAGACTTAGGTCTCCATTCTACTGGATGTATTCTTCCTATGGAAACTTTATTCTGCTTTGACAAAATTGCTCAAAGAGAATTTTCCATTGAAGTTCTTGACCTTCTCTCATCCAAGGTAAAGTTGTCTGCACTAGTAAAATATGAGTACAATTTGTGTTGTTTCAGAGTACTTTGGGTAAAAAAACTCCTTTGTTAGTACTTAGTCTTTCAAATAATGGAGCAATGGTTTGTCAACACCTGGTCGATTTGTGCAAAAACGAATACCAAGATCAGTTTCGAATACAAGGGGTCATCTTAGACTCTGCTCCAGGTAACAAATTTTGTTCAAAGGACATTTTTTGATATTATAACTAGATTTGATTTCCCATGTTATGTTCATCAAATGAATCCAGTATTCAATTGATACACCACCTTAAAAGTTTCAATGGCAAAAGTAGATCTTTGCTGTGACATATATGGACATTACAAGGTATAAAAACCCCTCGAGGTCTCGCTGTTGCCAAAACTTGGGCTCTGAGATTGATTCTAGATTTTAAGAAAAATCCCATCTTTATGAAAGAACAAAAATGCCTCATAGAAAAGGGCCAAAATGCACTTTGAGTGTCTTGTAGTGATGGGTCCAGGTCAAACATTTTTGACCCGGGTCTGGTCGGGTCAGCCATTTATGGTTTGGGTTTTAATTTGGAAAATTTCCCCTAAAAATGTCAAATTTTACATTTTTTTCCCTTAGGGTCAAAAAAAATCTCTTCGGGTTGGGTCGGAAAGTACCCGGGTCAAAGGCAGGTCAGCCTTTCATTTACTGCGGGTCAAAAGTAAGCTTGGGTCGGGTCAGGGCCCATCTCTAGTGTCTTGACCTTTACCAATAAATCAAACAAAAAACACTGTTTCTCAGCTCATCTTTTTCTAAAACTTGAAAAAGGGTAGAATCCAACGTTAAAGATTCTGCAATATAACCCTGAAATGTTTGAGTAATTATATCTTGCTTAGACAAAGTCAAAATGAAAGATTTTATTTCAGGACCATTTACGTGGTTGGGTTATGCAGTTAGCCGTTTCAACTTGAGATCCAGAAAAAATCTGCAGGTAAAGCTCTCAAAATTTTTGATTTATTAATATTAATAAACATATTCAAATTATTTTGAAAAAGCCTTTCCTCAATACTGGTAAAAGCAACACTTACAAGTTTTTACGTCCATTTTGGACTGGAATACTTTATTACTACATAGAAGCTTTGGATTCAGACAAATCAAGGATGGAAAGAATCCAAAATACTTGGTAATATTATTAAAGAATTTCTTTTATGAGAAAATATTTTCTTCACATTTCAAGATTTTTTACAGGAAAGTTTTAAATCAATTCAAAGTAAATTGGGACTTGTATGCAAAGACCCTTCCCTGGCCAGGAGACTACTTTCTTCATGAGAAAGAATCATGGCCTATTTTGTTCTTGTATTCTGATGCTGACAAGGTAGTTGTTTCAACATTGTGATTAAAAGTTGTAGAACTTATCAGTTTTTTTGCCAGCTGATGCCGTCCAGATTTATTGAGCTTGTCATTGATAGACAAAAAAGCTTTGGCAGGACAATCTTTACTCACAAATTTGTTGGATCGCCACACGTTGCTCATTTGAAGCATTTTCCAAGAGAATACACAGAAGTTGTCTTAAACTTTATTCAGCACTTGCAATCGACAAACTCAAGAATTAACAAAAATTTACTGTGATCCCTCCCAAAAAAGTCAATAAATTATAAAGTACTTCGATAATGTTTTAATATGTTTATTCCTATTTTTACCCTCTTGATGAATTATAGATGATTTTTCATCACAGTTGCTTTTTCAACTCAAAAAAAATCTTAATCTGCCACAGGTTTCTACTAAAAAGCTTTTTTTGGCGGTTGTTATTCTTAGTACCGAAAATCTCAACAGCCAAAAAGTTAGAAAGATTACATTGATTCGCATCAAAATGTCTGACCTTTCTGATGAAAACATCATTTGGGTTGACTGTGAAATGACAGGGTTAGATATTGAAAAAGACCATCTTCTTGAAATAGCTGTTTTGTTGACAGATGCTCAACTAAATATATTGGAAGAGGGCCCAACGTTGGTAATTCATCAAGATGGTAAGTATTCATTTGTTTCATAAAAAACTTCTTCACCTTTAATAGATTGGTATTAAAAAATACTCTTATTTGTTTGATTTGATTATTGGTGAAAATTTAGTATGCATACAGAAAATCGTAGACAGATCAACCATGGGTTCTAAAATGATAAAACATTTTTGAAGTGATATCTCTTTTAAGCATTTTTGTCTTAATATATAGTAAAATGACTTTGTATTTTTTGTAATGTTTCCTTTAAAATATTTTATGATCAACGCAATGACTTTTTATTTCATTAAATCCTTTTTGTTGATCGACAACTTTGATCATATTATCCTTTAATGACACCACCTACTACTCCCCTCCAATACTAGCAGCATTCCTTATCTTTCTAAATGGTAAATATTGATTTAACCTTGGCCGCTAACTCTGATCCTCGGATCATCAAGACTCCTGTACCGCAGACTTAACATATCATGTTCATTGATCTGTCTTTAATTTATACAATTCCTCAAGTAAACAGTTAGTATCTCATTGGTCTTATTTCTTGTTGTTCAAATCCCTTTACTTCGATATACCATCTATCTTCTTCTATATATATATAAAAGTAACTGTTTGTAACTATGTTCCTATGTATTCTTTTCACGGCCGAACCACCGGACAGATCTCCACCTAATTTTGCACAGACCTCCCCACCAGCTCGGGGAAAGTCTTAACACAAGCATGATCCCGCAAACCCGACCCCCAGACCCCAGGGTACCCCAAACTCCAAAACCCAAATGGGTCACGGGGGAGAAAACTTTGTGTAATGTAAAATGTCCAGATGGGTCACGTTAGCCGTTCAAATTCTTTCCTGGCAGCGCCGGGGCCCGGTTGGCTAGTATTAAATATGCATGGATTCTACTTTTAATAATGGGTGAGGATTGAGACAGAAGGCTGCTGGATTCTGCCTCTTGACATTCATGTAGAACATAGAAAAAAGGTAAACACAACACAAGTAATGACTAAGATATTTATCCCCCAGCGAGCGAAGCAAGAGGCAAGTTTAGAATTTTTATTAGGCTAGCGGTTTTTAGCGGATGTCCGTCCGTCTGTGACATTTTTTGTTGTTTTTTGTTGACATTTTTCTCTACCTATAGTCATCAGGGTTGTTAACTTTGTAATACTACTACTCCCTGAGTTTTTGTGCTAAATGGAATATTTTTAGGTTTTTGGAAAGAGGAATTTTTTCTCTACAACTTCACATGTTTTTCCCAAAATTTTGGCTAGGGGATGGGCTATTAAGAACTCTTTAACCATTGGTGCTATTGAGCATATTTTTGGATTTTTGAAAAGAAAATTTCATTGTGAATATTTTATGTTTTATAAGTTTGTTGATATCATGTCTAGAAGATGAGGTAATTAAAAGGCTGCTCGCTGGCCTCTGAATGAACCGGCGTCGCCATTTTAAAATGGCAAAAACAGCAAAAAATGGCCATGAACCATCAATCATTAGCTCCTACAATTTTAGAGCTAGAGAAAAGTTTATTAAATAACATTTTTTGTTCAAAGTTCAAACATTAACCTGAAAATATTGTTTAATAAACTTTCCTCTAGCTTTTAATTTGAATAAGCTATGCATTATATCTTTGCGAGCTGGCAGTTAGGTATTTTTTTTGCGCAAAAATACCCGTCTACTTAATTTGAAGTATGTTTATGCATCAACTTTTTGGTAATCAAAATTCAAAAACAACTTAAAAATATTTTGAACACTTCTAGATGAAGTTTTGGATGCCATGAATCCTTGGTGTATTGAACATCATGCCAGCTCAGGACTAACAGATGCAGTCAGGCAAAGCAAGGTAATCAAGAATTGAGGATATTCAATGAAGTATCAATGTTAATTTTTATATTTTTTCACTAAAGAAAAGTGTGGAGGAATGTGAAGAGGAATTACTCCAGTTGATCAAACGTTGGTTGCCTAAAGGAAAATGTCCCATGGCCGGAAACTCAGTCGGAGCAGTAATTGACAAATTTAAGGAATAAGTTTTGATTTCATCTCTTATGTATTTTTCTTACACAACAGGACCGAAAATTTCTTGTAAAATACATGCCACGTCTCACTGACCATCTTCATTATCGAGTCATTGATGTTTCATCTATTGGCGAACTCACCAAAAGGTTTGATTAGAATTTCAGATTGGGAAAATTATTTGAATTTATCAATAAAATTTACCTTTCAAGGTGGTATCCCTCTGTTTACAAAAATCGCCCAGAAAAGAAAAAATCCCACAGAGCTCTAGATGATATCAAAGAAAGCATTGAAGAATTAGCATATTATAGAAAACATGTTTTCAAATAAATATTTCATTATTAAGACTTTCCCTCATTGCTTTTTAAGGAAATGAATTTACTTATGCATATATTCTTTTGATTTCAATTAATCCATTACAATGATTTTATTCCTTAGCAGATCAATCCAAGTGCTTTATTTTGTTCCTTCTGTCACCATTTCCCTTAATGTAAGTGTATTTTGATAATGGTTTCTGATACATCTCACTATTCTCTTCCTGCCTAGCGAACATGAGGATGAGCCCTCTTGTCTGCCCATTCCAATTGTTCATATAAAACCAATATAAACATATGTATTTGTTGGAATAAATCAGTAAGCATTCAACCGACTCTTTCTTTAGTACCTGGACTCATCAGACCTATCCTGTGACAAGCAAGTAGAGCTAATTCCTTCCAAATCAAGGATAGTCCTAGCCAAGCTGAAGTTCCTTTCTCATTTCCTAAGTCCATCTGACATGATCAAAGTTGTAACATCGCATTTGTTTGGTCTCATGTACTATGGCTCACAAACCTGACTAAATGAATTAACTACATCAGTTCAGAGGAGAAAGCTCTATTCTATCCATTTTTGCGCCCTTAGGATCTGACTGAAAGATTTTAGAAATAAAACTAGCAAACCATTGATCAATGCCAAATTCAAAAGAGCCACGCCTGTACAGTGGATGAGATACACCAACTCTAAAATGGCGATCAGTCTTGTTCTGCTGAGAGAGAAATCCAATCGCCTTGGTATTAAACTCCAGAATCTACTCTACATCAACGACAGATGCCCTGGCTGGGGGATCACCATGGATTGCTCGAGACACAAGATTGGGAAAAATAGCTTTCCAAATAGACTACAATGTCTGAGACTCATCAACTTTGATTGGACAAATGGGATCAACCTCAACAAACTCAGGATTTGTCTTAAGAAGACATTTATTAAATGATTGTTGACAACTATTGATTGATTTTTTTTATTAATGATTGAATTTTACTTTATGGGGGACATTTATTTTAACAATTGCTGGAGTTGAGAGTAAATTCAAATTCAAATCCACATATAAAACTAGTGAACAGGGTCACAAAGAAGATAGATTCAAAGAGAAACAGAGCTTCTCTCAAGAGGGTTCGTATTGCAATGTTGCCTTGGCCGAGTGGTCAAGGGCACCTGACTGAGAACTAAGATGTAAGGTTACGGGTTCAAATGCCAACCATGCCAGTAATTTTTAAACCCTGGATTGAAAAAAAATCAACAAGGCACCCTCAGTTAGGGAGACCAGTTAGGGATATATGTTAATCTGCAGTGGCCGTAAACATTTATGATAAAGGTGAATGAATGAATGAATTGTTTCAAGGCCAAACCGTAAAATTGAATGAAATATTCATAATGAGTCCCTGAAACATCAATCTAAATATTTTATTGGAAATAAATCAACTGAGCTTAACCCAGCATGCTATTTTGTGAAGATCCTTAGCCATGGTTTTCTTATTGGTTGATTCATTGTGAGGATTCCAAAAAGAACTTATTTATTATGATGGACCTTTCTTTCTGAAAAGCAAATTACATTTAAAATTAAACTTGCCATTTAATGCCTTTTTTGTTACTTTTTGCTCAAATCAACCAGATTCTTCTTCAACAGAACTGTATTTTTTAGATTGCAAAGTTTCCAACTCATCTTCCAGTTTAGCTTGAAGTCTTAAGCTTATTAAAATACAAATTAAAAATTCTTTTATTCAACACAAAAAAATTAGTTTATAATTTACTCAAATAAGTCCATATGAACTGTGAAAACATTGTCCCCATAAAATCTGGGCAGTCTTGTTGTTCTTAAAGGACGTTTTGATCGAGAACAGAATTTTTTTCTAAAATATATCAAGCTTACTTTTTTTTAACTCTGTGAATTTTTTTGTTTTTTGAAGAATTTCTACTGACTTTATTGAGTTTTTCTGTGAATTATTGCTTGATGATGAAGATTCCTGTTTCTTGATTCCTGTCAACTTATTTAAGGACCATATTTTAGGGAAAAATTTAGACAGGAAATGAAGATATGGCTTTTAATTACCAAATCGATGCTTTCTTCAAAATCTTCTCTTTCGATTTTTGAACTTTAGATGAAATTGATAATTTAAATGAAATGAAGCAGAGAGACTTAAGATGTAATTCTATCTACCTCATTCTGTCCTCCTTTGGAGTATGCTGTTGATTTGCTTTTGAATCTATAGAAAATTTCAAAAGCTTTGATAAATAATACAATCTCGAAATTTTTTTTTTTACCATTTTCTGTTTTATTTGAGTTACTCATTGTTCTGCCCAAATGTGATGAGTCTTCGGATTCTGGAGATTCTTTGAGAGATACAAGGTTCAATCCACTATGATTTTTCACCTTGAATCCAAAGCAAATTTATATTAACCAATCAGATCAGGTACCTCTGGGTCTGGAAAACTTCCCCCCAAAATCCCTAATTTTTTAATTTTTTTCTCTTTGGATCAAAAAAATTTCATTGGGTTGGGTGAAAAAATACCCGGCTCAAAGCTAAGTTGACCCCTTATTTACTGACTGAGGGTCAGAAATATGCTCGGGTTGGGTCAGGTCAAAGCCCATCTCTACAGTATACCTTTTTATAAGCTGCATTACAGGCCTTTTTTGTGGTTGGTCTTTTGGGCTTTTTGATATTCTTATAAACCCAGGGTTAAAGGTTCAAAACTTGAATTGATTCCTTGCAGTCTAGGGTAACCGCTTGTAGATAAAAAATTACTTAGCAAACATATAATGAATCATGATTTAAGTTTTGTGTAATAAAATGTTGTTGTATTATGTACCTTTGAATCAATGAAAGCGAGTAATAACTTCACCCCAACATTATGCCTCCGTACATTTTTTACATTTTAGAGTACGCCTTGTGACTCGAGGTCATATAAGGCACACTAGGTGGTTTAGATTATTTTTTTGGGTTGGAGCCCAGGCAGGAGTCAAATCCAGGCTGCCAGGATAAGAATCCAGCGCTTAATCTGCTTGACCACCATGACTTCTTTTTCAAAGTTCAACACACAAACAGAAAAAAGATACTAGAAGGATCAAAAAGTTGTTTGATTTTTGAAGATTCCCCTTCCAAAAATAAGACAACTTTCAGGTGTATCTATCCGCTTTCAGCTGTTTACATGTACGTGGCACACCTGAATACAGGTGTTAATGGTGCAAATTTTGTCATAAACCGCCATAAAACACGTGTAAACACCTTAAAATCATAGTACTCCATTCAAATGTGCTTACACAGCCTTATTTTCAGCCAGGTCTATCCTTAAAATCAGAGATCAATTTTGTGTTTGTTTCATTACCAGTGCCCTGCTGTAAACATCAAATGATGACTGAGTTTTCCTAAATGGCTTTAGAATTGAGTTATTGTGTCTTTTTGATTCTAGAGCTTCTTCCAAGCCCAATGTGATTGGACTATGGCGATGGCAAAACAATGGTGAAGAGAGGCGTTTTTGCAGCTTAACATCATGAGCCCTAAATATTGAATTATTGGTGCTAGGAAAATTTGTTGAATCACGATTCTTTGAATATACGGTTTGTCAAATTTCCGGTTTATCTAATCTCTGTTTTTACTGAATTTCCGGTTTGTTGAACTCCCAGTTTCTAAAGGGGGGTTGGTTGGGATAGGTGAGGGGGAAACATGTCCCATAGGGTTAGGAAGGGGGAAACATACTTTGTCGTTTGAGTTAGGCTAGGTTAGGTCAGTTTAGCAATAAATGCCCTTTTTGTTAAAGGGTGGATTGGTTTGGATAGGTAGATGAAGGGGAAACATGCCCCACAGGATTAGGAAGGTGGAAACATGCTTTGGGGGGTTGGGGAGGGGGGGTGTCAGGTTATGATTATACCCTTTTGGTTAAAAAGGGGTGCTATTCGATGTACCTTAAATTCGGTAAAAATGGAGATTCGATGAATCATTAATTCAACGAATCATAATTTGACAAATTTTCATAGCACAGAATTATTTATCCTTAATTTCTTTTGTAAAAAGCATAAAAGACAAATTTCCTTACCCTGAATTTTCAGCATTTGAAAGTGAAATCATAAGAGGGGCATAACACTTTTTGAGGTCTTCAAAATATTCCAAGTTTCTCCTCATCTAAGAAATAGTTTTTATTTAATGAAGAAAATTTCATGAAAATTCTGATCAACCTGTGGACTATCGATACTTTGTGTAAATTCAGAAACAGTGTGATTGGTAGTTGTTTCGCTTGCATAACGCCAACGGGACTAAAATATATTTTATTTGAAATAAGAAAATCCATTTTTGATATTCATCAAATTCATATACTTTTACATCTTTAGAATAATTTGTGGAGTTTTGCGGTGAAAATGTTGACATCTCTGAACAAACATTCTTCAATTGGGTGTTCAAAGAAATGGCCATCATCTCAATAGAGCTTTCTGTGTCACTGCTTAAGTTTCTCAAAGTTACATTAGTTTTACAATTTATCCTACACCTCTAACTCCTCCCTCAGTTTTGAAGCTAGAGAGTTAAAATTGTGCATACAGAGACTTCATACCAATATTAAAAATGAATATTATAATTCTCTGGTGAGGGAGGAGAATGAGGTGACAGACGGACAAACATGTGACGTCAAGCATTCTTAAACAGATCCCTATAAAAAATTTCTGAACCTCTCTCTCTCTTTGCTCGGGATTTTTAAGAATAATCTTGAGCAGCATAGGATTATCCGGTATTAATTGTGCGACCAACACCCTTATGAGAGTCTGTGGCCACTGCAGATTACTATTACCGTGACTGAGGGTGGCCTGTTGACTTTTTTGCAATTTGGTGTCGAAAAATTCTTGGTATAGCTGTGGATTTAACCGACAACATTAGATCATAGTTTTTAGTCAGGTGCATGTGACCTCTCAGCCATTGCAACCCTCTTTGTTTATCATAGACATCTTAGACATAGACAAGCACTTATATAGTAAGAGGTGTAGAACACGCTTCATCTGTTTTTTGGTTTGTCTAATAAATCTGTATCAATGAGGACACTTTTTTCCTGGCTATAGTAATCTTTTTTTATTTTTTTTGTACTTGTGTTGTCCAAGGTTGCCTTAAGGGACCAGGGCTGGGATGCAATAACCCATGAACCCTTGGCCTTTAAGCTGAATACAATTTAGAGGCTATACTCACAGTTGAACACGCACCATCTCTTACACACTGACAAGATATATACAGTGGGTGTTGACAAATATTAGTTTCAATTTTTACCTAAAGAAGAATTTCTCATCAGGAGGCTGTGATAAAGCAGATGCAAAATCAAAGTCCAGATCTGAGCTGTTTTCTCTGCTGATAAACTAACAAAATAAATTGTATAAATGAGTTGTGAAGCTATGCCATTGCCAATTTATGTGACGCTACAACATTGCTGCTATGTGATACTACATCACATCGTAACATGTAACAAAAATGAGGGGGCATCTTAGCCACTTCCAAATTGTTATTTTGGGGTCTACTAGAGTTAACCTATCCCCAGTTTGCATACCAAGAGTTTGCCTGTCTGACGAGTTTGCCTACCCAGTACATAAGATTACCACTTTGCCTACCTGACGAGTTAGCCTACTTACCAATTTGCCTTCTTGACTAGTTCATCTACCTACCAATCCTGACCCATGCCCTGGCCCATATTAGGCTATGATGATGAGTCCCACAGGGTTAAGCCCTGGCCAAGGTTAAAAGTGCTCGGATGATGAGCCCCACAAGGTTGGCCCCAGGTGTTAAACGCGTCAGGTAGGCAAACTGGTAATCTTATGTACTGAGCAGGCAAGCTCGTTAGGTAAGCAAACTTGTCATGGGTAAGCAAAATAGTGGTAGGCAGACTAAAAGGTAGTCAAATATCATAGTCTCTTTAGTTTATAGTTTATTATAAACTAGCTAACAGAGGCCCGGTGCTTCGAAAAAATTAATGTATTTTTTGTAAAGCAAAGTTGATCTGCTTATCTTATGAAGTTTACAGTACCCTGGGATCAGGGGGTCAGGTTGGGGAGGTCATACTTGTATTAAGTATCTTCCCCGAGTTGGTGCGGAGGTCTGTGCAAAATTTGGTGGAGATTGGTTTGGCAGTTCACGGTTGAAAAAGGGAAACAGGTACATAGGTAGGTACAAACAGTTTGTTTTATATAGATAGATAGATAGATATGGAAGATAAGATTTCCTCAATTTACCTTCTTAGGATTTGGTGGTTTTTCTTTTGAGGTGTTAAGTAAAACTTTTGGTTCGTGGATTGTATCTGGATCTATGTTAAAAAAAAGATTTTTATTTAATTTTATCAATCACTTTGAAAAGTTAACAATACCAACAAAAGATAATCCTATTTGCTTTGAATAGACTTCATTATTTTGTGACTTCCTGATTTCACAATGGTCACAACTACCTCCAACAGACAATCTGTCTGAAGATGAACATATTGGACAACTTCCTGTCCACCAAACTGAACACCCAGGATTCTTTTTAAGCAAACTTCTGAAATAAAACCACAAAGATTTTAGACTTATATAATCAGAAGGTTTTTAAAAGTTATTATAAGTCTTTACTTACTCTTCAAACGCCATTTTTCCCTTGCAAAAAATTTATCCTGTTTGTCTCAAATCCTATGATCCATATGCAAGGTATGGGGAAAGCATCAGTTGTCTTGACAACGAAAATCTCTGCCCCATTTTGATGGAAAGTTGCTTCGTTTTTACCTTTTTTTTAGGAAACACAAAAGCATCTGTTGAGTTAATGGTAAGAGAAACAATCAACTTTAAAGTAAAACCAATTATGTGAGTTTTTCATTTTCAGATAAAATTTATGAAAACACTAAAAATGCAACACGTTGCTTTTATGATTCTATTTGTGACTGATTTTTTTTTCATTTCAAATGCTGGCCTCTAACTAGCTCAGTTGAAAAATAAAAATATAAGGGTATCCAAGAAGGAAAACTGCCATTTCATACTCTTATTGTTCAGGATTTTATTTTTTTAGTGATCTTTTATCAATTGCTCTAAGGTAATAAGCCTATGCTTTATCAATAAAAATGAAGACACTATTTTCTCTACCTGGTGCACCTGGAGAGCATGATGTTCAACATCCAGTTCCCTAGTCTAGTAAAGATACAGTCGCTTAGGATCCGTAAATTTATAGCCTGATTGGTGAGTCAATTTAGTGGCAAATAAAATAAGACGTGATATGTCTGATGAATTCTTAAATTTGTACAGCAAATTATTTTTCCCTATACAAACAGTGGTTCAACCATAACAAGTTTCTCAACTCAACTATCTATTGTACATACTAAATGTACAATACTTTCTTTCATTAATGTAGGCTATTTCTGGGAGCGCATATTATAAAATCTTACATGATTATGGAATAGTGATGTCCCAGTAAAATCACACATCCTTATCCTCCTACTTATGAGACACCACTCTTCTTAAAGAACATTTCAAACTCTTATTGTTCAGGATTTGGTTTTTCTTGTGGCCTGTTTTCAATTACAATAAATTAAAAATGAAGACACTCTTATCTCTACCTGGTACGCCTAGAGAGTATGATGTCCAACATCCAATTCCCTAATCTAAAAAAGATAGAGTCATTTAGGATCCGTAAATTTATAGCCTGCCTCTGGTGAGTTAGTATCGGTGTATTTACTGGCTGATAAAATAAGACATGATATGTCTGATGATTCTTGAATTTGTGCAGAAAATTATTTTTCTCTGTACAAATGGTGGTTCAACCATAACAAGTTTCTCAACTCAACAGTATAATGTAAAATCTAAATGAAACTACTCAAGTCCCTTCAAGAGGGGAAACGGAATTATCTACCATTAGTCAGGATATAAATCCTGTGCACTATCAAACAGATGGATTCCAATAATAAAATTTAGTATAAATGGGGACTGCTTTTTAAACAATAAGGTCCTGTGGAGTCTTTCTTTTTTCTCTGGTGATTGCTTTGCTTGCAAAAATGTGGATCAGGGGTATAGGATCTACTCCTTTCCAATGACCCGGTGGTGTTTCATCATTGGTTCTTTCTAGTGACGTGTTCATGACTGCAACTCTGGATTAGGTCATCTGGTGCTGTCCTGATGTGATTGGTGGAAAGTAAATTCACCAAAGTCATTGGTACAAGGTCAAATAAAACTTTGTGCTGATTGGTTGATGGTGGCCTTGGCACCTTTCATTGCTATTGGAGGATCTCAAGGTTGTGGCAGTCCATGACCTGAGTTTGCCTGCACAATGACAGTTCATTTACTCTCATTTTGTTGGAGCAAGAGCGATGTTGTTGAATAGCGTCTTTAGTTGTTTTGTTGTTCGGGGTAGTTCATTTCATTCATTGTGTTCCTAGGTGGAGCTGGTCTGTATCTTTTTCTTGCTTTGACCTGATCCTGACTCTTCCATACTTTGCAGGTCAGTTCTCTTTTCTTCTTTTGCATCTTGCCACATGTCAAAAATAATTGCTATTCTTTGTTGGACTTGTGTTTTTGTGGAGAAATTTATTTCTTTTATTTTGGAAAATATTAACTACAAAAAAGGCAAATTTTTGGCTATTTAAAGACATTAATTTATTAATTTCAAAACTAAAGTATGACATAAATATTGTCATAATATCTAATGGTCAACACTTTTTTTAGCAGCTTTGACAGAAATTTGGAGTATTTGATACCGACAAATAGTATTTAAAATATTTTTCAAATAGTTTAAACTATTGTCCAACCCATTTAAGCAAAATTAATGCTAGGGCAAAATTCCAGATGTGACAAACATTTTGGTAGATGGAATTGACACCACTGACATGGTATTCAAAAATTATTCTGTCGTTCACTGGTTGAACGTCCCTAAAATTTAAAAGTTTTTCTTATCTGCAAAATTAGATTTTTAATATTGGCTTCACCTGAAATTATCAGATTCTTTGTGTTTATCCGGATTAATCTCATCAGCATCAAAAAGTTCACGGAATTCGTTCAATTGATTTTCAGAAATCGACACTGGATTCTACATTAAGAAACTTGGATTTTTGACAGTTTTGAAAATGGAACTTCAATCAATGAACCTTGAAAATAGTCCAAACAACAATCTCTTGACAATTTGGTGTAGTTAAAGATCCGTTATATCTATAAAACTCATTGGTGTTTTGAGGCAAAACTTTTTTCAATGGAAAAACTGTGACATTCCGGATTTCTTGATGAGCAAACCGGACAAATTTTAACTCTAAAAAAGGAAAAATCAGATTTTTATAAATATAAAACATTAAAATCTTATTATTTTCATTTTGTTAGGAAAATCACCCAAATCAAGGAAAACGTCGATTCGTCTAATACCGGTTCGCCTTATGACAGTTTGCCAACTGTTTCAATTTGTCTGATGACGGTTTGCTTCCTATGTCTGTACATCTCACAGACGGTTCTCCTACTATGTCTGTTCGCCTAATCAGCAAAAGGTTATTGCTAACCTAATCAGCATGTCAGTTGACATATGTCCCCTTCCTAACCTGCAGAGTAAGGAAGGGGAAAACATGCATTGGTTAGGTAAGGTTAGGTTAGCAATAACCCTATGCTGATAAGGCGAACCGACAAAGTAGTGAGCGGACATTGTTGGCTTACAGAAATTAGGCGAACTGACATTTTAGGCAACTGGCATAGTAGGTGAAGCAACATTAGGCAAAACAACATGAGGTGAACTGTCATTAGACGAATTGACATGGTATTGCCAAATCACAATTCATCACATCACTTTTTTTTACCAAATTCACGATTCATCAAAAAATCAGTTTTTACTGTTGAATATTCATTGAATAAAAAAATGACCTTTTTCATGATTCGTCAAATTACAAGGCAGATTCAAGCCAATTCAAGGGCTTTATTATTACTAACCTTGCCTAACCGTACACAACTATCTGGGCCTAACACTCCAGGGCTTATCATCCAAGCCTGCCTTCTGTGCCCAGGCCAGGCAATAAGGTAGGCCTTGGTGGTTCAAGTCATTTGAGGCCTAAGGATGACATGCCCAGCAGGGTCAGGCCTGGAAGGTTGGGAGCAAAAAAGCCCTGGAATGGTTAGATTCAAGCCCCTAATAAGCGAATAGAAGATGTTCGGTAAAAAAGCCATTCTATGTATGAATAATGAATTTTTGATAAAAAAAAATTGTTTTGCAAATCGTGAATTCGACAAATTGCGATTCAGAGGATTTTTCCATAACACGCATTTTCACTATAACCTTCAATAAGGTGATCAAAGTTGTGATTGTCTTCTTTAGCAAGATCAAACATGACTCCAATTACTGCCAGAGTATCGAAAGCATTAGATTTTCCGACAGCCTCAGAGATTTCTTTTCCATAAGCAGTTTTGAAATGGACGAGGTGCATTTCCATAGGAAATATACGCTTTAAAAAATCATGTTTTACATGATCAAAATGTATAAACAAAATATAATTAAGCTACTCATTATTCACATCGTCAAATTTATGCTCTGATCCTAGTTTGTCTTCATGTCCCCAATGGAAGTGGAAATGAGCAAACTGATATTCGCCATTGAGACCCCCACCAGAGACCTGATAACAAAAAAAATAACCCTGTGTTTAGGTTATGAAATCTCCACTAACAAACTCTCACCTTTGGACTAAAATGAGAATCTTCAATCTCAAAGGTTACAGAGTGTCCAGAGTTGTACATTTTCTCAACTTCAGGTAATTTTTCATAGTTGGTGAAAACCTGGAAGTTAGTTAAAAAATGGTTCAATAGATAAATTGGCTTCTTTCTAGCTGAATTTTAAGCATTATTTATACTGCGTCTACGATCTTTCGCCCAATTCAAGTTCACCCAATCAAGTTCGCCTAATGCAAGTTTGCCCAACCATCAAGTTTGCCCAACCAGCGCACACGCAGGTTAGGTTGGCAATGTCATACCGTGCACACGCTTGTCGTACCATCGTAGTTGGCGAAACGGGATATCAGGCAAACTTGTATTGGGCAAACCTGTACGTTGGGCAAACATGCATTTGGCAATCTTGATTGGGCAAACTTGCATTGGGCGAAAGATCATGGTATCATTTATCCTATAATCTGTGATGACGGACTGTATCGCTTTCCAAATAAAAGACTTGAAGAGACCGAACTGCTTTCTTAGAACAACGGGTCTCTTTTTAGTGTTTTTGTATGCATGTCAATTCAGAGTAAATCATACAAACACATGTGATTACATTGAGAAGGGGACATATACGATGCATGTTATAAAACATTGCATCTCTTTTTCACAAACAATTTTTTCTCAAAATTGGTAAAACAAAATTTTTCCGAATGAATTTTTCTTGAAAAATTGGAATAAGGTCAGCCAATACTTTCCTCAAAAGTTTTGGCCAGCCTAAATCCAATTTTTTTGATAAAAATCTGTTAGGGAAAATGTTTTTGGGAAAACTGCGTTGGGGAAAAACTTGTTTGGGAAAAACCATTAGTGAGATATTTGAACATTGCTATATGCTTCAATCACTTTCAAAAGTGAGCCTTCAAGGCATTTTATAATCTAAAATTAAACCCTTACCAGTCTGTCAACAGTGTTGATCTTTTTTGCTTTTGATGCTGGAACATTGATTGGAGACTGATGTTTCCCATATTTACAGACTCCTGGCCAATCTTCTGCTCCTGTTTATAAGCTTTCAATTCAAAAGGATTCATGAAGAGTATTTGGAAATACAAAGGAAAACTACTAAGTTTTTAATGATAGAGGAAAGTTTAAGTTATGTTCTGCAAACCAAGCTTGTTTACAACTAGCAGGACCCAAAATCTAGTAATATCATGCCACCTTGTTTTTGTAATTGTATTAGTGAATGGTTCGGGTCAAAATATTTTGACCTGGGTTGGGTCAATTTTTTTAGCTCAGGTCAGCCATGTGAGGTTTGGGTTTGGAAAATTTCCCCTAATAATGTCAAATTTTTCAATTTTTTTCCCTTCGGAACAAAAAAATGTCTTCGAGTCAGGTCAAAAAGTACCCGGGTCAGAGGCGGGTTAGCCTCTTATTTACTGCAGGTCAAAAGAATGCTCGGGTTGGGTCGCGTCAGGGCCCATCTCTAGTATTATTACGATTTTATTGGGTCAAATAGGGTTAGAGTATACCAGGAAATCTTTTAGGACTTGAGGCAAAATATCTTTCAACTCAGAGAAAATTATGAACCAGCTTTTTTAACTTTTGAGAATTGTTTCATCCAAAAATAGTAATTTTCATTACGATTTAAATTTAATTGTAGAAAAAATGATAAAAATCA
>Ga0194133_10003130_pt1 | contig 24034 bp, 20 predicted proteins | sample TA2KigOf40mmetaG_FD_155448 | JGI IMG/M metagenome (GOLD analysis project Ga0194133, IMG submission 155448) | Freshwater microbial communities from Lake Tanganyika, Tanzania - TA2015055 Kigoma Offshore 40m | ecosystem: Environmental > Aquatic > Freshwater > Lake | place: Tanzania: Lake...
CCTGGGCGGAGGCCAACAAGTCGACCGTGCCGCAGAACGTCGCCGCCAAGGAGGAGACCTTCGCCGCGCGCAACATGAACGGCACCGGTCCCTTCATGCTCAGGAGCCGCGACACCGACACGCGCACGGTGATGGCCCGCCACCCGTCCTACTGGGGTCGCATCGAGGGCAACGTCACGGAATACGTGCACCTCACCATCTCGTCGGACGCGACGCGCATCGCGGCGCTGCTGTCGGGCGACGTCGACATCGTCATCAACGTGCCGCCCAACGACGTCGCCAAGCTCAAGGCCGACCAGCGCATCAAGGTGATCGAGGGCCAGGAGAACCGAACGGTGTTCCTCGGCTTCGACCAGTCGAAGGACGAGCTGCAGTTCTCGTCGGTCAAGGGCAGGAACCCGCTCAAGGACCTGCGCGTGCGCCAGGCTATCGCGCACGCCATCGACGTCGAGGCGATCATCCGCCGCGTGCTGCGCGGCCAGGGCATCGCCTCGGGCTCGATGTGGACACACTACGTCAATGGCTTCGACAGGTCGATCGAGCAGGCGCGCCTGCCGCTCGACCGCGACAAGGCGAGGCGCCTGCTTGCCGAGGCCGGCTACCCAAACGGCTTCGACCTCACGCTCGACTGCCCGGTCGGTGCCTATGACGAGGTCTGCGTCGCCATCGCGCCGATGCTCGCCCAGGTCGGCATCCAGCTGAAGGTGAACACCCTGCCGCCCGGGCAGATGTTCCCGCGCATCGCGCGCGGCGAGACCAGCTTCTACGGCCTGTCCTGGGGCGTGCCGACCTACGACGCGATGTACACGCTGCGCGGCATCATGATGAGCCGCGCCAAGGTCGGCGGCTCGTCCTGGAACGGAGGCGGCTACTCGAACGCCGAGTTCGACGCGCTGGTGGAGAAGGCGCAGGTGGAGCCGGATCCCGAGAAGCGCCGCGGCACGATCCGCGATGCGCATCGCATGCACAACGCCGAGGTCGGGCATCTCGTGCTGTACCACATGATGATCCCCTGGGCGATGTCGGCCAAGGTGAGCGCGCCGCATCGCGCGGACAACCAGCTCGAGATCCGCTACGTCTCCGTCGACTGACGGGGCACGCCGGAAGGGGCTAGGGGGCGGCTCCCGGCCGGGAGCCGCCCCCTTTGCATTCGTGCCCCGCGCCGCGGCGCGGGGGCGGCTTCACTCCGCGAAGTCGCGCGCCAGCGCCTCGCGCGCCGGGCCCGAGATCACCGCCATGTGGCTGTACTCGGGATGGTCGATGCCGACGATGACCTGCGCGGACGCGTCGCGGAAGCGCGCGACCTGCGCGGGCGAGAAGTCGAAGTGCACGAAATGCACCGAGCTCGTCTTGCCGTCGGCCTTGGTGCGCTTGACGTCGCCCTCGGGGCGTGCGGAGACGCGCTCGCCGCCGACCGAGACGAACATGTGGCGCTCGATGCCGCCGAGACGCGCGAGGGTGCGGGCGCGGCGCTCGGCGTCCTCGATCTCCAGCATCACCGTGGCGACCAGCTCGCTGCCCTTCGGGATCAGCGGGTTGTAGGCGCTGAGCTCGTCTGCGATCTGCTCCTCGCCGCCCTTCTCGATGAAGAGCATCTCGTGCACCTGGTGCCACATCGTGCGGTAGTTCTCGAAGTAGAACGTCGCGAAGGGACCGACCGATACGCGGCGCAGCTTTTTCATCTCAACGATGTCGGCGCGCAGCGCGCGGCGCTCGCGGCCATAGACGTCGGCGGGCAGGATGTCGGCGCGGGTGATCTGCGTCTTCATGGCGGCAAGCATCTCGTCCTCTCTGCTTCGGGTGGGGGCGGGCTCAGGCGAGGCCGTAGGCCTTCGCGAAGAGCTCGATCGGGTGCTTCGGCTCGGGCGCCTTGCCGCCTTCGTCCATGCGGTCGATCACCTGCGCGAGGTGGTCGCCCGCCAGCGGGCACTCGGAGGCGAGATGCGCCTTGCCCGACTTCGCGGCCGCGCGCGCGGCCGGCTTGCCGACCTTCATCGCGACCTCGAAATTCTCCTTCATGATCCCCCAGCTGCCGCCATGGCCGGAGCAGCGCTCGATCACCTGCACGTCGGGCTCGGGGATCAGGCGCAGCATCTCGGCCGCCTTCGGGCCCATGTTCTGGGCGCGCGAATGGCAGGCGATGTGGACGGCGACGCCGCCCTCGAGCGGCTGCAGGCCGGGCGCGAGCCCGTGGTGCTTGTGGATGTCGACCACGTACTCCGTGATGTCGAAGGTCGCCTGGGCGAGCTTCCTGACCAGCGGGTCCTCGGGCACGATCAGCGGCCACTCGAACTTGAGCATCAGCGCGCAGGACGGCACGAGTGCGACGATGTCCCAGCCCTGGTCGATCAGCGGCGAGAATTGCGCGGCGGTGGCCTTCGCGGCGGCGGCGACCTTCTCGAGCTCGCCGCGCTCGAGCTGCGGCATGCCGCAGCAGCGCGGGTACTCGACGCGCGTCTCGACGCCGTTATGGGCGAGCACGCCGCGCGCGGCCATGCCGATCGCGGGGTCGTTGTAGTTGACGAAGCAGGTCGCGTAGAGCGCGGCCTTGCGCTGGCCGAAGGCCGGCGCCTCGGGATTGGGCGAGGCCGGATCGGCGCGGTCGCGCATCTTGAAGGTCGCGGTGTTGAACTTCGGCAGGCGCGCCTCGCGGTGCACGCCGAGCGCCTTCTCCATCAGCGGGCGGGTGAGCGCGTTGCCCTCCTTCGAGGCCCAGTTCGCGATCGGCGCGGCCAGCGCGGCCAGCTTGCCGTTGCGGTCCGTCTGGGTAAGCGCCGCCTCGTTCCACTTCACGCCGTTCTTGCGCGCGTCGATGGCGCGGGCGCGGAGCATCAGGTGCGGGAAGTCGAGGTTCCACTCGTGCGGCGGCACGTAGGGGCACTTGGTGAGGAAGCACATGTCGCAGAGCGTGCAGGCGTCCACGACTTCCTTGAGCTGCTGCGTCGACAGGTCCTCGACGCTCTCGTTCGGCGCGCTGTCGACGAAGTCGAAGAGCTTGGGGAAGGAGTCGCAGAGATTGAAGCAGCGCCGGCAGCCATGGCAGATGTCGTAGACGCGACGCAGCTCCGCCTCGAGCTTGGCCTCGTCCCAGAAATCGGGGTTGTGCCAGTCGATCGGGTGCCTGGTCGGTGCCTCGAGGCTGCCTTCGCGCATCGTCGTGTTCCCCTTCCCTCGCGTCAGTCCTTGCGGCACGCACGCGCGTGCCGGCGCCGCGGACCGCGCGTCGCGCGCGGCCCGCGGCGCCGTCGGGATGCCGATTACTTCGCCATCTCGTTGAGGGTCCTCTGGAACTTGCCGGCGTGGCTCTTCTCGGCCTTCGCCAGGGTCTCGAACCAGTCGGCGATCTCGTCGAAGCCCTCTTCGCGGGCCGACTTCGCCATGCCCGGGTACATGTCGGTGTACTCGTGCGTCTCGCCCGCGATCGCGGCCTTCAGGTTGTCAGAGGTGGTGCCGATCGGCAGGCCGGTCGCCGGGTCGCCCGACTCCTCGAGGAACTCGAGATGGCCGTGCGCGTGGCCGGTCTCGCCCTCGGCGGTGGAGCGGAACACGACGGCGACGTCGTTGTGGCCCTCGACGTCGGCCTTCTGCGCGAAATAGAGGTAGCGGCGGTTCGCCTGGCTCTCGCCAGCGAACGCGGCCTTCAGGTTCTCCTCGGTCTTCGTACCCTTGAGCTTCGGCATCGGTTTCTCTCCTCCGGAATTGCCCTGGCGCCGCGCCGGCATGGCTCGGCCGTCGCGGCGCGCGCAGAGGTAGAGGGCCGGAAGCAGCGAGTCAATAGTCTGGAGGGGTTCCAGACTGGTTTTCAGCTATCGGGGAAAATTGACCTATCAGGTCTTGAATACGCGCAGGACGACGTCCATGCGGCGAAGCGCCATGCCCTCGGGCAACCTCGGCGTCGCGCTGACCTGGACGCCGCTGGCCGGAATGTCGATCAGCTCGCCCGTCGGCTCGACGAGGATGTGGTGGTGTTCGGAGGCGTTGGTGTCGAAATACGACCGCCCCGCCTCGACCACCACTTCCCTCAATACGCCGGCGGCGGTGAACTGGTTCAGCGTGTTGTAGATCGTGGCCAGCGAGACGCGCACACCCGCGGCGGCCGCCTCCGCGTGGAGCTGGTCCGCGGTGACATGGCGGTCGCCGCGCTCGAACAGCAGGCGCACCAGCGCCAGGCGCTGGCGCGTCGGGCGCAGGCCGTGGCGCTTGAGCCGCTCGAGGGCCTGGGTGAAGGGGCGGATCCCGGTCATGCCGGCTGAATATCAGCGCCTCGCCGAAAATGTCCAGCCCCGGCGAGTGGATCGGCCACAGGCTGGAAGCTTTACACGTCGTCGGGTCAATCGCCGGAGGCGATCCGGTCGACCAGTTCCTTCACCGTCGGGATGAAGCCGTTGGTGTAGAATGGGTCTTCCGAGAAGCGATAGGCGTTGTGCCCGGCGAACATCAGCTGGGTGTCGACGTCGCTGGTATGCGCGATGTCCTGCAGCGTCTTCTGGATGCAGAAGGAGCGCGGGTCGGCCTTCTTGCCGGTCGTGCCCTCCTCGTTCTGCGCCCAGTTGGAGAACATGCAGGCCGAGAGGCAGCCCATGCAGTCCACCTGGTCGCGCAGGATCGCCTCGGCGCGCGCCGGCGTGACGAAGATCAGGGTCGAGTCGGGCGTGCGCAGCGCCTCGGTATGGCCCTGCGCCATCCATTCCAGCGCGTGCGCGCGATCGGCCGGCGCGAGATGGACCTTGCGGCCACGCGCGCCGATCGCGAGCTCCTCCGTCATCTCGCCCACGGGGGCGGTGGCGTAGGGCACCTGGTGGCGAGAGCGTTCCTCGAGCTCGCGCAGGAAGGGGTTGATCACCGCCGAGGAATAGAAGCCGGTCGGCGAGAAGCGGTGCAGCAGGATGTCGCCCTTGCGCAGGTGCAGGAGGCGCTCCTTCCACTCCCTGCTGATCGGGCTTTCCTGCGTCAGCAGCGGGCGGGTGCCGAACTGGAAGGCGATCGGGCCGACATCCGGGTTGTCGAGGAACTCCGCCCATTCGCGCAGGAACCACACGCCGCCCGCCATCACGATCGGCGTCTGGTGCAGGCCGAACTCGTTCATCTGCTTGCGCAGCTCGACGATGCGCGGCAGCGGCGGCTCGGGCTTGCGCGGGTCCTCGGCGTTGGACAGGCCGTTATGCCCGCCCGCCAGCCACGGGTCCTCGTAGACCACCGCGCCGAGGCCGTCGCGGAACTTGTGGTAGGACCGCTTCCACAGCGCGCGGAAGGCGCGGGCCGAGGAGATGATCGGGTAGTAGTAGACGCCGTAGCGCGCGCAGATCTCGGCGACCTTGTAGGGCATCCCCGCGCCGCAGGTGACGCCGTGCACGAGGCCCTGCGCGCCCTCGAGGATGCCGTGGAGGATGCGCTCGGCGGCGGCCATCTCCCACAGGATGTTCATGTGGATGCGGCCATTGCCGCCGGAGGTCTCGTGCGCGATGCGCGCCTGGGCGATGCCGCCGCGGATCGAGTGGGCGATCAGCTCCTCGTGGCGCTCGCGTCGCGTGCGGCCGTGGTAGAGCTGCTCCACCAGCCTGCCATCGGCGTCGTAGGAATCCGCGTTGACGCCAGAGAAGGTCCCGACGCCGCCGGCGCGCGCCCAGGCGCCCGAGCTCTCGCCGTTCGACACCGAGATGCCCTTTCCGCCCTCCACCAGGGGAAGGACCTCGCGTCCGGAGATGACGAGCGGCTTAAGGGCAAACATGAAGGCGGTTTCCCGTCTGGCGTCCTGGAGCAGGGAGGCTAGCGTCGTAGCCCGCGGCTTCGCGCGCGGTGGACGTTCCTAGCGCAGCCCCGGCGGGTTTGAAAGGCCCGCGCGTCCGCCGGGTCGCGCCCGTCTCACGCGATGGCGGCGGCGATCGCGCCGGGCACGTCGCTGATCAGGCTGTCGGCGCCCCAGCCGCGGATCTCGACCGCGCGCGCGGCGTCGTTGACGGTCCAGGCGAGGACGGGGAAGCCGTGGCGATGCGCCTCCTCGACATGGGCGCGCGCGAGGTGGCGGAAGCCCGGATGGATCGTGGCGCAGCCCAGCGCGCGCGCGGTGCCGATCCAGTCGCCCTCGAGCCGCTCGGCCAGGTAGCCGCGCGGCAGGGCCGGCGCCGCCTCGCGCGCGGCCTCGAGCGAGGCCGCCTTGAAGGACGAGATGACGGGCAAGGGCGCGCCGGCGGGCCAGCTGCGCGCGACCACGGCGAGCGCCAGGTGGCTCGTCTCGCGCTCGAGGCCGGGGCAGGGCTTGACCTCGAGGTTGAAGCCCATGCCCAGCGACAGCAGCAGGGCGAGGGTCTCCTCCAGCGTCGGGATGCGCTCGCCGCGGAAGCGGTCGCCGAAGACCGCGGGGCAGCCCGCGTCGATGCGCGAGAGCTCGGCCAGCGTCATGTCGCGCACGGCGCCGCGCGCGTCGGTGGTGCGGTCGACCGTCTCGTCATGGATGAGCACGGGCACGCCGTCGCGCGTCAGCTTGACGTCGAACTCGACCCAGCTCGCGCCCTCCTCGTGCGCGCGGCGCAGGCCGGCCAGCGTGTTCTCCGGCGCGTTGGTGCGCGCGCCGCGATGGCCGATGATCGTCGGGACCTGCATCTGCCTGCTCCTCAGGTGGCGAAGGGATCGGCGACGCGCGGCCAGTAGGGCAGGCGCCGCTTCGTGTAGGGGATCGACTCGAAGCTCGGCGCGATCGACCCGGGCGTCGCGACGTAGCGTATCGCGGCGGCGATGGGCGCGAAGCCCGCGTGGAAATGCTGCGTCGACTTCACGACCACGATGCGCTTGCGCGCGAGCTCGATGCCCAGCTTCTCGAAGCCGTCGGGATGGAAGGGCTGGGTGCGCGCGGTGTTGAGGACGATGTCGATGCCGCCCGCCTCGATCCAGGCCGTCGTGCCCATCGCGCTGGTGCCGCCGCTGAGCCCGGTCTGGCGATGGTCCTCGACCACGCGGCGCACCGTCGCCACGAGGTCGACGGGGTCGCCGGAGACGGGGCCGCACTTGCCGCCGACGCGCAGCTCGAGCGTCGCGCCCTCGCCCGCCTCGGCGCAGAAGCGCACGGCGACCGGGTCCCAGAAATGCCCGATCGCCGCGTCGCGCACGCCGCGCTCGACCAGCCGCCGCAGCACGAAGGTGCTGTCCGACGGCGCGCCGCCGCCGGCGTTGTCGGCAACCTCGGCGAGCACGACCGGCCCGCGCGGCGCGGCCAGCGCGGCGTCGATCGCGGCGTCGACCGTGTCGTGCGCGGTATGCGTGGCGTCGCGCATCGCGAAGACCTCGGCGGCGAGGCGCGCGGCGAGCGCGCGCGCCCTCGCCTCGTCGCCATCCGCGACCACCACGGTCTTCGCGCCCACGTCGGCGACGTCGCCCCAGGGGAAGCCGTGGCCGAAGGAGACGGAGAGGATCGCGTCGCGCCCCTCGAGCGCGGCCATGCGCGCGACGAAGGACTTCATCGGTTCGACCGGCGTGCGCCACATGTCGACCATGCGGCAGTCGTGGAAGGCCATCACCGGTTGGATCTCGCCGCGCGCGGCGCGCGTCACCAGGTCGTAGACCTCGTGCGCGCGGTCGGCCGCGTCGACATGCGGGTATTCCTTGTACGCGACGATGACGTCGCAGGCCGTGCGCATCGCCTCGGTGAGGTGGCAATGCAGGTCGAGCTCCATGCCGATCGGCACGCCGGGCCCGACGATCGCGCGTACCGCCGCGGCGACGTCGCCCTCGCAGTCGTCCTGGCCATGCGCGACCATCGCGCCGTGCATGAACAGCATGACCGCGTCGACCGGCATCGCCGCGCGCAGGTCCTCGAGGATCGCCGCCTTGAACTTCGCGTAGGCCGCGGCGAGGGTGCGCCCGGCGGGCGCCGCGTAGGCGCAGAGCCCTTCCGCGACCTCGTGGCCGTCGCGTTCGGCGCGCTCGCGCCAGACGATCAGCGGGATGTTGCCGCCCGTGGGTGGCTGGCGCGAGCCGTCGCCGCGCCTGAGCATGCGCTCGGCGAAGCTGCGCTCGCCGGTCGGGATCGGCGAGAAGGTGTTGGTCTCGGTGACGAGCGAGGCGGTGAAGATGCGCATGCGCGGCGGGCTCCGTTGCGGGCGCGCCCAGCCTGCCGCGCGCAGGGCGCACCGCGCCAGCCTTTCCCGACCCCCGGCTCCCCTCCCGTCCGCGCGCGAGCGCGGATGGGAGGGGTGGCGCCGCGCGGCAGCGCGACGACGGGGAGGGCGATGGTGCCGGAGGCCGGGCGCAGAGCACGGACTCCGGCGGTGAGGCGCGCCTGGCGCGGCGCGCGGGCCCCGGCGGTCAGACGCCGATCGATGCGCTATTCCGCCGCGATGGCGGGGCAGCTCGGCTCGTGGCGGGTGGCGTGGAGCAGGTCGTCGAGATGGCGCGCGATCGCGCCCATGCCCGAGCGGCCGGCACGCGCCTCGGCTTCCGGGTTGTAGTTGGTGTTCGTGTTGACGTCGTAGGTGTAGGCCACGCCCTGCGCGTCGACGATGAACTCGATGCCCGCGACGCCGATCTCGTTGGCCGCGAGGAAGGCCTCGTAGCGCGCGACCAGCGGGCTCGCGAAGCCCTCGACGACCTCGAAGCGCGCGCCTGGCGCGACGGCGGGGCAGGCCGCGCCCGCCTCGGCCACGCACTGGTCGGCGGGGCAGAGCTGGAAGCCCTGCGAGGTATCGACGCGCACCGCGTAGAGGAAGCGCCCGCCGACGAACTCGACGCGCGTGATGAAGGGCTGCGGCGCGCGGATATAGCGCTGCACCAGCCAGATGCCGTCCACCGGCTGTTCGACCGAGGAATCGGCGAGGTGCTGGGCGAGGCCCTCGGCGCCCAGCACCAGCTTCACGCCCAGGCCCTTGCCCGCGCGGTTGTGCTTGAGGATCACGGGGAAGCCGAGCCGCTCCGCCGCCTCGGCGATGTGCTCGGGCCCGATCGCGGCGATCGTGTCCGGCGTGCGCACGCCGAACCTCGCCAGCGCCTGGTACTGCGCGACCTTGCTGACCTCGAGCGCCAGCGCGCGCCGGCCGTTGACGACCGTGCGGCCGTGGCGGGCAAGCCACTCGAGCACGGCGGCGGCATATTCGGGCGCGTAGCGGTGGCCGCGCGTGTGCGAGGACGCGCTCATGCGGTTGTAGAACACGCCCTCGGGTGGCGGGCGCGTCAGGTCGAGCAGGCCGCGATCGAGGAACAGCTCCTCGAAGGGCGTCCCCAGCCGCGCGAACTGCGCGCGCAGCGGGTCGACCCAGGCGTCGTTCTCGTGGATGACATGGACCTTGCGCATCGGCCGGCTCCCCTTGGGAATGCGGCCGGAGGATGCGCGCGCGTGCCCCGCGCGCTCAAACCAGTTTGTCTTGCCGTCGCTTCAAGACTTGCTGAAGCGCGACGGGGACAGCGCGGCCTCGGTGACGCCGCGATCGGTGGCCATCGCAGGCAGCGCGCGGCGATCAACCAGCGCGGCGGCGCAAAGCGCCATGGCCGGCGTCGTCTGGAAGCCGTAGCCGCCCTGGCCGGCGAGCCAGAAGAAGCCCGGGACGACCGGGTCGTAGCCGACCACCGGCGTCTTGTCGGCGACGAAGCTGCGCAGGCCCGCCCAGCGATGAGCGATGCGCGCGACCGGGATGTCGGCGGCCTGCTGGATGCGGTCGACGGCGATCGCGACGTCGAGCTCGTCGGGCTGCGCGTCGCAGGGCTCGCTCGGCGTCTCGTCGGCGGGCGAGCAGAGCAGCTTCCCGGCATCGGGCTTGAAGTAGAAGCTCTCGTCCGCGGCGATCACCGAGGGCCAGGCCTCCGCGCCCATGCCCGGCGGCGGGTCGACGAGGAAGGCCGTGCGCCGCTTCGGCACGAGGCCGATCGGGCGCGCGCCGGCCATCGCGCCGATGGCGTCGCACCAGGCGCCGCCGGCATCGACGACCACGGGCGCGCGGATCGCGCCGGCGCGCGTCTCCAGCCGCCAGGCCTGGCCGTCATGGGAAAGGCCGTGCAGCCCGGCCTCCATGCGCACCTGCCCGCCCAGCTGGCGCAGCGCGCGCAGGAACCCCGCCAGCATGGCGTTGGTGTCGATGTCCATCGCGTCGGGCTCGACCACGCCGCCGCGCACCCAGTCGCGGCGCAGCGACGGCACGCGTGCCAGCGCCTCGGCGGCCGTGATCTCGCGCACGCTCGGCACGAGGCGCGCGCCCTCCTCGGCGAGGCCGGCGAGCAGCCCCTCCTGGCCCGCGGTCCCGACGAGCATCACGCCGCGCGGCGCGAGCAGCGCGTGCTCGGAGAACCCCGCGGGCGGCGACATGAGGAAGTCGCGGCTGGCGACCGAGAGGCCGCGCACCGTCGCGTTGCCATAGGTCTCGGAGAACAGGGCCGCCGAGCGGCCGGAGGTGTGGTAGCCGGCCTGCGCCTCGCGCTCGAGCAGCACGACCCTGTGCCGCGCGGCCATCGCCCAGGCCGCGGAGGCGCCGGCGATGCCCGCGCCGATGACCGCGATGTCGAAGCTCTCCATGGACGTCTCCCCGCCTGCAGCCCGGCGCATGCTGCGACGCCCCGTGCCGCGCCGCAATCCCGCGCCGCGCCCTGCCGCCCGTGCGCGGCGCGCATGGCCGGCGCGCGGCGCGCATGCGAGGATGCGTGCGTCCTTGCAGGGGAGGAAGCCGCGATGCGACGCAACAGGCTGCGCGAGAAGCTCGATGCCGGGGAGCCCACGCTGGGCACGCACCTGCTGTCCTGCTGGCCGACGCTGGTCGAGCTGGTCGGGCAGGCCGGCTGCTACGACTATGTCGAGTTCACCGCCGAGTACGCGCCCTTCGACCTGCATGACCTCGACAACCTGGGCCGTGCGCTCGAGCTCGCCGGGCTGGGCGGGATGATGAAGCACGAGCAGACGCAGTGGACGCACCAGGCGATGCGCTCGATCGGCTCGGGCTTCCAGTCCGCGCTCTTCGCCGACGTGCGCACGGTGGAGGACGCGCGCGCCTGCGTGTGCGCGGTGCGCGCCGAGGAGCCGCGCGCCGGCGGCCTGCAGGGCGTGGGCATGCGGCGCGACGTCGGCACGATGCGCGACGCGGGCTCGCCGGCCTTCGTGAAGGCGCTCGACGACGTCGTGGTCGCGATCATGGTCGAGAAGCGCCAATGCGTGGAGGACATCGAGGCGATCCTCTCCGTCCCCGGCATCGACATGGTGCAGTTCGGCCCGGCCGACTACGCGATGAGCATCGGGCGCACCGGCGAGTGGAGCCACCCGGAGGTGCGCGCCGCGGAGCGCCGCACGATCGAGGCCGCGCTCGCCCGCGGCATCCATCCGCGCGCCGAGATCTCGGAGCCCGCGCAGGCCGCGCGCTTCCTCGAGATGGGCGTGCGGCATTTCTGCATCGGCTGGGACGTCACGATCCTCAACGCGGCCTGGCGCGCGAATGGCGAGGGCATGCTCTCGATCCTCGCCGGCGCGGGCGGCGGGAAGGGGCGCGGCGGCGCGCGCAAGGCCGATGGCGCGCGGGCCAAGGGCAGGGCGGCGAAGCCTGCGAGGCGCGGCGGCAACTACCGCTGAGGCGCGCTGGCGGGAATGGGCGAGGCGCCCGGCGCGTTGGACCGGGCGAGCGAAGGAGGGATCGGATGGCTTCGAGGATGCATGCCACCGCGGCGCTGGCCGCGATCGCCATGGCGCTGGCCGCGGGCCTCGCCTCGGCGCAGGTGCCGCTGCCCAAGTCGGGCTCCTGCCCGTCGGGTTACCACACCAGCGGGAACTACTGCACGCCGTCCTCGGCGAATGCGCGCCCCGCGGTGCCCAAGACCGGCTCCTGCCCGTCGGGCTACCACACGAGCGGCGACTACTGCCTCGCGAGCAGCGCGAACGCGAAGACGGCGGTGCCCAAGGCCGGCTCCTGCCCGTCGGGCTACCATACCAGCGGCGGCTACTGCCTGAAGAACTGAGCGCGCGCGGCGCGCGAGGTTCAGCGCGCGAGGCGCGGCGCGGCCTCGGACAGGCGCGCCACCGCGCCATCGAGCGTGGCGTCGTTCTTGGCGAAGCAGAAGCGCACGACGCTGCGCATGCTGGCGTCGGCGTAGAAGGCGGAGACCGGGATCGCCGCGACGCCGGCCTCGGCGACGAGGCGGCGGCAGAACGCGGCGTCGTCGCGCAGCCCCATCGGCGCCAGGTCGACGTTCAGGAAATACGTGCCCTCGGTCGGCAGCGCCGCGAGGCCGGCCGCGCCGAGGCCCCGTGCGAGCCGGTCGCGCCGCGCCTGCAGGTCCTCGCGCATCGCCTCGAAATGCGCGGCGGGCTTGCCGAGCCCGTAGGCGACCGCCGACTGCAGGTTCGGCGGCGTCGTGAAGGTGATGTACTGGTGCGCCTTGGCGAGCACCTTGAGCAGCTCGGGCGCGGCGACGACGAAGCCGACCTTCCAACCGGTGAGGCAGAAGATCTTCCCCGCCGAGCCGATCTTCACGCCGCGCGCGCGCAGGTCGGGGATGGCGAGCACCGAGGTGTGGCGCCGTCCGTCGAAGACCACGTGCTCCCAGACCTCGTCGGCGACGACGATCGCGCGCGTGCCGGCCGTGGCGTCGGCGAGGAGCTGCAGCTCGGCCGGCCCGTAGACCGCGCCCGAGGGGTTCTGCGGGTTGTTGAGCAGGACGACGCGCGTGCGCGGCGTGATCGCCTCCGCCAGCTGCGCGGCGGTGAAGCGCCAGTCCGGCGGCGCCAGCTTGACGAAGCGCGGCACGCCGCCGGCGCGGCGCACCAGCGGCAGGTAGGCGTCGTAGGCCGGCTCGAAGAGCACGACCTCGTCGCCGGGCTCGACCAGCGCCAGCAGCGCGCCGGCCAGCGCCTCGGTGGCGCCGGACGTGACCATCACCTCGCGCGCGGCATCGACCTCGAGGCCCTGGTGGTCGAGGTAGTGGCGCGCCACGGCCTGGCGCAGCTCGGGCAGGCCGAGCATCGGCGGGTACTGGTTCCAGCCGGAGACGACGGCCTCGGCGGCCTTGCGGCGGACATCCTCCGGCCCGGGATCGTCGGGGAAGCCCTGGCCGAGGTTGATGGCCTGGTGCTCGCGCGCCAGGGCCGACATCTCCTCGAAGATGCTGACCGGCAGGCCGGCGAAGATCGGGTTCATGGGCTCGGCCTCGGGGGCGGTGGCGCGACGATGCGCGCGGCGATCGCGCGCACGACCGGCAGCACGACCAGGACGGCGGGGAAGGCGACGCTCCAGGACCACGCCCAGTTCGTCATCCACTTGGCGAGCAGGATGTCGGCGAGGCCGATCGAGCGCAGCGTCGAGATGCCGGGGACCATGCAGGACATGAGTCCGGACAGGAGCAGCGCGGTGACGACATGCGCGTAGCGGTGGGGGATGCGTGCCATGGCGACCGGGATGCTGCCTCAGTCTCCGCCGAATGGAAACGGGGCCGGGGCTCTCGCCCCGACCCCGTCGCCATCCCCTCGCGGGGCGCCGGCGTTCAGTCCGCCGACGAGTCCTGCCTCGGCTCGCGCGGCTCGCGCGGCTTGTCGAACTGCGCCGAGATGTCCTCGCCGGTCGCCTGGTCGACGCGCTTCATCGACAGCTTGACCTTGCCGCGGTCGTCGAAGCCGATGAGCTTCACCTTCACCTGGTCGCCGATCTTGACGACGTCGGTCGTCTTCTCGACGCGGCGCGGGGCCAGCTCCGAGATGTGGACGAGGCCGTCGCGGCTGCCCATGAAGTTGACGAAGGCGCCGAAGTCCATCGTCTTCACGACCTTGCCGGTGTAGATCGCGCCCATCTCGGGCTCGGCGACGATGCCCCTGATCCAGTCGATCGCCTGCTTCGCCTTCTCGCCGTCGGCCGAGGCGACCTTGATCGTGCCGTCGTCCTCGATGTCGATCTTGCAGCCGGTGACCTCGGTGATCTCGCGGATCACCTTGCCGCCGGTGCCGATGACCTCGCGAATCTTCTCCTTCGGGATGGAGAAGGTCGTGATCCGCGGCGCGTTGCGGCTGACCTCGCCGCGCGCCTCCGCCAGGCCCTTGGCCATCTCGCCGAGGATGTGCAGGCGGCCGTCGCGCGCCTGGCCCAGCGCGGTCTTCATGATCGCCTCGTTGATCGAGGTGATCTTGAGGTCCATCTGCAGCGAGGTGACGCCCGTCTCGGTGCCCGCGACCTTGAAGTCCATGTCGCCGAGATGGTCCTCGTCGCCGAGGATGTCGGAGAGCACCGCGACGCCCTGGTCCTCCTTGATGAGGCCCATGGCGATGCCGGCCACGGGGCGCGCCAGCGGCACGCCCGCGTCCATCAGCGCCAGCGACGCGCCGCAGACCGTCGCCATCGAGGACGAGCCGTTCGACTCGGTGATCTCGGAGACGACGCGCAGCGTGTACGGGAACTTGTCCTTCGCCGGGAGTAGCGGATGGACCGCGCGCCAGGCGAGCTTGCCGTGCCCGACCTCGCGGCGGCCCGGCGAGCCCATGCGCCCGGTCTCGCCGACCGAGTACGGAGGGAAGTTGTAGTGGAGCAGGAAGTGCTCGCGGTACTCGCCCTCGAGCGCGTCGATGATCTGCTCGTCGTCGCCGGTGCCCAGCGTCGCCGTGACCAGCGCCTGCGTCTCGCCGCGGGTGAACAGCGCCGAGCCATGGGCGCGCGGCAGGATGCCGACCTCGGTCACGATCGGGCGGACGGTGCGCGTGTCGCGCCCGTCGATGCGCCGGCCGGTCTCGAGGATGTTGAGGCGGACGATTTCCGCCTCCAGCTCCTTGAACACGCCCGAGACGACGGCGAGCTCCGCGGGCTTGTCCGCGAACATCGCCTGCGCCTTCTTCTTGACCGCGCCGACGGCGTCGTGGCGCTCGCCCTTGGCGACGATGCGATAGGCCTGGGCCAGCTCGCCGCGCAGCGCCGACTTCAGCGCCGCGGTCACGCTCGCGACCTCGGGGGCCGGGGCGGGGACCTGGAACGGCTCCTTGGCGCAACGCTCGGCGAGGCTGATGATCGCGTCGATCACCGGCTGGAACTCGCGGTGGCCGAACATGACCGCCCCGAGCATGACCTCCTCGGATAGCTCCCTGGCCTCGGACTCGACCATCAGGACGCCGTCCTGCGTGCCGGCGACCACGAGGTCGAGCGACGAGGACGACGCCTCGTCCATCTGCGGGTTGAGCTTGTACTCGCCGTTGATGTAGCCGACGCGCGCCGCGCCGATCGGGCCCAGGAAGGGCACGCCGGAGATGGTGAGCGCGGCCGAGGCCGCGACCATCGCGACGATGTCGGGGTCGTTCTCCAGGTCGTGGCTCAGCACGGTGCAGATCACCTGCACCTCGTTGCGGAAGCCGTCGGCGAAGAGCGGGCGGATCGGGCGGTCGATCAGGCGGGAGGTCAGGACCTCCTTCTCCGTCGGGCGGCCCTCGCGCTTGAAGAAGCCGCCGGGGATCTTGCCCGCGGCGAAGGTCTTCTCCTGGTAGTGCACGGTGAGGGGGAAGAAGTCGATGCCGGGCTTCGGGGCCTTGGCATAGACGACCGTGGCGAGCACGACCGTGTCGCCGTAGCGGGCGACGACGGCGCCGTCGGCCTGGCGGGCGATCTTGCCGGTCTCGAGCACGAGCTTGCGCCCGCCCCAGACCAGTTCCTTGCGATAGATGTCGAACATTTTCTCTTCCTTCGGACCTACGGACGGGACGCGCGACGTGCCTTCACGCGCGCGCGACGACGGGCGGGCGCCCGGATGGCGCCCTGGGACCCTTCGCCTCGATCAGCGACAGACGTTCATCGGACTGGGCCTCCGGGGGCGTAGGCAGGTCCCCCTCGGGCCGGGTGCTGCGGGGCGGAAGCGCGCGAGGCTGTCGACTTTTCCGATCCTTCGCGCGCGGCGCGTGCCGCCCCGTTGCCGGCCTTCGCGCGCCTCAGCGGCGCAGCTCGAGCCGGTCGACGAGCTTCTCGTAGCGCGTCGCGTCGACGCGCTTCAGGTAGTCGAGAAGCCGGCGCCGCTGGCCGACCATCATCAGCAGGCCGCGGCGCGAGTGGAAATCCTTGGCATGGGTGCCGAGATGCTCGCTCAGGTTCTTGATGCGCTCGGAGAGCAGGGCGACCTGCACTTCCGGCGAACCGGTGTCGCCCTCCTTCTGGGCGTAGAGCTTCACGATCTCGTTCTTGCGTTCCGGGGTAATCGACATCGCCAGAGCCTCCTTCATGTGTTGCGGTTGAACACGCGCAGCGGCCTCGCCTGCCCGTCCTCGATGCGCGCGAGCGCGACGAGGGCCCCGGCCTCGAGGACCGCGACGACGCGGCCCGGGGACAGGGCGGACAGCTGGAGGGCTGCGCGCGGCAGCTGCACGGCCCGGCCGTGCCTGACGGCATCGGCCTCGGCCCCGGTCACGGCCAGCGCCGGGATGTCGTCCAGCGCGGTCTCGACCGGTTGCAGGTGAGCGCGGGGCTTGTAGCCCGGGGCCTCCAGGGTTTCCAGAGAAATCCCCCGGGACAGGTCGAAGGGCCCGACCTCCAGCCGCCTCAACGCGACGAGGTGGCCGCGCGTTCCCAGCCGCCGCGCGAGGTCGCGCCCGAGCGAGCGGACATAGGTCCCCTTGCCGCAGGCGATCTCGAAGCGCGCCCGGTCGGGCGTGATTATGCCAACCAGTTCAAGGGCATCGATGCGCACCCGCCGCGCCGGCAGGGCGAAGTCCTCGCCCGCCCGGGCGCGGCGATAGGCCGGCACGCCGTCCTGCTTGATGGCCGAATAGGGCGGCGGGACCTGCTCGATCTCGCCCAGGAAGGCGGGCAGCGCGGCCAGGATCGCGGCGTGGTCGGGGCGGATGTCCGAGCGCGCCACGACCTCGCCCTCGAGGTCGTCGGTGCTGCGCTCCTCGCCCCAAGCGACCTCGAAGGCGTAGCGCTTCGCCCCGTCCATGACATGGTCGACCAGCTTGGTCGCCTCGCCGAAGGCGATGACCAGGACGCCGGAGGCCAGCGGGTCGAGCGTGCCGCAATGCCCGGCCTTGGCGGCGCCCATGGCGCGGCGCGCCCGGCCCAGCGCCTGGGTCGAGGTCGGGCCGACCGGCTTGTCGAGGATCAGGAAGCCGTCGATCCGCTCGCCGCGGCGCTTCATCGTGCGCGCGGCCTCAGCCGAGGTCGCGCTTCACGGACCCGGAGCGCAGCAACGACTCGAGCCGCGCGCCCTCGTCGAAGGACCGGTCGAGCTCGAAATGCAGCTCCGGCGCGTGGCGCAGCTCGACCCGCCGCGCGACCTCGGAGCGCAGGAAGCCGCGCGCGCGGCGCAGCGCCGCGACGATCTCCTTCGCGTCCCCGCCGCCCAGCGGCAGGACGAAGGCGGAGGCGTGCTTGAGGTCCGGCGATGCGCGCACCTCGCTGACCGTGATGCTGGCGCCGGACAGCGCCGGGTCGCGCAGGTGCCCCTCCACCAGCGCCTCGATGAGCGCGCGGCGGACGAGCTCGCCGGCGCGCAGCTGGCGCGTCGAGGGCGGCTTCGGGCCGCCCGGCCTGCCTGGGCCGCCTGGCGTCACAGCGCGCGCGCCACTTCCTCGATCTCGAAGGCCTCGATCACGTCGCCGGGACGGATGTCCTGGTAGTTCTCGAACGCCATGCCGCACTCGTAGCCGGACTGGACCTCGCGGACCTCGTCCTTGAAGCGGCGCAGCGTCTTGAGCGTGCCCTCGTGGATGACGACGTTGTCGCGCAGCAGGCGCACCTTGGCGCCGCGCTTGACCATGCCCTCGGTGACCATGCAGCCGGCGACCTTGCCGGACCTGGACACGTCGAAAACCTGCCGGATCTCGGCGTTGCCGAGGAACTTCTCGCGCAGCGTCGGGGCCAGCATGCCGCTGAGCGCGGCCTTTATGTCGTCGATGATGTTGTAGATGATCGAGTAGTAGCGGATCTCGACGCCGTCGCGCTTGGCGATGTCGCGGGCCTGCGCCGTCGCGCGCACGTTGAAGCCAACGATGATGCCGCTAGACGCCTTGGCCAGCGCCACGTCGCCCTCGGTGATCGCGCCGACCGCGCCGTGCAGCATGCGCGTCTTCACCTCGTCGGTGCCGAGCTTGCCGATCGAGGCGGCGATCGCCTCCACCGAGCCCTGCACGTCCGCCTTGACGACGACGCCCAGTTCCTTCGCGGCGCCTTCCTGGATGCGCGAGAACATGTCGGCGAGCGTGCCGCGCCCCATCGCCGCGGCGCGCGCGTCGCGCGCGCGCTTCTGGCGGAAGGACGTGATCTCGCGCGCCCGCGCCTCGGACTCGACGACCGCGAAGTCGTCGCCCGCGGACGGCGTGCCGTCGAGGCCGAGCACCTCGACCGGCATCGACGGGCCGGCCTCGCGGATCGCCGCGCCGTTGTGGTCGACCAGCGCGCGCACCTTGCCCCATTCGGAGCCGGCGACGACGATGTCGCCGACGCGCAGCGTGCCCTTCTGCACCAGCACCGTGGCGACGACGCCGCGGCCGCGGTCGAGCTTCGCCTCGACGACGGCGCCGGCGGCGGCGCGCTCCGGGTTGGCCCTGAGGTCGAGCACCTCGGCCTGGAGCAGGATCGCGTCCTCGAGCTTGTCGAGGTTGGTCTTCTTGAGCGCCGACACCTCGACGGCGAGCACGTCGCCGCCATAGCCCTCGAGCGCGACGTCGTGCTGCAGCAGGTCGAGGCGGACCTTGTCCGGGTTGCCGCCCGGCTTGTCGATCTTGTTGATCGCCACGATCAGCGGCACCTCGGCCGCCTTCGCGTGGCTGATCGCCTCGATCGTCTGCGGCTGGATGCCGTCGTCGGCGGCCACGACCAGCACGACGATGTCCGTGACCGAGGCGCCGCGCGCGCGCATCGCGGTGAAGGCCTCGTGGCCGGGCGTGTCGAGGAAGGTGATGCGCCTGCCGGCCTTCGTCTCGATCTGGTACGCGCCGATGTGCTGGGTGATGCCGCCGGCCTCGTGCGCGGCGACGTCGGTCTGGCGCAGCGCGTCGAGCAGCGACGTCTTGCCGTGGTCGACATGGCCCATGATCGTCACGACCGGCGCGCGCGGCAGCGCCGCGTCGTCGCTGTCGTCGCCCATGCCGATGCCGATCTCGACGTCGGACTCCGCGACGCGCTTGAACTTGTGGCCGAACTCGCCGACCACGAGTTCCGCCGTGTCGGCGTCGATCGTCTGGTTGATGGTCGCCATGACGCCCATCTTCATCAGCGTCTTGACGACGTCGGCGCCGCGCTCGGCCATGCGGTTGGCGAGTTCCTGCACGGTGATCGCCTCGGGGATGACGACCTCGCGCACGATCTTGGCCTGCGCCATGCCGCCGCCGGACACCCCCTGGCGGTCCTTGGCCGCGCGCCGCTTGATCGCGGCGAGCGAGCGGGCGCGGAACTGGTTGTCGTCGGACAGCGCCTGCTGCAGCGACACCTTGCCCATCGGGCGGCGCTTGTCGTCGGTGCGCTTGAGGCCGAGCGTCGGCTTGCGGGGCGGGATGACCGGCATGCCCGGGCGGCGCGGCCGCGGCTTGTCGTCGTCCTCCTCGGCCGGGGCGGCGCCCGCGGTGCCGAGCTTGGCGACGGCGGCCCTGGCGGTCGCGTCGGCGGTCTTTCGGCGCTGCGCGTCCTCCTCGGTCTGCTTGCGGCGCGCCTCCTCGTCGGCCTTGCGCTTCTCGTCCTCGGCCTTGGCGCGCAGCGCGGCATCGACGCGCTGGCGATCCTTGTCCTCAACCCTGCGGCGCGCCTCGTCCTCGGCGCGGCGGCGCGCCTCGTCGTCGTCGGCGCGGGCGGATTCGGTGTCCTCGCGGCGGCGCAGCTCCTCGACGCGCTGCTGCTGCTGCTGGGTCTTGAGCGCGCGCTGGCGGGCTGCGCGCTCCTCCTCGGTGAGCACGCGCAGCACGGCGGGCTTGCCCGGCATGACGGGCCGCTGCGGCGGGATGGGCGCGGACCGCGCCGGTTCGGCGGGCCGCGGCGCGGGTGCGGCGGCGGCAGGCGCAGCGGCGGCAGGCGCGATGGTGGCCGGTGCCGAAGCAGGCGCCGCGGCGGGTGCGGCAGGCGCGGCCGGTGCCACGGCTGGGGGCGCGGCCGGTGGCTCGGCCCGCGCGGCAGGCGCGACCGGGGCGCCAATGATGCGCTTCTTCTTCACCTCGACCTGCACGGTCTTGGTGCGCCCGTGCGGAAAGCTCTGGCGCACCTGGCCGGCATCGCCGGCGCCGCCACGCAGATCCAGGCGCGCGCCTGGCCTGGCGAGGCCAAGGCCAAGGCGCTTCTTGCTGTCGGGTTCCTTGCTGTCGGTCATCGTCGGTCCGATCGGGTCTGTGTTCTTCGGTTTCGGTTGATCAGTGGGCGGTCGCGGCGGGGCCGCGGAATCCGGCGAGGCGGGCATGCTCGGCGGCGAGCCGCGCGGCCCAGCCCCGGTCGACGATGCCCGCGTGGACGAGGACGTCGCGCCCGAAGGCCTGGCCGAGCTCGTCGCGCGTGAGCAGCGCCAGGCGCGGGATGTCCGGCCCGGCGAGGCGCGCGTCCTCGGAGGGGCTTGCGTCGGCGGCGGAGACGATGGCCACGAGCGTGCCGCGGCCCAGCGCCGCGCGCGTCTTCTCGAAGCCGGCGACCGCCGCGCCGGCGCGGCGCGCGAGGCCCAGCCAGTCGACGATCCGCCGCGCCAGCGCCGCCTCGACGCGGTCGGGGAGGTCCGGCGCGACGCGCAGCTTCTGGCGCGCGGCGCGGCTGAACGCGTTGCGCTCGACCGCGGTGGCGACCGCCGCGCGCGTCGCGCTGGTCCACAGGCCGCGGCCAGGCAGGGTGCCTGCGATGTCGGGGACGAGGCCCAGCTCGGGGTCCGGCGCGACGACGAAGCGCAGCATCGCCTCGCGCGGACGCACCTCGCCGGTGGCGAGGCAGCGGCGTTCGCCCTCGGCCATCGGCGTCGCGTCGTCCAGCGCTTCGGCGAGCTGCGTCATCGCGTCAGTTCTTCCCCTCTTCGGTGAACCAGTGCTCGCGCGCCTTCATGATGATCGCGTTGGCGGTGTCGGTGTCCATCTCGCCGGAGCCCAGGATCTCCACCAGCTCGTCGCCGGCGAGGTCGCCCAGGTCGTCGAGCGTCTTCACGCCCTTCTCGCCCAGCGCCACCAGCATCCCCGGGGTCAGGCCGTCGATCGCGGCCACGTCGTCGCCGACGACGAGCTCGCGGCGCTTCGCGTCGTATTCCGCGTCGCGCTTCTCGACCCAGGCCGCGGCGCGGGCCTGCAGCTCCTCGGCGATCGCTTCGTCGAAGCCCTCGATCGCGCCGAGCTCGTCGACCCCGACGGAGGCGACCTCCTCCACGCGCGTGAAGCCCTCGGTCACCAGCAGCCCGGCGATGACGTCGTCGACGTCGAGCGCCTCGACGAAGAGCGCCGAGCGGGTGCGGAACTCCTCCTGACGGCGCTCGGATTCCTCGGCCTCGGTCAGGATGTCGATCGCCCAGCCCGTCAGCATCGAGGCGAGGCGCACGTTCTGGCCGCGGCGGCCGATCGCGAGCGACAGCTGCTCGTCCGGCACCACGACCTCGATGCGGTGGTCGTCCTCGTCGAGCACGACCTTGGCCACCTCGGCCGGCGCGAGCGCGTTGACGACGAAGGTCGCGGTGTCGGGCGACCAGGGGATGATGTCGATCTTCTCGCCCTGGATCTCCTGCACGACGGCCTGCACGCGGCTGCCGCGCATGCCGACGCAGGCGCCGACCGGGTCGATCGAGGAATCGTTCGACACCACGCCGATCTTGGCGCGGCTGCCGGGGTCGCGCGCGACCGACTTGATCTCGATGATGCCGTCGTAGATCTCCGGCACTTCCTGCGCGAAGAGCTTGGCGACGAACTGCGGATGCGTGCGCGACAGGAAGATCTGCGGCCCGCGGGCCTCCTTGCGCACGTCGTAGATGTAGGCGCGCACGCGGTCGGAGACCTTGAAGGTCTCGCGCGGGATCGTCTCGTCGCGGCGCAGCACCGCCTCGGCGCGGCCGAGGTCGACGGTGACGTTGCCGAACTCCACGCGCTTGACGATGCCGTTGACGATCTCGCCGACGCGGTCCTTGTACTCGTTGAACTGGCGCTCGCGCTCGGCGTCGCGCACGCGCTGCACGATCACCTGCTTCGCCGTCTGCGCGTTGATGCGGCCGAGGTCGATCGCCGGCAGCGCGTCGGTCAGGAAGTCGCCGACCTTGGCGTCGGGATGGATGTCCTGCGCCGCCTCGAGGCTGATCTGCGTGAACTCGTTCTCCACCGGCTCGGCGACCAGGCGGTAGCGGAAGAGCTGCGTCTCGCCCGTCGTGCGGTCGATGGTGGCGCGGATGTCGTGCTCCGGCCCGTACTTGGCCTTCGCCGCCTTCTGCAGCGCCATCTCCATCGCCTCGAGCACCTGCTCGCGGTCGATCGACTTCTCGCGTGCGACCACGTCTGCGGCCTGCAGCATCTCGATGCGGTTGTATGCGGTCTTGGTCTCGGCCATGGCGGCTAGGTCCCTTGGGGTTGGGCTCAGTGCGTGACTTTCCCGGCCTGCGCCGCGCGGATCAGCTCGTCCGTGAGGACGAGCTTGGCGCGCGTGATGGCCGGGATGGGAAGCTCGACCTCGCCGGTCTCGGTGGCGAGGAGGAGCGTCGTCTCGGTGGCGGACAGGATGCGGCCGGTGAAGCGGCGCTGGCCGGCGACCGGCTCGCGGCACTCCATCTTGGCGACATGGCCGGCGAAGCGCGCGTAGTCGGCGGCCTTGACCAGCGGGCGGTCGATGCCGGGGGAGCTGACCTCGAGCGTGTAGGCCTCGGGCAGCGGGTCCTCGACGTCGAGCTTGGCGGAGATCGCGCGGCTGATCGCCTCGCAGTCCTCGACGGTCATGGGGGCGCGGTCGACGCGCTCGGCCATCACCTGCAGCGTCGGGCGATGGCGGCCGGAGACGACGACGCGCACGAGCTCGTAGCCCAGCCCCTCGACGGTCGGCTGGATGAGTGACTCGAGTGTCGCCTGGCGTTGGTCCATGCGCCTTGAACCTGGTTCCCCGGCTCGGGTTGCGGCGCCCCGGCACGTGCCTGCCGGCGCGCAAACAAAAAAGCCGGCCGCTTCGGCCAGCTTTCTTTTTCTTGCAGCGCCGGCCTTCCACGAGGCCTTGGCGTTATTGGCGCGGACTATACGCAGGAAGCTCCGGCAGGCAAGGGGATTCCGGGATGGCGGGCCGGGGGGCGGCGCCGTGCCGCCCCCGCCGCCTCAGGCATTCGCCGCCGACCAGGCGGCGTGCCAGTCCTTGAACAGGCGCAGCTGCGCCTCGGCGTAGCGCTTCTGGCTCGCCGAGAGCTCGTCGGTGGCGTTGAAGTTGAGCTCGTACTCGCGGTGCCCCTCGAGGACGAGCAGGTACTTGTAGAACAGGACCAGGTCCGCGCCCTCGTCGAAGGACGAGAGCACGCCCAGCGCCTCCTCGAGCTCGCGCGCCTTGCGCCGCGCATGGGCGTCGCCCGCGGCCGCCGCCTCGCAGAGCGCGACCAGCTGCAGCACCTCGCGCGGCAGCACGTTGCCGATGCCGGTGATCGCGCCCACGGCGCCGCAGTTCACGAAGCCGTGGAAGACCTGCGTGTCGACGCCGACCAGCAGCGCCAGCGACGCATCGCGGCTCGTGATGTGCTCGGCCGCGTAGCGCAGCGCCGCGGCGCCGCCGAACTCCTTGAAGCCGACCAGGTTGGCGTGGCGCTCGCGCAGGCGGAAGAACAGGTCGGCCTTGGTCTCGTAGCCGTAGTAGGGGCTGTTGTAGATCACCGCCGGCAGCCCGCCCGCGGCCTCGAGGATCGCCTCGAAATGCGCCTGCTGGGCGGCGGCGGAGGGGCCGCGCGACAGCACGCGCGGGATCACCATCAGCCCGCGCGCGCCGGCCTTGCGCGCATGCGCGGCCAGCGCCGCGGCGCGCGCCGGGTTCTGCGCCCCGGTGCCGACGATGACGGGCACGCCCGCCGCGACCAGGCGCTCGACGCCCTGCATGCGCTGCTCGTCGGTGAGCAGCGGCCAGTCGCCCATCGAGCCGCAATACACGACCGCCGACATGCCGGCGTCGACCAGCGCGCGGCCGCGCCGCGCCAGGGCGTCGAAATCCGGGCTGCGGTCGGGCCG
>Ga0194133_10003131_pt1 | contig 24031 bp, 22 predicted proteins | sample TA2KigOf40mmetaG_FD_155448 | JGI IMG/M metagenome (GOLD analysis project Ga0194133, IMG submission 155448) | Freshwater microbial communities from Lake Tanganyika, Tanzania - TA2015055 Kigoma Offshore 40m | ecosystem: Environmental > Aquatic > Freshwater > Lake | place: Tanzania: Lake...
GTGGTGGCGATTCAGGGATTCGAACCCCGGACCTGCGGATTATGATGAAAATCGCTCCAATTTTCATCAAGAAAATCAATGGGTTACAAAGGCCAAACCCCACCGTGTAATGAAACGTGTAAGGGGGGCTTGGTGCTCGGGGCGGGCACGGAACCGTTACTTTAAATAACGGTGGCAGGCAGTGCTCAAGCAAAGTCATCCCTACGGCATAGCTCTTGCTGTGGCCGGTTTTGCTTGTTCCCGGTGCAGAGCCTGAGCGTGGACTCGCGCAGCGGTGTGATGCGACGCCATCACGTGTTTGAAGAGCGTTTGCAGCAGGCCATCAAACGTGCGGTGCCGTCGGTGGGGATCGTAGAGCCAGTGGTTGTGCACGCCTTGCATTACGGCTTTTCCAATTTTTTTGAACCCCGTTGCAAATAGCCGACACCACGCCTTTTTAGTCGGTGCTACCTTTGCACCTAATGAAAAAACTCTGGGATATCTCCCCTCCGGTCCACGCCGGTTCGCCGGTGTTTCCGGGTGACACGACTTACGGCCAGGAGTGGGTAGCGAGCATCGGTCCAGGCTGCCCGGTCAATGTTTGCGCCATCACGCTTTCGCCTCATGTGGGCGCCCATGCCGATGCGCCGCTGCACTATGACCCGAGTGGCGCGGCCATCGGCGATGTGGACCTGGATACGTTCATCGGCCCCTGCCGAGTGATTCACGCCCTCGGCTGTGGACCACTGGTGCGACCCGGGCATCTGGCGCACGCCATGAATGACTTGCCCGCCCGCGTGCTGGTGCGCCTATACACCCACATGCCGCAAGACGCGTTTGACCAAGCCCTTCCCGCTTTTGCGCCCGAGACGATCGCGTTGCTTGCCGACCAGGGCGTGCGGCTAGTGGGTACCGACAGCGCGAGCGTGGATCCGGCCGACAGCAAGACGCTGGACGCCCACCAGGTGCTGCGCCAGCGCGGCCTGCGCGTGCTGGAAAACCTGCTGCTCGATCACGTCCCCGAAGGCGATTACGAGCTGATCGCCTTGCCCCTCAAACTTACGACCGCTGACGCTAGCCCGGTGCGTGCGGTGCTGCGCGAAACCTAAAAGATCTGACCATGATGAACCCCTCTGTGAGCCTGCAGGACTGCGAAGCCCTGGATCAGCAAGACCCGCTGCGCGTCTTGCGCGATCAATTCGACCTGCCTGAAGGCATTATCTACCTCGATGGCAATTCGCTAGGCGCGTTGCCGCGGACCACAGCCGAGCGCGTGGCGCAGGCAGTGAGGCAGGAGTGGGGACAGGACCTGATCAAGAGCTGGAACACCAACGGCTGGGCTACCCTGCCCAAGCAGGTGGGCAACAAGATTGCAAGGTTGATTGGCGCGAACGTGGGCGAGGTGGTCGCCGCTGATAGTACCTCCATCAACCTTTACAAGGTACTCAGCGCCGCGCTAAACATCGCCGCAGCCGACGCCCCGCAGAAAAAACGCATCGTCAGCGAGCGCAGCAACTTCCCGACCGACCTCTACATTGCCGAGGCCTTGTGTCAGGAACGTGGCTTGACGCTGACACTGGTGGAGGCTGACGAGATCGACGCGGCTCTGCATGACGATGTGGCTGTACTAATGCTCACCCAGGTCAACTACCGCACCGGTGCCATGCACGACATGGTGGCCGTCACGGCCAAGGCGCATGCTCAGGGTATCCTCACTGTGTGGGATCTGGCGCACAGCGCTGGCGCCGTGCCGGTAGACCTGCAGGGCGCGCAAGCGGACTTTGCCGTGGGCTGCGGCTATAAATACTTCAATGGCGGGCCGGGTGCGCCGGCCTTTGTATGGGTCCATCCCCAGCATACCGACCGTTTCTGGCAACCACTAGCTGGCTGGTGGGGCCACGCGGCGCCGTTCGCATTCTCGCCGGACTACCACCCGGCCCCAGGCATCACCCGCTACCAGTGCGGCACTCAACCTATCCTTAGCCTCACGGCGTTAGACTGCGGGCTCGACACCGTGCTGGCCGCCGAGAGCCTCGGCGGCATGGCCGCGCTGCGGCGCAAATCGCTGGCGCTGACGGGACTGTTCATGCAACTGGTGCGAACGCGTCTGCGCGGCCACGGTTTTGGCATTGCTACACCTGAGCAGGAGGCACTTCGCGGGTCGCAGGTCAGCCTCACGCGCAGTGAGGGCGCCTATGCCATCGTGCAAGCACTGATCGCACGTGACGTGATCGGCGACTTCCGCGCTGGCGACGGTGGCCAGCATGCCGACATCCTGCGCTTTGGCTTAACGCCGCTGTACATTGGCTTTGCTGACGTTTGGCGTGCGGTCGAGCACCTGAACCAGGTGATGGACGGCAGCGAATGGCGCGAGGCGCGCTTTGCCCACAAGAATGCTGTGACCTGAAGAGGAAAAGCCCCATGAGCGGATGCCCATTTCACAGCGCCAGCGGCACCACTGGAACCTACAGCGCCGAAGGCAACGAGCGAATTGTCCGGCAAGAGCACGCCGAGCTCGACTTTGACGGCCGCATGAGCTACGGCGACTATCTGCAGCTCGATGCCATACTCAATGCGCAAAAACCGCTCTCGCCCGAGCACAATGAAATGCTGTTCATCGTGCAGCACCAGAGCAGCGAACTCTGGATGAAGCTGATGTTGCACGAGCTGCGTGCGGCGATTGCCTGTATCCGCCAGGACGAACTACCTGATGCCTTCAAGATGCTGGCCCGCATCTCAAAAATCATGGAACAGCTGGTGCACGCCTGGGACGTGCTGGCGACGATGACACCGCCCGAATACAGCGCGATCCGCCCCTACCTCGCCCAGTCCAGCGGCTTTCAGAGCTGGCAGTACCGCTGCATCGAATTCGCCATGGGTAACAAGAACGCTGCCATGCTGCGCCCGCACGCTCACCGTGCGGATCTTCACGCCACCGTACAGACCGCTTACGAGGCCCCTTCGCTCTACGACGAATGCCTGCGCCTGCTTGCTCGCCGAGGTATCCCGTTGCCGGCGAGCCACACTGAGCGTGACTGGCGCCAACCGTATGGTCGCAGCGACGCCGTGCAAGAAGCCTGGCTTACGGTTTACCGCGCGCCGCGTGAACACTGGGACCTTTACCAGCTAGGCGAGGAACTGACCGACCTCGAGGAAGCCTTCCGGCTCTGGCGTTTCCGCCACCTGACCACTGTGGAGCGCGTGATCGGCTTCAAGCGCGGCACCGGAGGCACCGGCGGTGTCCGCTACCTTCGCAAGATGCTCGACGTTGTACTATTTCCTGAAATCTGGTCGCTGCGCACCGAGCTCTGACGGATCAAGCCATTCGGTGATCGCCACGTCACGGCGAGGGAGGCGCAATCCTCTCAGCACCCCCAGCGCAGCTAGGGCGCATCAAGCATTCATCTGCGCCCTGAAAGCCCCTTAACAAAACCTATTGATGTTTTAACTTGAAGGCTGGGATTGCGCCGATTCGGTTATCTAAAAAGAACTAACCTAAGTCCTCCTAGCTCACACTAGTGAGGCTCGTCTCTGAGATACCGTTTACGAACTACGGCTTTTTTATCGGAAGATTGGGGAAGAAATGATTTATCCATAGGTCTTTTTTCATTTAAAGTGCTTGGCGCTCGGGTTCAGTGCCTGAGCGGGACGACAGTCATTCATTCCGCTGGGTAGAATGCGAAGCGAGAGGATGGATTCGATAGAGGTAGGCGTGATGGGGCAGACGTGAGGAGGGCAAGTCGGTGGAACTGGCGTCCATCGGATATCGGACCAACAGGGTATCCCTTTCGAGCTTTTCAGGGGTAACTAGTGCACAGGAAAAATAACAAAAATCTTGGGTACAGACCATGACCATAATGGATGAACGATTTAATTTGGAGGCTATTCCCCCAGACTCTTACCGTTGGGGCAAGTTTACAGAGAGTAGGCAAATAGACGCTTCCACAGGTCTCCCTAAGCTTATTCCGCTTTGGGTGGCAGATATGGACTTTGATGTTGCGGAGGCGATTCAAATTGCGATGTCAAGGTGCCTCTCCCGCTCGAGGTTTGGTTATGCGATTGCCCCGGACAAGTTTGCGTCTCTCATCTGCGAGCGGTTGTCTCTTCTCTACAAATGGGAGGTCGATCCTGAATGGCTCGTGATGCTTCCGAATGTAGTCTCGGGTCTGTATGCGAGCACTCTGGCCTATACCCAACCAGATCAGCAGGTGTTATTTCCCTTACCAATTTATCACCATCTGCATCTGGCGGCGGCTATGTTTGGGCGGCCCCAACAGTCAATACCGCTGCGCCGCGATGCGTCGAAAGGTCGCGAAAGGCTTTTCCTATCAGGTGACGATTTGCGCGATGCCTGTTCGTCGCAGAGCAGACTCTTACTTTTTTGTAACCCGCAAAATCCGGGTGGCACGGTTTATCAGCGACACGAGCTTGAGGCGCTTGCCGCCGTTGCATGTGAGAGGAACCTGGTTGTCTGTTCTGATGAAATACACTGTGACTTGATTCTTGATCCTGCGTATCAGCATATTCCGATTGCCAGCCTGAACAAAGAGATTGCAGAGAGAACGATCACCTTGATGTCTCTTGGTAAGACATTCAATATTGCTGGGATAGGTTTAGCCTGGGCGGTAGTGAAGAGCCCCGAACTGCGCGCTGCGTTGACGAAGTTGCAAGGTCTTCTGTCCAGTCCGTCGGGTTTCGCCTATCAGGCCAGCCTCGCCGCTCTCTCGCAGGGTGAACCCTGGCGACAGGTGCTTTTATCGCAATTACGTGGCTATCTCCCGCTGATCGATAACGCCGTTCTGCGCTGCGAAGGGCTCTCCTGGCTTTACCCCGAGGCCACCTATTTGGCCTGGATTGATGCCACAGACTGGGAGCGAAGACATGGTCATTCATTTATGTCGGCACTGCAGGCCCATGGACTTGCTTTGAGTCCCGGTGAGCAGTTCGGCGCGCCGGGATGGGTGCGTCTGAACTTTGCAACTACGCGGCCGCTGCTTCAAGAGGCTCTGAGGCGTCTGACGGCTGCGTCTGGGTAACTCAGATCTGCATCTCACGGCTGATCCAGGCTTACTATTCTGATTTTTGGCCCCTTTCGGCTCCGATCTGGCGACTCTGGCGCGGCGGGCTTACACTACTTCTATGGCTGAACGATCATTCCTGCAAGAAGTGCAAAAGCTTAGGCTAGGCGAGGGTCAGACCTTTCGAGGCCAGGTGTTTCAGTGCCTCTCGAATCGGCGTTCTGGAGACACCATATTTGTCGGACAGTTGTGTTTCGTCGAGTTTCTGTCCGGGTCGCAGCAGTCCTGTCGTGATGTCCTCCTCGATAAGGTCCCTCACTTGCGCGGAGAGGTTGACCTCCCCCCGCTTGAGTTGTGACTTCATGATGTGTCCTCGCTTTCCTTGATTTTCTGCACCAATGTGCATCATCTGCACTGAAATCGTGAATCAAGCGGCGCAATGTACTTTTTTGGTTTTCATAGGTAATTGAGATACAACATTTTTATTTCTTAGTCTTTTGGATTGTATACGATCAAAGATAGTTTGGGTTATATGGGTCGAATGCTGTAATCTGGCAAATAATTCGGTAATCAATCCGCTGCAGAGAGTCGTCCAACCCCATCGAAAGGAGCTGTGATGAACAAACCCCGTGTGAGTACGCGTCGCGAATTCTTGAAAGTATCGGCAGCCGCAGGTGCGGTGGCACTGGCGGCCCCAGCAATCTCCCAGGGCCTGACCAAGGTGACCTTCACCACCTCCTGGATTCCCGAAGGTCCGAACCTCTTCGCGCACATCGCGCGTGAGCGTGGCATCTGGAGGAAATACGGACTCGATGTCAGCGTTGCCCGCGGGTCTGGTTCTGGCGCCGCGGCCCAGGCGGTGGGCAACAACAGCTTCATGTTTGGAATGGGGGCAACGCCAACCGTGATCGCCCAAGCTGCGCGGGGGCTACCTATTGTCTGCATTGGCCAGATCAACTACGACGCCCTCATGGGCGTTGGCGTGCTTGCTGATTCTCCCATTCGTAGCCCCAAGGACCTCGAGGGTAAGAAGATCGGCGCCAGCGTGACTTCTGGTGAATATCCATTCCTGGGGGTCTATGCGGAAAAAGCGGGCTTCGATTTGAAGAAGGTTCAGCTTGTGCAACTTGATGGAAAAGTGCGGGACCGCTCGCTGATCGAGAAGCTGGTTGAAGGGGTTTCTGCGTTTGGAACAAGCACCATCCCGTCGCTCGCATCGAACGGCGTCAAGACCCGGTTCATGCTGTTCAAGTCTGCAGGCCTCGAGTTCTACGGCCAGTCCCTCACCACGCAGCCCGATCGCGTCCGCTCGGATCCGCGCCTGTGCGAGGCCGTTGTGGCGGGTGCGATGGAGGCGATCAAGTATGCAATGACCAATCCCGACGAGGCGCTTGCCTCTTTCATGCGGGCAAACGACGAGGTGAGCATGACATCGTCTGGGCGGGAGTACGTGCGTATTGGTCTCGGGCTAACTAACCTTACCAATCTGGTGCCGGAGGTGGAGAGCAACGGGTTTGGCTGGGCAGATCCCGCCAAGGTTCGCAGCCAGGCCGAGCTGATTCTCAAGTTTGCCGTGGGTGGCGATGCCAAGATGCCCGAGATTGACCGACTCTTCACGAATCAGTTTGTCGGCAAGGTCAAGCTCACACCGGCCGAGCTTTCAGCAGCAAGAAAAAATGCAGAGCCGTTCAGATCCTTCCTTGCGTAATTGACAGCTAGCGCGGCAAGGACAGCATAGTGACGGAGTTCGTTGTTTTTGAATCGGTCTCGAAGGTATACGGCAGCGGCGATAAGAGTTTCCAGGCGGTAGAAAACGCAGACTTCAGCGCCCGGAAGGGGCAGTTCCTCTCCCTTCTGGGCCCAAGTGGCTGTGGCAAGAGTACGCTCCTGATGATGATGGCGGGTCTTGAGCCAATCACGCGCGGCCGAATCATGCTCTCGGGCGACGAGGTGCGCAAGCCGCGACGGGATACGGGGATCGTGTTTCAGGACCCAACGTTGTTGCCCTGGAAAACCGTGATCGAAAACATCCTGTTTCCGATCGAGATCTTTGGCTTGAACAAGGCTGACTATGTTCAACGGGCGGAGGATCTTGTTGCGCTTGTCGGCCTGGCCGGATTTGCGCATAAAAAGCCGCATGAACTTTCGGGCGGCATGCGTCAGCGGGTAGCGATTTGCCGCGCGCTGATTCACGACCCGGATACGCTGCTGATGGACGAGCCCTTCAGTGCCCTGGATGCCATCACGCGTGACGAGATGAACCAGCTGCTCTCCGATCTGCTGGAGCGCTACGAGAAGAACGTCATGTTTGTCACGCACAGCATCAGGGAGGCTGTGTTTCTCTCTGATCGCGTGTTGGTCATGGGTTGTCGGCCGTCAAAGATCGTCCTGGACTTGCCGATCGACTTCCCGCGGCCAAGACCGAAAGATCTGGAGGATTCACCTGCCTTTATCGGAGCGTGTCGTGTGCTCAGAAAGTCGATCGAGATGGCACATGCCCAGCCTTAATCTGGTCAAGGAACCCTGCGCATGTCTGCGAATCTGAAAACCACCAATTCCTCGGCCCTGGGGGATGTGATCACTCCGAGGTTGTCAGGCCCCTTGAAAGGCAGTGCCATCTGGCTGCCGCTCAGCGTGGCGCTGGGGTTTCTTCTGCTCTGGGAAGTCGGCGTTCGGGTGGCCAGCGTGCCTGAAGTGATCCTGCCGCGTCCTAGCCGGGTACTCTGGCTGATCGGGGACAAGAGTCAGATTCTGTTCACGCACATGATCCCGACCACCCTGGAGGCCGCGGGAGGCTTTCTGATTGCCAGCGTGCTTGGAATTGCCCTGGCGATCTGGTTGAGCTACTCGAGGCTTGCGCATCAGGCCCTGTACCCAAACCTGGTTCTGTTTCAGCTGATTCCGAAGATAGCGCTAGCGCCTTTGTTCATCATGTGGATCGGAATCGGGTCGGAGTCACGGCTGGCGTTTTCGGTGTTCATCAGCATTTTTCCGATCGTGATTGCGACACTTGCCGGGTTTGCAAACACGGATCCCAACATCGTGAAGCTCTGCAGATCGTTGGCCGCCACGGAGTGGCAGATTTTTCGAACTGTGCGGTTTCCGTCGGCACTTCCCTACATCTTCAGCGGTATGAAGATTGGAATGACCCTGGCCATTATTGGCGTTATCATCGGTGAATTCATTACTTCGCAACGAGGGCTTGGCTATCTGATCATTTTCGCAACGTCGAGAGCCGACACCATGGTGGCGATGGCGGCCATTACTGTCCTTTGTTTGGCAGGCCTGTTCCTCTACGGGCTGGTCGCTCTTGCCGAGATGCTTTCCAACAGGAAGTACGGCGTGCCGCGCGGCTGAATCGTCATTCGGAGAGTTTATGGATATGGGGTTGAGGGGTAAATCGGTTCTGATCACTGGCGCATCACAGGGTATCGGGCGTGCTGCCGCCATTGCCTTTGCAAAGGAAGGCTGTTCACTTCACCTGACGGCACGATCTAGCGAAAAACTCGAGAGCCTGGCGACAGAGCTGAAGCGGGATTATGGGGCGCTAGCCAGCTGCCACCCATTTGACATGAGTCAGCGCGAGACTGTTGGCGCACTGGCCGAGCGCTGCAAGGATATCGATATCCTGATCAACAACGCGGGCGAGATTCCCTCCGGGCCACTGGAGTCGCTCGACGAAGACAAACTGCGGACAGGCTATGAAGTGAAGCTGTTCGGTTACATACTGCTCTCAAAGGCCTTTTATCCCGTCATGAAAAAGAGGGGGTATGGTGTCATCATCAACGACATCGGCAACTCCGGCGAGAACTGGGACGCAAACTACATCGCGGGCAGTACGGCCAATGCTGCACTAATGGCGTTTACCAAGGCTCTCGGTGGCGTGAGCCTTGACTTCGGCGTGCGGGTGGTGGGAATCAATCCAGGTCCTGTCGAGACGGAGCGGATGGTCAAAATCAACAAGCGGCGTGCGCTTGATCTCTATCAGGATGAGTCGCGTTGGGAATCGCTGCGGCAGATGTATCCGGCCGGTCGGCCGGCCCTTCCGGAGGAGGTCGCCGATCTGATGGTGTTTCTTGCAAGTTCGAGAGCAGCCTACATCAGCGGCACCATCGTCACCATTGATGGCGGTATTGCTGCTCGCGGCTCCATCATCAAAAGTCGGTCAATCTAGGAGCCAATGTGAAGCTATTTGAACAACGCAACCAGTACTTCGATTCACTAGTTTCGCAGACATCGTTGCGGTGGTTGGGGCAGAACACCAATCATTTTCCGGCACATCCGAGCGTGAAGCAGGCCATTCTCGATTCCGTGGAGTCCGAGGAGTGGCACGCCTATGCGCCGCCTCTAGGTCTGGAGGAATTGAGAAATGCGGTGATCGCCGACCTTGGTCTCGCGGGCCAGTCCGCATTCATTACCGATGGCGCGGTAGAAGCCCTGTATGCAGCGTGCAGGAACCTGTCGACGCCGGGCACGAACTTTGTCACCACCGATCCCGGCTGGAAGTGGCCAATGCGATTTGCAGAGGTATCGGGGGCAACAGTTCGCGAGATTCCCATCTACGACCCAAAAGATGGTTATCGGCTCTCGGCCGAGCAACTCGATGCAGCAGTGGACGAAAAAACGTCGATCATCTATCTCGTCGATCCGAACAATCCTCTCGGGGTCTGCTACTCCGAGGAAGAGATAAAGGCATTCACGGATATTGCGCGCAAGGTGAACGCCTACTTTGTTCATGACAGCACCTATCGTGATTTTGCTGACAAGCATGTCCTGGCGGCGCGGTTTTATCCCGAGCGGACGATCACGATCCTAAGTTTCTCGAAATGGCTGGGACTCGCCGGAATGCGGCTGGGTGCCCTGGTGGCCCAACCGGAGATCGTTGAGATGCTTGCAGCCGCGCCTCCCAACAATCTCGGCAGCAACCTGCTGTCGCAGCGGGCTGCCATCGCTGGTCTGAAGGTCAAGCCCCAGTGGATGGGTGATATCAACAAGCGTCAGCGGGCCAATCAGCAGAGGATCAAGGACAACTGCGACACCATTCCCGGTCTCTTCATTCCTGTATTCCCCTCGCAGGCAAATTTCCTGGTGGTGGAGACAATTGACGCCGGCGTGACACCCGAGGCGCTGTGTCAGGTGCTGTGCGAGCGCGGGATCATGATTCGACAAGGTGCCTACCACACCACGTCTGCAGGGCACCGTTTCGTGAAGATCAGCACCACCGTCCCGGAACAGTGGGTCGACGATCTCTGCAAGGAACTTCCAGCAGCCGTTCAGCGGGCGAGGGAAGTGAAGAACATTCAGAATCTCTTCTAGTGAGCCCTGCCAGCGCGCACAAATTGCCATGTCAATCGCAAAATCTCACGATGGGTTCTCGCTCTTTTATCAAGATGTAGGAACCGGCGTTCCAATTGTCTTTGTTCACGAGTTTGGTGGTGACCACAGAAGCTGGGAGCCGCAGGTGAACCACTTTTCACGACACCATCGCTGTCTGACATTCGCCGCGCGCGGGTACCCCCCCTCCGATGTCCCGGAGTCGTTCGCGGTGTACTCGCAGGAGAACGCTGTCCGCGATATTGCTGCAGTGATGGATGCCTGCGGTATCGATGCAGCCAATATCGTTGGTCTTTCGATGGGTGGGTTCGCCGCCCTGCATTTCGGGCTGATGTTCCCCACTCGGGCGCTGTCGCTGACCGTGGCGGGCGCAGGGTACGGTGCCGAAAAGCAGTTCGAGGACTATTTCAGGCAGGTTTCGCTTGATGTTGCGAAAAACTTCGAGGAAAAGGGCAGCAAGGAATTCGCGAAAATCTACTCCCTAGCGGCTTCACGCGTGCAGTTTCAGAACAAGGATCCCCTCGGTTGGGGCAAATTCGCCCATCAGCTGAGTGAGCACTCGGCCAGGGGTTCCGCAAACACCATGCGTGGTGTTCAGGCGCGTCGGCCCTCTCTCTACGATCTGGAAGATGATCTGAAATCCATGCGCGTACCCACACTGGTGATTGTTGGTGACGAAGACGACCATTGCCTCCAGCCAGGAGTTTTCCTCAAGCGCACGCTGCCTGCGTGCGGGCTTCTCGTGCTTCCCAAAACGGGCCACACGATCAATCTTGAAGAGCCAGCCACATTCAATCGCTTTGTGGAAGACTTCATCTGGGCCTCTGAGGCCGGTAAATGGACCGCACGTGATCCACGTGCGACGTTAAGCGAAATCATGAAGACGCGCTGAGTGTCAAAGACAGTTTCCGACTATGTGAACCGGTCCCGGCTATGGGGCTGGCATATGGAGCTTGCCGCCATCGGCGCGATCGCTCAGACTGGTGTCAACCGTCAAGCCCTGTCGGAAGAGGAGTTCCTCGCTCGCGACTACCTCATCGGGATCGGTCGCGAGTTTTCCCTGGAGCCTCTGATGGATTCAGCGGGCAACTTTTTTCTCCGACTCGAGGGAACTGATCCCACGCTTGCCCATGTGCTGACAGGGTCGCATATCGACAGCCAGCCCATAGGTGGTCGATTTGATGGCGTCTATGGTGTGTTGTCCGGTATCGAGGTGGTTGCTGCGATGCATGAGGCGGGTCTGCGCCCCCGTCGATCGATCGAGATTGTGGCGTGGATGAACGAGGAGGGCTCCCGCTTCGCACCCGGCATGATGGGTTCCTCGGTCTACAGCGGGAAAGTGCCGCTTGCCGGGTTTCTGGATGTCAGGGATCGGCAGGGCGCCACGGTAGCGATGGCGTTATCGCAGATGAATGGGCGCTTCCTCGATATGCGAAGACGCGCGGACTACCCCGTGCCGCACGCATACATCGAGGCCCATATCGAGCAGGCTCCGGTACTCCATGATGCGAATGTGCCGATAGGGGTTGTGACCGGATTGCAGGGAAAGAAGACCTATCGGGTCACCGTTCAGGGTCGGGAGGCACACGTCGGCACCACGCCAATGCGGGAGCGGCGCGATGCCCTGATGGCCAGTATCGATTTGATTGGGAGGATGAATGCTGTCTGTGAAGACGCCAGGGACCTAACACGCTTTTCGGTTGGCCGCCTCGATCTGAAACCGAATGCACCGTCGGTGATTCCGGCGCAGGCGGTTTTTTCCATTGATCTCAGGCACCCAGATTCCGCTCGTCTTGAGGCCTTGGGCGCTGTAATAGAGGACGTGCTTCACACCACGCGCCTGCCCTGTGAGGTGTCGGTGGAAAAGCTGACAGATTCGCCCACCACGTCGTTTTCCACAGAACTCATGTCGCGAATCCGTAACGCCAGTTCACGCTGTGGTCTCGAATCGCTGGACCTGCTCTCGTCAGCGGGACACGATTCACGCTGGATCAACTACATTTGCCCCACCGCGATGATCTTTGTTCCCAGTAAAGACGGCATCAGTCACCATCACGAGGAGTACAGCAGTCCGGAGCAACTCGCCGATGGCGCGTCGGTATTGGCCGAGGTGATCGCAGAACTCGCCCGATAAGCATCACAGCGGATTTGTATTTTAAGCCCTTGGGATTCGTGTCCGGCATCGGACAACGCTGATTCGGGTAGGACGCTCTGGGTGGGCATCACAACGTTACTTTAAGTGACGGTTGAGAAAAATCGTCGAGAGATACTACTCATGCTTGGGGCTTCTGAATTTCGGGGGCTTTCTTGGCGAAGACTAGGTAAACATTATTCGATCGGGCCGCAATCCGGCTAGCCTAAGATCACCGATGGCGTGAACTATGCCACGGACACGCGCATTGGCGAGGGTACCCGTAAAGCGGGGATGGAGTAGCCCCTGCATGTCTGGGTGCCTTTAATTGCGCCTTTAGCAATGGCGTTTTACACCGGAAAGGCATTTCCTAAATCGCAAGGCAGCCTGTTGATAGGGGCGCTTCGGTAGCAAACCTCTCTGAGGCACGAGCTGCCGAGTGTCAACGTGCTTGTATCGGGGGATCATTGAGTAAACTCTCTGATAATGCGCCAGGTCTCTTCAGTTCTTGATGCGCTAAAACACATATCTATACTGCGATTTTTAAATTCAATTTTTGCATCACAGTTGCCATCTTCACTGGGTTTATATGGGCCGTGTGTTGCAAGCATCCAGGCGTGTGTGGCCTCTTCAAAGTGAACATGTCGCGCTGCGTGCTTGATGGCTAAGCATTCGGATACTGGGCTCCCGTAGTCTCGCCCACCGGTAAATACGATAACTCGGCTGTGAAAGGGACCTAGTGGATGGGACCTCGTATGGTCACTGTCCCACCAGACGCATGCAGGCCAAAGCACAATCCCCTTGGCAAAGTACTTTTTTATTTCCTCAGAAAAACTAGTGTTGGCAGTAAAAGCTCGCATAACGACCATGCCGCCTTGGCTCTCTCCGACTGCGTAGGCTTGTTTGGGGTCAATTCCCTTCTCCGCCAACCATTGCCCAGCAGCCAATAAATCATAGGCGCGATCTGTGGCAGAAATCATTCGCCAATATTTCCTAAAGTCTGGGCCAACATTTGATCTTCGTCCTCGTGACCAGTGGCTATCCAAGATTAAGACATTTGCACCGAATTCGCGCCGCATATCCTGTGCCATTTTTATATGCATTGATCCAATACCGCCCCCACCGTGTTGAATAACAAAAGTTGGCGAATTAGATGGATCAGTTGAAGGGGTCCACGATGCCATTAGGAGCCCTTGACCGTGGGCTGGAATCTGTTGGAGCATGGGTCCAAGCCCCAGTCTCTCAAAAGCCTGCAAAAAAGAGTTCCCTACATCGAAGACTTTTTCCCGTTCAACCAACGGGGCCGCTTTGTCGTAGATTGGTGTGTCGCGCGCTACCGCAGCGCCCGTAACAGTAAGTCCAAAACTAAACAAAAGTAAAAAGAGTCCGGACATCTTCAGCGACCCCTGTCAAATGTTGATCCGATATCAGTTAGAGACTTCAGTGTAGCTTTACTTCATTGCGGCCTCAATCATTGCCTGACCTGACCTGAACGTGTTTAGTATTTTTTCGACAGTTGCTCGATTCTGAGTGACTGGCTCACCTGCCTGCTAGCAGGCAGGTGAGCGGCCCCGGGCCCCATGAGTACGATGAACTTTCCACAGCTTGTCAGTATTCAGGAGATGAATCCGTAACCGCTCAAACACAGAGTATCAAACGCAAGCTCAGCTTGCTGCAACTGGCCGAGGAACTCGGCAACGTTGCCAAGGCCGCCCGGATCATAGGCTTTCACCGCGACACCTTCTACGAGGTGCGCAAAGCCTTCCAGTCCGGCGGCGTGGCCGCCCTGGTCGAGCAGCGCCGCGGCGCCCGTGGCCCGCATCCCAACCGGGTCAGCGAGGAGGTCGAGGCCGCCGTGCTGGACTACTGCCTCAAGCACCCAACCTACGGCGCGGCTCGCGTAGCGAACGACCTGCGCCTGGCGGGCGTCAACGTCTCGCCCTCTGGGGTACGCGGTGTCTGGCTGCGTGCCGATCCGGAGACCAGCCACAAGCGCCTCATGCGCCTGGAGATGACGGCGCGCGAGCAGACCACCTAGGTGCTCAACGAGGCCCAGATCCGTCTGCTGGAGCGCCACAGTCCCGAGTTCCGTACCCGCCACGTCGAGTCCAGCGCGCCGGGCGAGCTGCTCAACCAGAACACCTTCTACTGGGGCACGATCAAGGGTGTGGGCAAGGTCCATGTGCAGGTGGTGATCGACACGTTCTGCAGCCTGGCCTTTGCCAAGTGCTAAAGCTCCAAGATGCCGGTGACGGCCTGTGACCTGCTGTGTGAGCGCGTGCCGCCCTTCTACGATGCCTTGGGTGTGGCCGGTCAAGACCATCCTCACAGACAACGGCCGCGAGCTCTGCGGCAAGCCCGAGAGCCATCCTTACGAGCTGCTGTCGGCCCTGGAGGATATCGAGCATCGCAACACCAAGGTCCGCAGTCCGCGCACCAACGGCTTTGTCGAGCGTATGAACCGCACGCTGCTCGATGAGCACTTCCGCATCAAGGGTCGGGAGAAGTGGTACACGGCCATCCAGGAGATTCAGGCCGATCTGGATGAGCTCCTGTTGTTCTACAACACCCGGCGCACCCAATAGAGGAGGCGTCATAGAACATCTCAATATCTTGAAATCGCTCAATTAATCGCCAGTCTGCTGCCATGCACAAAGATGGTGCTGAGAGTAGGAGCGTTAGGCAGAGGGCAGGTCTTAGCGGCATCTTGGGGGTCTCAGAGTTATCTACCAACATACCACTACATCCGGTAGATACAAATACCCGGCATGAAAGCTCTACTTCTCTCAGTTTGACTTTATCTCTTTTTCGCCAGCAGTAGCATCTGGCGGTTTCTGATGGGGTGTTGTGGCTGCTTGCGCTGGGTCTATCGGAAAGATTTGCGGTGTTGGAACAGGAGTGGTGTATCAGGCTCTGTCGCACTAACGCTTGAATTAAACTTAAAGTTATTGGAAGATAACTAGAGGTGAACTTCAGTATCGGACTGGAGAAAACCAATAACAGTTTATAGAAAGATATTTTCTGTTGTTTTTATTTTCTTCTTAACTTGCGGAACTGTATTGATACTGTCCAACAGTAAGAACGCACAGGCAGATGAACTCAGGATTGTCAGGCATGACCTCGCATTAGTTCGTCAATTCAGAATAGAGAAAACCAGTTGTTCGGGGACAACAATACGATTTCGGCAAGAACCATCGGCTTGTTTTGTTACTGCACACAGAACTAATTCGTCGATTGATGAGTCGTCCAGGTAAAGAAATACCCGATCATATTATTGCTACTATGTTTGTCTCGGGAAGATCCTACAGAAGAAGGAGGTTTTAAAGAAATATGGCACGAATAAGTTTACTTTTATTATTTGTAACACAAAGTGCTTTTGCTCAGGGATGGACTTCGATAGAATATTTTGATAAACCTATTCCGATTAAATTTTTTAAATCTGAAAAATCGGGTAAAAACCCTACAGTGTTAATAGTGCATGGCACATATGGCGTCTCAAATAGAGAAGAAAATTGGGCGAAATTTTTTCATAAAAATTCTTATAATGCTCTGATAGTTGATTTTCAAAAGGGAAGATTTACTGGCCCACACGATCGTCGCAGAGTAAATTTTGAAGCACTTGTTACATGGATACATCAATGGTTAAAAGATCATCCAGAAGTAGATTCAAATAATATTACTTACATGGGACTAAGTTTGGGGGGACTTTTAGGTTTTTACCTAGACGACACGTCTACATTTAAAAATTATATTTTGTTTTACCCAGGATGCTTTGATCTTTTAAAAAGAGAAAATCTTGTTGTAAAAGAAAGAATTAATCCTACCTTACTAATATGGGGGGAATCAGACACTTATGAAGAAGGAACTTATTGCCCTAGAGTTGTAAATCAAATGAAAGGAAAGTTTATTAGCCATTCTATTCCTAATGCTGGACATGGATTTGATGGAGATACATTTGTGTCTTCATTTGCTGATCCAGCTAGTCCCAGTGGAAGAGCAAGTTTAGTACCAAATAATACTGCTTTAAATATTTCTAGACAAAAGGTTTTAGAATTTCTTCAGGGTAATAAATAATTCATGAATACTTTTGCAGAGATACAGGCAATCTAACAATTTGTAGTTAATGAAGTCACGAAGATAACAATTTAATACCTAATAATCCCAATCAAAGTTATAAACTCTGCTTCCTCTTTCTTAGCAAGTGTTTCAACTGAACGCTAGAAAACGTCTCCCTCTTTCTTGAGAGTTTGAGCAGTTACGACTACATTTTTCTAACCAATGTTTCGTGTTTTATTTGGTTTGCGAGTTATTGTAACTCTCTCATCTCTCTTTTTTCTTATTTTTGTTGGTTCGGAGTATAGAGATATAAACATTCTTATTAGTCAAATCATGAATTCTGCTGGCATTCTCGTCTGTTGCCCTTACTCAGTCAGGCCCATCCGTGAAGATGTCCTCTACAGGTATCTGCCACGCACGGGGCAGCACCTATTACAACCAAACTAAGAAATTTACTGCTTATAAGACAGTTGATGAGTATTTGAAGGCGGGAGGAAGGACGCCGAAGAAATGAAGAAAATTCTGAGCGGGTTTGAAGGGATCTCACAATGACCGAACTCCTAATCCTTCTCGCAGTCGTTATTGTTCTACTCTTGTTACTGATCAAGGGAGTCATCAAGACATTCAAAAGACAACCAGTTGTTGCGATACTTTGCGTAATCTTTCTGATGCCCATTTACATCATTTGGGCATTTGTTGAGTTATTTACTGGCGAAATTAAAAAGTTTTAGAGCGATTTATTACAGACGATTTGTGTAGGCGGTTCGTTTAATTTTTATTAGAGAAATACAACCCATCGCCGCATAACAAGTAGACAGCCCAATGCCGAGTGTCCGAGCAATCCTTCGTATCCCAACCCCCTGATCCCGCAGTAACCGTATTGTCTGCTTTATGTTCTCGGTGATGGTCTTGGGTCTGCCGAATTTAACCCCTGCTGCCTGTGCTCTCAAAATCAATGAGTTATAAAGTCATAACCCCACCGTGTAATAAAACGTGTAACGCGGGTAGGGTGCTCTGGGCGGGCAGGGAAGCGTTACTTAAAGTAACGGTGTCACCCCGAAGATCGTCGTCGCCGGTCGTGTCAACCTCTTTGAGGGTAAGGTCATACGGGGGGCGGGCGTCAAGGAGGTCGGTGAGGTCTCTGTCCGGATCGGGCCCGGTCTTCATCTCATCGGATTCTCAGAGGCTGATAGTAGTCTCAAGCGCAATCAGCCGGCGATGGCTGCGGTGGAGGAATCGGCTGTTGTGATTGGGCCTCTCGGCTAATTGATCGGTTTACGACTAACCGTCAATGTCTCCAGGATTGAAATTTCTTCAACAATATCGCTGAGATCACATAGTGTAAGAGCCGAACTACAAGGCATGCATAAACAACAAGCATTCCCATTGCGGCGGCGGCTGCTGTGTAGCCTGTTTCATCCACATGAATAACTGCGATGGCTGCTAGTTTTGTATCTGCTGTATAGAGAAAAATAACAGCGGATAGTGTCGTCATTGCTCGAAGAAAAATATAAAGCCATATGTCGAGTATCGCTGACGCGCAGGCGGGAACTGTAACCCTGAAAAAAGTACGCCAGATGGGCGTATTTAATGACTGTGCCACCATCTCAATTTCTTTGCTCAAGCTTTTCAATGCTGTGAGCGCAGTGAGGTGCGGAACGGTATACAGATGGATGATTGAGCTAATCACAAGAATGGTCATCGTGCCGTAAAGAAATCCCAGCGGATTGTTTGGATTATTTACAAAGAGTAGATATGCAAGGCCAAGCACGAGGCCGGGAATCGCCATGGGAAGAAGCATCGATAGTTGTAGAAATTTCCTTAGAAACTGATCAAACCGAGTTTTCTCGATTAGAGTTGCCCCCAAAAATACTAGGATTGTTCCAGCAGTCGCAGCGAGTAAGGACATCTGAATAGAATTCCAAAAGTTTACCCATCCTACCCCTTGTAGGTCAAAGATATAGTTCGACAAGGTAAGTTCTAAGTTGTAGGGCCAGAACTTAATCAGGGCCGCAAATTGAGCCATTCCAATGATTAAGAGTATTGATAGCAATATCAGGCTGCAAAATAAAAAGTAGGCCCAGTCTCGGGTAGGATGCACAGCGGGAATTAATGGAAGTGATCGGCCTGTTATCTGAGAGGCCTGCTTACTGGCAGCTGCTCTTTCGAATATAAATAAAATCATTGCGGGGATTAGAAGAATCACTGAAATTACTGCACCCATTTCAAAATTTTGTTGTCCGACAACCTCCTTGTAAATATCTGTGGCGAGTAAGTTAAAGTTACCGCCAATTACTTTCGCAATTCCGAAGTCGGTAAACACCATTACAAAAACAGCAAAGAATGATGTGATCAGGCCGTAACGGCAGGCGGGCCAAGTGACCGTGACAAAGGCTCTCCAGGTGCTCGCCTGCATTACCTCAGCTGCCTGATAAAGACGCCGATCCGCGTTCATTAGCGAAACGGTTATGATGAGGACAGCATGCGGAAACGTCCAGAGAATCGATGCAGCGATAATGCCGATTGGGCCGTATATCGAGCCACCAAACAGTACGCCCTTAAAGATCCCTTGATTCCCGAATAAGTAAATCAAAGCGATCGCTTTTAGAAGACCGGGAATCAAAAGCGGAAGAAAAATACCTGCTCTGAAGATACCTTTGAATCTCATACAGGTTCTGCTTAATCCATAAGCATACAGAAAGGCTGTCGGAACAACTATGACCGCTGTTAAAAGCGACACAAGAACACTATTGTAAAAAGAATCGAAAAGCGCCGTGGATTGGAAGTACTTTTGGTAATTTGCCAGCCCAACATAAATTCCTCTGCTATTTTGAATGCTTTTGATAAGCAGCATAGCCATTGGGATGAAGATTGCTGATAGTACTGCTGCTCCGTATAGATAGAGCAGTGTGGAGTTAATCCAGTCGTTACGTTCTCGCGGCAAAGAGGAGGGGCTCTTCGACGCAGCGAGAGCAAATTGACTCATACTCTTAGTAACTTAATGTCGTGGGGTTCTGCAGAGAGCCATAGTTTTGTGCCGAGATTAACTGCGCCTATTTCAAATGCTTTCTTTGGAAGATCGGCAACAATTTTTGTCTTGTTAGATGCTTCAGTGTGCAGTCTTACTAACGGCCCCAAGAACTCGATTTTACAAACAAGCGCTTCAGCAAAGCTATGTATCGTCTTGGTACGCGAGGTAACTATATCTTCTGGACGTACAAGCAGTTTTACTTCTTCATTATGCGGCTTGTCATGATTCGGACATCGAAATTCCAGCGAATCTGATCGAAATTCACCCGCCCCGAGTGAGCGAACTCTGAAAATATTACTGACACCGATAAAGTCAGCGACGAAACTCGTCGCTGGCTCGTTGTAAATCTCCCAAGGGGTTCCGATCTGCTCAATTCTTCCCTGATTCATCAAAATAATTCGATCGGCCAGGCTCTGCGCCTCCTCCTGATCATGGGTCACCATAATTGTTGTAATGCCGAGTCTCGACTGCAGATCTCTTAACTCACCTCTAAGCCTCGCTCTTACCTGAGCATCGAGAGCGGATAGAGGTTCATCGAGAAGTAAAAGAGATGGAGATACCGCTAAGGCCCGGGCGAGTGCCACTCGCTGCTGTTGCCCACCCGATAGCTGACTTGGAAATTTTTCCTCGTGCTCATTTAGGCTTAATAGGGTCATGAGTTGAGCGCAGATCGTTTCCACTTCGACTTTTGATTTTTTCTGATTTTCGAGGCCGAATGCAATATTTTTTTTAACGGAGAGATTCGGGAATAAAGCATAGGACTGGAAGACGATTCCGACATCGCGTCCCGAAGGGGGGATGCGGGCGAGCGATCTTTCTCGCTTCTGAATATCTCCAGAATCGGGTTGTTCGAGCCCAGCAAGGCAAAGCAGGAGAGTTGTTTTTCCGCACCCTGATGGGCCGAGAAAGCATACGAACTCTCCCTCTTCTATTTCAAACGAAACATCATTAAGGACCGTAGTTCGCCCGTATGACTTCCTTAGGGTCTTAACTTCAAGAAAGCTACTTTTATTCGACACGAATACTTTCCTCGAATATTTTCGTGAAGGCTACTTCTTGGGCTCTGTTTTGGCATCGTATCGCTTACGCCATTCGTCGAGTATCTGGCTCTTATTTTTAGCTGCCCATGCGAAGTCATTGTTGATCATTCGCGTTGTAACCTCAGCGGGCATGTTTGCACGGCGTGGGGTTTTGACGGGAAAGCCTACAACTTCGACTCGGCTCGCATAGGATTCCATAGCCGCTTCGGAGACCGCCCAGTCCACGAAGGTTTTTGCATCAACGGGATTCTTGGTTGATTTCATAATCGCAACACCCTGCATCTCCCAGCCAATACCCTCTTCAGGTATGACGGCATCGATCGGTGCCCCTTTGGTTTTTAGCTCTGCTGCTCTTCCTGGCAGTGATATTCCAATAACATACTCGCCCGCTGCGACCTGATTGCACGGCTTGGAACCAGAATGCGTGTAGGACGCGACATTGGTATGAAGCTGATCCATAAAGGACCAGGCTTTATCCTGCCCCATAATTTGCATCCAACCCGCAACATTAAGAAAACCAGTGCCTGACGATACTGGGTTTGGCATCGTCACCTGGCCTTTATAGACCGGATTCGTTAGGTCCGACCACTTTCTGGGTCTTGGGATATTTCGCTTTTGTGCCTCAATAGTATTGAAACAGATCGCTGCTGCAAAACCCCATAAACCCGTCCATGTTGGCGTTGCCTTCTTATCCTTATAGCGGCTATCGAGTTGATCCACAGCCTTCGGCTTATAGGGGAGAAACATTCCCATTTGGTCCATAGCGAGTAAATCAGTCGCTGCATGGCCGAAAAATACGTCGTTTCGAGGATTATCTTTCTCTGCTATCGCCCGAGCCTGAATAACCCCAGTCGAGTCGCGAACCCAGTTAACTTTAATTGAAGGGTGTGCCTTTGCAAAACTTTCAGAAAAGACTTTAAGATTGTCAGGCTCAACCGAACTGTAGATTGTTAGCTCCCCAGCCCGAGTGGCAACTGGGTAGACACATGAAAGAATGACAGTGCCGAGAACGATATTTGAGATTAAGAGTCTAGTTTTTAGCATTTTTGTTCCTTTCAAAAAATCGATAAAATCACAAGAAAATGCGTCATTTGCGACGCGACTTAGCATCTGCTAGTACGCAGAGAATCTCAAACATCATGCTCATTCCCACTAATGCGGTATTGCCAGAAGGATCAAACGGCGGGGATACTTCAACAACATCCCCCCCGATCAGATTGAGCCCACGCAATCCACGGATCAACTGCTGGGCCTCATAGGTGGTTGCACCGCCAATCTCTGGGGTACCGGTTCCAGGGGCATAGACGGGATCGAGAAAATCAACATCAAAGCTAACGTAGGTTGGCCCGTCTCCTACAATTCGACGTGCTTCCGCGATCACGCCCGGGATCCCCATCCTCTGATATTCATCTATATCGATGACCCGTATACCTTGCGCGTCACCCCAGTTATTTTCACTATCGTTATACAAGGCGCCACGTATACCGATTTGTACGGTACGCTTTGGATCCAACAGGCCCTCCTCGATGGCACGTCTAAAAGGCGTGCCGTGGGTATACATGCTGCCTCCGAAATATCTGTCCCAGGTATCCGTATGAGCATCAAAATGAACCATGCCGATTGGGCCGTCCTTAGCGATGCCCCGCATGATTGGGAGTGTCACAAGGTGGTCTCCGCCTGCCGCGAGAGGTGTAATTGCTCTTTTGTGTAATTCAAAAAAGAACGACTCAACATGTTCAAGGGTGGCACCGAGATCAACGGGGTTCACCGGGCAGTCGCCAAGGTCAGCGCATCGACAAAGCTTAAAGGGATCAATTCCGGACGCTCGGTTTACATTTCGTGCAAGTGTAGAGAGGTCCCTCAACTGCCGAGGGCCGTGACGGGCTCCTGCTCTATTGGTTGTTCCACCATCCCACGGTACGCCAACTAGTCCTATCTCGACGGCTGAGATATCAGGATCTTCGAGAGTGAGGTATGGCAAGCGCATAAAAGACGCAATTCCGGCGTACCGCGGTAGCACGGTTCCGGTAATTGGGCGAAAATCTGTCTTGGCCATTGGGTACTTTCGAAGATTTTACTCTGCTCTGGTGCAGAGATCAGACCGAGACCCTTGAGCTCAGGCCAGGTCAGTAATCAGACTACCTTACATCAATTTAAAGCGGCTTTAAATATAGAAATTTCGAAGTAAACTTTTAGCTAATCATAAGCAAGTAGAGGTTCTCACTCATGCTGCGCGAAGTCGATGTAAAACGTTTAAAGCTTTTTAAACAGGTTGCGGAATGTGGCGGCCTCACTGCTGCCGAAAAAGTTCTAAATATTAATCTACCGACAATTAGTGCGCATCTTGCCTCGCTAGAAAGCTCCATCGGTTTTAAGCTTTGTGAGCGCGGTAGACAAGGATTTCGGCTGACCAGGGAGGGTCAAAGCGTGCTGAATTCGTGTAATAAGCTTTTCGCATCTCTCGATCAATTCAGGTCTGAGCTAGGAGATGTTTCAAAAACAATATTAGGTAGTCTAAAAATTGGTATTGTTGATAATGTCATTAGTGACAAGAACTGTTTGGTTTCTGACGTAATAGAGGCATTAAAAAATCAGAGTAAAGATTTAGAAATTAACCTCGACATTAGAAACCCCAGTGAGCTTGAGCGTCTGCTACTTGACCAGCAAATCGATTTGGCAATCGGGCCTTTTCATATCCTGAGTCCAGGTATTGAACAAATAACTCTCTACAAAGAGCGAATGTCTCTATATATCAGTAATCATCATCCATTATTTGGAAAGAAAAATCTCCAGCTTAATGATTTAGTTGGTATCGAATACGTTACCCGTGGTTACTTGCGAGAGTCTCAGGTGACTCAGCAGCACGTATCCTTTAACTTCTCTGCAACAGCGCAGAATATCGAAGGTATCGCATTGCTGATTCTGAGCGGAAAATACATTGGTTATCTTCCCGATCATTACGCAGCACATTGGGCAGATGCAAAACGTATGCGTAACGTCTTGCCTCGTCAATTTGGTTATGAAGTTGAGTCTAAAGCGATCGCGTTAAAGAAAAGATCTTCGACTAAGGCTTTCCTCATGTTCATCGATCTATTGAAAGAATTTCATACTCGCAAATCTTATGGCAAGTCTCTAAAAAAATGAAAATCATAGATGACGGTAACTTGCCGCTGCGGGTTGACTGTGTCAAGACCCCGCTTGGAGGCAATCTACTGCTCACCCATTGTCCAGGTCGCGCCAGTCTCGATTCGAGAGGAAATAAGTGGGCACGTAGCCTTGAGAAAGACGTTATAACGATCAAGGAAATGGGAATTACCTCGGTTATCTCATTGTTAGGGAATGATGAGCTCTCGCGTCACGGAGTCCAAGATCTTGCCCAAGCTCTAAGAGAGTGTGATATCCCTTGGTATCAGTTCCCGATAAAAGACTTCTCAATTCCTAA
>Ga0194133_10003132_pt1 | contig 24018 bp, 23 predicted proteins | sample TA2KigOf40mmetaG_FD_155448 | JGI IMG/M metagenome (GOLD analysis project Ga0194133, IMG submission 155448) | Freshwater microbial communities from Lake Tanganyika, Tanzania - TA2015055 Kigoma Offshore 40m | ecosystem: Environmental > Aquatic > Freshwater > Lake | place: Tanzania: Lake...
GCGTCGACCGGAACGTCTGGTACTACCTGCTGCCGGGCAACCAACAGGGCTGACCGGACCTGCCCTACCGGCCGCCGACACGCCGATCGGCGCAGGACGGGCGCGGTAGGGTGACCGCCCGATGACGACACGTCGCACCACGGGGACGACGCGTCGTCCGATGATCCGGGACTTCTCGGCGTCGACGGTCACCGCAGGGTTCGTCGCGGCGCTCGTCGGGTTGACGAGCGGCATCACCCTGCTCTTCGAGGCGGCGCGCACGCTCGGTGCGGACAACGCACAGATCGCCTCGTGGGTGGCGGTGCTGCTCGTCGGTATGGGGGTGCTGACCCTCATCCCCTCGACGATCCTGCGGATCCCGATGATGGTGGCGTTCTCCGCACCTGGCGCTGCGATCCTCGCCACCTTGCAGCCGGGCGACTACCAGCTGTCGGACGCCATCGGCGCGTTCATCGTGTGCGGGTTCGCGATGGCGGTCGCCGGGTTCTCCCGGTTCTTCGAACGGGTCATGAACCGCATCCCCGTGCCGCTCGTGAGCGCGCTCCTCGGCGGGGTGCTCGCCCGGTTCGTGATCAGCGGGTTCGCCGACGCGAAGACCGCACCGTGGCTGATCGTGATCACCACGCTCACCTACATGACCGTCCGCCGGGTCGCCCCCCGGTATGCGATCGTCGCTGTGCTCCTCGTCGGCGGGGCGACCGCAGCACTGTCGGGTTCGGTGCAGACCGAGGAGCTCTCCCTCGCGCTCGCCCGCCCCGTGTTCATGGCGCCGAGCTTCGACGTGGCGGCGATCCTCGGCATCGGCGTGCCGCTGTTCATCGTGACGATGGCCGGCCAGAACCTGCCCGGTGTCGCCGCGTTGCGTCAGGCGGGCTACGACGCTCCGATCTCGAACATGATCGGCACCACCGGGGTGGGCACGATGGCGCTCGCCCCCTTCGGCGGGTTCGCGTTCAACCTGTCGGCCGTCGCTGCGCCGCTCTGCCTCGAAGCGCCCGCTCACGAGGACCCCTCGAGGCGGTACACCGCAGCGATCTCGAACGGCGGCTTCTACCTGCTCGCCGGCCTGTTCGGCACGTCGATCACGGGGCTGCTCAACGCCGTCCCCATCGAGCTCGTGCACATCGTGGCCGCACTCGCACTCCTGCCGACGGTGGGGAACTCGCTTGCGAACGCCGTACGCGACGAGACCCACCGTGAAGCCGCGATGTTCACCTTCGTCGTGACGATCTCCGGTGTCAGCGTCGCGAAGATCGGCTCACCGTTCTGGGGCGCCCTCGCCGGCGTGGTCGCCATGGCCGTCGCCTCCACCGGCGCCTTCGACCGCCTCCGCCCGCGGCGGACCGGGCGGGGCTGATCGCACTCCGTGTCCAGCGCGTGACTACTGGCCTTTGGGAGCTCGCCTGAGTCAAACCGCCGCCAGATCGTCGTCGCAGGCGCCGACCACGAGCTCACCTCATGCGCCGGTCGCCTCACTCGTGGCTGGGCTCCCATCAGGTGAGCGACCGTGCGCGAGCGCTTCCGCGAGAGGCGCTGCGCTCCATGTGTCAGCGAAGCCCACGACGAGCCGGGTGCGCTTTCTCTGGTTCCCGCCACCCTTTGCACTGGAGGCCCTGCCGACGTGGGCCATCGAGTGAAGCATGGCCCGCCGGATCGCCCCGAGGTCGTCGACGCTCGCAAGCTCGATTGGGTAAGCAGTACCAGCACCGGGGTCGAGACGCCGGTCGGCGACCGTCAGGCCGGAGGTGGAGCGCGTGTCGACGTAAGTGTCGACGAGCGTCGCTCCGAGGGCGGCGAGACGTTGCAGGATGAGATCGAAGCCGGCCAGGTACTGCAGGTTCCGTGCGCTCGGCGAACCGGCAGTCCCGCCGGCCGACTCGATCACCACCGACGTGGCTACCGCTCCGGTGCTCTCCACGGTAAATGCTGCGTCGATCTCGACACCGTCAAGGGTCGGTCGCCGGGTTTCGCCCACCCTGCGGGCCGATTGCCGCACCAGATAGCGGTGCAGGCGGTAGTCGACGATCTCCTGTGTCATCGCATCGAAGTGCTCGCCCAACTCGTCGGTGACCGTGCCGTTGAGCCGCAGCTCGGTGCCGTCGAGCGTGAACCACGGTTCCTCGCCTCGCTTGGCGCTCGTGAGTGCAGCGATCGGATTCTTCCGCCAGTAGCGCTCCCACTCATCTGTCGTGGGGCGGCTCGGATCGGCGAAGTTCGAACCGGCATCGGACAGGTCGGCGAGCAGTTCGACATCGCGGAAGAGCAGCCACCTCGATGTCGATGCGATGTCGCGGAGCTGGCCACCCGCCCGAAGCGCGCCGAGCTGGAGCAACGCGTGGAGGGTGACGAGCTTGTAGCTCTTCGTGTAGCTGCCGTGCTCGATCCACAGGAGAAAGCTGCCCATCCGAGACCGGATCGTCTGCTCCTCGGCAGACAACAGTCCCAATTCGTCGAGAAGGCCGAACCAACCACCACGGGCCTTGACGTCCAGATTCCTTCCGGTCTCGACGGCGATCTCGAGGGCGGTGGGCCGACGGCCGTGCTCGTCGACCCACTGGCGGATCACCTCGATGAGCTGATCTTCGGGTCGGACCCGGCCGAGCAGGTCCCGCAGGAGGTCGACGACTTGCGGCTCGACCACGATCGAACAGCCTTCCGGTAGCCCAGACCCACCCGCGAGCTCCGCCGTGCGGCTTCGGAGGAACTCGACGGATTCCCGAGCGGTGAGCGTCGGATACCCGGCGAGTCGGGCGAGGAGTCGAGCCTTGAGGAGGAAGCCATGGTGATTGCCGACGAGGTCGATGACATCGAGGCGTTCCTTGCCCTCGGCGCGGCGAAGACCACGGCCGAGCTGCTGGAGAAACACGACGGAGGACTCCGTCGGGCGAAGCATCATGACGAGGTCGATGGCGGGCACGTCGACGCCCTCGTTGAAAAGGTCGACGGTGAACACGACCGGCAGCGTGCCAGCGGCGAGCTGTTCGAGTGCCGCCGCCCGCGGGGACGACGACGGCCCGGAGTGGACGGCGACTGCGCCGACCCCAGCCTCACGGAAGAACTCGGCCATGAACTCCGCGTGGGCGATCGTCGAGCAGAAGGCCAGCGTCCGGCGGTGCGCACCGCCGACGCCGTGCCACTCCTCGAGCACCTGTCGGGCACGCTCGCGGGTGGCGATCTGCGCGGTGAGTTCCTCCGGGTCGAACCGTCCGTTGCGCCATGGGATGTGCTCGTAGTCGGCGACGTCGGGGATCGCCCGGTAACGGAACGGGCTGAGGAGGCTCCGGTCGATGCCGGTGGCGAGGCCGCACTCGTAGACGAGGTTGTCGGAGCACAACGCAAGCAGGTCGGCGTTGTCGCCCCGCTCCGGTGTGGCGGTGAGGCCGAGCAGGAAACGGGGACGGAAGTGGTTCAGCACCCGCCGGTACGACAGCGCAGCCGCGTGGTGGAACTCGTCGACGACGACGTAGTCGAACGCCTCCGGGTCGAATGCGTCGAGGTGACGGTGCAGCGACTGCACGCTTGCGAAAACGACATCGCCGTCGGGATCGCGGTCCTTGCCGGTGAACAGGGTGAGCCGTCCGGTCGGGCGAAGGCGCCGGTAGACGTCACGGGTCTGCGCGAGGATCTCGTCACGGTGTGCGACGAACAGCACCCGCCGGAATGCCGGACGCGTCGAATCGAACGCGGCGAGCCACGTCTTCCCGAGGCCGGTGGCCATCACCACCAGACCGGCCTGATGGCCGTCGATGCGGGTCGCCTCGAGCGCTGCGAGCGCCTCCGACTGCACGCTCCACGGCGAAAGGACCCCATCGTCGTCACCATCGAACGCAACCGCAGTGTGCTGCGTCCGCGTGGTCACGATCTCGAGCCGGCGCCGGGACCGTTCGGCGTCGTAGGCGGCGAGCCAGCTCGCCGTCAGAGGAACGGCGCGCGGGTCCTGCCAGAGTCGGTCGAACTCCTCGACGAGGTGCCTCGTGCCGAAGGACCGGACGTTCCACTCGACCCCCGCCGTGATTCCGGAACGGGTCAGGTTGCTGCTTCCGACGAACCCTACGCCGTCACCTGTGAGTGAGGACGAGAAGATGTACGCCTTCGGGTGAAAGCTGGTTGCCGGGTCGCTGAAGACACGCACGTGCAGCTGGCCACCCGGACCGTCGGAGAGCCGGTCGAGGAAGAACCCGAGCGCCTCGGTGTCGGTGATCTGCAGGTAGTCGGTGGTGAGAAGTCGAATGTGAGCGCCGCGTTGCAGCGCCTCGTCGACCCGCCGGGCGATCAGTTCGATACCCGACCGCTTCACGAAGCTGACGAGCAGGTCGATCCGGTCGAGGTCGTCGCGGATGAGGCAACGGATCAGTTCCAGCTTGAGACGACCGTCGAGCGGCGTCACGAGCGCTGACGAATCAACCCATGACGCCTGGTCCGCCAGGTAGTTGCCCCGCTGCGGAATGACGTGCCGGACGCCGCCACGAGGATCCGCCATGTCTCCGGCAAACCGGGGAATCACGTGCACGTGCAGGTGCCCCACTGTCTGTCCGGCAGGCGCTCCGGCGTTGAAGCCGACGTTGTATCCACCCGGGGACAATTCGGCGTCGAGGCGTCGCTTCACCCGGTCCACGAGATCGAAGATCGCGTGCTGCTCGTCGACCGTGGTGTCCCACCACTCCGCCACCACCCGACGCGGAACCACCAGCGTGTGCCCCGGGTTCACCGGGAAGGCGTCACGTATCGCAAACGCCAAGTCGTTACTGGCCACCCATGCAGCGGGGTCGACGGCGAGAAAGACAGACATACAGCTGATCGTGAGGTCGCTACTCCGAGGCGATGAGCACCGCCGAGAACGGGACCGAGCGCCGCCGAACTGTACATCGGCACGATCTCCGACGACCCGGCAGTGGCGACTTCAGCCCCGACTAACCCTGGGATGTTGACCGTGTCGATGAAGTAGCCCGAACGACCGTGTTGCGCGGCGAGCCTCACATCGGCGCCACCGGACCGCACCACGGCATCGGCTTCGACCGTGGCCGCTTCCGGAAGGGCCGCGATGGCGCGGTCTGCTCAGCTGCTGGTGATCGGGCACGGCCTCGCCGGCACCGCCTCGGCTCCGCAGCCGCCCACGGGCTATGCGACCCAGAGGGCGGTACCGGGGTGGAACTGGCTCCAGGCGAACCAGAACGCTTGATGGCTGGGAACGGCACGGCCGTTGACCGTTGCGACGAGGCCTTCGGCCTCGAGTCGCAGCGTCACCCCGGCCGCCTGCACGGTGCGGCCGGCCCGGAGCGCAATGCGGGCACTGTCGGCGTTGAAGGCCACGGCGGTGCCGTCGCCGAGAATCACGCCGAGCACCTGCGTGTGCACCGGCAGCCGGGGGTCGACGTCACCGATGGGAAAGATCGGACCGCCTGCATCACGGCCACCCAGCGGGTCGACCTTGTAGGTCCGGCCGATGCCGCCGTCCTCAGCGATGATCGACGTGTGCGGGTTGTCCTTGCGCCATGCCGCCCAGGTCGTGGTCACCACCGCGACCTGCTCGAGCACCACGCCGGCGTCCTGCAACGGTCCCGACACCGCGGCGCCGGTGAAGGTGTTGAACACGCTGCGACTGTCGAGGTCGTACATGATCTTGTTCGAGCGGCTGAGCAGACCCGAGGTGCGCAGCACCGGTGGACGGGCGACACCGGGCACCGTGGCCGCCACGGTGTCGGTGAAGAACGCCTGCGCCGAGCCGCACAGCGTGCAGTACGGGATCCCGACGCGCCGCCCACCGATGGTCATGTTCACCATCTCATGGGTCTCCATGATGTTGCGAGGAAACGCCACCGCCTCGCCGCCGATCTCGACACCGAAAACGAGACCGTCGTCGGGATACCAACCTCCGCCGCTCGCGGGGGTGAGCGCGGGGTCATCGAGCGACGGGATGCAGCCGCCCGGGCACGGGCTGGTGCTGCCCAACGGGCGGTCGTCGATCAACACGCCGCCCCAACTCACGAGCCGGTAGTCGATCGCCGCGTCGGGATCGTCGAACAGGAAGGACCACCGCACATCGGTGATCTCGAACGCCCGCTTCTTGAACGCCACGTACCCGGGCGGTGCGGGTACATCCCAGGCGATGAGCACATCGGTCAGCGCCGTCCAGGCCCCCGACGATCCGAGCTCGACCCCGGTCAGCCGCTCCGCCGCCTCGGCCACGTCATCCCCGCCGTCGGTCCCCTGCATGAAACGCAGCAGATCCGAGAGCACCCACGCCAGCCGCACGTCCCCCGATGAGGCAAGCACCTCGAGCGGCGCAGATCGCACCGTCATCTCCACGTCGATCGCCAGCAGGATGGCCGACTCCAAGTCGACGAGCAGCGCATCGATCGCGGCGATCGCCTCGGCAGTCAGCGATCCCGACGGCACCCCAGCCGGCGGCGGCGGGAAGGTGCGGGCCGTCGTAACCGGCGATGACTGCGAGCTCCCCGAGCTCTCCGCCCCGCCAGCTCCACGACCGGCGACCGAGCCCTCCTCGGAGCTGGCACACCCGACGAGCAACGCCGCCGCCACAACGAAGGCGACGAGGCGCCGCACCAGGTGCCAACTGCGTCTGCGCCTCGAAGCCGACTGCACCGGCCTTCGACTTGGACAGACCACCCACGAGCCGTCAGGCACCTGCCCGACAGTAACGGGCTTCCTTGCGGTGTGAGTCGGCGGTGGTGCTGACATGGTGTCGGAGGGGGGGCTTGACCCATAACCCCACGCGCCGCCGACCTCGGCGAGTTCCTTCTCGCTGCCTGATGCGCAACGAAGACGAGGGAACCGCTCCCCGTCGGGGGCAGGTTGTCCCGCTTCAGGAAACCCGCCGCGTTGGCCCTCTCGCGCTGGGCGGCGCCATGTTCCGGGCCTGTGAGATGCGTGCCGTCTGCAGGTCAGTCGCCTCCGTTCCCAGCGAAGAAGCGGCTGTGCGCCCGGACCGTCTCGACGACGACACCGTTCGGGTCGAAGGGGTCTGCTGTCGGTTTGGATGACATCTCTTCTGTGGGTCTGAGCCCTGCGAAAGGATGGATGTCATGCCGAGGAAGTTCCCGCCGGAGTTCAAGCGTGATGTGGTCACGGTCGCTCGTCGTGGTGTCCTGACCGTCGCTGAGGTGGTGGCCGCCTTGAGGATCTCGATCGTGCGCTGCTGATCGGCCACCTCCTTGCGCAGCCTCTTGATCTCAGCGAGCTCCTCAGTCGTCGGACCGACCTCGAGGCCCGCGTCCCTGCGGGCCTGCTAGACCCAGTTCCGCAGCGTCTCAAGCGACCCGATCCCGAGATCCCGGGCCACGTCCACGATCGGACGGCCCCTCTCGATCACCTCGATCACCGCGCGGCGCCGCAACTCGGGCGAATACTTCGACGGACGTGCCATGACGGCAGTCTCCTTCCCCGCAGCCCGAAAGCCACGGAATCGAGACTGCACCAAACCCGGGGTGGCTCAATTCTGGTTGGGGACCACGCCATGCCAGTCGCGAATTCGGTTTGCGCAGCGCAGACCGCTGTGATAGGAATAAGTCCTGTTCTTATTCGTCTGAGGTTCCTTTGCTCACCACTCGTCTGCTGCCGCCCCCGTCCGCGTCAACCGCATGGACTACGGCGTCCCCGCCCGAGCCGGTTGAGGCGCTCGGCCTGATCAGCTCGTTGGCGGATCGCTTCCGCGTCGAGATCTACCCTCCTGCGGCGGCCGGCGGCTTGGTCTGTGCCGCCACGCTCCTCGCCTCACCGCCGGATCTGAGCCATCTGCTCTCAGCGCGAGCGGGCGAGCTGGCAACAACGTCCTTCCCAGCCACCGCAGCGTCGTTGATGAGCGGCTACAGCATCCGTGTGGCCTCGGCGATCGTGGCCTCGTGGGTCCTACACGCACGTGTCCACGACGTCAGACCCGATGCGGTGTGGCTGCGATGGCACGCAGGTCGCCCCGACACGGCCTATCTCTCGCCGGTCCCGGCGTGGTGTCTCGAGTCCGACGACGCGGCCAAAGCCGCTGGGGCAGCGCCCACGGGCGAGGGCGAACTCCTCGATGCGCTGATCGCCACGCTGCTCGACCAGCACCTCCTCCCAGTCGCCGAGGCGCTGCGCACCCACGGCCGGGTCAGCAAGCGATCGCTCCATGGAGCCATCGCCAGCCCCCTCGGTAACGCGTTCGCTTGGCTCGACCAACTGCGAGCGGCACCCACCGCGCACATCGCCCAGCGGGCAAGCCACTTCTTCGATGCGTGCGGCGGTCGGCTCGGCTCCTCGGGCCGAATGATCGAGGGCGCCCTCGGCGAGCATCGCCAGCTGTTCTGGTGCCGAGACACGTGCTGCCTCGCCTACTTGCGTCCCGGCGTCGGCTACTGCGGGACCTGCAACCTGCTCCCCTGGGACGAGCGGGTGGCGGCGTGGGAGCGAACCCTCCAGCAGACCCTCGCGAACGCGCAGCTGGGCTGACCGGCGCGATGCAGCAACTGCTGTCACAAGAACTAACGACCGACGACCAACGAAGGAACAGACGATGAGGAAATCACCTGCGATCCGACGATCGCGCTTCACCGACCCGACCACGCCGTCGCGCCACCGGAATCAGGCGGCTGCGGCCGCCATCGCGCTCACGGGGTTGGTTGCTGCGGCCTGCGGCTCCGGGGCCGTGAGTTCCCAGGGCGCCCCCACCAGTTCGGCCGGGAGCGTCACCCCGACCTCGCAAGCCCCCATCACGAAACCACTTCGGATCCTCAACTCGTTCAAGGCGACAGCGGTCGACCCGGCACTGCCCGGCGCGCACTGGTGCTACACCTTTGGCTACTGCGAACACCCCACGGTGGCACCTGAGGACCGATCCGACCCCAAGCCCTGGCTGATCGAGTCGCTGAGCCGAACCGATGCCCAAACGTGGAAGCTCGTCGTTCGGCCAGGGATCACCTTCCAGAACGGAAAGGCTCTCGACGGGCAAGCTCTCGCGGCCTCCCTGCAACGCCAGATCGACAAGAACGCGCAGGTCAAGAACTTCATCGGAGGCAGCAAGGCCACCGTCAGCGGCGCCATGGAGGTGACACTCACGACACCGAAGCCCAACGCGTCGCTACCGTGGCTCCTCGCTGACCAAGGACTCATGCCTGTCTACGACGCCGCTGCCGTTGAAGCCCATCTCGCAGCCGGCGGCAAGGATCTCGAACTCGCTGGGAAAGGCATCTTCACCGCCCCCTTCACGCTCGAGGGGCTCGACACGAACGGCGCCCAGCTGAAGCGGAACGAGACCTACTGGGCGGGCAAGCCGGCGCTGCCAGCGATCGAGATCAGGTTCATCACCGATCCCCAGGCACGTCTGATCGCGCTCGAGAACGGCGAGGCAGATATGGCGCTGTATCCGCCCGCCAACCTCACAGACGTGCTCAAGACGAACAAGAAGCTTGTACTGCTCAGGCAGCAGCAGGCCCAGGAGACACTGCGACTGGCACCGAACGTCGGCCAGGGCCTGCTCACCGATGTCAACATCCGCAAGGCGATCTCACGAGCGATCGATTACGAGGAGATCGCCGGCAAGTACATGTCCGGTCTCTACGATCCAGCGGTCGGGTTGTTCCCACTCACCGTCGACTACGCACTGAAGAACCAACCCACCGATCTCAAGGAAGCACGGCGGATACTCGACGCGGCGGGATGGGCGCCGGGTGCAGGTGGCACACGTGAGAAGAACGGGCAGAAGCTTCAGCTCGTGCTGTTGACCTATCCGCAGCAACCCGACACGGCCGACGTCGCGATCGGAGTCCAGCAGCAGCTCGCGCAGGTTGGCATCGCCATCGACATCCGACAGGTCGAAGACATCAACGCGACGATCGCGAAGCCCGACTCGTGGAACCTCGCGCTCATCTTCAACTCGACCCGCAGCCTGGTCGGTGACCCGATCATCCCTTCTCGCCGGTACTTCCATTCACAGAGCGGTGACAACAAGGGCAAATACGGCGTCGCCGACCCTCGGGTCGACGAGATCATCGAGAAGCTCGAGGGCACGTTCGACGCCGCCGAGAGGGGGACCCTGCTCAGGCGGCTCCAAGACATCGTGATCACCGAGCAGGCCTACATGATCATCGCTGGTCTGAAGCCGTTCCCCATCGTTGTCACCAAGGAGTGGGAGCGCTACCAGGTCTCATCTGTACGGCGGCTGATCACGTTCGAAACGCGACCGTGATCGTCGACGACCAACCCGAAGGCCCAGCCGGACGTGTCGGAACATCATCGGCGCGGCACGCTCGGCGAGGGGGCGGGCTCCCCGGCTTCGTCGCACGCCGGCTGCTCCAGGCGCTGGCTGCCGGTATCGGGGCGAGCGTGGTGGTCTGGGCGCTGCTGCCGCTTGCACCCGGCGACCCCGCCGAGCGGGTACTCCGCTCGCGCGGGGTCGCCGAACCGACCCAGGAAGAGATCCAGGCGACACGAGCAGCGCTCGGGCTCGATCGACCGCTCATCGAGCAGTACGGCTCGTGGTTGGGTAGGGCCGTGAGGGGCGACTTCTCGGAGTCGTACCAAACGCGCAAGCCCGTCTTCGGAGAGATCGCTGACCGGCTTCCGGCCACGTTGCTGTTGGCGGTGACCGCGACCCTCTTGGCGATCGCAGTCGCGGTGCCGGCCGCGCTCATCGCCGCAGCGTTCCATGGACGCTGGCCCGACGGTCTCCTGCGAGGGTTCTCGTTGCTGGGTGCAGGGGTGCCGGCGTTTCTCCTCGGTCTGCTCGTGCTGTACCTGGTGGTCCTTCGACTCGGACTCGGCCAGGTGCTCGCCGACGGGAAGCTCAGCCAGGTATGGCTCCCGGCTGCGGTCCTGGCGTTCGCGCGTGCCGCCGAGTGGTCGCGCCTGTTGCGTGCCGGCTTGCTCGACGCGCTGTCCTCTGGCTACGCAGCGGTCGCGACCGCACGCGGCGCCGGTCGGGCGCGCGTGCTGGTGGTACACGCACTGCCCAACGCCTCGATCCCGTTCCTGACCGCCGTCGGGGTCGGGTTCGGCGCGCTCGTCGGTGGTGCACCGATCATCGAGACCGTGTTCTCTTGGCCCGGGGTCGGCAACTACGTCGTCACCGCGATCAACTCACGCGACATGCCAGTGATCCAGACGTTCACCGCGCTGGCAGCCATCGTGTACGTCACTAGCAGCGTCGTGGTCGATGTCGCCGTCGCCGCGCTGCATCCCCCGTCGAGGCAGCGAACGTGACATCCTCGGCTCCGACGCATCGTCCCGACGATGACGCCATTGCTTCGCAGGCGGATCCGAGTCGCCCGAACGCGTCGGCGGCATCGATCCGCTCCACCCGAGGACGGCCGTCGCAGCTACGACGGCTCTGGATCCACGGCGGTGGTCGAGCGGGCCTCGTTCTGCTCCTCGCTATCGCTGTCGCGATCCTCATCGGTCCGCTCCTGACGGGCGAGCCCAACACCACCAACCTCGCTGACAAGCTCGTCGGTCCCTCGGTGTCGCACCCCTTGGGCACTGACCAATTCGGACGAGACCAGCTGGCCCGCATCGCCGAGGGCGGCCGTCGCTCTATCGGGGCTGCGATCGTCGTGTTGATCGGTATCACAGCCGTCGGCGTGACGATCGGCGTGATCGCCGGGGTAAGTGGCCGACTTGTCGACACCCTGCTCATGCGGGCCGTCGACGTGATGCTGTCGCTGCCGAGCCTCGTCTTGGCCCTCGCAGTCGTCGGCATCCTCGGCCCGGGGTCTCGAAACCTCGTGCTCGCGCTCATCGTGTCGTCCTGGGCGTACTACGCGCGGCTGTCGCGCAGCTGCGTCGTCACCGTGATGAAGCGAGGCGATGTTCTCGCCGCGCGCCTCGCGGGCGTCGCCCGATGGCGAGTGATCATCAGCCACGTCCTACCCACGGTGCTCGCACAGATCCGCATCGTCGCATCGCTCGATCTCGGCGGAGTGATCGTCTCCCTCGCAGGGTTGTCATATCTCGGCCTCGGCACGCAACCACCCGACGCCGAATGGGGAACGATGCTCGCGGAGTCGCGACTCTTCTTCACGGCCGCGCCCTGGCTACTGGTCGCGCCTGCCCTTGCCACCATCGTGGTCGTCACAGCCACCAACCTGCTCGGCGAAGCACTGCGCGACACCGCTGCCGAGTCATCAACAACGATCACCCGTCGAAGGGGGTTCTTGTGGCGCAGCTTGACCTAGCCCCCGACCACTCCCCCGTACTGCGCATCGAGGACCTCCATGTCACCTACCCCGGCGGCGCCTGGGCAGTGCGCGGCATCGACCTCGACATCCGAGCCGACGAAATGGTGGCAATCATCGGCGAGTCCGGTTGCGGCAAGACGACGGTGGCACGCTCCGTGCTGGGCATGCTGGGACCGCGAGTAGGAACCTCAGGATCGATCACTGTCAGCGGCCATCGCGTTCTCGCTCACTTGGGCGAACGAGATCGACCGAAAGCAAGCGAAAGGGACCTCCGACGGCTTCGTGGCCGGGGGATCGGCTACGTCGCACAGGACCCGTACAGCGCATGCAACCCGCTGCACTGCGTCCGACGACACGTCGAAGAAGCCTGGCGGGCCCACCGCATGCGTCCAAAACGCCACGAGGTGTACGACTCACTCGAGAGAATCGGCATCGCGAACGCGCCAGACGCCGCAGAGCAATACCCGCACGAATGGAGCGGAGGCATGCTCCAGCGAGCGACCATCGCTGCGGCGAACGCCCATGCACCACCCCTGCTCGTCGCCGACGAACCCACCACCGCTCTCGACTCGGCAGTCGCGTCGACGGTTCTCGGCAATCTCCGCTCCAGCGGCGCCGCAGTACTCCTAATCAGCCACAGCCTGTCGCTGGTCGCCGGGCACGCCGACCGTGTCGCAGTTTGCTACGCAGGACGCGTCGTCGAAGAAGGGGCAACCGCCGAGATCCTGGACGCCCCCCGACACCCCTACAGCGCAGCCCTCCTCGCTGCGACCCCCCGCCGGGGACACGGGTTGCCCCAACCCCTCCCCGGCCAACCCCCACACCCAAGCGAAAAGGCGCCCGGTTGCGCCTTCGCCAGTCGCTGCCGCGAGGCCACCGAAGAGTGCCGCAACACCACACCACAACTCCGCGACGGCGTCGCCTGCTTCCACCGATGACGACACCGAACCCGTCAACGTCACCCTGGGTGCTCAGAGCAACGGCGCTGAGCCACACCTACGGTCGCGGGCGCGACGCCAACCGCATCCTCACATCCGTCGACCTGACGATCCGGGCCGGCGAGATCGTCGGAGTGCACGGTCCGTCAGGATGCGGCAAGTCCACACTCCTCCGACTTCTCGCACGCCTCGAAACCCCAACGCACGGATCGATCGAGTTCGCCGAACGGGAAACGACCGGTCCCCGTCCAACCGAAGCTCACCCACCTGCTGACGACACCGCCACGCTCCCCCGCAGGGCTCTCCACCGGCGACCCAACGTCATGCCGATCTTCCAAGACCCAACCGGAAGCCTCGACCCCCGGTGGCCGATCTGGCGCTCCGTCACCGAACCCATGCTCGCCACCCCCTGGCACACAACCCCCCGACGGTCGCACCGACGACAACGAGCCTCCGAGCTCGTCGCCGCCGTCGGACTCGACCCCAACACGCTCGACGCCCTTCCAAGCGAGCTGTCACGTGGACAGTGCCAACGCGCAGCCATTCTGCGAGCGATCGTCGCCGACCCCCTCGTGATCCTGGCCGATGAGCCGACATCTGCCCTCGACGTCTCCGTCGGGGCCGGGGTCCTCCACCTCCTCGCCCAGCGGGCCCAACGGGGCACCGCGATCATCGTCGTCAGCCACGACCTCGACATGCTCGCCGTGCTCTGCCATCGCCGCTACCTGCTCGACAGCGGACGGCTCCAACCCACGAAGGATTGAGCCGTCTGCTGCGACCAGCGTGCAACTGCGGGCCCGAGCTGCCGAGAACGGCGCCCCTCGACGATCTTCAGCGGCTGGCGGGGGCCGAGGCCCTATCGACCCACTTGCCCCAGACACCTGCAGTGAAGCCTCCGTCGACGATGAGGTGCTGACCGTTGATCCAGTCGTGGTCGCCCACCGCGAGCCACACCAACGCCTGCGCGATGTCGTCGGGTCGGCCGGGTCGACCGATCTGGTCGATCACCCACTGCATCTGCGACTCGCCCACCTGCTGGGTGAACGCCGGCAACAATGGCGTGTCGACCGGGCCCGGTCCGACGTCATTGGCTCGGATCCCACGTGAGAGCCCCTTGCCGGCCAGCATCATCGTGTAGACGACCACCGCCTCCTTCGAGAACGTGTAGGGGTCGGTACCGGTGTCGCGACGGTGTTCCTCCCACCACTGCACCCCCGCTACGTAGTCGGGGGTCGCCAGCAGTTCGGCGATGCGGTCGTAACGCTTGCGCCAGTTGTTGCCGGCGATCGAAGCCACGTTCACCACGGTGCCGCCATCGGCGATGCGGTCCCAGACTGCTTCGGTGAGATGGCGGAGCCCGAGCACGTTCACCCGGATCACGGTCTCCGACGCCCGCGTCCCCGGCACGCCTGCGATGTTCAGCAAAGAGTGGAACGGACCCTCCAGTGATGCGAGGGCAGCGTCGATCGACGCCGGGTCGCTGAGGTCGCAGTGCACATGAGCGTCAGCGGTCGGCGGGGCGTCCTTGATGTCGAGTGACGTCACGCGGTAGCCGGCTGCGACCAGCCGGGCCGTCGTGGCCGCGCCGATGCCAGTCGAGGCACCGGTAACGAGAACCGTACGTTCGTCGGTCATGAACCCGCAGTCTAGTTTCGAACTCGGAATCGGAACTGTTCCGTGTCGAAGTCGGATCAGCGGATGGCAAGGAGGACTCGGTCGTCGAGGGACTGCCAGATGGAGTCGACTTCGGCGAAGCCGGCGGCTCCGAGCGCGTGTTCGTAGAGGTCCAGCGGCGGGGGCTCGTCCTGGCTGTCGGAGGCTGCGAACAGTGCGTCGCGCCGTTCGCAGAGCGGCCCGAGGACGGGGTCCTGCCGTGCTGCCGCCCGCCAGGACTGCCAGTCGTCCGCGCCGTTGTGCGCAGCGCAGGTGCGGTGCTGGTTCTGGAGGTAGGAGGTGATCGCCGTGAACGTGGGCAGCGCCTGCGAGAACCCGAGGTTGTCACCGTTGAGGAACACCCCGCCCGGCGGCAGTGCCCCGGCCAGGTCGCCGAAGAGCGCTGTCAGCTCCGCTGGCGACAGCCAGTGCAGCGCGGTCGTCAATGCGAAGACGTCCACACGCTCGACCGCGAGCTGATCGAGCCACCCCGCAGTGGTGATCGACGCCTCGACGAGACGGAGCCGGCCGCCGAAGCGAGAGAGATGCTCGGCTCCGAGATGCAGCGTGACGGGGTCGACCTCGATACCAACCGCCGACGCCCGGTCGAAACGCTCCAGGCAGCGCGTAGCGAGCGCAGCCGGGCCGCACGCGAGATCGACGAGGGTGAAGTCCTCGCGTAACCGCCCCATCCCCACCAGCGCCTCGAGCACGTCGAGCATCGCCCCGAACCGCGCCTCACGATGAGGGATGTAGAGCTCTTGCTGGCGGTCCCAACGGGTGAGCCATGCGAGGTCTGCCCGATCGGCCATCTGCGCTCCTCAGGGGAATGGGTCACGGTCGGCGGGCCGTGACGATGGCGATCGCGCCATCGAACGCAACCCCGTTCGGCTCGTGGTGAGTCTGGAACACCTCGAGAAGGGCGGCGGCGGCGATAACGACCGCCGTCGGTCCCCTCGGGTCGACGATCGCGCGGGTCATCGGCATCTCGAGCGCGATGTCGACCGCTTCCTGTGGCGTCGTCCCGGCACCTGCGTAGAGCAGCCGCAGGACATGGGACTGCAGCGCGACGTCGACCCAGCCCGCAGCGCGCACCGTCTCGATGACGTAGTCGTCGACTCCGAACGCGAACGGGCCTGCCGCCGGATCGACCCGACCACGTTCGCGAACGCAGCAACCGGATCGTCGACGAACATCACCCCAAAGCGAGGGATCACCGCATCGAAGCAGCCGACGCCCGTCTCCGCCCGTTACGCGTCGTCGACGATCCACTCGATCGGTGCGGCACCTGGCGACAGCGGCACCGCTCTGGCGGTCTCGATGAGGTTCGCGGCCACGTCGACCGCGACGACCCGACCGCCGGAACCCACACGACGGGCGGCCTCATGGGTGGTCACACCTCGACCGCACCCCAGGTCGAGGACAGCCTCGCCCAGCTCGAGCGCCGCTGCCTCGAACAACAGCACGAGCACCGGCTCGATCATTGCCTCGAGGCGATCGGCATGATCGCCCCACGATGCAGCAGCACCGCTCCGCCACGCCTGCGTCGAGAACGCAGCCTGGGACACATCGTGTTCTGTCATCACGCACCCTCTCCCCCGCCGGCGGCAAGGCGCCACCATCGCCCGGCCGCGATGCCACGCCCATCCGGCCGATTCACGGCATTCGACTCGACCACGTGCAGCGCCCACGCAGGAACGTGTGCGTGACCCGTCCCTGCAGCCAGCGCCCTCGATGGGGGTTGTTCGAGGAGACGGTCGCCAAGCCGGCTGGATCCACCTGCCACGACTCGGCCGGGTCGACGACGGCCAGGTTCGCGGGCGCGCCGACCGCTATCGGGCCGCCGTGTCCCCAACGGTCGAGGCCGGCGATGCGGGCCGGACGCCAGCACATGGCGGCGATCACGGTCTCGAGCGCGGCGAGCCCGGGCACGACGAGCTCCGTGATGGCAACGGCGAGCGAGGTCTCGAGTCCGGTCATACCGGGTGCCGCGTCGACCAACGACGCCGCCTTCCGATCGTCGGGGTGCGGTGCGTGATCGGTTGCGATCGCGTCGATCGAACCGTCGGCCACCCCGGCACGCAACGCCTGTCGATCTGCAGCCGTGCGCAGCGGCGGGTTCATCTTGTACAGCGCATCACCGGAAGCGAGCGCCTGCTCGGTGAAGCTCAGATGTTGCGGGGTCACCTCGATCGTGACCGGTACCCTGCGGGCACGAGCCGCCGCGACCAGTTCCAGCGTCCCGGCGCACGATGCGTGCAGGACGTGATAGCGAGCGCCGGTCAGCATCGCCAGCATCAGATCGCGAGCCACGACGATCTCCTCCGCGACCGCCGGACGACCCTTGATGCCGAGGCGCGCTGCCACCTCGCCGTCGTTGAGGTGGCCTCCCACTACCAGCGACTCGTCCTCGGCGTGCTGCCCCACGTATGCGCCCCTGAGAACCGAAACCCGCTCCATCACCTCACGCACGACCGCCGAGGACATCACCGCCGAACCGTCGTCGGTGAACAGCCGGACACCTGCGGCATGGAGCGCCTCGATGTCGCTCGCGCGCTCACCAGCCCGGCCAACGGTCATCGCCGCCGAGGACATCACGTCGCAACGACCCACCGCTCTCGCCCGCTCGTGGACGTGATGCACGAGCTCCGGCGTATCGATGCAAGGCGTCGTATTTGGCATCGCCACCAACGCCGTGACGCCGCCCTGCGCTGCGGCGGCGACGCAGGTCTCGATCGAGTCGACGTGACCGACCCCCGGCTCTCGAAGATGGACCTGGAGATCGACCAGGCCCGGCACCACGATGCTGCCACGAGCGTCGACAACGGCATCGCCGGACGCGGGGCCTATCGACGGCGCGACCTCCACAACGCGGCCGTCGTCGATCCGCAGGTCGACTCGACGCCGACCGAGCCGGTCGATCACCTCGCCCCCGCGAATCACGAACGCCGACGCCGCATGGATCGGAGGGCGTCCGGCGGACCGTGCCCCTCCGGTCGCTTCACGCACCGTCGCCGACCGCTGGCGCGAACTGCCCAGCGCCCATCACGCCGACGGTCCCGTCGGCCAAGCCGACCGCGACCAGCGATCCGTCCGGCGACCACGCCAACTGCGTCACTGCAGCCGGCGTGGTCGACAGGCCCAGCGGCGCCGGGTCGACATCGGGACGCCACTGCAGGATGCCCGAGCCTCGCCGGTCGCCTTGCTCCAGGGTGACTCCGCACAGCAGCACCGGGAGGTGCGGGTGCCACGTCACAGCAGTGGGCACCCCGAGGGAGAACAGCTCCAGTCCGGCCGGGCAGTCGTCGCGCCCGTCGCCCGCCATGGCGAACAGCACCGTCATGCTCCGGGACGCCACCACGCATCGGGCCCGCTCGGCGTCGAGCGCGACGAGCTCACCGGTCGTTCGGGGAACGGGCAGCGCGTGAACCGCCCAGGGCGCCTCCAGCTGCCAGGCATAGCTCCAATCGCCGCGTGCCCCAGCAACCCACCAGCCATCGACGCCGCCCGGATGCAGCGAGGCGATCGCGCCACCCCACAGGATCGGCACCGGATCGACCGCGCCGTTCGTCAGGTCCAGCCAGTCGAGACGATTGCTGGAGCCGACCAGGACCCGACGTCGCGTCGGATGCCACGCAACCGCCGTGATCGTGCTCTGGTGCTCCACCTGAACGGTCGGTTCGGGGCGCGTCGGATCGGACAGGTCGACGGCCGAGAACCGACGACCGTGTGCCACCGCCGCCTCGCCACCCCCAGGGGCGACTGCCAGGGCGTTCACCCAGCCCGTCAACGCCACACGCTGCGATCCGAGGGCGAGCGTGCCATCCATCCGGCCCGCCACGACCTCCTCGCCGGCCCAACCTGCGCTCAACACCGCAGCGTCCTGCCGGTCGACCTGCACCACAACCCCTGAAGCCGCATCGAGCACGATCACCTCGCCGCCGAGGGAGGCCGCAGCGAGACGATCACCGCTGGGGTGCCAGAGCACCCGACTCGGGCAGTCGGACAAGGTCTGGGTCCACGCCGGCGCCCACGGACCCGGAGCCTGCGGAACATGAACAGGACTCATTCCCATTTACTCTAGAGTGGCGTCGCATGACACGGCAAGCGTCTCCCTCACGTGCGGAGTTCTGGCGCACGCGCTGGCTCGGCGGTTTTTGAGCGCTTGGCATCGATGGGTCCCCCGTGCGGGGAGCCGACTTCACCGCATCGCCGGCATTCGCGTCGGTGATGACCGAACTCCTCCGAGGTGACCAGGGAGCCGTCGCCCGGCGGGACGAGCTGCGGCGCACGCTCACGCAGGCCTCCACCTCTCCAGGCGATCTCGTCGCCGTCCCCGCGCACGCGTCGCGCGAGCTCGTCGACGTGATCAAGGCGTGTGGTCGCCGTGTCGTGTTCGCTCCCGTCGACGCCGAAGGCGCCACCGACGTCGACGGCCTGCCTGCGGTCGCAGCCGTCTGGCACCAGACCGCCGCCGGGATCGTGCCCACACGCGCCCGGCTCGACAGCCGGGCGGACGCTCCAGGCACGAGCCCCCAGCACGGCGCCGTCCTCGTCGACGCCTACGACACCGTCGTCGTGGGCCGAGACCGAACCCGCCTCGCCGGTCTCGAGCTCGCGCTCACCTCGAACACTGCGGCGACGATTGCGGCGCAGCGCCAACGCTGGCAGGACGTCTGGTTCGGCCTGATGCACGCCGCCGGCCTCCCTCTCCTCGGCGAGGAGCGCGCTCCCACGGCATCACCGCCCGCCCCGGCGGCGATCCCGAGCGGGGTCGTCGTCCGGCTGCCTGCGGGGTGCGACCCGACAACCTTCGTGGCCTACGCCCAGGCCGAGCGCACGGGCGTGGAGTGGCTCCCTTCGCGGCGGCCCCTGCACCCACAAGCACGTCTCACGCTCGATTCCGACCAGCTACGACGCTCGATCGACCATCTCGCCCGACTCGTCGTCGTACCAGTCGGCCCGACGATGACCGACGAGGAGATCGGCCACGCCGTGCTCGGCATCGTCAAGGCCGCCGAGTACACGGGCTGGCGTTGGCACCTCGACCCCCAGCACGCCCGACAGTACGCGGCCTCGTTGCTCGACCGCTACGGCCCCGACCACGAGGCCTACCGTCCCGCCTTCCCCTGCTGACCCACGCAGCCGATGGTGCCCTCCTCCGGTGTTCCACACCCGTGGACCAGGACGAGCAGCCGATGCGGTCGGCCGCAACGTTCGATGTGCAGATCAGAGAACTCGGGTGCGACGGCGGTGCTGGCGGCCCGAACTCACCAACAGTATGGTCGCGCAAATGGGAGTCATTCCTGTTTCTGACCCGGTGAACCGTCGATCTGCATATCGCGCAGACGTTGCCACGAGCGCCGAGGAGCGGTTGCGATGATCGTCGCCATGCATGTCGCCGAGGGCTTCCTCCCTCCCCTCCACGCACTGTTGTGGACGGTCGCCGCAGCACCCTTCGTCGTGGCCGGGTTCCGCAGCCTCGGTCGACGCATCGACGCACGGCCGGAGGACAAGCTCATGGTCGCCTCGTCGGGCGCCTTCGCCTTCGTGCTCTCGGCCCTGAAGACCCCGTCAGTGAACGGCAGTTGCTCGCACCCCACGGGTGTGGGACTCGGGACCGTGCTGTTCGGGCCGTCACCGATGGCCGCGCTCGGCTCCATCGTGCTGCTGTTCCAAGCGCTCCTGCTTGCGCACGGCGGTCTCGCCACGCTCGGGGCCAATGTGATGTCGATGGCCGTCGCTGTCCGACCCACCGCCCCCACAGGAGAGCGCTCATGACCGGGTCCGCCCGTATCGGGATCATCACCGTATCCGACCGGGCCAGCCGCGGCGAGTACGCCGACCTCGGCGGCCCGGCCATCGAGGCCTACCTGGCGCGTGTGCTCACCACGCCGTGGGAGCCCGACCGAACCGTCGTCGCGGACGACGCACCGCTCATCGAGGACGCCATCCGGACCCTCGCCGCCCGGGGAGCGTGCCTGGTGCTCACCACCGGAGGCACCGGCCCGGCGCCGCGCGACGTGACCCCGGAGGCCACGGCCGCCGCGTGCACGTCGCTGCTCCCTGGCTTCGGCGAGGCGATGCGCAACGCCTCGTTCCAGGTCGTGCCGACCGCCATCCTTTCGCGACAGACGGCCGGCATCTGTCACGGGGCGCTCGTGATCAACCTCCCCGGCCAACCGAAGGCGATCGCCGAGTGCCTCGACGCAGTGTTCGCCGCGGTGCCGTACTGCGTCGACCTCATCGGCGGCCCCTACCTCGAGACCGACCCCGCTCACATCCGGGCCTTCCGGCCGGCGTCAGCTCTGCGGCCACCCGCCGACGACCGACCCGCCGCCGGCTGAGGCCCGCTGCTCCGCTCCCGCCACCACCGCGCGCCGGTTCGGCGCGCGAGTCAGTCAGTGCTCGTCGTCGTCGAGCGGGCAGAGCTCCATCCAGGCGGGCAGCGGGTCGTCGAGGGTGGCCCAACCGGCGAACCCTGCCGCGAACTCCTCGGCGGTCACGATCGCCCCGTCGAGCCGCGCCCGGAGCGCGGCGATGTCAATGTCGATGCCGACGAGCTCGATGTGGCGATCGCCGAGCAGCGGATCCCACCGGGCGCGCAGGTCGGCCTCGTCCTCGGGCTCCTCGAAGCTCCACCGCGCCTCGTCGACCGCCGCGTACCAGTGCGCCATCGGCTCGAGCGACACGCCCAGCCCGGCCTGGCTCCACAGTCCCTGGATGTCGGACCGGGTCGCGAGCCAGAAGAAGCCCTTGCTGCGCAACACACCGGGCCAGTCCGACGCGAGGGCCTCGGCGAGCCGGCCGGGGTGGAACGGCCAGCGGTGGCGGTACACGAAGGAGGAGATGCCGTACTCCTCCGTCTCGGGCGCCTGCTCCCCGTTGAGGGCCTGCACCCAGCCCGGTGCGAGCGAGTGGGCGTCGAGGTCGAACAGGTCGGTGTGCAGCAGGCGGTCGAGCGGCAGATCGCCCCGCTCCGCGATCTCGATCCGCGCCCGGGGGTTCAGCGCACGGACCAACGCCACGACCCGTGCCAGCGCATCGCCGTCGACGAGGTCGGGCTTCGACACCACGATCACGTCGGCGAACTCGACCTGGTCGATCAGCAGCATCGCGAGCGTCCGGTCGTCGGCGGCGTCACGCGCCACCCCGAGATCGATGAGCTCGTCGAGGGACTCGAGGTGCTGCACGAAGCGCTGCGCGTCGACGACGGTCGCCATCGTGTCGAGACGGGCCACGTCGGCGAGGTTCGTGCCGTCATCGGCCTCGAACACGAACGTCGCCGCCACCGGCATCGGCTCGCTGATCCCCGTCGACTCGATCAGCAGGTAGTCGAAGCGGCCCTCGCGGGCGAGGCGGGCGACCTCGACGAGGAGGTCCTCGCGGAGCGTGCAGCAGATGCAGCCGTTGGAGAGCTCGACGAGCCGCTCCGTCGTCCGGTCGAGCGCCGCGCCACCACCGGCGATCAACGCAGCGTCGATGTTGACCTCGCTCATGTCGTTGACGATCACCGCCACCCGGAGACCCTCGCGGTTGGCGAGCACACGGTTGAGGATGGTCGTCTTGCCCGCGCCGAGGAACCCCGACAGCACCGTGACCGGCAACCGATCGCCCACAACGCCCATCGGCGCACCTTAGATCGCCTGGTCATGGAATGAGAACTGTTCCGCTTTCCTTGTTTTATCGGAATCGTTACTATTCCGCCGCACGCGTTCCGGCCTGGAGGACACACGGATGCCCATCGCACTCGAAGCAACGACCCTCAGCGACGCGGCGTTCGTCGTTCGCCCCCTTCCCGAAGCGGTCTTCCGCTGCGGCGCGCTCGCCGAGACGCCCCGTCGAGCCCGTCAGCTCGGAGGGCGGCGCGTGCTGCTGGTCACCGACCCGGGCGTCGTCGCCGCCGGGCTGGCCGAGCGTCTGCGCGCGCTCCTCGTCGCCGACGGGCTCGACGTCGCGGTGTTCTCCGGGGTCGAAGCAAACCCGACGCTGAGCAACGTCACCAGCGGCAGCGCGGCCGCCGGTGACCCCGACGGCCTGGTGATCGTCGCCCTGGGCGGCGGCTCGTCGATGGACTGCGCCAAGGCGATCGCCCTCGACGCAGTGAACGACGGCCCCATCCGCGACTACTGCATCGCGGCGTCGCTCGGCGAGACCGGGGTGATCGACCCCGCCAGCGCCGCACCGCGGCGCCAGCCGACCAACGCGTTGCCGCTCATCGCCATCCCCACCACCTCGGGCACCGCGTCGGAGACCAACGGCGCCGGTGTCCTGACCGACGAGTCGGAGAACCGCAAGATCTTCATCTCGAACCCGCTGACCCGACCGGCGGTCTCGCTGCTCGACCCCGAGCTCACCCTCGGGCTCCCCCCCTACCCCACCGCGACCTGCGGCATGGACGCGCTCACACACGCCATCGAAGCGTTCACCTCCAACCGGGTCACGCCCTACAGCGACGCCATCGCGCTCCAGGCGATCCGACTCGTCGGCCAGTGGCTCCCCGCCGCAGTCGACGACGGCAACGACCTCGAGGCACGCGCGCAGCTGCTCCTCGGTTCGCACCTCGCGGGCGTCGCGTTCGCGACCGCCGGGCTGGGGATGTGCCACGCGCTCGGCCATCCACTCTCCGCCGTGCTCCACCAAGCCCACGGACAGACCCTCACCACGATGCTGCCCCACGTCATGGGCTTCAACCTGCCGGAACGCACGAACCGCTACGCCGCAGTCGCCGACGCGCTCGGCGCCGCCGACGCCACCGCCGACAACGACACCAACGCCCATGCGGCGATCGCCGCCGTCCGGGCGCTGGCCGAGCGGGTCGGGATCGCGCGATCGATCACCGAGATGGGCGGGAGCTCCGACCACCTCCCAGAGCTCGTCCGCCAGGCGATGTCCGACGTCTCTATGCTCACGAACCCCCGACCCGCCAGCAGCGACGAGGTTCGCGCCCTGTACCTCGCTGCCCTCTGACCTCGCCGCCTTCCGACCGACCAACCGGCCGGACATCACCCAAGGACGACATGGACCTCGACCACTACCTCAGCCGGGCCGACCTGCTGAGCTGCGACGGCACGACCAGCCACACGCTCCTGCTCGAGCTCGACGGCACCGTCACCATCCACTTCCGCGAAGGGCACCGCGCCCGCGTCGACCCGCGTACCCGCACCGTGCTCACCCGCGGGATGGTGCTACCCACCTCGCTCCTCGACGCCGCCTGTCACCTCGCTGGGGGTCACTGACCCGCCCCCCCCCCCCCCCCCCCC
>Ga0194133_10003133_pt1 | contig 24017 bp, 9 predicted proteins | sample TA2KigOf40mmetaG_FD_155448 | JGI IMG/M metagenome (GOLD analysis project Ga0194133, IMG submission 155448) | Freshwater microbial communities from Lake Tanganyika, Tanzania - TA2015055 Kigoma Offshore 40m | ecosystem: Environmental > Aquatic > Freshwater > Lake | place: Tanzania: Lake Tanganyika...
GCAAGTTGGGCTGCTTGCGATCGTCAACTTCACTACATCGATTGTGCATGGATTGTTAAATATTGCGGATACTTTTTTGGGCTTAAGTCCAACACCAACACACAATGATCCTGCAGAACTCTATAAATCGGTTACCATCCCGCAGGGAACTGACACCAGCATGTTTCGGCTTTCGCCAGAACGAACGCGAAATGTTCCGCTCTCAACCCCTGGGTCAGATTCTCAACCACTTTCTTTGCCTTCAAATAATAGCCTTGGAACAACTACAAAAAAACTTCCTGGAACTGGTAAGGTAATACAATATGAAGCACCGTATAAACGATCTATCAATCTAAAAATTGATCTGCCATCACCTAACAAAGATCTGAGCAAATCTGGATTTTTCAAAAAATTATTTAGCAAACCAATTGATTTTTTTAAAAAGAAATTTACTTCAAAACAATTTCATAATGCCTTTCTAGTTGGAGGTTCTGTGATTGGTGGCGCTGTTGTTGCTGCCGTGCTCGATCATTATGGAAAAAAGGCATACCACTACCTCAGACCGATTGTTGATGACATGCTCAGCGGCAAGTTGGAATCAGGAATGCACTGTTCACCACAAAGTGGTTTTTCGCCCGATAACACAATCGCTTTTATCCGCGAAAACAGCCCCAACAAAGAAGAAATCATTTCGCAGGCCAAGAAATTAAAATCATTAATCTTAAACATCGATACGCGCAGCATCAATCGCGATATGACACCAATAAGTTTTAAAAACGTCGAGCGAACCACAAAAGATCTTCTCCATTTTATTAATGGATCACATAAACTTGGGCATGACCATGGACTTGATAAATTCTTTCCCGACAAAAATTGGGAACAAATAAAAGCTGTTGTCAGAGAAATTATCGAAGGAGGCAAAAATTGTCTGCCTAAAAAAGGACATTCTGCAAAATATGCCTATATCAATGATATTCCTGTGTTAGTTAGATATATTGTTAATAAATTTAACCAATATGAAATAAGTGGCTTTTTTATTGCAAAAGCATCTCAAATAAAAGAGTATTTCCCGCCAGGAGGAATAAAATAATGGAGATTAAGCAGCTATGTCGATTATACATTGAAAAGGGTTTATTAAAAAAATATGTTAAAATTGCTAACATGTTGCCTAGAAATGATACAGGTCATGATACTCCTTATTCAATTCCATTTTATCTTGATGAAATTTATAGTCCTTGCTCTCATGGACTTGCAAACTATCTTAATTTTTTAGAAGAAACACCTGTTTCGCTTAAAAATTTACGCATGTCGCTTGATATTTGTTTCCCGGCTTTTGCGTATTCATCATCAGGAACATTTTATTATTTTTTGCGAGATGCTGAATTATTTCCTGATCAAGCAGCATCAATTGGAGGAGTCTTTGAAAATGATGCTACTGCATGGATAAAATTAACAAGCCAAGAACAATATGAATTTGCACAAGTCATACTTGAATATCAACCAGAAGAACTTTGTTCTACTCGTATAATAGAATGGCTCAAGGACGAAGGGTTTAATAATCCCTCTACTTACGCACAACGCGCTGCTGAATTAATAGCCAAAGACAAAGCTGCAGCGTTTAAAGAATTTGTTATGCACGGCCGTTTTATCGAATCGCAACTACTTTTTTGGCAATTTCCTGAAGAAAAAATGGCAGAGATCCTGCGCGAACTTGCTCTTGAAGAGCAATGTATTACAACTTACGATTATGTTTGGTTTCTCATGAAGAAAAAAAGCGAAACCGCAGCTCGGCACCTGCTGCTTGCTGATCTTACACAGCGTATCTTTGGGCGAACAGATATTCCCGAACCAAAAACCATGGAAGAGGTTGGCGATTTTTTTAGTGCTCGAGAAGGCTGGCAGGAGCTCATGTTTTTCCACATTTCACGCGCAGCAGAACTCGAGCCCGAAACGATCGAATTGCAAGAAAAACTGCTTGAGATGTATCCAACAGTTCCAGAAAGCTTTGATAGGCAAGAAACAATTTTGTTGGCGCAGCGTGTGCTTGCTGCAAAACCCGAAAGCTTAGTAGCGAGTGAAGTTTTAAATTCTCTTCAAAAAAATGTGCTAAAAAATTAATTCTCTTCTTGAACACTTTCAACAATTCCAAGAGCAGCTACTAACTGACGCATATCTTCTGGAAGAGGTAATTCATATCGATACATAACTCCGTCATATTCAAACTCGAGCAATCCCGCATGAAGCGCCTGACGTGAAATAAATCGCGAAGACACTCCATATACCAAGTCACCCAAAATGCCGTGCCCAATCGATGAACAATGAACCCGGATTTGATGTGTACGACCAGTGATAATTTTTACATCAAGAAGCGTGGCGCCAGTTAAATACTCAGCAACAGAAAATAATGACGTTGCTGGTTTGCCATCAACCGCCTGATGCGACATTTTTGTCCGAACCGTTGGATGCCGTCCAATCGCAAAATCAATTCGTCCCGAACGAGGCGTATGACCGGAAACTACGGCTTTATACGTTTTTGAAATTTTACGATCATGAAACATTCGACCCAATTTATTTTTGCCCCGCTCATTTCGCGCAATCAACAAAAGACCACTTGTATCCTCGTCTAAGCGATGTACAATTCCTGGACGATCGTCGTCTTTGAGTAGATCTGTCAACTCTGCAAACATGTACAGAAGGCCATTTACCAATGTTATTTCTTGACTACGATTTGCTGGCGCATGAACCAACAATCCCGCAGGCTTATTGATAACAATAAAATCTGCTTGAACATCCACAACTTCAAAATCAACCTTTTTGGGCTCTAAATTAAACCCTGGCCTTGGCTGCAGGCTCAACCCAACAAGATCTCCGGAAGAAAGTTCTTGTTTAACTGAAGTGTTTTTTTTGCCATTTAACGTTACATGACCATCTTTGATAAGCTCTTGCAAATACGTTCTTGAATATTCTGGAACTTTTTGTGCCAAAAATTTATCCAAGCGCTGCGCATTTTCATCAACAACAAATTCATACTCTTGTTTTTCTGGCATATCAACCTACTACCTCAAAGCTTTTAAATCTTTTTAGTATATCTCAAGAGTTAAATTCACCAAAAACATGTCTTAAAAAAGTAACGATTTTTGCATAACATGCGAATGCACAACATCACGAACAGCCTCTGCATCTTTTCCTGAAATATCATCAATTTTTTTACACATATATTCGCCACATTCACTTCCTTGACGAGCTTGATCAAAAAATGTTGTTACAGAGATATTTCGGTAGACAATCCAATTAAATGAATTGTCATCATGCAGCGTCTTTACGCCCTCTGGCTTTGTTGATAAGCGCGTAATACCAATTTTTTTCAATATTGGGTGGGTTGCAGGCTCTGGCGATAACCCAATAACATCACCACGCGCAACCAAAGACACCGCCTCTCCAATTTCCCAATCAAAACAACTCGATGAATCTCTGTTCATAGAAAAAGAATCTTGCAGACCTGAAAACCCAATTATATTTTTATCTAAACTCGTCCCTTGGATTGGTGTTCGTTGCTTGGAAAGAGAAAGCTTTTCACCAGTAGCCATATTTTTTAAAGAAATTCGAGCAAACGGTTTTATTGGATTATCAATTCGATCGAGCCACGATTCTCCCTCAACAAGCCACCAACAAGACATCGATTCTGCCGACAAGTCTGATTGCGTTACCTTTTTCCCACACGCAAAACGTTTACCATCATTTGCACAAACCACTTCAGGCAAATCGCACACAGAAAGCGCAAGGTTTTGATCTTTTGAATTAACCAACATAACAACAGATCCAAAGCCTACTTTTCGTTGATTTGGAATATCATTTAAATAATCATAAACCGTTACCGTGTTGAATAAATTATCAACAACTCTCCAGGGCATTTTAGAAACAACTGGATGACGATAATCGGAAATATCTTTCTGAGAAACCGGTCTGTTGGTAAAAGAAAAAATCATTCGGCCATTCATATAATGATCGCATTTTCCAACAACCAAAAGCATATTTTTGGTCTTAGAATACAAAGCTCTCTCAACCTTTTTCAAATCTGGCAACGGCGCAGTAAAAGCATCAACCGAAGACAATTGCTCGCCATTAAGAGCAAAAATTCGAAACCCAGCTCCATACATCAAGCTTTGATCCCCGTGAACAAATAAATAAGAACCATCCTCACTCCAGTTCATATGCGAAATATCCGCACCAACACGAACCCTTTGCAATAAAACTACACCGTTTTTCTCAGTATCATATCGATACAAAAGAACAAGATCTTTTTCTAAGAACGAACGCGCTACAAAATACAAATCGGATGGATGCCACTGCGCATCGGTTAATTTATCATGAATCGCAAAAATCGCTGAATCTTTAAAGCTGTCTCCTGGCCTTGAAAGCCGAGCGTATGGAAAATCTGCATGTGACGTTAAAAAGAATCGACCGTCCGCCGAACACGATGCATACTCTGCGTGCTGAAGACCGGGAAAAGCAGTTCCCTTTTCTTTAAACATAAATTCTCCGGCATCCCAGTCAAACAAGTACCCAATACCGCCGAGTAAAACAAACAAGTTATTACGATTATTGTATAAAAAAGCAGTATTATTTGTTTTTTTGGCAGCTGATCGTTGAGCAATTTTTTGCGCAATCTTAATTGAATTTTTTACTGAATTAAACGTGTACAAAACGGCAATATCTTTTGCTTGATTTAAAGCATGCCCCACAAGAATAAATGTTCTACTGTCTTGCCCCCAAATCAGCGATCCAGGCTCAAATACAAAACTCTCATCAACATTCAAAGGAGCCTCAACACACAATGAAAGATCCCTGTGTAAGCTGTCATATGCATAAATTAAAATATACTTTCGATCTCCCTTTGTACCGCACGCTAACACAAAATTTTCAGAAGGATCCCACGAAAGCAACGACAGATCTTGATACGCGCCACCCAAAACCCATAAGTAACCATCATCTTTTTTTGATGTACCGAAGGATCGATTGAGTACATTTTGTCGCTCAAATAACTCTTGACGCAATGCGAGCTGCATTTCACTCAACTGGAGCATTTTAGAATATGATTTTGTTGGTTTTAATAAGCCAGCATCAAGCGATTGTGGATAAAAAGAATGTAACAAATAATTTGTATGAACAATCATATCCTGAAGAGATGCTGTTGTTGCTGCTTTTATGTCAAGTTCACAACCACCAAGAACAGCCCAACGAAAAAAAGCGTTACACACATCTACGCTTGAAATATCTTTTTTATAACTATTTTTTTTTACAGAATTTTCAACCGCAATAAATCGATCATAATGAGATACAAATTCTTTAAATCGAGGCTCTTCTGCTATTTTTTTCGCATCTTCATGAGAAAACATATGATGAGGATCTTGCAAAAGAAGGTATACCCCTTCATCAAAAAAAGTTTTCAAAACAGCTGCATCAAGTTTTTTTGAGCTCAAAGATCCAATCAAAAGAAGAAGAACATAATATAATTGTTTTAAGCGCACAAAAAGACTCCTCACTCATGTACGAAAAACTTCGCTGGGCCGGTATAATGACCGAAGACTACTTAAAAAAAGCTCATAAATTCAAGGGACCTGAAATTGCCTTTTTTAAGTTTAATTTCACCCAAGTTGAATACTAAACCCCAAGCCCACTAGAAGAACGCGAATTAGAACCAGAATTAGAACGCGAATTAGAGCCAGAATTAGAACCAGAGTTAAAGCCTTGCCTTGACTCTAAATTTGATCCAGATGAATTAGATTGAGAATCTGTAGCCGCACCCATGCCTAAACCTGATTTGTCAAAAGATCTCATTCCATCAATTCTTTGTCTCGGATTTACAAGCGCATCTAATGATAAAATAGAAGTCGTTGCAGCTGTATTGTCTGCAGCAATAGACGAATTTTTTTGAAGATCTTTAAGGGTTTTAACAATTTCTTTTAAATCGTCCATAATTTTTGCCGGAAAACTTGAAGCAACAGCTCTATCTACGACCTTTTTTAAAACACCATCACACAAAACTTTAAATAAAATCATTCTTAAATCTAAATTCAATTTTAACAATCGAGGAACTATGGTTTGCTTTAAATATCCAACCACTTCCTCTGCCACTGCAGCATTAATCTCTGTGACATTTATTGCAGCAAGTGATGCGTTAAACAATGTGGTATGCCAAGCCGAAGGATCTTGTAAATTTTTTGCGGCGCCTGCTTCATAAAATTTATCTAATTCTGCAACAAAAGAAGATCGCAATTGAGGAGAATTATGATTAACCAAAAGTCTCGCCATTTCTGAAATCTCAGCACCAAGAGTAGATGTTGCCGTTAGATTTTTCACCTCTTCTTTTTGCATCAACTGAATCAAATAATTTATTTTTTTTGGATAAATAACAGATTTATCATTAAGCAGCCCAATTATCGTTGTTAAAGCGCCACTCGTTTCTTGCGTTAATCCAGTAAACAAATCTTTTGAATTATTTTGCACGGTTTGAAAAATACTAATTACATACTCATTTGCTGTTACTAATTGACCTGAAACATCTGATCCTTTCTCCGCATACCAAGAATCTTCATTTTTTTTCTGATTTACTAAATTAATAATCGCTTGCAAACAAGTGTCCAGAGCCGCTCTATCCGCCCTATTATCAAAACATGCTTTATTCAAAGCCACCAAAGCCTCAAATACATTCGACGATAAAGATCCCATAACCCTTCTAGATGATGGAAGTTTTTTGAAAACTAACGGTGTACCTGTAACAAAACCAATACGAAAAGAAGAATCAAAACTCAATCTTTTGTTGTTAGCACTAACCAAAAAAAATTCTTGCGGCTTTGTCGATTGAAACAACTTAAAAACGCCAGCGTCTGAAGCACCAACAACAATAAAACCAGACGAATCTATATTTATCTTTTTCCCATTAATTGTCAGAGATGCCGAATAATCGTCGGGATTAAAATCACTTAATACAATATGCGTTAATGGATCAAAATCATTTGTTGTTTTATCAAAATAAAAAAGATTTGTTTTTGGATCATAGCAACTAATTCCAGCTTCTGATGCAGAAGAAACAGCTGTAAAAACATCATTTGCTACAATCGTTGGCATTTCTTTCGCAGAAGAAAAAACAGCCCCTTCTATAAATTCCTTGAGATCTTTTTTCAATTCATCTGAAAAAGAATAACGCTTCAAGTTTAAAATGGTTTTAATATAATTTTTTATAAAAATTGCAGGAAAAACACCACGCAAAAACTGTTTATTAACAATAAGACTCCAATCTGGAATCGCAGACGCCTGCGTACAAAATTCTTTTAAAACGCCTGCGCATATCGCAAGATCCGCTTGATTGCCTGCGCAACATTCAAAGACCTGCACCAATGTAAAAATACTTGCATCTAAATCATCAGAAGTCTTCGCCGGAAGAGAACCTCTTAAAAAAGAATTTACAACAGCTGGTATTTCAATAATTTTTAACTCTGTTGCATTATCCCCAAGAGAAATATTTCCCGTAGCATCTATTTGTAAAAACTTTTTATTTGCTGCTTGCAAAAAACCATTCAAGGTTCCTTCATTTCTAACAAAAGTGAATCCCACAACTCCACCACTATTGTTTGCAAGCCCAGTAAACTTTAAACTTCTATCAAAGAAACGATTATTAAATGCCTGTAAAACAAACGCTCCCTCTGGTGTAACCCCAGTAGCTCTAAAGCATAATTTACGATCCAAAAATGAAACGGATGATGCGAGAGCAACCTTACCATCATCCTGAACCATTAAAAATTTATTATCCGAAGCTGTGCTCAACAAAAGACATGAATTATCATCAAATCGCCCAACAACAGAACTGTTTTTTTCCACAAAGTTGATTAACGTAACAATCGCTTTTCTAAGTTCAGTTTTTATCGCAGAAGGAGCAGAACTTAAAGGATTCATCGCATAAAACAATTGCTCTATCATGTAATTTTTAAGAATTACAGACTGATTATTTGCCATAAAAGGAGTTGTCCAAAAGGACGGCTCGGATGAGCATTTTTCAAGAATTTTATCAACTACCGATTTGAAGTTTGCCCAGTCAGTAGAATTTTGAGACGCTTGTGCTTCGAGAAAAGATCCCAGCACGGGAACAAGAATGGACATATAAAGTTGAACAGAAGATGTTGAGCTTGAAAGCCGATCAACCGTCGCAATCTGCTGTGGTGAAATAGGCCCAAAACATCCAAAGGCTATTAAAAAAAAAGATACTAAAATACGCATCATACTCCACCACCACGATTATTACCTTGAACACCCGCTCCACGGCCACTGTTTTGATCTTGAATATTTACTACAATTTTACTGATAGACGCGGATCTCCATAAGCCTTCAACTGCAGCTGGAGCATGTTGGTCAAAAATAAGTAAAACATCTCTAAACAAATCTTTTACAGCCCTTGAAGCATTCTTTACCAATGGTGCCGCTTTTACCAAAATAGAATCTGCAAGTTTTTTTCCGATATCTCTTTTTTCTTGTGCAGTAAAAATAGACGACGCCAAACGCACATTTAAAATTTCCTTCATCCATGAAACTCGAACCGCAATATTGGAACTAGAAAATCCTTCAATCCCGAAAGCTTCAATCAAGCGATCACAAATCATATTTTTCCACGCAAAAACAGTTCTCGTATCAGAAGAAGGAACAACTCCTAGTGCTGGAATATTTTGTTTAAGGAAATAGCTATCAATTTTTTGAATTAATTTTTTCTGCAGATCATCCCCACCATCTGCTGCAATTTGAGGAGATAAACGCCGAAGAAGAATGAGCAACGGAGACAACTCAATCAATTCATCAGCTTTAGTTATTCTTCTTGCGATATCATCAAGTTTATCAACCTGGAGTGAATAGGTTGGTTTATCGTTACCAGCCACAACCAGAAGTTCTCTTATTTTTTGCCTCAAATCCTGATTGAGCCCTGAATAATAAGATGCAAGGTTTTGCTGCAAGAGTTTATTAAGAGCTGCTATAAATGCTACCCTATGAGCTTGCTTAGAAATGTCATCTGAATAAACCCAGTCTAACCTAAGGCTTGCTTTTTGTGCATAACTTAAACAATTAGCAAGAATTGCTGCAAGATCAGATGTGCTCTCTTTTGCCGATTCAAAAGCGTTAGCGAACAAAATAATATCCGAAGGAATGTCTGCTAAATTTCCATCTGGCAATGAATAATTTAATTGTTTTTTCTCCACCACAACAGTTTTCTTAGCCTCCTGCTGGGGTTTATTTTGAGATAAAAGGAATAATAGTTTATCGCGAATAATCCTAGTAACACACGGCTGTGCTAAAAACACAAGTGTCAAATGCCGCAAATAATTTTTTACATCAAAATTATCTGCATTCGCGCCACCCCATAAAGAACTTTTGATAACTTCATTCAAAAAGGTCTCAAATATCATGTAAACAAATTCAACATCCTCAGGTTTATTTGTCAACAAACCAAAGCCCTGGAGAAACAAATCTCCCATTCTTTGTAAGTCTAAAACGTTTGAAGGATTGATTAACGAATCAAAATGAACCTCCAAAGGATCTGCTATAGTTATACTAAACAAATCTTTAGCGTCTTTTGAAATAAATGAAAAACCCTGATTTCGCCCAGGAACCAACGGTTCAAGAGTTAAATAATTATTATTCGCATCTTTAAATGCAAAAAACAATCTACCATTACGCTCTACAGGCTCCAGCCGGGCCTTAATCCCCCGGATAATGCCAATCGAAAACGTGAGTAATTTTTGAGCCCGATCGTAAGAATTAATCGTGTAATGAGCAGACTTAGTATATCGAGTATTGTTAGCACTCATAATAAACTCAGGACCACTCAGAACAACTGAACCACTATCTCTTACTGCTCTCAAAATAAACGTTCCCGTTGATGCAAAATCAAACAAATAAAAATCTTTTTCATCAAATAATTTTACCCCTCCTCCAACATCAACAGACAACTGGCGAGCAAGTTTCTTTACTTGATCCTGAGCAACTGAAAGAGGCGACGAGATAAGAGCACACAAGGAAATAACATAACTTTTTACCGTCATTGAATCAGATATTTTAGTATCTAGTAATGCCTCATTTTTACTTTTTAAATCTGTTACATAATTTTTTAAGGAGGTAACAAATAAAGTCCACTCACTATTTCTATCAACCAGCAACGCAAACGCTGGAATAATTTTATCTTTGAAGTCTGCAGCTATTAGATTTTCTGTAATTTGATCTTTTTTAGCCAAAGAATTCAATAACAACTGAACAGGGCTTACCGACCTTTGTATCTTTCTAACTATTTCTTCAACAAACGAACGCGAAACAAGTGCTGGTACTGCATCACTAAAAGACTTCACCGCTCTATTTAAGTACTCATAATACCTTAGATTTAATCCGGCAACATTATTCAAAAGATTATCTTTTACAATATTTAAGGCCAAGATGGTTTCCACATAACTATTAAACTGAGTAGCAATATAAGACCAATCCAATGTCGTCTTGTTTGCCAACTCAAACAAACGAACAAAGGTATCAACATCTCGCTTTACATCATCCATAGTAATATTTTGAATTTTGATCGTACTAAAAATTCGATCTTGAGAGGATGTCACAACTAAATCAAACAAAGCATTTGTCGTCGATGTATTTACGTCAAAACCAGGACGAAAGCTTGGGCGAACGGCAAGATACTTATCTCCAGATCGAAAAGAAGCTTTTAGGCTCGTCTGATTAAATTCTAAAGAAAAAGAAGCTGAAGAAGCCTGAGCATCACCAACGGCAAGAAGAGAACTATTCTGTGTTATTGATCGTCCACCAAAAGTTCTTAATTTAACTGAACGAGTATTTGTATCATATTCTTCAACTCTAAACATAGAACCTAAATCAAGCTCGCTAATAGCTCTCCAGTCAAAATCTCTCCCATTAAAATAAAGATAGCTATTATTAGCTTGTTTGATTTTAATAACATCATTAGCTTTAATTGGATCCTGAGCTGGACGTAAGCTTGATATTGTTGTTCTCATTTGCACAATTAAATCTGATATTGATTTTGGCAAACCAGCAATACCCGCAATTCTTGTACATGCTTCTACCAAAATATTTGCACAGGCTATACTTTCAGCTGCAGCTGCCTGAAAATTTAAAGAATTTCTCACTCTCGTTGCATATGTATTAAATTGATCATATACATATTGCCAATCTCGACCTTCCGGATCTTTTGGTGATACATTAAATGCTGGCAAAATGATCTCGTTGATCATCTTTGTTACATCGGCAGAATTTAACTGGATAGTATTTGTCTGCGCCGCTGAATTAATATCTCTAAAAATATGTCGCACATTCGGCAGTCTCTCGATCGTTAATAATGAATTAGCTCCTGAAACATCTGCTGCAACCACCACACTTGAAGTTCCTTGCGATATAACTTGCCCCACAAATGCATTTCCAACCTTCAAGCGCGACTTACCTGTTTTCTGATCATAGATTAAATCAAATATTTGAGAGTTATTTCCTGATGCCGTTAACATAATACGACCATTCGATACTATTAGCCCTGAGGCTGCTTGCCGGGTAGCTGCAAAACTTATTTTTGACGCTGCAACATCATAAGAAACAACCTTAAACTGAGTCATAGTGTCAAAAGATGACGATTTCACACCCCCAAGCTGATTTGAATTTTGAATAATACAAAGCGCATCTCCATTGTTAAATAAAATTCTTACAACATCATTTATTTTTAATTGCGCAATACCAAGCTTCAAAGCACCCTCAACTTCACTTAGATGACTTTGTAGATTAGTCGAAAGCCCAGGAAGAGCCATGATACTTGAAAATCCAGCTGCAAGTTCATCTTTAACTCGCGTTGACCTTTCTGCTTGAGCTGTAAAATCAAACATTTTTTCAACAGCTTCTTTATACCGCAACGCCTGATTAATAATATGTAACTTTTCAAGGTCAGTCCTGTTAGATGATTTTAATGCAGTAATAAATACTCCATTAAAGTCATTTATAACACGGTCTACATCAAGCGCCGGCTCTGCAAGATTTAAATTATTTTGCGAGCCCACAGATGGGTACCTCAAACTCCATTGAAACGACCCGACATTTCTAAATGAGTACGCATTAAAAGACTTATTCTGAAAAAAAGGCACATCCCTAGAAATAATAACCGTATCACCAACAGAAACGATTAAACGTCGATTATTAAGTACAACTAAGTATTTTAAAAACGTTGTTGTACTGCTAATTGGTGGAGTGGCATGAGGAACAACAATTTCATCCGACAGTTGGTGTGATGTAGAACTCCGAGGTGTAAAATATCTAATCGCAGATTGAGTATTACCCCACCCACCAATCACTAACTCCGCATAACCTCCTGCAGAATCCCTAAAGCCAACATGAATGTCGGTTGTCCCCTGAGCATCAAATGAAGCCAAAATAATTGGCGATGCCGAAGAAATAGCCCGCCATCCATACATTCCATAATTTTCAGAAGATATTTTTGTTGTAATCGAATCTAAAATCACATTTTTTTTGTTTTGAAAAAAAGTTTTTAATGATGAGGGAATAGAATTGATGGCACAAATATCATCAATAGATTTTACTAAAGACGCAATCCGATCAAACCTACTCTGAATATCCTTATCAGACGCCGATGACGAGGTATTCAATAATTGCAAAACCCGATCAATATAAGAATTAAAAACCGATTGTAAATATTCCCAATCAGCAGTTTGTTTTGTTCCTCTGGAAAAAGAAGGAACAATTTTACTCGTAAGATCTTCAGTTATTTGGGTTGACAATGAAGCAGGAAAAGCAACAGAATCTAATATTTTTTCATCATCTGTGACTAAAGAAAAATCTAACCGAGAACCCAAACTTCTAAGAGCTTGAGTTGCAGAAGATACTCCCATCCCCCCCAACTGAAAACGAGGAAAATAAACAAAATCAAAAGCAAATGATGAACCACTCTGAGCAGCTACTATTTTATTTGATGAAAACACAACCGGATTATTATTAAACCACAAAAGCTCTAACTTATTCGACGACAAATCATGCCTGACAACTTTAAAATGAGCTTCTTTGGCATATGCTGAGTTAATATTAAAGGCACTATCAGAAAAAGAAGCACCAAAAAACTTATCCCCACTTTTAATTTTAATAAGATCTCCCTCGGCAAATGGAGGTTTTATCATGTCTTGAAATATTCTTCTTTGCTCAGCAGAAAGCCCTCTTGTCCCTGATACATTTAAAATCGCTCTTGCAACAACCAAATAAAGTTGAAGTTGATCACTTGTGCTCGCAGATAATAAATTAATAATTTCTACAAAATATCCTCTGGCCTGTTCAACTAAAGAATTTCTTTCAAGATCTGTCAAAGTAGCTAACTCTAACGAAGATTTAATAGATTGAGAGTCTGCTTGAATTTTAGATGCATTCAACAGCGGAGTTAACACATTTTGATTAAAATTTGCAGGCAAATCTATTTTTCTCACATTTATTGAAAGAATGTCATCACCTGTCCTTGGAGCAAAAAAATCAAGCTTGCCGTTACTTCCTATCCTTAAACACTCCTTAGTCGTAGAATTTAAAAGATTAGATCTTGCTTCAATAATGTTATGAATTAATTCAAAATTTCCAACCTCAGAAACAACAAGTTCTTTATTCGCCGACGCACCCAAAGACCTATTTGCAAGAGTAGTTAATCTAATCGATCCATTCGCCTTATCATAAGAAAGAACCTTAAAAACCTGGTTTTGATTAAAACTTTCTGAATTATTAACCAGAGCAATCTGTCCCTGAGAATCTAGCCCAATCGCCCGAGAATTTGATAATTCAAGTTTTATAAAATCTCCTGTAGAAATGCGCTGATCAACTCTAGAAAAGCTTTCTGAAACTATTCCAGGCGCCAGGGCCCTCCAAGAAACTGCAGGAAAAACAGCCCCTCGTCCCCAACCACCAAATGAATACGATTGTTCAGGAACACCACACCCCCAACAACTTGAATATCGATTACAAAAAAACGTACTATCCAACTTAAAAAGTAAATTATTCCCAACATAAACAGCAAGCGAAGCACTTACGTTTGTTGGAATTGTCGACATATTTTCATCGACATGTTTTCCCGCTGTCGGAAGCAACCGAACAGTAATTTCAACTGTATTGGAATTAAAATTGACCGGAGAATGAGTAGCTTGCAAATCAACATCAGGTGGAGCTGAAAGTCCTACCGCCGATGCCCTACGAATAATTTTAACAGCAGATCCATTCTGTGCCCTTGAAAGAACAAGGTAGATAAACGTATTGGAATCAACGCTCCTAAATAACAATTTAACGTTATTAAAATCAAGGCTAGAAACGGTTGTTTTAACCTGAAAAAAGGGTTTATTCTGCAGATTAATGGCGTTCAAACCATCTCTCATGATATCTACATATGAACGAGAATAAGGATTTGAAAAGACATTCACCTGAAGAAATAAAATAAAAAAAACTAAAAAAACATTCCGCGCCATAATCTGGGCCCCGCTAAATTGTTATACATTTCAACAAACGAGATTGCTGTGCGCGCGATAAATAAACATAACGACCAACCAAAAACGATCCTGTTTTCAAAAAAGCCTCATCAACATGATCCTCTTGCAAAGTATCCAAAGAAAGTTTTTCCATTTTTGAAAGCAAAAAATCTACTTTGGCAGAAAAAAGATACTCTTCAAAAGAAGCAATTTTAAAATTAATTTTTTCTAAATCATGATTTTCGGCAGAAGCAAGGGCACAACAAATTTGTAGTAAGCCATAGAAGAAAAGCACCCATTTATTCACGTTTAAACCGATCAAATTATTAATTTTTATACTCAAAAAATAAACTACTCAGGTTACCCTGGCAAATTCAACAATTATACCAAATTAAACCCACTACAACCGAGACTTAAATTCATTTAAAATCGATCTTCTTTGAACAAACCTTCTGTTTTGTCCAACAAAATCAAGCAGCCTAGAAAGTCGAGCTTTGTTATTTTCGATCGCATCAGTATTTTTATCTTCTGGCTTATTCCCATATCTATTATCGAAAACATATTTCAGTTCCTTCATGAAAATTTCTACCTGTGCCGACTGATAGATCTCTGGAACCTTGTCTTCAAGAAATTTAAGTTGTTGCGCAAAAGACAAAGACTCTAATGTTTTTAATGAATCTTGCGAGACAGCATCTCGACGAGTTGACACCTGCCCCTTCAACTCAGCTATTGTTTTCATAAAGTTTTCAACAGATGAGTCAACTGCATCTATCCACAACCCTTGCTTATCGATACGTTGAGCAAGATCACTCGGCAATGCACCATAGGCTTGTACAAAGCGAGGAATAACTTGTTTTTTCAACGTTTGAAATAAGGGGGCCACTTCATTTATTTTTTGATTATTGATCGTATCTTTTAATCTTTCAGCTGAAGTCAATTCTGTAATTGCTTGCTCTAGAACAACTGCCGACGAAGTAGCTTTTAATGAATCTTGGGCTTGTTTGATAGCAGCCTTTATTCGATCTAAAAAAGCACTTAATTGTTGAATTTTTTGAGCAACAGCCGATGCCTGCTGAGTAACAATACTGAGCTCAGAGGCTTTTTTTGAAAAATCATCAGACACTTTTTGAAAACCTGCGATAAGCTGATTTGCTCCATTTTTTTCGGTTTCAAAATCTTTTGTTGCTTGATCTACTGCCAGCTGAATAGCAACTACCCCATTTGATGATTCCGGCGAAACAATTCGACCAGCGGCCTTGTCATCATCAATTACCTTACGAAGATTTTGCACATCTTGAGAAATTTTTTCAAACACACCCTGATACGCTGTTAATTGCTTTCTCAACTCAGCAATTCTTGCCGTTGCATTTTTGTAATCATCGTCACTTTTGACTTGATCTAAAATCGCTTTGCTTTCTTGAATAAACTTTTTTACGGCCGCAAATTTATCTACACTCGATTTTACAAAAGCAGCCAAAGATATAATTTTTTCATCTAATGAACCACCCACAGCTTGACCTGAAACAACACTTTTTGAAATAACCGGATCGCCCAATAAAACAGCCGGCTGAGATACTACTGCTTCCTGGATCGCGGATGCTGGTAAATTCAGTAAACCAGCTGTTTGTTGAGTGCGGCTGGCTGGATTTTGAAAATCTTCTTTCTCCTCAGAAGTTTTATTAGAAGAACCAGAAGTAGAAAACTGCTGCTTTTTTGTTAAAGCCTGTTGATTAAGGCTAGTAAAATCAACTCTTAGTTTCTTACTTTTTACAACTTGCTCATTAATTTGAACCTGCAAATTTCCAAGATTTTTTTGAAAATCACCAACAACACCAGATTGTTTTGCAAGATCAGAAGCAGAAATAATTGATTCTTGCTGTTGTTTTAACTCTCCCTCTACTTCAACAATAAGAGTCAGCAAGGCCTTAAAATCTTCTAGTAATTTATTTACTGCATCAAGGTCAGCAGCGCCCTCTACCAAAAGTTTTAATTTTTCATAAGAGGCAACTGCTTCAGTGTGCTTGGTATCAACAAAATCACGCCCACCCTCTATATCCTTTAAAAGCATCTCAATTTTATACAAAACTTCAGTTGCTACTTTGTTTTTATTTACAAGCCCTTCATACCGAGAGCGAGATGCTGCTAACGTTTTTTTTATCGCATCCTGACGTTTAACAACAGCATTTGACCAAATACTAAAAGATTCAAAACTTTTTTTTAATCCGGCGATAGCATCCTTCATCGTCTGATCACTAAGCCTTCCTTCAATCTTAACAACCTCTTCATTAAATTTTTGCGTCCATACAGAATATTCCGCGATTCCTTCATCAATAGCGTTAGAATCATTTTCTACGTCAACTAAAGCATTTTTAAGTTCATTTAACGACTGCTCTGTTTGTGTTTCATTCGCAAAAAAATCCGCTAATCCCATAATTTTTTGAGAAATCCCCATAACCAAAGGGGTTAAAACATCTTGAATTACTGATCCCGCCTCAACCTTCATTTGAGACAAACCTTCTAATAACTGAGCGCTAACAGCACCAGAATTAGAACCCGTTTGCCCTGCCAAATCAGTTTGCTTTTTTTCAAGACGCATCCGAGCCATAGAAAATTGATCCTTTAAAATCTTAAGCGTTCCTTCAAATTTAGAACTCCAATCTGTCAGCTGCAAAAAATTCGATTGAAAAACCTTAATTTCATCTGCCACAAAAGCAGTTGGCATTGATTCAAGAATCTTTTTTAAACTCTCAATATTCGAAGAATACTCCTGCAACATCGAGCCAATATCAGACATTTTTTTTGTTATTTCATCTGCTTGAGCGACAGCTCCAACAACTGCGCCAACATCAGAAAGGGATACTACCACTTTGTCTAACCTTCCAATATCTGAAACAATTCCCCATACCTGGTCAGACATGTTTCGACTTAAAACAGAAGCCCTTTCTGATACTTTTTTAAACTCTTCAGCCAGTGCTACTTTTTGAGCTTTTTTTACCTGCGCATCATCTGTATCGGCTGTTTTTTTTTCCGCCAAAGTCGCTTCTATTTGTTTTTTTATTTGTTCAAATTGAGCTGAAAGTTCATTCAAATACACTAAGCGAGAATCAAATGATTTCTGAAACCCTGAAATCACTGTTTGCTGCTGATTAACCCACGCGACAAAATCTGTTGTCATCTTTAAATTAATTAATTGGAATGTAGGAAGTTCACTTTGTAGCTGCTTACCAAGCGCACGAATAGCCTCAAACTTGCTTTTAAACTCAGTAAAATTATTATTAATTTTCGCATAAATGCCTTCAAACGCTGTTACATCTTCTGATTCGGAAGTTTTTTGCAAGCGAACAATAATCGTCTGCGCTTCACCCGCAAAAGACTCTATAAGTTTTAAAATATCAGAACACGCTGCTATCAAATCTACATATTGTTTCTGATAAAGGGTTAACTTCTCAGTAATTTGTGCACTTTGCCCACTCAAAGCCTCCTTGTAAAAGTTTAAAACCGAACCAAGTTGAAGCCGCTTTTCGTATAAACTATTTAAAACTGGTGATTGCTGATCAACTTGCGCTTGATAAGCTTCCCGAAATTCAAGAGCTTGTTTCGCCTCAGAAGAAGATTGATCAAAAGAATTGATAATCGCGTCAAATATTTTAACCTGAACAAAAGCACTTATCCATGCATCATCAGCATTTGTAATTGCCTCATCAACAACTTTTAGCGATTGCTCCAAATCCGTTATTGAATCTGCAACAATCAATCCAGGAAACAAAAACATCCCCAAAAATACGATATTTTTTATCTTCATCTGACATTTACCCATTTTTTACAACACTAGCCGATCAAAGCCAGGCATCCTAAGCATAAAATTTGCCCAAGCACAAAGTAGCGTCTTTTTTGAATGAGTTGCTATATTTTAAATCAATCAGTAAATCAACAAAAAAAGCGCCAGCTTTACTGGCGCTTATAAATTGTTTTTTAAGAATCAAATTATTTTACCTGCGCTTGCCATGGAAGAGTAATTCCCTTACCTGCAAAAATTGGACTTGATGCAAGAGCGCTAAACGCTTGTTGAGCCTGCACAATAGCTTTGTTGGCAGAATCAATTGGGCCCCTGGCTGCTGCAATAGCTGCATTCGCAGCATCTCTAGCTACTTGCAATCTCGCAGCTGTCAATCCTGTTTGAGCTGGAGCATCAACCAACGCTGTTATGACTCCCTGCATAGCAACTCTTAAAGCTTCAAATTGCATTCTCCAGGTGACAACATCAGGAACATTAGAAAGATATTGATTCCATTGTTGAATATCAACTTTAGCTTGAGCAACAGCCTGCTCCAAATCTGCAGGAATAATTAAATTAGGAGTACTTAACAATGCTTCAAAATCCGCTACTGACTGCCGTGCATTCTGAACAACTACTGGATCGATAGCAGCTAAAGGTCTTACCGAATCGACAATTCTATTCAATTCTGCCTGCGCACCAATTTTTGTTGTCAAATCATTCGCAAAAATAAACCCACTTGCAAAAACTATCGCTAACAACAAACTGTTTTTTAGAAAATTCATAAAAATTTCCCCAATTTTATGGATAAGCTAATCACCAAGTTACAAACCCACTGTATATTTGAGCAAGACTTCAAATGATTTCTATCTCCAATTTTTTGAATTCAAGAATGCTCGAGCCGCTTGTCGCTGCAATTCAGCGCGCTGCTGTTTTGTTAAATTTGCCGTAGAAGTACTTGAACCAGTCGAAGAGCTCGAGCCAGAAGAAGTACTTGAACCTGTAGAAGCGCTTGTGCTCGTCGAAGAGCCTGTTCCTGTGGAAGTAGTTGATCCCGTGGAAGTATTCGAATCAGTAGAATTATTTGTTGTTGATGTGATGCCTGCATCATTGATTTTTCGATTAATGTATAACAACAATTCACTCAAAAGAGATGATCTGTCCCTTGAAAAAACATTTCTCGAGGAAGCAGATTGCACAGCTTCTTGCAATCCTGTTAATTGAGCAGAAGACAACGTATCTGGAAAAGCCCTCAATAAAACAGCGGCTAATGTAATAAACTCTTGTTGAGTCCTATCGGTAATATTGCTCATTGATGCAACTCGAACAATAAAATCTAAAAACGCCCTGTTTCTAACCGTTGCATCTGGCGAGTTATTAATAAAACCCTCTAAGAATGTACAAAAATCAACATACACTCCACCAAAATTTGTTGCTGCCTTAGTATCTGTTATTATTTTTTTCATACGGTTAACATTTTGAGTTGTGGCTGTTGATTGACGTTGAACCGCATTATACAAAGATAAAATAAACAATTCTTTATGGTTTGCGGAAACTGCCGCAGGCAAAGACTGTTCTAATTTTGTAATCTGAGCATCCAAAGCATCATCAAACGAAACATCAAAAGAACCTACCGTTATTTCATTTCCAGTATTCGAGGAAGTTGTTGAAGATGAAGAAGCTGCAGGCAAATCTTGTTTAACTAAATTACTCCACGCAGTAATTTGCTGAGTATAAGCAGAAAATGCCGACGAATTTAGTAATGTTGTTAATAAATCATTGAGAGATGAAATATTAGCAGATTTTGCAGCATCATCCCCAGATCTTGTACCATAACGTATTTCAACGGTCTTTTTTACCCTATCAATAAATCCAGGGATATCAGCAGCCAAAACAGAAGATGCACTTGTTTTTAACGCTACAATAATTTCAGCATAGGGCTTAATAAAAAATGGATCATACTGGTCTACGGCCTTTATTATCGCGACAAGCTCTGCTCTCATCGCGGCGTCATTGTAAAAGAATTTCACATCAACATGGTTTAACAAATTTTTAAAATCTTCAATTTGAGCCGCATCATTTATAGCCCCCAAAAGTTGTGCCATTTCTTTAAATAGACGCAACAGCCTTGTCGCCTGATCTTTATTTAATGGGGTAAAGACTGAATACAATTTTTTCTGGGCTTGCAAATATGTTGCAAAATCAACAGCTTGACCAAAATTGGTCCTCATCGCGGTGAGTGCAGCTATTTTACTTGAATCATTCCGATAAACCAAAACTATCGCTTTATTAATTAATGCAGGAACCTGGGCAAGCTCATCTTTAAAAGATTCACCCCTATCGTTATATAACCCAGCAAAAAATGCCGACATTTGATCTTTTTCTGCATCAGAAACGGTTGATTTATAACGAAACGTATCAATTAAATCATTAAGAGCTTTAATTCTATCAAGATACCCAGATGAAGCATTTGGAACCGAAGAAGAGGCAGATGTGCCACTAGCTGAAGAACCACCAGCAGGTGTTGCTTTTGCTGTAGCAATCAATGTTTTTAACGTAGAAACAATTTCATCCATCAATCCACCAAATTGCGCATCTTCCATTGAGGCTATTAATGCAACTCGCTCTTGCGGCGTTGCATCCTTAAGTGCCGCAACCATTGCCTGACATTTTGATAAAAAGGTATTTCTCATTGCCTCTGATGGCTTTGCTAACTGATCGGCTATTCGACGCACTTCTCTTACATCTGCTGAATTAAATGCTCCCGCAGCCCATAAGCCCTGAACACAAAAACTCAGACAAGCAAAGAATAAAAGTCTATGCATATTCACTTTTTTCATAATAATCGCTCTTAAGACTCCATTTTTATATCTTCATCATGCCAATTTGTTAAAAGATCTATCAATAAATCCTTACGATAATGCCCCAAACGATGCAACTTGATCCCTATATTCATTAATTTGATCAACTGAAGACGGCTCACTCTTAAAGACTCGCGCTCGAGCTGTTACAAGCAAGTCATCAATAGCTTTTTTATCATCCATAGATGTTTCAGCGGTAACGTTATTAGAAAGAATACGAAGTTGCGCAAGAAGTGCTGTTTTTTGCTCCTCAGAAGCCACTGCCCAATTTTCTGGCGTCATAACATTTATCATGTTGTACACGCGAGCAATTGCTCCCGCAAGAGTTGTTAGAGGAGCTACGCTCAACTGAGCAACCAAATCTTCAATTTGTTTAATCGTTGGATTTTTATCAGGAGCTGTACGTTGTCGATCATCAAGCATTTCTTGGCCAAATTTATTAATTTTAGCAAATGTTACATCACGACTCAGTTGATCTAAATCGACGTTTGCATTTTTTGCATTAGCTCTACCATCTATCAACGCCTGCAGTTTTGCAATAAACACATTTTTATGATCTTGACTGTACACGCCAACCATCAAGAGTTTCTTGAAGTTTGCATACAACTCACCGTACGTAATCGGAGCCATTAATCCAGTAATTACTTTATTAAATGATGCCTCCAATGCTGTTCCATAAACCAGCTGGTGATATAAAACTCTTGACCTAATAAACGTAACCAGGCTTGCCCGCTCAGCATCAGAACCGTCAACCCGATCAACCACAAGCTGATCAATATCTTTTGCAAACTGAGCCATCAGTGAAGCATCTTTCTGCGTCGAACCAATTTGTAAGAACTGTTGTTGAACTTGAGCAATACGAACAGCATACGTTAAGTATTGAACCGCAGGTCCTTGACCATCTGCAGCTGTTCTTAGTGCAGTAATACGACTCGGAATCATATTCATTTGGTTTTGCAAATTTTGTTTCGCCAATTGATTTACCTGAACAAATTGAAGCAGCTTTACAACATCTTCGATATTAAAGTCTTCTTGAGCAGCTCTCCATCGCTCTGTAACCAATTTATCAACTTTAGCCAAGAAAATATTTGCATCATCAACGGTAAATTCTGAAAGATTTTGAATCATGACTCGCAAATTATCTACTCGTTGAGCAAAGGTAATTGGATCATCCAGTTTCTTTATAAGCGGATCTAGCTGTGCAATTCCACCATACAAGAAAACAATTCTGTTGTTTTGAACAGCATCAGACGTCAACCATGTTTTAAGTGCTTTGATATCTGCATCCGTAGCATCAATTCGAGACGCCACCAAATCAGATAATTTATTAATAAATTCTGACAAATTTGACTGCTTAAGCGCCTTAAAGAACTCCTGCAAATCCGTCATACGTTGAGCAAAAAGAACTCCCGTACCAGTAGCAACCGCCTGATCCGCAGGACGGTCAAGCGCTGCCATATACTGACTTAATCTATTTGAATTTTCACTATCATTTTGTAAACGATTTTGAAGCGCAAAAACAAATAAATCTTTAACCATTTGTAGATCAAATTTTTCCGTTGCAGCCTGCCCTCGCTGATTTACCAAAATAAGAGCTTTGGCCATAAATTCTTGTACAATTGCAGGATCATCCATTACTGGGTAGTCCTGTAATACCTGACGAAGATTATTATACCGATCAACATATGGAGGAAGCGTGTTAAGCCCTCTTGCCAGAACCTGCAATTGAGCCTTTTGTGGCGTAAAGAAAAGAACTTTGTTTGCCTGAACATCTGGACTAATAAGCCAACTGTATAAATCTCCAATTTGCTCGATCGTGCCATCTGCTCTTCCATCAACTAATGATTTAATCAAAACCATAAATTTAGGAATATCCGCAGCCACAAGAGATGTAAGCGCAGCTTTTGCCTGCATAATCTGATCACCATATCGTGCACGCAATTTTCCAGAAGAACCTGATTGCAATGTATAAATTGCATTATTTAATGAAGCTATTAATGCGCCATCAACAGTTTTGTCCATGCGTCGCTCAACAATAAACTGCAATACTTTAACCATATCAGCCAAGTTGAAACCCTCAGTTGCTCCCTGAGACCGCAAATCAACAATAAGCTTAACCTTGGCCATCACAACTGTTTTTTGATCATCGGTAAATGCTTCATTATTTTGAACAATACTGATCAAATTTTGCACACGAATAGCATACGGCACAGGTGTATCAAGTGTTTGCGCAAGCTTTACTAAGTTGTCCGCTCCTTGTCGGAAATAAATTCCTTCATTATTTTGCACTTCGGTAGAAGTAAGCCAACTCTTTAAATTTGAAATATCATCGTTAATAGCATCTACGCGACGATCAACCAAATCGCTTACTTTTTTTATAAATGCATCAACATCATCTTGAAGAGATCCTCTAGTTAATGATTTTAAAGCGTTCTTTAATGATTTTATTTCTTCTGAAAAAAGAATCGTACCTGATCCTTTTTGTGACCCTGCAGCTGCTTTTAATTTGTTAATCGCAACATCCAAATCTGTTTTAAATTTTGACATTTGATTAAATGAAGCTTGCAACAACAGCGCTTGCGCATCCTGCAAATCCTGCCCATTTGCACGTGGAATAGCTGCAACTAATTTTCCAACTTTTCGCATAAATTGCTGCTGAAGAATAGCAGGCATCGTATCGGCCTGAAGCATTAAAGCTAAACTATTTTTCCAAACTACAAAATCAATAGGCGCGTCTACCGTATTGTACCAATTAGTAAAATCATCTGTTGGGCCAGAGTTACCACGATTCTTCAATCCCACGACAACATTATTCCACGCCGCTGCCTGCAACAAATTTTTAAACGATGTTATATCTTCATC
>Ga0194133_10003134_pt1 | contig 24016 bp, 21 predicted proteins | sample TA2KigOf40mmetaG_FD_155448 | JGI IMG/M metagenome (GOLD analysis project Ga0194133, IMG submission 155448) | Freshwater microbial communities from Lake Tanganyika, Tanzania - TA2015055 Kigoma Offshore 40m | ecosystem: Environmental > Aquatic > Freshwater > Lake | place: Tanzania: Lake...
CTCCGTCTGCACGACTGGATTCGGACAACTGCGCCGCAGTTGAATAGAGTCGAGGCGATACCCTCGTGAAACGCCGAAAATCCCCCCAAAATCGCCCAAAATCGAGCCCTCAACTGAGGAATTTAGGATGAATCGTGGGCGTTAGCTCAGAGGTTCGTCGCGTTCAGGAGGGGCTCCGGGGAGGCATCCTTGTCCGCACCCTTCAGGCCGCTCGGGCTGCTCTGCAGGTGGCCCGCGGCGATGATGGCCGCCCGGGCCGCCGCAGCACCCGTGGCAGTCGTCGGCTTGGCCCGGCCCGCAAGGTACAGGCCGGCCGCGCCCGCGACGTGGGGGGCCGCCATACTCGTGCCACTCATCGTCGCGTACCCGCCGCCGATGTAAGTCGAGAGGATGTTCACGCCGGGCGCCGCCAGATCCACCACCGCGCCGTAGTTGCTGAAGGAGGCGAAGGTGTCGTCCGCACCGTACCCGGTCCCCTGCCCCAATCCGCCGGGCAGCCCATCGGTGTCCACGATCGCGCTCACGCAGATCACGTTCGGGCTGTTCGCCGGGGAGGAGTTCGCCGCGTCGACGTTGCTGTTGCCGGCCGCGACCACGTACACCACCCCGCGAGCCACCGAGTTGGCGATCGCGTTGTTCAGCGTCGAAGAATTGCCGCCGCCGAGGCTCATGTTGGCCACCTCGATCGAGGAGGAGTAACGGGTGACGTAGTCGACCCCCTTGATCACGTTAGAAATCGAGCCACTACCCGACCGGTCGAGGACCTTGACGGCCCAGAGACGTGCGCCTGGTGCCACGCCGACGACCCCCGCGTTGTTATCCCGCGCCGCAGCAATGCCCGCGCAGTGCGTGCCGTGCCCGTTATCGTCGTTGCCCGTACGGGTGCCGGCAAAACTCACATTGCGATACACATTGAGATCCGGGTGGGTCAACTGGATACCCGTGCGATGATCGCGATGTCGACGTTCACGCTCTCCAGATTGGAAGTGTTGATGAGGGCCTTGCTGTTCAGCGTGGCGCCGACGCGGACGATACCGGGCGGAACCGTGTCATTGCTGATGCGGACGATCTGGTCCTCCTCGATGTAGGCGATCTGCCGGTCGAGGGCCAAGGCGAGCAGTTGGCGTAGCGTCAGGCGGCCGGAGAAGCCTTGCACCGCGGAGTCGTAAGTGTTCTCGGCCGCGATGCCGTGGCGGCTAGCCACGACTGACGCCTGCGCGCCGGACTTCAGCACCACGATGTACTTGTCCGGGATACGCAGTTCAGAGCGGACAGCTTGAATCAGCGGGGCGAGCTGAGTTTGCGCGGAAAGCACGGACGCCGAGGCCAGCAGGGCCGCAAGAACAAGGGCGGAACGGGACGACAGTAGGTTCATTGTTCGTAAGTGAGGACTACGGTGGATCCTTCCCACCGTGCTTCCAGAGAAAACGCGTACCTCTCTGCGGCAATTACGAAGCGCGTAAAAAACCTGTGAAAAACTACGAGCCCCGATCCAAGGGTTTTGAGTCTTACTCAGCGCAGGGGCACGGGGCGTTCCTCGACGCTCTCCCGGAGCAGCCCCCACGCCGCCCGGTGGGCGGGGCTGTCGGCCTCCTGGCTGAACAGCCGGAACACCACCATCACGCCAGGCCAGGCCTTCACCCCGACTGCGAGGAGCCGGTACTCGTTAGGGGGCAGCTCGACGCGGCCGACTAGCGCTCGGTCGGTGAATAGGCACCACGTCCCGGCACCGCGCCGCGGCTCGAGTTCTTCAAACCGCATCGCCTGCTCGACGGAAGCGCTGACGTGCTCCTCAAAGAGTTCCACGAGGCGCTCCCGGCGGGCGCGGGGCGTCGCGGCCCGGCCCTCGGGATCCGGCAGGAACGCAAGGTCAAGGCTGACCGTGCCCGCGGCGTCACGCAGCCGCAACTCCGGCGGGGCCGCGGGGTCGCGGGCGCTTTCAACCACAAAGCCCGGCGGCACTGCGATCGTGACGCGACGGCCGGGAGCCAATTCCAAGATCTCCTCGCGCTGCGCCGCAGCCGACACCGACCAAGGGGCAGCGAGCAAGCTCACGGCCAAGGCGAGCCGGCGGAACTGGGGCGGAACGGTCACGCCACCGCGGCCACGGGCCGTGTGCCGCTGGCCAGCAGCGTTTCGAAGCCCGGCTCCGCCTCCTCGCGCGCCACGACACTGACCTCCACCTTTTGAAACCCGGCCTGTTTCAGGAACCCGTGCAGCGTGCCCTCGGTGAACCCGAGCCAGAGATCCGCGTACAACTCGCGCGCCTGCTCGAAGGTGTGCGCGTTCAGGTCGAGCACGAGCAGTTGGCCGCCAGGCCGGAGGATGCGGAAGGCCTCGTCCACCGCTCGCTGCGGCTGCCGGGCGTGGTGCAGGGCCTGGCTCAGGATGGCGAGGTCCGCCGAGGCGTCGGGCAGCGGCACCCGCTCGATGTCCCCCAGGCGGTAGGTGAGGTTCGCCAGCCCATTCTTCTCCGCCAGGGCGGCGCCGACCTCCACCATCCGCGGCGAGCTGTCGATGCACCAGACCTGGCGGGCGCGCCGGGCCAGCAGTTGCGACACGAGCCCCTCCCCCGCCCCGAGATCGGCGATGTCGATCGCGGGGGTGAGCTGCAGCGCCAGCCGCCCGATGGCCTCCCACGAGCGGCCCGGGCAGTAGTTCCGGCCCAGCCGGCCCGCGATCAGGTTGAAGTACTGCTCCTGCGTCCGCCGCCGCCGCTGCAAAATCCGCTCGAGGTTGGCCTGATCCGCCTGCATCGGCGCGGCCCCAGTGACCGCACCCAACGCCGCCACCACGAGAGCCTGGGTCGCCGCGGGGACGTCCGCGCGCCGCGAGTAGAAGGCATTCTTTCCCTCCCGGCGGTCGCTGACGAGGTTGGCCGAGCGCAGCAGCGCCAACTGGGAGGAGATGCGCGACTGGCCCATCGCCAGGATCTCCTGCAGCTCGGCGACCGAGAGCTCCTCGCGCGAGAGCAGCGCGAGCAACCGCACCCGCGTCGGGTCGGAGAGGGTTTTGAGAATGTCCCAGGGACCGTTCACGCGGACGAGGCTGGGCGCCCCCGGCCGGCTTGGCAACCGGGGAGGCGCCCTCGGCTCACGGGGGCGGGGCCGCGGGCGCGGCGAGGGCGGAAGCGGGGCGCGGCGCCAACGGGTGTTCCTTCAGCAGCTCGTCGACCATATAGAAGTTCGTCCGGTCGCGGCTCGCCGCGCGGACCCGCGCGACCTGCTCGGCGGTGATCATCGCCCCGTTGTTGCCGAACGAGAGCCGCACGTAGCTCAACACCGCCGCCAGCTCGTTGTCGTTGAGTAGCCCGCCGAAGCCGGTCATCGGCGGCACGCCCTTCGCGGGATCGTAGGTGACCCCGTTGACCTCGATCGGGCCCCAGAGGCCCTTGAGGGTCAGCTTGATCAGGCGCTCGTCGTCATCGAGCCAGTTGCTCCGCTCGAGGGGCGGGTAGACGCCCGCAAGGCCCTTGCCGTTCGCCTGATGGCAGGTCGCGCAATGCGCGTCGCGGAGGTAAACGTCCTTGCCGATGCCGTAGACGCGGTTGTCCTCGCCGGAGAGGGGGCGCGTGGGGCCGAAGCTCTGCTGGGCCTCCGTCCGCGGGGGAGCGGGGAAGTCGAAGGTGCCGGCGAAGAACGCGGCCGCCGCCGGGTTCGCCGCGAGGTCCACGCCGCCGGACGCACGCAGCGCCTCGGCATCATCCTTCAGGGTGTGCGTGAGGATGTGCCGCGTCACCGGACCCATCCACGCGTCCAGGGGAAGGCGCAGGGCCTCGAGGACGACGCGGGCGCCATCGGCGTTGTCGAGCCACGAGGCGGCGACGATGGCCTCGAGGCGGACGCGCGGGTGCGGGTCACGCGCGGCCTGGAGCAGTAGGTCGACCGCGCCGGGGACCTGGTGATGGGCGTAGCGGAGGACGTTCACCGCGGCGGCGCGGGCCTCGTGCCGGGTGGCGCCGAGGACCTGCCGGAGCAGGGCGGCGTCGGGCTGGTTCTGGGCCCAGGTGGCCCAGAGGGCCTCGCAGAGGTGGCGTTCGTAGAGCGGGTCAGCGCGGTCGAGGCGCGCCGCCCACGCGCGCACGGCGGGCAGGACCTGCGCCGCGGGGCGGCCGCGCAGCTCGCGGCGGGTACGGTAGCGGGTGCGGTACTCGGGCAACTTCAGGTTCTCCAGCAGCTCGGGGATCGTGGCCCCGGCGACCTTCGCCACGGGCACCAGCGGGCGCCCGGGATAAGTCACGCGGTAGATCCGGCCGTGGTCGTGGTCGCGGTTCGGATCGCGGGCATTGTGCTGCATGTGACCGATGATGGCGTTGTGCCAGTCGACAAAGTACAGGGAACCGTCCGGCGCGAACTCCAGGTCCACCGGGCGATAGTTGGGGTCGTTGCCCGAGACGAGGTCGCCGGCCAGCGTGCCGAGGAAACCCGCGCCGTCCTCACGAATCGCCGACAGGCCGATGCCGAGGAAGCCGATGCTGTTGCAGATCATAAACTGCCCCTGCAGGTGGTCCGGAAAGTGGCGGGAGGAGACGAACTCGGAACCGGAGGTCGGGCGCGAACGCTTCGGGGTGTAGGTGCGGGTCAGTGGGATCTCCACGCCATAGGGCATCTTGGCGGAGAGCGGGAGGCCCCACCAGTTGAGGCCGGGGGAGGCGTCGGAGATGATGCACTGGCCCCAGTCGTCGAAGGCCACGCCCCAGGGGTTGCTGTAGTCGGCCTGGCTGTAGCGCTCGAGGCGGAAGTTCTTCGGGTCGAAGCGCCAGACGCCGCCGTCATTCACGCGCCGCGGGCCGTAGGGGGTCTCGACCTGCGAGTGCAGGAAGCGGCCCTCGCACAGGTAGAAGGCGCCCGAGGCATCCGCGGAGAAGGCGGAGATCGCGTGGTGCGTGTCGTGGGTGTCGAAGCCGTGCATCAGGATCTCGGTGCGGTCCGCCCGGTCGTCCCCGTCGTCGTCCACCAGCAGCACGAGGTTGGGCTCCTGCGCTAGGTAGACGCCCTCCGGCGCGAACTCGAAGCCGATCGGGAGGTGGAGGCCGTCGGCAAATACCTTCTGGCGGTCCGCGACGCCGTCTCCGTTGGTGTCCTCGAGGATGAGCAGCTTGTCGTTCGGTTTGGGGTCGCCCGGGCGCCAGTGGGGATAGCTCGGCATCACCGCGACCCAGAGCCGGCCGCGGTTGTCGAAGGACATCTGCACGGGGTTGGCGAGGTCGGGGAACTCCTGCTCCGAGGCGAAGAGCTCGAGCTTGAAGCCCTCCATCATCTTCAGGTCCGGGATCACGTCGCGGCCCGGCCGGTAGCGGCCGCTGCCCATCGCGCCGCCCGGCTTGAAGTTGGTCGGTACCGGCGGCAACGCGTGCGTGCGACTGTCGTCCACCGCTAGATCCCGCTTCCGGCCGGCGGCCACGTCGTGGATCAGCTGGTCGCGCAGCGCCGCCATCTCGCGCGTCTTGCGCACCTCGTCCGGATAGTTCTGCGGCCCGTACGGCTGGTAGCGCTGGCCGTGGGTGTGCACGCCGTTGACCAGGTTGTAGTCGTTGTTCCAGAGCCAGTCCTTCTCCTTGACCGCGGCGTGCACGAGGGCCGGGTCCGCCTCGCTGCGGGCCGCCGGGGCCGGGCCGTACAGGCCGTCGGCCAGCAGCCGGGCGAGCTCCTTGTAGCCCGCCTCGGTGGGCGCGAAGCCGTTGAGGGTGAGCGGCGGGCCGCCGGCGGCGTAACGACGGCGGGTCGGCTCGAACAGGTCGATGAAGGTCAGTCGGTGGCGCTCCGCCACCCGGCGCATCGCGGCGGTGTAGACGGCGAGGCTCGCGTTCTCCCGGCGGCCGTCGGGCAGGTCGCGCGTCGCGCTCAGGTCCTCGAAGGCGATGGGTGAGACCAGCACGAGGCGCGGGGCGGCGCGGCCGTTGTAGGCCCGGCCCAGGGTGTGCCGCACGAAGGCGTCCAGCTCGGCCTCGAAGACCGGGGCGCGCTCCGGGCCGTCGAACGACTCGTTGAAGCCGAAGAAGGCGACCACGGTGTCCGCCTTGAGGTGGGTCAGCCACTCGTCCGGCGTGGGGAAGAAGCCCCGGCCATTGTGGGAGGCGAGCTCGGGGCGGAACTGCTCCGCGCCGGGGAACGCCCACTGCGAGACGCGGGCCGGATGGGGGCGGAATCCCGGGGTGTCACCGGGGCGGCCGAGGTTGCGCACGAACAGCTTCTGCCCGGGGAAGCGCAGGTGCAGCTCGGTCTCGAGCCGGCTGTAGTAGACATCGCGCTCGGCCAGGCCGTTGCCGATGAAGGCGACTCGCTCCCCCTCCGCGGGCGGGGCGACCTCCTGCGGGCGCGCGGCGGTGGCCGGCGGGGGCTCGTCCATCTGCGCGTGGGCGCCGCGCGAGGCCCGCACCTCGGCGGGGGTGGGCGTCGACGCGGCGGTCTGGTGGCGGCCCTTCGCCGCCGGCGCCTTGGCGGCTTCCGCGGCGGCGAGACCGGAAGCGAGGGAGACGAGGGTGAGCAGGAGCGGGGTGAGGCGGGGCATCACGGGACCCCGAGGCAACCCGCCGGCCGCGCGCCCGGCAAGAAGAGACCGCGCCGCGCGGCGCCTCAGCCGGACTCAGCGCTGCACCGGCCGCAGGACCAGGTTCCGGTAGGACACCGGGCCGTGGTCGCCCTGCAGCAGGATCGGGCCCGGGCGGCGGGGATCCCAGCCCAGGGCCCCGCCGGTGACGCCCAACAGGGGCTGGTTGTCGATGATCACGCGCCCGTTGAGGACGACGGTCGCGTGCTGGTCGACCAGGGTCAGCTCGAGGGTCTGCCACTCGCCGGCCGGCTTCTCGGCGGCGACCGCGGGCGTGAGGCGGCTGTAGATCGCGCCCATATTGTGGGAGTCGAGCGCCTTGCCATGGGAATCCGCCACCTGCACCTCGTAGAGGCCCCGCAGGTAGACGCCGCTGTTGCTGCGCGCGGGGACGCTGACCTCCAGCGAGAGGCGGAAGTCCGTGAACTCCGCGCTCGTGCGGAGGTTGGCGGTGCGCGCCGCGGGCTTGCCCGGCTCGCGCGCGGGCGGGCGGTTGACGAGCGCGCTGTCCGCCACGACCCACGCGTTGGGGAGCCGCGGCTCCTGCGCCACCCAGCCGGTCAGGTCGCGGCCGTTGAAGAGCGCGACGGGCGGACCGAAACGGACGGCGGCGAGGTCGGGGCGCGGGGGCAACGGGGCGAGCCGGCGCCCGGTGAACTCGGTGCGGTCGAAGCCCTGGCCGTTGGGGCGCGGCACGACGCGCGTCCCGCGCAACTCGTCGCCCTCGAGGCGTGCGGTCACGGTCTCGGTGAGCTGCTGCCGGCGGACGACGCGGCCCGCCGCGTCCTTGCGCTCGACCTCGCGGACGCGGGTGGCGGTGACCGCGGGGCCCTCGAGGGTGACGCTGGCGAGGGGCAGGACGCTACCGCCTCCCCACAGGATGGAGCCGTCGACCCAGCCGGCCTCGGCCTTGAGTTCGAGCCAGCCGGCGGAGCCGTTGGGGAGGGCGAGCCCCCAGCGGCCGAGCAGCGGGTCGGCCGGGGCGGCGGCGAAGAGCGGGGCGGACAGCAGGCCGGCAAGGAACAGGGCGCGGGGGAGGCGGTGACGGGGTGGCATCGTGCGGCCAAGTTGGGCGCCGCGGGCCGGCCGGGCAACTCCGCGCTTGCGGGGCCGGGCCGGCTTCCGGTTCGCTGCGCGGATGCACGTTGCCTGCCCGCTCGCCGCCGACCTCGATGCCGCCCTCCGCACCGCGGCGGCTACCGCCGGCTGGGCGGACGCGGCGGACTTCCAACCGGACGTCCGCGCCGCCGATCCGCGCCACGGGGACTTCCAGGCCAACGGCGTGCTGCCCCACGCCAAGGCCCGGCGCCTCAACCCGCGCGCCCTCGCCGAGCAGCTGGTTGCCGCCCTGCCGGCGGAGCTGCTCGCCACCTGCGCCGTGACCGTGGCCGGGCCCGGCTTCATCAATTTCACGCTGCACCCGGAGGCCCTCCTCACCTGGCTGCGGGCGCACGCCACCGCGGACCAGCTGCGCGCCGCCTGCGCCGGGGGAGCCGCCGGCACGTGGGTCGTCGACTACTCCTCGCCCAACACCGCCAAGCAGATGCACGTCGGCCACCTCCGCTCGGCCGTGATCGGGGAGGCCCTCTGCCGCCTCCTCGCCTTCACCGGCGCGGCCGTGGTGCGCGACAACCACCTCGGCGACTGGGGCACGCAGTTCGGCAAGCTGATCTATGGGTACAAGCGCTGGGCCGACCCCGCGGCGCTCGCGGCCGACCCGATCGAGGAACTGGAACGCCTGTACAAGCGCGGCCACGAGGCCACCCCCGAGGGTTCACCCGAGCTCGAGGAGGCCCGCCGCGAGCTGGTGCGCCTCCAGCAGGGCGACCCCGAGAACGTCGCGCTCTGGCGCAAGTTTTCCGAGGTGAGCCTCGGCGCCTTCCAGCGCATCTACGACCGCCTCGGGATCCGGTTCGACCACCACTTGGGCGAGAGCTTCTACAACGACCAGGTGGAGCGCGTGTACACCGAGCTCACCGCGGCCGGCATCGCGGAGGTCAGCGAGGGCGCGCTCGTCGCGTTCCACCCCGAACACCCGCGCTTCAAGACCCAGCCGTTCCTCATCCGCAAGGCCGACGGCGCCAGCAACTACGCGTCGACCGACCTCGCCACCGCCCTCTACCGCACCGAGCACTTCGGCGCGGCCGGCATCGTCATCGTCACCGACTTCCGCCAGTCGGACCACTTTGAGCAGCTGTTCCTGACGGTGGGGAAGTGGTTCGCGGCGCGCGGCTACCGGCGGCCGGAGCTGCACCACGTGACCTTCGGTGCGGTGACCGGCGAGGACGGCAAGGCGCTCAAGACCCGCAGCGGCGACGTGATCCGCCTGAAGGCGCTGCTGGACGAGGCGGAGGAGCGGGCCTTCGCGCTGGTGACGGCCAAGAGCCCGGAGCTGCCCGAGGCGGAACGCCGCGAGATCGCGGCCGCCGTGGGCGTGGGCGCGGTCCAGTACGCGGACCTCGCGCAGAACCGGAGCAGCAACTACGTGTTCTCGTGGGACAAAATGCTGTCCCTCGAGGGCAACACCGCCCCGTACCTGCTGTACGCCGGCGCGCGCATCCACTCGATCTTCCGCCGGGCCGGGGTGGCGCCCGGAGACGAGGCGGCCCTCGCGGCGGCGGACGCGCCCTCCACCCCCGCGGAACTCGCCCTGGCGCGGCGCCTGATCCGCTTCCCGGACGCGATCCGGCAGGCCCGGGAGACGCTCCGGCCGCACCTGCTCTGCCTGTACCTGTTCGAACTGGCGGGCGACTACAGCTCGTTCAACAACGCGGACAAGGTGCTGGTCGAGGAACCCGCCGTGCGGGCCCGCCGGCTGCTGCTCTGCGCGCGCACGCTGCTGGTGCTCGAGACCGGCCTGCACCTCCTCGGCCTGCGGCCGCTGCGGCGGATGTGAACGCGGGGCCGACCCGGCCCGGAGAACACTCTTGCCGCTGCCGCGGCCGCGGGGCAGGTTCGGCGGATGTCCGCGCAGGAGCTCTATCTGCGCCCCGCGAACGCGACCGAAGCGCGGGGCCCCTTCCCGCCCGAGCAGCTCGCCGACCTGGCGCGCGCCGGGGAGGTCACGCCGGAGACGCTCGTCTATGACACCACCCGCGAGGGCTGGGTCGCCCTGGCGGAGCGGCCCGACCTGCTCGCGCTGGCGTTCCCGCCGCGGCAGCGGCTGACCTTGAAGCCGCGGCCCGCACCCGCGGCGGCGCCACCGGCCCCGGCTCCGGAAGCGGAACCCCCCTCCGCCGGGCCGGCGGCCCCGCCGGTCCCCGAGATCACGGAGATCCTTGAGGAATCGACACGGACCGGGGAAGCGGAGGAGGCTCGGCTGGTGCGCGGCGCGACCCTCGGCCGTCGGGGTGCGCTGGCGGGGTTGCTGCTCGCCGCCGGCTCCGGTTTGGCCCCGCTCGCCGGCGGCCCCCTCCCCACCTCCCCGATCGCGGCCCTCCTCGCCCACCCCGGGATGCTACTGGTGCCGGTGGACGTCGTCCTGGCGGCGCTGCTCGCGACGGGCGCGACCGGGCCCTACCCGTTCCTACGCTTCCGCGCCGCGTTCGGCCTCGGCTACGCGGGGCTGCTGCTGCAGCAGACGGACGCCACCGGCCCCGGCGCGGCGATGGCGGTGGGCGCCGCCGGCCTGTTCGCGTGCACCCTCTGCTACCGCCCGCTCGCCGCCGGGGCCGCCGCGGCGGCCGCCGCCCTCGGTTTCGGACTCGCGGCCTGGCTGCAGTTGCCGGGTTGACCCGCCGCGCGCCGTGAACCCGTCCCCGGACGCCCCGCCCGCGCCACCGGCTGAACGCCGGGCCGGCCCCGCCTGGCTCGCCCGCCTCGCGCACCTCTGGCACGCCGGCATCTGGGAGCCGTCGGCCCTCGCCGACCGCTCCCTCCGCGGGCGGGGGCTGGCCGTCCTGCGCGTCATCTCGATCACCTTGACCGTGTTCCAGGAAACCCGGGTCGTCAGCCGGGCGGCCGCCCTGAGTTTCACCTCCCTGCTCAGCCTGGGCCCGCTCGTCGCCATCTCCGTCCTGGCCGGCGGCTTTGCCCTCGGCCAGCAGGACAACCAGCTGCTCACCCACCACATCAGCAGCCTCCTCGCCAACGTGGCGCCGCAGCTGCAGTCGCTTTCCGCCGACGGCGGGACCGCGGGGGCCGCGGGCGGCGTGAACCCGGAATTGCGGCGGATCGTGGATGGCTTCGTGCAGAGCGCGCGCAGCGGTTACGGCGGCGCCTTCGGGGCGCTGACCCTGATCTTCATCGTGTTGATGATGTTCAAGTCGATCGAGGATGCCTTCAACGACCTCTGGGGCATCAACCAGGGCCGGTCGCTGCTGATGCGGGTGGTGTTCTACTGGACCATCCTGACCCTCGGCGCGGTGCTTTTCTTCGCGGCCGTGGCCCTGCTGGGGGCCGGGGCGGCGGTGAACGTGTTCCACGAATCGCTGGGGCGGCTGCCCGGCGGCGAGCGCCTCGTGGCGGCCCTCGGCTGGAGCCTGCCCGTGTTCTCGGTCTGCCTGCTGACCCTGATGCTGACGCTCGTCTACCGCGTGGTGCCCAACACCCCGGTGCTCTGGCGCGCCGCCTTCGCGGGGGGCGCGGTGGTCGCCCTGCTCCTGCTGCTGAACAACGTGGTCGCCTTCCTCTACGTGCGGCGCGTGGTGCTCACCCAGAACCTCTACGGCCAGCTCGCCGTGCCCTTGGTGCTGGTGCTCGGCCTCTACGTGTTCTGGCTCTACGTGCTCATCGGGGGCGTCATCAGCTACGCGGTGCAGAACGTCCACTTCCGCAACAGCCAGACGGCCTGGAGCCGCCTGACGGAGGCGATGCGCGAGCGGCTCTCGCTGGCGGTCCTGCTCACCATCGGCCGCCGTTTCCAGGCCTGCGCGCCGCCGGTCACCGCCGCCGAGCTCGGCCGGCGCCTCCGCGTGCCCAGCCAGATCCTCAACGAATGCCTCAACCGCCTCGGCGCGATGGGCCTCGTGAACACCCTGCGGGCCGCCCCGGGCCGGCCCGCGACCGAGCTCCGCTTCCAGCCGGCGCGGCCCCTCGAGCGGATCACGCTGCTCGACTTCAAGCGGCTCGACGACCAACTGGGCGACGACCCCGTGGGCCACGCGCTCGAGTGCGTCGATCCGCTGATGCACGCCTACGAGGAGGCCCTCGGGCGCCTCGGCGAGCAGCCGTTCTTCCAGCGGTCCCTGGACGACTTGTTCGCCGCGCACCCCTTCCCGCCGACCTCCGCGGCGGACCCCCGGCCCGCGGCGGAATTACGCCCTTGCCAGCCTACCCCCCCAACCTAAGCCTGACCCGCTTCCGCCCATGATTTCCTGGATCCAGAAATACTTCCAGTTCCACTTCCGTGTCATCTTCGCCGTGCTGCTGGGGGTGGTCATCATCGCCTTCGTGTTCACCATCGGCGCGGCCCCGGGCATCGGCGGCGCCGAGCGCGGGATGGTCGACCGCCCGTTCTTCGACTACAACCTGAGCCTCCAGTCCGACCAGCAGCGCCTGATGGGCGACGCGAGCCTCAGCGCCAGCCTCCGGGTCGGCGCCTTCGGCCAGCTCGATGGCGACCAAGTGCAGAACTACGCGTTCCAGCGTGCCGCCGCCCTCCACCTGGCCGCGCTCTGGCACCTGCCGCCCGCCTCCACCGCCGAGGTCACCGCGCAGCTGAAGACCCTCCGCGCCTTCGCCGGCCCCGACGGCCAGTTCGACCCCAAGACCTACCAGACCTTCCGCGACAACCTGAAGACCAACCCCCGCGGCCTCACCGAGGGCGACATCCTCCGCGTGGTGTCCGATGACGTGAGGGTGGAAAAGGTGCAGAACCTCCTCGCCGGCCCGGGCTACGTCCTCCCCGGCGACGTCCGCACCCAGCTCCTCCGCACCGACACCAAGTGGACCCTCGCCACCGCCAAGGTCGACTACGCCGCCTTCAAGCCGGCGATCACCCCCGCGGAGAGCGAGCTCACCCAGTTCTTCGAGCAATCGGGCGGACGCTACGACATCCCGCCGCAGGTCAGCCTCGCGGTGGTGGAGTTTCCCGCCCTCGACCATATGGCCAAGGTCAACCTGACCGAGGCGGAGATCCGCGCCTTCTACGATGCCAGCCCGTCCCGTTTCCCCAAGCCCGCCGATCCGGCCAAGAAGGACGCCCCGGCCCCGAGCGTGACCCCGCCGGCCGATCCCGCCGCCGACTTCGCGGCCGTCCGCGCCCAGGTGGAGTCCACCCTGCGTTTCGAGCGCGCGGTGAAGCTCGCCCAGAAGGCCGCCAGCGACCTTTCCCTCGCCCTCTTTGAGTCCAAGGCCCGGACGCCCGAGGCCATCGCGGCCTTCCTGGCCAGCCGCCAACTGAACGCCAAGCCGCTGGCGCCGTTCAGCCGCGACGCCGCCCCCGCCGAGCTCGGCGGTTCCCCGGAGGCCGTCGCGGAGGCCTTCCGCCTAGGCAAGGACCGCCCCGCCTCGGACGCCCTCTCGACCCGGATGGGCGCCCTCCTCCTCGTCTGGAAGGAGTCGCTCCCGACCCGCAAGCCGCTCTTCGCTGAGGTGAAGGCGCAGGTCTCCACCGATTACGTCGAGGGTGAGCGCCGCAAGCGGTTCATCGAGCTGGGCCGCAAGGTGAAGGCAGACCTCGAGACCCGCCTCAAGGCCGGCGCCGCGCTGGAGCAGGCCGGCGCCGCCGCCGGACAGGCGCACGGCCTCACCCTCACGGCCAAGACGCTGCCCGCCTTCGACCTCCGCTCCCGCCCGCAGGACGTCGACTTCGCCGTCCTCGGCACCCTCGAACGCCTCCAGAAGGGCCAGCTCTCGGATATGGTCTTTAGCGGCGAGCAGGGCCTGTTCGTGTTCGCGGCCGACCAGCAGGCCCCCGACACCACCGAGGCCAACCCTCGCTTCGCCGAGACCCGCGCCCAGATTGCCGGCTTCACCTCCCGCATCGGCGGTTCCTCGGCCCTCGCCGAGCTGGTCGAGAAGGAGCTCAAGCGCGGCGAGCCCAAGCTGCCCTGAGCGCCCCGCGGGCGCGCCCTGCGCCCATCCCGGGGCCGCCGGCCTTCTCGCCCCCATGCCCCTTCGGTCCTACGTCCCCGCCTCCGGCCCCTGCCGCCTCTGCGGGGAGGGCTTTGAGCACCGCCAAGGGCCCGCGGAACCTGATCTCTCGGCCTGCCCCCGCTGCGGCCAGGCCGTCCACCGCCGCGCCGTCGATCCGGTGAATTCACCGCAACTTTCCGCCCCACTTTCCGTCTCGCGCGCGAGACAGGCCGGCTTCACCGTCCTGCGCCGCACCTCCGGGGGCGAATACGAAAAACAGTAACTTTCCCTCCACCCACCGTGTCCTGCGCCCGCCGCCCCGCCCTTTCCGCTATGCCCCGCCTCCCCGCCCGCATCCTGCTTGCGCTCCTCGCCGCCACCACCCTCCTCCGCGCCCAGGCCCCCGCCGCCGGCACCCCCGGGGCGGTCGTGATCGCGCCGGACAAGCCCTTCGCCCTCGAGGAGGCCATCGCGCTCGCGCTGCAGAAGAGCTTCAACCTCCAGATCCAGGCCATCGCCCGCGCCAACGCCAAGGACAACGTCACCATCCAGGAGGCCGGGTTCGACCCCAACCTGACCGCAAACGTCTCCCGCTCGCTCAACCAGGCCGCCTCCACCACCAACCGCCTCGACGGCACCGCCGCCCAGGGCCCCCGCAACGATAACACGGTGATGCGCGCCGGGGTGAGCCTGCCCCGCCTGCCGGCCACCAACGGCACCCTCAGCCTGACGACCAACGTCTCCCGCGCGGCCACCAACTCGGTCAACTCGCTCTTCAACCCGGCCTACAACAACGGCGTCACCGCCACCCTGAACCAGCCCATCCTGCGCGACTTCGGCCGCGAGGCCGCCCTGACAGCGCTGGAGAATGCCCGGCTCGCCTTCACCATCGCCAGCACGAGCTACCGCAGCGCGGTGCTGAACACGGTAGCCAACACCGAAAACGCCTACTACAACCTTGTCGCCGCCCGCGAGGCGCTCCGCATCGCCCAACTCACGCTCGAGGGCAACCAGCGGCTCCTCGACGAGAACAAGGCCCGCCGCACCACCGGCGTGATGACCGACCTCGACGTCCTCAGCGCCGAGGTCGGCGTCGCCCGCGCCCGCAACACGGTCGTCCAGCGGGAGCAGGGCGTGCGCGACGCGGAGGAGCGCCTGATGAACCAGATCAACGTGCTCTCGCTCGACACGCGTCCGGGCCCGGTCGACTTCGCCCCCTACGGCGAGGGCGCCCCGAACTTCGCCGCCTCCTACAAGATGGCCCGCGAGTTCTACCCGGAAACGATGTCGCAGGAGCAGACGATCAAGCAGCTCGAGCTCAACCTCGCCACCGCCCGCCGCAACACCCTGCCCGACCTCGACCTCGTCGCCTCCCTCGGCTACACCGCCCGTACCACCAACGCCAACTACGGCCAGGCGATCGCCAACCTGCCCAACGACCACGGCAACAATTGGTCCCTCGCCCTCAACTACTCGCTCCCGTGGGGCCAGAAGGCCGACAAGGCCCGCCTGCGTCAGGCGACCGCCAACGTGGCCTCGGGCAAGATCCGCCTCGAGCAGCTCGAGTCCCAGCTGATGCTCGACGTCCGCATCGCCGTCCGCGCGGTCGAGACCAACCTGGTGGCCGTCGAGATCGCGCAGAAGGCGACCGAGCTCGCCACCCGCCAGTACGAGCAGCAGAAGGCCCGCTTCGACGCCGGCCTCTCCACCAGCCGGATCGTGCTGCAGTTCCAGGATGACCTCGAGGCCGCCCGCAACAGCGAGCTGTCCGCGAAGCTGAACCTGCGCCGCGCGGTCTCCGAACTGCGCCGCCTCGAGGGCACCTCGCTCCAGCGCTTCAAGGTGGAGATGCCCTGAGCGGCCCCGCCGCCGCGATGCCGGTCGCCCTCCTCGTCCGCCTCCTCCTCTGGCTCTGGCTGGGCGGCGCCCTCGCCCTCGGCCACCACGGCCTCTGGGGCCGCCTCCCGCCGTTCGGCCAACTCGCGCTGGTGCTGGCCCTCGCCGCCGGCGCATTTTCCCTGCTGCACCGCGTCCCCGCGCTCGCCCGCTGGCGGGAGGCACTGGACGAGCGGATCCTGCTCCTACCCCACGGGATCCGCCTCGCCGGGGTCTACCTCGTGGTGCGCCACCTTGAGGGGGATCTGCCGCGGGCCTTCATCCTCGCCGCCGGCCTGGGCGAAGCCTGCCTCGCCGCGCTCGCCCTGCCGCTCGCACTCGCGCCGCTGGCCGACGACGCCCGCGCCCGCGCGACGCGCATCTGGGCCGTCGCCAGCCTCGTCAACCTCGGACTGATCCTCGCGACGCTGCTCCGGCTCAATCTGCAGGCCCCGCTGCAGCTCCGCGCGCTGGCGGAACTGCCGCTCAGCCTGTTCCCGACCCTCGTGCTGCCCCTCGCCCTCACCGGCTCGGTGCTGGTCCTGCAGCGCGCCCTCCGGGCCCAAGGCTGAACGGCTCAGCCGGGCGGAAACAACTCCGCCGGATCGCGCAGCTCGGCCGCGTCCACCACCCGGTGCGGCGGCAATTGGGTCCGGAACCACGTGCGCTGCTTCTTCACCAGCGCCCGGGTGTCGCGCGTGATCGCCGCCGCCAGCTCGCCGGCCGGCAAACGGCCGTCGAGGCAGTCGAGCACCTCCCGGTATCCGATCGCCCGCGCCGCGCTCGGGTTGGCCTCCAGTCCCCGCGCCCGCAGGCCGCGCACCTCCTCCACCAGCCCGGCCGCCAGCATCGCGTCCACCCGCCGCCCGATCCGCTCCCGCAACTCCCCCGGCTCCCGTTCCAGCCGGGTCAGGCGGACCACGTGGTCGGCAAAAGGCCCCGGTTGCCGCGCGAATTCGGCCCGCAGCTCCGCCAGTGTCCGCCCCGCGGCCAGGCACCGCTCCAGCGCCCGCGTGACCCGCCGCGGGTTGGCCTCGTCGAGCCCCTCCAGCCCCCCGGGGTTCAACTCCCGCAGCCGCGCGCGCGCCGCCGCAGGGGTCAGGGCCGCCACCTCCGCCCGCAGCTCCGGGGACACCTCGATCGTGTCGATCACCGACCCAAGGAAGGCCCGCAGGTAGAAGCCGCTGCCGCCGCAGACCAGCACCGCCCGGCCCCGCCGTGCGAGGTCATCGACCACCGCCCGCGCCGCGGCGACGTAACGGCCGATGTCCATCGGCTCCCCCGGCTCACGGACATCGATCAGGTGGTGCGGCACCCGCGCCCGCTCGGCCGGGGTGGGCTTGGCCGTGCCCAGATCCATCCCCCGGTAGAACAGCAGGGAGTCGCAGGACACGATCTCCGCCCGGTGCGCCTCCGCCCAGCGCAGCGCCCACTCGGTCTTGCCCACCGCGGTGGGCCCGGTGAGGAGGTGGAGCACGGGAGGCGCGGACACGGCCTTTTATCGGTGGCAAGCGCCGCCCGGATCGTCAAAGGCTAAGCCCGACCTGAAGACCTGCTTCATCGCCAACCCCCGCTCCGGCCACACCGCGCCCCGCCTGCCCGAGCTCACCCGCCGCGTCCGCCGCCTCGGCGCGGAGCTGCGGCTGACGGACCATCCGGGGCAAGCGCGCGAACTGGCGGCGGCCGCCGTCCGGGAAGGCTGCGCGACGGTGGTCGCGGTGGGCGGGGATGGCACCGTGAACGAGGTCGCCGGCGCCCTCGCCGGCACCGGTGCCACCCTCGGCATTCTGCCCGCCGGATCCGGCAACGGCCTCGCGCGCCACCTCGGGGTCCACGGATCCTGGACCCGCGCGCTGGACCTCCTCGCCGCCGGCCACACCCGGCCGCTCGACGCGGGCCGCGCCGATGGGCACCCGTTCTTCGCGGTGGCCGGCCTTGGCTTCGAGGCGCTGCTGGCGGAACGCTTCAACCAGGCCCGCCGCCGCGGACTCGCGGCCTACACCCTGATCCTCCTCCGCTCCCTGCGGGCGGCCGAGCCCCGCTTGATCCGGATCCACGCCGCGGGGAAAACCTGGGAGCTGCCCGTGCTGACCCTCGCCGTCGCCAACGCCTCCCAGTACGGGGGCGGGGCCCGCATCGCGCCGCGCGCCCGGACGGACGACGGCCGGCTCGACCTTTGCGCCCTGCCCCCGTTGCGCCCCGGCAACGCCCTGTGCCTCACTTGGCGGCTGCTCACGGGCCGGATCGACCGTGCGCCCGGCGTGCTCTGCCTGCAGGGGGCGGAATTTCTCGTCGAACGGCCCGGGAACGGCCCGCTGCAGACGGACGGCGAGGTGCATCCGGCCGGCCCGGCGGTGCGCTTCACGGTCACGCCGGGCGCCTTGCGCGTGCTCTGTCCGCCGGAGCGGGAAAAAGCCTGAACGACCCGCGCCTCAGCCGGACTCATGCAGTGGGAGGCGGAGCAGCGGGGTGAGATGGCGAGCACATTTCAGAGGCGAAAGACCGAGGCATACCCGGAGGGTATGGCGACGGGAGAGAGCCACTGAAAGGTGCCGTCAGATCACCTCGATGCGACCTGATCAACTGCATGAGTCCGGCTCAGCGCCGGTGGACGCCCGCCGCCAGGTCCGCCACCCGCTCGCCCACCGCCAGTGGCAACCGCGCCCGGTCGCCGAGGTGATCGCGGATGCAGTTCACCAGTGCGCTCCCCACGACCACGCCATCGGCGTGGGCCGCCACCTCGGCCACCTGCGCGCGCGTCCCGATGCCGAATCCCACCACGGTGGGCAGGTTTGTCCGCGCCCGGATCCGGGCCACGGCCGCGGGAATGTTGCCCGCCACTTGGTCCCGCACCCCGGTCACGCCCTCGCGCGACACATAATACAGGAATCCAGTGGTGACCTCGGCGATGCGCGCGATGCGCCCGTCCGGCGTGGTCGGGGCGATGATGAAGACGGTTTCGACGCCGTGCGCCCGCCCGGCCGCCACGACCTCGCCGGCCTCCTCCGGGGGCAGGTCTAGGGTGAGGATGGCGTCGACCCCGGCCGCCCGCGCCGCCCGGAAGTAGGCGTCGACGCCGTTGGCGAACACGAGGTTGTAGTAGGTGTAGAAGACCACCGGGGCGGAGCTAAACTCCCGGATCCGGCGCACCAGCTCAAAGACCCGGGCGGCGGTCATCCCGCCCTCGAGAGCCCGCTGGGCCGCCAACTGGTTGGTCAGGCCATCCGCCAAGGGGTCCGAAAAGGGCACGCCCAGCTCAAGGATATCCACGCCGCGGGCGAGCAACTGCCGGCAGACTTCGACCGAGGTCTCAAAGTCGGGATCACCGGCGCAGACATAGGCCACGAAGGCGGCGCGGTTCCCGGCACGGGTCCGGTCGAAGACGGCTTGGAGACGGGACATCCTCGAGACGTTGGCGGGAAACCGCCGTCGAAGTCACCACAAACTTCGCCGCGCCCCGGCGCGTTCAGAAGTCGAACTCCACCGCCACCGGAAGGTGATCCGACAACAGGGTCCGCACCACCTCGCAGCGCGCCCGCACACAGCCGGCCGGCAGGAAGATGAAGTCGAGGGCACGGCGCGGAAGCGGGGACGGAAACGTCTTCCCCTCCAGCGGGTGGAGCGCGTAGTCGGAGTAATCCGCCAGATGGCTAAGGAGCGAGGCGGTGGCGTCGTCGCGCGTGCCGGGATTGTTGAAGTCACCGCAGATGATCGGCGGCGCCGCCCAAAGGGAGCTGCGGAGGCGGTGCTTTTCCCGCAGCCAGCAGACGAGCTGGTCGAGCTGCCGGAGCCGCTGGGCGCGGGAGCCGTAGTGCAGGTGCAGGTTCACCAGCGGCAGGCAGCGTCCGCCCACATCGAGCTCCACGAACAGGAACCCCTTCTCGCCCAGCCGCCGGCGTCCGAACACCACCGTCTCCGCGGCGCGGATGGGCAGGCGCGACAGCAACGCGTTGCCATAGCAGAGATTGAGCAGACCCGTGCGACGGGTGTTGATGCCGAAGACAGCGTGGGGGAACCGGGTGTGCCCCCGCAGGAAATCCAGGTGGTCGAAATTGCCCGCCCAGCGGGACCGCTCGTCGATCTCCTGCAAGGCGACGACATCCGGTTCTAGGCGCTCCAACAGTTCCGAGATGCGCCGCAGGTTCAGCCGCAGCCGCCGCGGGGAGGTCAGGCCCTGGATGGGATTCAGGCCCCGGCCGTGCGCGATGTTGAAGGTGACCAAGCGCAGGCGCGGCATCCGGCCCCGAGCAGACCGCGCCCCGCAGACAGACTCAAGTCCCGCCCCGCCGCGCGCCGCGCAAAAATCCCCTTGCGTCACCCGGGGCCGGGCCCTTTCCTCTGACCCTTTTCAACCAGAGGTAACCACTATGTCTCGCATCTGTGCAGTCACCGGACGCCGGCCCGTCAAGGGTTCGCGCATCAACCGCAAGGGTCAGTCCAAGAAGAGCGGCGGCATCGGGACGCACGTCACGAGCATCACCCCCCGTAAGTTCCGTCCCAACCTCCAGCGCATCCGAATCCGCACCGCCAACGGCGGCACCAAGCGCGTCTGGGTGTCGGTGAAGGCCATCAAGGCCGGGCTGATCGAGAAGGTTTAACCGCCCCTCGTCCCCTCTCCCACCGCGGCCTGCCCGGCCGCGGTTTTTTTGCGCCCACCCGGGACGTCCGCTACCGCCCCGCTCAGGCGTCGAGGGCGCGGAAGACGATGGACGAGTTCTGGCCGCCGAAACCGAGGTTGTTGCTCAACACCGCCCGCAGCCGGGCCTCGCGGGCCTGGCCGGGGACGTAGTCCAGATCACAATCGGGATCGGGGTCGTCGAGGTTAATGGTCGGCGGGATGGCCTGGGCCGCCAGGGCGCGCACGCAGATCAGGGATTCGATGCCTCCGGCCGCCCCCAGCAGGTGGCCGGTCATCGACTTGGTGGAGCTGATCGCGACGCGCTGGGCGTGGTCCCCAAAGACCCGCTTGATCGCCAGGGTCTCAAACTTGTCGTTGTAAGGGGTGGAGGTGCCGTGGGCGTTGATGTAGTCGATCGCGGTGGGGTCCAAGCCCGCCGCCGCCAAGGCCCGGCGCATTGCCATCGAGAGCCCCTTCCCCTCGGGGTCCGGCTGGGTGATGTGGTAGGCGTCGCAGGTGGCGGCATAACCCGCCAATTCGCAATAGATGCGGGCGCCGCGGGCCCGGGCGTGCTCCAGCGATTCCAGCACGAGCACCCCTGCACCCTCGCCCATCACGAACCCGTCCCGCCCGCGGTCGAAGGGCCGGCTAGCGCGGCTCGGTTCGTCGTTGCGCGTGCTCATCGCCTTCATCGCGCAGAAGCTGGCGTAGGCGAACGGGGTGATCGCGGCCTCGCTGCCCCCGGCGACCATCACGTCCACGTCACCCCGCCGGATCGCGTGCGCGGCCTCGCCTAGCGCGTGCGTGCCCGTCGCGCAGGCGGAAACGACCCCGAAGTTTGGTCCCCGCGCCCCCAGCTCGATCGCGAAGAGGCCCGAGCACATATTCCCGATGAGCGAGGGGATCGTGAACGGCGAAATCTTCCGCGGGCCGCGCTCCGCCAGAATCTTCAGCTGCGACTCGTAGGTGTACATCCCGCCGATGCCCGACCCGATCATCACGCCCACCCGGTCTGGATCCTCGCGCCCCATCTCGAGCCCGGCATCCCGGCAGGCCTGTTTGGCGGCCACGAAACCAAAGTGCGTGTAGCGGTCGTTCCGCCGTGCCTCCTTCGGATCCATATGTTCCGCCGGATCCCATCCACGCACCTCCGCCCCCACATGGCTGGCGTAAGGAGTCGGATCAAACAGCGACACCCGGTCCACCCCAGAGCGTCCGGCGAGCAACCCGGCCCAGAACGCGTCCACGTCGTGCCCCAACGACGCCACGGCCCCGAGACCAGTGACGACGACGCGGCGGGAGGAGGAATCCATCGGCGGGAAAGGAATCGAGACCCGGGAAATAAGAAAGGCGTCCGACCTGAATTTCCCGCGGGAAACCCGGCCGGACGCCGTGGAAAGGGGAAAACGCGGCTTAGGCAGCGCCGGCCTTGGCCTTGATATAGTCGATCACTTGGCCGACGGTCTGCAGCTTTTCGGCGTCCGACTCGGGAATCTCGCCCTTGATCTCGTCCTTGAACTCCTCCTCGAAGGCCATGATCAGCTCGACCGTGTCGAGGGAATCGGCGCCCAGGTCATCCAGGAAGGAGGCCGTCGGCGTGATCTGCTCCTCGTTCACGTTGAGCTGATTGACGATGATCTCCTTGACGCGCTGTTCGATGGTTTTCTGGTCGGCCATTGGCAAAAAAAGGGTGCGGGCGGGGACTGGGCGGAGGCTTCACATCGCCATTCCACCGTCAACGTTAAAAACTTGCCCGGTAATGTAGCCGGCCTCCTCGGAACAGAGGAACGCGGTCATCGCCGCCACCTCCGCCGATTCCCCGAAACGCTTGAGCGGCACCGTCTCGAGGATCTTCGCCGCAATCTCCGCGTCCCCGGAGAAACCAGCCGTCATATCGGTCTTGATGAAGCCGGGGGCCACCGCGTTGACGGTGATGGACCGGGAGGCGAACTCCCGGGCCAGGGTCTTCGTCAGCCCGATCATCCCCGCCTTCGCCGCGGAGTAGTTGGCCTGCCCGGCGTTGCCCATCACCCCACTCACGGAGGCGATGTTGACGATCCGGCCCCACCGGGCCCGCGTCATCGGCCGCGCGATCAGCTTGGTCCAATGGAAGCAGCTGGTGAGGTTGGTGGTCAGAACGTCGTTCCAGTCCGACTCGCTCATCCGGAACAGCAGGCCATCGCGGGTGATGCCGGCGTTGTTGATCAGGATGTCGATGACGGGAAACTCCTTGAGCAACTCCTCGGAGGCCTTGGCGATCGCCGCGCCATCCGCCACGTCCACCGCTAGCGCCTTGGCCCGGCCGCCGGCCGCGGTGATCGCGGCAGCGGTGGCCCCGCAGGACTCGGCGGACTTGGACACGCAGATGACGGTCACCCCTTGGCGGGCGAGGGTCTCAGCGATGGCCCGGCCGATCCCACGGCCGGCGCCGGTGACCAAGGCGGTGCGGTTCTTGAAGGTGAGCATAGGAGGAACGGGCCGCGCGGCCCGGAGCGGGATGAAGTGACGGATGCGCCGGCGCGGGGCAACCGCCAAGTGCGCTGCCGGCCCGCGGACGCGCGCAGGCTTGCAGCGGTGGCGGAATTGCCGCCCAGTGAAATCGTGTCCGCCGCCGCCATCCGCCTCCAGAAATTCATCGCCGACGCCGGGGTCTGCTCCCGCCGGGCGGCGGAGGCGCTGATCGCCCGCGGGGAGGTCTGGGTCAATGGCAGCGCCGCCACCCCCGGTACCCACGTCACCCCTGGCGTCGACAAGGTCACGGTCTCCGGCAAACCCGTCCGCGCCGCCGTCCAGCCCAAGATCACCGTCGCCGTGCACAAGCCCCGCGGGCTGATCTGTTCCAACGACGACCCCCATCACGCGGACACGCTCTTCACGCTCCTCCCCCGGGAACTCGCCCGCCACCGTTTCTTCTGCGCCGGGCGCCTCGACCTCGACAGCGAGGGACTGGTCATCCTGACGACGGACGGCGACCTCGCCCACCGCCTGATGCACCCCTCCCAGGTGGTGGTGAAACGCTACCACGTGGTGCTGAAGACCCCCTTCCCCTCCGGCCGGCTCAACCAGTTGATCCGCGGGGTGACGGTCGAGGGCGAGCGGCTGAAGGTGGAGCGGGCGGCCCTGATCAACGCCGATGCCGGCGGCATCTCGACCGACCTCGACGTCCACCTGCACCACGGCAAAAAGCGCGAGATCCGGCTGCTGTTCACGCAACTCGGGTTCGACGTGAAGCGCCTGCGCCGTTACCAGATCGGGGCGCTCCAGTTGAAGGGCATCCCGCTCCGCGGCGGCAAGGTGCTCTCCCCCAAGGAGATCCAGTCCCTGTTCCAAAACCCACGCACCCCGCGCGCCGTCCACGAGGCGGTCGCCGCGCCGCCCGCCACCGGAACCTTCGCCCTTGCGCATGAAGCCTAGCCTGCTGGCCCTCGCCACCCTCGCCGCCACCCTCGCCGGCCCCGCCCGCGGCGCCGGCCTCCCCGCCACCACCGCCGTCCACGTCGAACCCTCCGCCCAGAGCGCGGTGGCGACCTACCTCAAGGCCGGCGAGGAACCCCGCCCCGCCTCCGCCGCCACGGCCCCCGCCGGCTGGATGGCCGTCGAGCTCCCCGGCCCCTTCGAGGTCTACGTCGAGAACAAGGACCTCACCAAGAGCCTCGATGTCCGCCCCGGCGCCGCCCTCCGCCAGGCCCCCAAGGCGGACGCTCCCGTGCTGGTCACCGCCGGCCACGCCGAAAAGGCCACCATCACCGGCATCCGCGGCCGCTGGACCCAGCTCAGCCTCGAACGCCCGCTCGTCGGCTTCATCCAGACCACCGCCTCCAACCCGGTCCCCGCCCCCGCCCGCCCCGAGGCCCCCGCCGCCGCGCCCGCCCCCGCCCCCGTGAACCCCGGCGTGTACGGTTCCGCCGCAGCCGGCCAAGCCGTCGCGATGGTCAACCTCGGCGACGGAGGCAGCAG
>Ga0194133_10003137_pt1 | contig 24007 bp, 23 predicted proteins | sample TA2KigOf40mmetaG_FD_155448 | JGI IMG/M metagenome (GOLD analysis project Ga0194133, IMG submission 155448) | Freshwater microbial communities from Lake Tanganyika, Tanzania - TA2015055 Kigoma Offshore 40m | ecosystem: Environmental > Aquatic > Freshwater > Lake | place: Tanzania: Lake...
TAACCATACAATAGTGTCCTTGTGAAGGAATGATTGCATCTAACCTTTAGTTGGAGTTAAGAGCCAATTGGATTTGTTCAGTAAATGGAAACTCTGTACCTAGGGTCACAAGACGGCTTCTTGTTACATTGATTTAGTTAAATCATCATACTTTTTAAAAAGCTGATTGAATGAAGCCTTTACATGTGAACTAGTTATTCTGTCCAAAATCTTATACATGTAGACTACCCCTGAGATTGAATTCAAGAGGACATGATGCAATCGCTGAGTCGAGAAATATCATTATAACCCTGCATAGTCACACATGTCTCTTTACAATAATCTTAGAATAAAAAGATATTTAAAAATGCTAAAAACACTTTATTCTCATGAGTTCAAAATATCAAAAAAATAACCAAACATAAACTTGCAAACTAGTCTTAGATCTAGGGACTAGTTAGCCAGCACAAATCTTATGGGTAAGAATGAGAGAGCATAACTTAGTTACCTTATTTAGGCGTGTAATCCAATTTATTGACATGGAAACCAGGAGCTCAATGATTAATTGCGCGAGAGAAACATATATGGATAAATAGGTTGCCCAAAAATGAAAGCAAAGTACCAAGATCCCATGTGGAGTATCTACATACACAAATTTAACCTAAATGATTATGCTAGAGATGGGCCTGACCCAACCCGAACATACTTTTGACCCGCAGTAAATAAGAGGCCAACCCAGCTCTGACCCAGGTACTTTTTGACCCAACCCAATGAGATTTTATTTGACCCGAAGGGCAAAAAATTAAAAAAATTGACATTTTTAGGGGAAGTTTTCCAAATCCATACCCAAACCACAAATGGCTGATCCGACCCGACCAGACCAGAGCAACAAAAATTTGACCTACTTGACCCGGGTCAAAAATTTTTGACCCAGACCCATCACTGATATTTATGCCTCAAATTTATGAAGTGTTTGTTTGTAAGTCTAAATCTTAACATAATATTTTTTTACGTATCCGTGAAGGCCGGGACATCTTTTTATTAGTTGCATCATAGGTTATTTGGCTCGGATTTGGGGCTTTTTCACGTTTTTTAACCAACCTGGGGTCAATGGACGGCGTCCAAGATTGAATCACCGACAGTTCAATCCCTTAGATCGAATTCCCAGCCATGTACCAAACCGCTAGGCTATAGCAATCCACTATTGATGATGAATTTACTCCTTCATAGAGATCACATCTGTCTGAGGAAACTGGCATGAACATTTTCCTGAAAAAGGACTACATGCAGTATACTGGAAGCTTTAAAGAGCGTGGTGCCAGGTAGGAAATTTTTTAGTTTTAATTATAGTGTTACACAAAAAAGTTATCCTCCCAAGATACACATTGGTTATGTTGTCTGACGAAGAAAAAGAAAGAGGAGTAGTTTCAGCATCAGCTGGAAACCATGCATTGGGACTTGCCTACCATGGCCAACAACTAGGTACCTTTAACTTAAGAAAATTTATGATTTTAAGATCAGACTTCAAATGATTTTGCAAAGGTGTTCCTGTGACTGTTGTCATGCCTCTCACTGCTCCCATCATGAAGGTTGAAAACTGCAAAAAGATGGGAGCCAAAGTTGTCATCTATGGGAATAATTTTGGTGAGGCCAAGAAAAGGGCACTTCAGATTGCTGACAGAAAGAAAATGTTGTATGTCAATGGGTAGGTTGAAGCAAACTAGAGGTGCTGAACATGTAATTTTGTTAATCCTGAATGCTTACAATTCTACAGATTTGACCATCCCAACATTATTGCTGGGCAAGGAACAACTGGTTTGGAAATCCTAGAGCAAGTTCCAGATGTTGATGCAGTGGTGATTCCAACTGGAGGTGGTGGTTTAATAGCTGGATGTGCAGTTGCCATCAAGACTATGAAACCCTCAGTCAAAATTATTGTAATTGACTGGCAAATGTGCTTCATTTTTGAAGGTCAATTTACAACAAGTAAGTTTAATTTTGTAGGGAGTTGAGCCTGAGCGTTGCTCCAGCTTTGCAAATGCAATTCAAAATGGACACCCCATCTACACTGTCACTGAGGCCAGCTTAGCTGATGGCCTCACAGTGCCAATAGTGGGTTGCAATGCATTGGCTACAGCAGGTTAGGATTTTCAAAATATAATTTTTGTAATCACATGTTTGTATCCATGAAACTTTTCAGTCCCATTTGTTGACAAAATGGTTTCAGTTTCTGAAGAGTGGATTGCTATTTCTATTTTGAGACTCATTGAAATGGTAAAAGTTTATTATTTTTCTTACAAGAATACTATATAGCTTTTTGCTGTGTAGTCCTTGTGTGTGAGAAAAACCCTCACTTTTAGTATTTGGGGACTTATTAACTGGCAAGTCAAGTTGAGCCTCACTAACACCACCCCAAGCTCTTCCAATGAATATGTTGCTCTCCATTATATTAATCCTTTGAGAAAATCAATCACTTAAATATATTCTGTATTACTATTTATAAAAGTGAAATTAACAGTATTTTATTGGTGCGATAAGTTTTTCAAGAACAAAGATTTCCCGAATGTGGTTTTCCCAAAAACAATTTCCCAAATTTATTTTCCAAAAATTAAAGGAGAATTAAAGGTTATAGGTTAGCCAATAGTTAAAAAAAGAAATTAAAAATATGAAAAACTTGGTAAAATTGGAATATTGGGAAATTGTATTTGGGAAATCTTAGATCAATCTTTTTTGGGAAATCTTCGTTTGTGAAAAACTCGTCGCATCAACCAAGGTATGAGGTACTTACTGTTTATCCGCCGCGAACAAAGCGAGTGGCGAGTTTAGCAAAAATCATAAGGGCTTGCGGTTTTTAGGGAATGTCCATCCGTCGTACCAGTTTTGTAAAGTGATCCAATGTGGTTCATTTTCAAATTGCATCTCCTCTCTCAATTTTTGAGCTTTTTGGAATATTTTTTGATATTTTGAAAGCTTATGGAAATATCTAAAACTTCTCGGGACAGATTTTTGAATTTTTGCTCTGGGCATTTTTGCCTTTATCTTCGTCAATTATTCAGCTATTGAGCATATTTTTCAATTTTTGGACGTATAAATTCAATGTGCTTCTTTTATGTTTTGTAAGTTTTTTGATCTGATGTCTAGAACTTGAGATATTGAAGTGGAAAGAGACAATGACAACGAGCGCGCATTTATGACCATTTGGATAGCTTATGGAAATATCTAAATATACAAGAATTTTTTTTTGAAATTTAGATCTGGGGGCTAGCTATAATTTTTTGCCCTTATCTCTGTTACTTATAAGGCTATTGAGCATATTTTTTTATTTTCGGACGTCTAAATTCAACCTTTATCATATGACAATCTTCATTTGGGATAAAATTAGGCTCAATGATAATGAATATTAGGCAAAAGCAGTTTGACCTGATATTTTTTTCACTGAGCTTGTTTACAGAAATAAATATTATTATATTCAACAGGAGAAAGCTGTTGTTGAGGGGGCTGGAGCTATTGGAGTGGCAGCAGTCTTAGCAGGGCTCCTTCCAGAGCTGAAGAATAAAAAGTAAGCCCTCACAACAAATAGTTTATATGAAACAATGAAATAAATTGATCTGTTTCAGCATTGTTATCTTACTTTGTGGTGGAAACATTGACACCACTGTTCTTGGCCGATGTCTCGAACGTGGTCTTGCAGCAGACGGACGTCTTGTTAAGTTCACTGTCACTGTATCGGATCGCCCAGGTATGAAAAGGGGTCATGGCATCTTGCTGTTAGTCCAAACCCTGGCACCTTTGGCACTACAATTTTTTCCCATCAATATCTTCCCAAATTTCAAAAATATCGAATTCCTAATTTTTCTGAAATTGGTGTCAGGATCATGTTCAACCCTATATGATTAATATAAAGTAAGGTATAGGATAGCATTGCCAATACTTTCTTTGAAATTTATTGGTCCTTGCCCCAATTTTTATTTTTTGGGAAAGTGAATCTTGGAAGATATTGGTGAGAAAACTGCAATCGGAAAAAACTCGTGGCCCCCAAAAATAATATGAACCACAGTAAGGACCCAATCCAACAACTAAAAAATAGAATTTTGGATGGAAAAAATCTTAAATGACTAGCAGTTTAAGAGTGGCCAAGCCCCCCACCCTTCCACGCCCGCTCTAGGCACTCATGCTCCTTCCACGCCCTCACGTTACAGACAGACGATTGGGTTTTATATAAATTAATAATTTTTGTTCTCAGGCGGTATTGCTGAGCTAGCCAAGACTTTGAGTGACCTTGGTGTTTCCATTAAAGACATGATGCATGAAAGGGCTTGGATCAAAAGTGACATCTTCTCTGTTCAAGTAATTATTTTTATCAACCTTAGATCTTGGTATTTAGAGGCAATAGTTGGATTGATTGAGTTGGGTTTGGTGCAGCTTTGCATGAAAGAAAACTTAAGGGCACCAGTTGTTCAATTTTTTTACAGTGCATCGTTGTTGTGGAAACACGTGATGAGGAGCATGCTTTGAAAATGATCCAAGTGAGATGAGAAAAAAAGGCCAAGTTTTCAAAATCACTAAAATATCTATTCCTATACCCTTTTTATTTCAAGGTTTTGCGTGACAAGTACACACAATTGACTGTAACAGGTTGTGAAGGTGCTTTGGGGATCTTCATGAACCAAGAAGAAGAGGCCATTGTTTCTGACCTTTATGTTCCAACCTCTGGACTTGGGGTGCCTTTTGATAAGAACAAAAGAAGGCTAAGCATCTGCACCATTGGAGGAAATCAACATTGAGCCTGAATATTGGAAATAAGAAAATAGTTCAATTAACAATAATTGTGTCCTTCTAACAATGAATTAGTAGTTACAGTTTCTGAGGATATAAAAAGAGAGGAAAAATAAACTTTGTAACTTAAAATAAATAAAGTTTTCTTTGTGAGAGGCAGAAATGGGTTTATGAATCAGTTTATGTACTTATATGAAAAAATAAGGATGCAATTGTTTGTTTCAGGTAAGTGTTCTAGTTGAGACAAGAAATAGACTTCACACCATTATGATGCTCAAATCTTTGGTGTCAAAATATACTCAGGTAAGCTTTCACATTTTTTTCAATTTAAAATAAGTCATTATTATCAAAACTTTGCTTTTCAGTTGAAGACAACTATTGACTATTTTGGAGACAAGGCTTTGAAAGAAGATGCAATTGAGGTGACACCAAAAAAAGTTGAGAAGCTCATAAAGTCCTTGGCAGGTTAAAAAGTAAAACAAATTTGTGCTGTAAGTTTGAACTAATTAAAATTTGTTTAAAATCACCAGCAACGAAAATCAAACAAGGAGAGACAGGAGTTGTGAATGGCACTAATGGATCCAGGGCAGATTGATGTTAAAAGAAAGGATCAAATAGTTTAAGGAAACAATATTGAGTTGGATAACAATCAGCTCCTGATTGTTACTTTATTGAGATTGAATTTTTGTAATTCTCATAAGACAATAAAATTATGGTATTTACCATAGCCAACTTGGGCCAGAAAAGTTATATGCAGTAAGAATCAACTGATTATGTGGAGCAATAAATTAAGTCTAATTATAATATTATGCACTTGATACACGTTCTTTTCTTTATTTCGCAATTTTACAATATTTTAAGAAAAATGTTTAACTTCTTTCACGTTCTTGTTAAACTCATTTCAAGACAGGCTCACACCAGGACTCTTATTCCCACACCTTTTAATACTTCAGCGCAAGGTATACTTGATCCCCCAATCAGCAATTGTCACCCTATTAGTCTATATCGCTGATCCAATTCTCTTCTATATAAAGGGCTACCTTTCAACCAATAAGCAGTTCAGCATTGATTCTTTTTTTGATTGGGAAGGTCATTGCTGGATTTTCACAGGCTCTCTCATCCAAACACACACTCTCTTTAGACGTCAACACCTTATTCGCTATAATTGTAAGTCTTCCCTTGAATACTTTGAACTCCCCTGGTCTCCCCCCTTGCGCAACCCAACACTCTCCCAACCCCTGCAATCCATTATTCACCTCATATTCCCACATAACCCAAGCTGCAGAGCCTAAAATGTACTTGATATCCTCCCTCACATTAGGATGCTGGAGGCAAACTTTTGGGATACTTTCTATGAGTAAAAATTTTTCAAAAATTATCCCTTTCAGCTTTAGATTTTGGGGCCCCGGGAAGGGAACCTGAATTTTTTTATTACACCTTCTGTTTGTTCTTCTATTTTCAAAGGCCCAGAACTTAAATTTTGACTCAATTGGACAATCCAATTTCAATAAAGCACGCCATTGGTTTTTTAGTACCTCATCCCTGGACCTGTGGAGCAAAAATAAAGCACTTCATTTTGACAAACAATTTAATTCAAACTTATCAAAAGGTTCTTTGCTTACACCTTTTTGCCAGCTTATCAATCCTCACCCATGCCAACCTATGCCCTTAAGACTAAATCTAAATGCCCACCCAATAGACCTTGGGTGCTTCAACCTTTTTAACAGCCATGACCTGTAAGATTGAACCCCAATGATGTTTTTGAGGGTTCCTCATTTTCAAGAAGTAAAAATAGTGCAAAACTTTAAAATATTTTCTTTCTTATTTTGATATTAGAAAAAATAGATTTTTTTGAGTTACTGTTCTGAAGATATATTGAACAAAGAGATTTTTTTTATTTGTAAAAAATTATCCACCAAATATTTTTCACTTTTCAAATGATTGGTTTTATCCACATAATTGGGACATTGATTTCACTAAAGAGAGATCAATCTTCTCATTTTAACCTTGCGTGTTTCTTATCAAACCCTAAGGATCAATTGAGAATTTTTAAAATGTCCCGATGACAGGATATCTTTGAAATGTGATGATGAAATTGGGAATTTAAACTTTTTAGATAAATTGATAAATGAATGGGTGAAATTTGTTATAAGAATTATGAAAAATTTGTTTTCTCTTTAATACATTTCAAAAATGCAACTCTTAAACTGATTGTAGCATTTAAAAGAGAGGATAAAATTCTCTCTTAGATAATTTTTGGTGTGATAAATCTAGTTGGAAACTTTTACACCCGGCAGACTTGGAGAAAACCTAATTTTGCCTTGTCAATGTCAAGCTCTGCTTTGTTATCTCTATCTTTTTTCCTCTTTCCTGGAAATTCACCTTTTAAAACTTAAAGCGTGCTTAATTGTGGCTGAGAGGTCATAGGGACCTGATGAGAACAAAGATGTAAGGTGGTGGGTTCAAGCCCTAGGCCGTCTGAGCAATTTTTCAACCCTAGATTACAAAAAAATCAACAGGTCACCTGCAGTCAGGGTAATAGTAATCTGCAGTGACCATAGACTTCTATGGCGAGACTTTGACATGGGTGTTGATCATTCACCAATAGTGCTTGAGTCTATACTCAGATTACACATGGGCAATGACCAATGGATTGGTTTGTTCCTCAGCTTGCTTTGTTCCATTAACTCTTTTGATCACAGATAAGATCTGATCAGTCCATCTTAACCTGTGATCGAGAATGACACCAAAGAGCCTTTAAGTTTGCGGATGTTGATTTGATATCACTTGTACCCACCTTGATTTAGACTAGTGATTGCTCTTTATATCTCCCCAAGCGAAGTGAAGAGAGAATGGTTAGAAATTTTTATGGGGATTGCGACTATAAGGCGTGCCATCCGTCCGTCTGTCACCTCTATCTCCTCCCACAATTTTACAGATAGAGGGCTGAAATTTGGCATGAATAATACTCATATAAATGGCTCAAAATTTGGTAAACAGAATTTTGACATTTTGTCTAAGAGCTGAGATATTTAAGTTTAAAGTTCTATCGTGAACCAAGCCATTAAGCTAGACTGTCTACTTAATTTCTGGAAAAGTTGTCAACTTCTGTTCTGCTTTCATTAAGAACCATTCCTAGGTTACTGAGTTCCCTGTTTTGGGTTTTGAGGCATGTTTCCAAAAGCTTCATTGTTGCCTCAGGATCCATGCTAGAGAAGATGTCATCTGAATATGCAGTTTAGTGGACATCTATCTACCAGCAAGGTATGAGGGATGCTACCAATGTACGTGTTGAATAGGGTTGGGCCTAAGACATTTGGCGTAACAATTTTTCCCTTTTGACTTTAGCCCCTATTTTTACTAGCACCCTTTTGTATAAAAAGTATTGCCCTTTCATCAATGAACTGTTCAGTATTGATTCTTTTCTTGATTGGAAAGGTCATCACTGGGTTTTCATCGCGACTCTTCAGACCATAGCATTAGACTCGTTACTCTGCAAAAAAGTACAAATGGAAAATTGGATGTCCACAATGTGAAACTTCATCAAAAGCTGCAAGTGTTGGCTTGACTAAAAAAGACATACATTTGCTTTCTCTTGACTTCATTGCAAATTTGAAACAATTTAGACGCCTTTTGGTTGCCAAAATATTTTGTGTGACAATTATATTTTGTGAAGCTAGATTGAAATAAAATAGAACGAGGTCAAATATTTTCACCTTGTTTGACAATTTCTCATTTTTTTAATAGGACATTAAAATTTTCCTTGATCCTGAAATGATTTGAAGATTTGGTGTTTTTTTTGTTTGTGACACCAAATTGATTTAATAGAAAAATATGTTTTTAAATGCAAGAAAAATGGGTATGAAACTTTTGCTGATAGGTCTTCAAACATAAAGTGTTTGACAATAAGTATTTACTTTTTCTGAACAAAGATACTCTTTTACAGTGTATTTTTTTGTGTGTAGGAAAAGTTGGTGGTGAATGTGGAAGATGTTCTTAATGATAAAAAATTTTGGATCATTTAAAAAGGCATTTCAAATCATAGACCAGAATCAGTTTAGACTAAACCGTTTTCTAGAAAAGACAAACTGAAAAAAAATGTTTTTAAAAACGGTAAGAGACGAAGTTAGAGTAAATTGCAATATTTGTTTTTCACAAAGTTTTTAAATTTTCAGATCATTTTTTGTGGAATTGCTCTTTTGGCTGTTCATGGCTTGGATGATAAAACTGAGATTGGAACAAGGTATTTTCATTAATGAATTATCTATTAAGAAATAAAAAGTGAAAGTTTTAAAAATTTAGACACGCCAAAGTTGACAGTCAGTACCTTTCAGACGGATCAAGTAAGTGAAATTATATCTCTTATTATCAATTAAATATGGGATTAAAAAATTTGGTTGGCAGCCCTACTGAAAATAAGTTCACCCTTTTTTGGAAATGGCAATTAAACAAGTAAATTCCTAGAAACGACAACCATATTAGAATATTTTTGCTGGTACGAAAAGACACCATATATAAAAGTGCATATTCTAGTGTAAATATTAATCGATTTATTAAAATTGGTAAGAAAAAATATGAAAACCCCCATAAGTTTCCCATTATCAAGTGCATTCCTACAAAGTAAAACAAAGCACAAATACACGGTCTTATTTTTGGTAGTAAGATCAATTTTTATCTTTTAGTTTTATTATTGAGCTAACTGGGTTACAATTTGCTAGACTCTCCTATGGCACTCCAATCAAAGGCTATATAGAAATAAAAATAATAAATCTTGTGCAGTATAGACTCAGGCAATGTTGATGCGGATTTAACACCTTTATCGGAGTCTGGCTATAGCTATGTCTATGGAAACTGCAGATTACTATTACCCGCTGACTGAGGCCTTGTTGATTTTATTTGCAATCCAGGGTCAAAAAATTGATGGCATGGCTGAGGATTCGAACCCTCAACCTTAGATCTTAGTTCTCGGTCAGGTACCTTTGACCTAGTTTGAGTCGGGTCAATTATTTGTTGGTCGGGTTGGGTCGGGTCAGCCATCTTTGGTTTGGGTTAGGAAAATTTCCCCTAAAAATAAAAATTTCAATTTTTGCCCTTTGGGCCAAAAAAAATCTCTTCGGTTTGGGTCAAAAAGTACCCTGGTCAAAGGCGGGTCATAATCTCTTATTTACAGCGGGTCAAAAGCATCCTCGGGTTGTGTCAGGTCTCCCTACATTTGACCACTCAGCCAGGGTCAGAGTTTGAAACAACTGGACCCCATCTGCATCTCTTTCAATGTGTTAATGTGGCCATCTGATACAAATGTTTTGAAATGATAAAAAAAATATTCATCAAGCTTATTGACTCAAAACTAAAGTTTTAATCTTAAAAAAACCTTTGCAGTGACATTTTTTATTTTTCAGGCCACGAAAGAAAAGATTTGGTTGGAAGCAAAAGGGGCAGAATCGAATGGGAGATATTAAAACACATCCAAGATGTCAATTCTAAAATTGAAACGGTATTTGTAAAAAAATAATTTTTTTGTAATTTTTAATTTCACAGCATTTATCTTTCAATGAAATCATATAAGAATGGAAACACAGAGGCAAATGGTAAACTATCACTTTATTGGTTGTTTTACATTTTTCTACATATTAGTGATAAATTTAAACTTAATATTTTAGTTGAAGTGAGACAAGATCCAGGGAGTACTCCTCCAAGTTCTTGGGTCACCTTGCCTCCCAATTCCTTTGTAAGTTAATTTTGAGCTCCTTGAAACATGATCATTCAAAGTTTCCTTTATTGTTTCCAGTTCCCATTTGGTAAAATGAATCTTGCTAGCCAAAACAATTGCAGTTGGAAAGAATTTATCAGCTTTGATGTTGTTGATGATCAAATTATTCAATGTCAGAAGATCAATGACAAGAGATGCTATTCGTCCCAAGAGACTTTCTTTGAAACTTACACAGTAAAAACATAAATTAAGTACATGAATTTTTGTGCCTACAGTGCATACCCTCAAAGTGTGAGCTGGCAATATTTTCATGAATCATGAATTTAATCTTTTGTGCTTGCTTGAAAGCAAGTGGGATGAAATTTTGCACACAGACTGCTCTTATAGATGCCAAGCAAGCGTACGCCGGTGAGCCAGTGCTGGGTTTTACTGAGCCCAGCCAAGCCTAGAAAACCCTCATATCTCAGCTTCCAGACAAAATTTAAAAAATCTGGTTGGTAACTCTTTTGGCATTGTTATGAGAAGTCTATATGCAAAATTTCAGCTCTCTAGCTTTAAATCTGAGAAAGGAGTTTGACGGGCACACACGAGCGGATAGCAGTTTTTCCCAGCTGATCCCCTTACGTGTGCGCGCAAATGGCAAACCATAGTGATTTTTAAAATCTCCCCTCTCTCGCTTCGCTTGCTCGTGAAGGATAACACAATTTAAGGCAGAAAACTATATGTTGATTATTTCCAGACTGAGGTTTGTGATGAAACCTATTCAAAAAACTGTCACATTTCATTCACTGAAGAAACAACAAACTCTCCAGTTGAGGTTTGTTACACAGAAACCAGGAGAATCTGTGACAACAGAAAGAGGCAGCTTGGATATGCTGAATACACTGCTGTTAATGAAACTTGCTTGAATGTTTTTGAAACTGGTTAGTCACAATCAAATTAGCTTCTACAAAATAAATGACTAACTTTTTTTTAGTTTGTGAAACCTACAAAACCACTCGGGTTGTTTCTGATGACTATGCTGACTGTGAAGTCCAGAGTTTAGAGCTTTGCGAAAGATCTGGACAATGTCCTAAGGTTCCCAAAACAACATGTCAAATTGTCACCAAAAATGTGACCAAGGAGATTCCAGAATCAAAGGTTATAAATAGCTATTTTTTTAGGTTCTAGGGTTCAATCCACAGTAGAGATGGGCCCTGACCCGACCCTACTCAAGCATACTTTTGACCCGCAATGAATAAGAGGCCAACCCGCCTTTGACCCAATCCAAAGAGATTTTTTCTGAATGGCAAAAATTGAAAAATTTAGTATTTTTAGGGGAAATTTTCCAAACCCAAATCCAAACAAGATGGCTGATCCGACCTGACCCGTGCAACAAAAAAATTGACCCGACCCGAGTCAAAAATTTCTGACCCGGACCCATCCCTGCTTCTCATTAAGAAAATTAACTCTTGATATCTTTTTCAGTGTCGTAAAATTTCCAAGACTATTTGCGGACCTGAGGATTGCCCCATCCGGGTTATGCCTGAACTTTGCAGAAATGAAACGAAGCAGGCATGACGAAATGATTTTGAAAAACATTTTAAAGATTTTCGTATTAAAACACTTGCTTTATTATAACAGACAACCTCCAAGGTTCCAGTTGAAACTTGCACTTTGTCGCCTAAAAAGGCATGTCGTGATGTATCTATCCTTGTTCCAACCCTTGTCCCTACTGAAAAGTGTATGGATGTTCCCAAGGAGATTTGTGCTGCAATCACTGTCCCCAGGAATGTTACCAGAACAGCCTCGAGATTGTCTTGCGCCAACCAATCTCCTCTGGACGAGGTTGATCAATCCACTACACTTCAACCAACTACTATTAAAAAATAGATATGGAATTGGATTCTTAGGATGATTAGAAATTAAATTATTTGAAGTAGTAATAACTCTTGGCTCAAAAATCAAAAGGGCCACTTTTCCTCTGCAATGTAGTATTTTTTTTAATAAAATTGGTCATCAAACAACTTTCTTTTGGAGCTCTTGCAAAAACAAAAAGATAGATAAAGGGGTTCTTGATGGGGAACAGGAGCTTTATATACACATGGAAATTGATCGGACCTTAAAGAGAGAGGTAACAAAAAATGGCTTAAGATGCCAAAAATAGGCGGGAATGAAACCCAATAACTCCAACCTGTTTGAAATGAACAACTTAGGGTTGTGAATGAAAACATATTAATGGCAGCTGTTAGAAATGACTTAAACATTTTAAGTGCAGTAAAATATCATAAAGCAGCAAAATGGAGTGAATTACGATCATTGAGTGTATGTTACGGTTTTTGATGGTTTGGCCGGTTTGCCTGACAGGTCTCAAAGGCCAACAATATACTTAGGCTAAAGGCCAAAATGAGGTCACTCAAGATTGAATTTTTGAAGCAAAAAGTTCAAAGTCTGGCCCACACACTCTCCAAATATAAAAAGGGTGCTGAAATACCAGGAAAAAAAGGTGTGGTTGGTATGTTCTATTTTCTATTTTTCTATTTTTCTATTTGCTCATCAAAGTTGGAAGCAAGCCAAGCTTTAAGCTAACGCTCCTCTCGATCAGGATCATTATAACTCTATGACTCATCTACAGTCTCGCATGGAGTCGCAAAGACAAGATAGGGACGTCTTTAGTAACTCACTCCTCACCCATGACTATGAACAATCCTCCTCTTAGAAAAATAAAAGACTGATATAAAAATGCTCATAGTACTTTATTTGGGTTAGTATACACACTTTATCTTTTCTTTATAATATTAAAAGTAAAAGTTTAGTCTAAATCTAATTAGCTACCTAAGCGACTTACGGCTAAGCATAGAGAATTAACTAGGTAGCATTTTAAAGGCCAGCAAGCCTTTTTATGGACATGTGAAACAGGAGGACGCTGATCAGGAGGACTCGGGGATCAAAAGTGGACAGAAAGATTGCACTATCAAAAATGGCAAAATACCATAAAACTAAAATCTAAGTACAGAAATCCGTGGGGGCTATCTAGATCTATATAATTTAGTGATGGGTCCGGGTCAAAATTTTTTGACCAGGGTTTGGTCGGGTCAAATTTTTGTGGCTCAAGTTGGGTCGGGTCAAGTCGAGTCAGCCATTTATGGTTTGGGTTTGAATTTGGAAAATTTCCCCTAAAAATGTCAAATTTTTCAATTTTTTTTCCTTTGGATCAAAAAAAATCTCTTCGGCCAAAAAGTACCCAGGTTGACAGTGGGTCGGCCTCTTATTTACTGCGGGTCAAAAGTAAGTTCGGGTGGGGTCGGGTCGGGGCCCATCTCTACTATATATGCATTGAAATCAAGCAAGGTCAAGAATCAGGAATAAATTTATTGAAATTCTTAGACAAGATTAACAAATGTTAGTTTATTAATGAATATGACAACAAAAATAAAATTTGAAATTAAGCCACACAAAAAAAACATTTTTTAGCTCTCTCATTTATAGAAAAGTTAATAAACAATTATGAGATGAAATCAAGTCAACAGGCTCTATATATAGCTCAACATTTTTATAACTCTGGTACCTTTTTTGTTTTATCGCTCTCATATGCAATTACTCAGTTTACAATTGATCAATCAGTTTTTTGATAAGGGTACATTTATTTGACAATTAGAAAGTAAAAGCATATTTTTAGTAACGTGTCAGTTTCAAAAGAGTATTTACATCATTGTAAAAATGTGCTTCTGGAGATGGTGAAAGGTATGTAAAAGATAAAAATGTAGGTTATACCTGTTTAAAAATGTAAGCAACTTTATTTTAAGTTCATCAAAAAATGAAGAGAGAAAAAAGAGAAGGAGATACACTACAAGGTATACAAATGTATTTTGTTATAAAGTAAAGTTTGAATTAATATTAGTGAGTAAGGTGCGTAAGTAGAGTCAGACTGAAGGCGGAAATAAGGAGTGTCATGGTGATGAAGTGGAGAGCTAAAATCCCAGTGAAGACCTTCCCTATCAAGAAAATAATCAATACTGAACTGTTTTCTGATGGGAAACAGGGGGTTTATATACAAAAGGGGAAGGATTGGTTCAAGAAAATAACGGGCAACTTACATAGAAGAGGGTAAACTGAAATGGCGGTAAAGAAAATGCAGATGACTTACATTACAAGGAAGGAAAGACAAACTAATGGAAGCCTGTTTGAAAAGACTTTGAACTTTCAAAAGTGAAAAATATCGTAAAGCAAAAAGAGGGTCTCAGAGGGTATACTATGATAATATAACTCTTTTGATAATTCTTGTTTCAAGAAGGGTAAACTGATAGAAGTAAGAATTATTTTTTTAAGTAAAAGTTCACAATCAAAATATCACAGAATGTTAAAGTTAATCTTTTAAACGGTCCACTGTCGTCAAAAGAAGCGTAAAAAGCCTTCTTCAATATCCTTCGAAGTGCGTTGCTCAAAAAGTCCTTTCCAATCCAGTTTACGTCTAATGAGTCCATGAATCTCATTTTATTGCAGATCTTTTGTCTGCATATTTTTCTTTTGCTGTTGTCAAAGAAGCGGCCTATCAAAGGTTTCCTTCGTACTGTGTAGAATGTTTCGTTTAAGCAAAGGTATAAACAGAAAGGTTCTCTGTGTTTGAAGATTTTTAACACCAGAGGTGCCAGAGAGTAGCAGACCCAGTCTATGGGATTCTTTAACAAATGCAAAAACAAGTATTAGTTTAAACAAATATTTTTTTGGCTGGAACTATTTGATCTGAATTACTTTGATTTGTTTACCAGCGAATATTTGGTTTTTGATGAGTAAGATATGGGTACCCCCAAAGATAAGCTCAATCCGGGTTAGACCATATAATACATATAAAAGTTGAAAGTTGGAAATGATAGTAAAATAATCCTTATTATTGGGATAGAAAAATGATTGACAATAAAATTCAGGCTGCTGTGAAGTCACTCCCTCTAATTTATACATTCAGTTGATTTAGTGTCAAAGAAATCAGTTGTATATTTATTTGGTCAAGTTGGCTTCTTGCTAGATTTCCATCCCGGCGGCCCAGCGTCAACTCCCGCCCGGGGTAACCAACAAAAAAAATTCAGTAAAAAACCTAGTGGTGCCCAAAAAATGACTAAAAAGTTAGTAGTGATGGGTCCAGGTCAAAATTTTTTGACCCGGGTTGGGTCAATTTTTTGTGGCTCGGTTCGGGTCCCCTAAAAATCATCAAATTTTCATTTTTTTCCTTTCGGGTCTAGAAAAATCTCTTAGAGTTGGGTCAAAAAGTACTCGGGTCAAGGGTGGGCCAGCATCTTATTTACTGCGGGTCAAAAGTAAGCTCGGGTCGGGGCAGGGCCCATCTCTAAGTAAAAAGTCGCAAGACATACTCTAAAAATATATTTAAAAAAGTCTCAATTTTAGCTGAAGAAGTAGCAGCTTCAACTATTTTGTCCAATGGGGCATCATCATCAGATGAGATTTTGGCAATTGGTAAATAAGGGTAAACTTAAATTACTTCATAATAAATGATAAAATAAACTTTTTTTTCAGCAAGAGCCACAGGAAAGATTCCATACCCAAAATCAATCTTTTTCATTGTCGTTGCTGAATGTGCTGAAAGATTTTCTTTCTATGGGATGAGAAGTAAAGTCAATTAAGCTTAATCATATACCAATCTAAAATAGAAATGATTATTCATTCCTCAGCTATTTTGTCAATTTATATCAAAGAACTTCTTCGAAATCGTTACAATCACGATGCAGATTCTGCTGAGGATTGGGCAACAATCATATTTCATTGCTTTACAATGCTGGCTTTTTTCATGCCACTTTTTGGTGCTTACCTTGCAGACTCATGCATTGGAAAATACAGGCAGGTCAATTAATGTTTGAAATATTCAAGAAAAAGCTCAAGATAATGTTTCTTTCCAGGACAATTGTCTATCTCTCTATAGTCTATATAATTGGGCACATCTTTGGAACTTTAGGGGCAATTCCTAGTGAGTGCCTTGGGATTGTTGGAGCCACTGAGTTGTAAGAATTTTATCTTCTGAATAAAGCTTTCAGAAATATCTTGGATTTATTTTAAAGATTGTTTGCCATGATTGGTCTTACTCTTGTTGCTATTGGTACAGGGGGGATCAAACCTTGTGTTGTATCTTTTGGGGCAGACCAGGTTTGAAAATCAAATTCAAAGATTTTTTCATGAAAAAGAAAACTATTTTTGAAAATAAGTACATTTTCCAGTTTACTTTGCCTCAACAAAGTGATGAGATGGACTCCTACTTTGGAATATTTTACTTTTGCATTAATGTGGGAGCTGCTTTTTCCATTATTGCCACTCCATTTCTCAGGTGCTTAAGTAAATGCTATAAATATATTCAATAGAGATGGGTTTGGGCCAAAATTTTTGATCCGTGTCTGGTCGGCTAATAGTTTGCTGCTCAGGTCAGGTCAGCAATCTCAGGGTCAAGACATTTTTCTCAAAAAAGTTAATTTTCTCAATTTTTTATCCTGTCTGGTAAAAAAAGCTCTTTGTGTTGGGTCAAAAATACTCGGTCAGAGCTGGGTCAGCCTCTTACATAGTGTGGGTCAGAAGTATGCTCGGGTCAGGTCACAGCCCATCTCTAATATTTAATGACAAAATTTAATTATGATAATAAAAACCAGAAAGTTTGAGTGCTTTGGAGAGAAAACATGTTACTCCTTGGCTTTTGCAGTTCCTGGAATTGTTATGATTTCTTCTTTTGGTAATAAAAGTATATGCTTTAAAAACTAACCAATTTAGAAAATCATCTGTAAATTATAGTTTCATTTATCCTTGGGACCAAGTACTACCAAAGAAATGCTCCCAAACGACGAGTTATTGCAGACTTTTTTTCCTGTGTTTGGGTATAGATTTTCAGTCAATCAAAGAAATCTGTTTCACATGTTAAGGCTATTTTTAGATAGGGATCAAGTCAAAAATTTGCTCTTCAACTCCTCCAGAGCCAGGGTCCAAGTGGTTAGATTCAGCCATACCAAGATTTGGAATTGAGTTTGTTTCAGAGGTTAAAGCAGTTCTGAGTGCATCATTTCTATTCTTATTGTACCCACCATTTTGGGCTTTGTTTGATCAGCAAGCTTCAAAGTGGACCTTTCAGGTTAAACTTAATATGAAGGAAAACTACCATTAAAGTGGTTTTGTATAAAAAAACCCCAACTTCTTAGGCTTCCTTGATGAATGGACTCATTTTTGGAAATTTTCAAATTCTACCTGATCAAATGACAATGGCAAACTCATTTCTTGTGAGTTGTAACTTAGAAGGGAGTTCTAAAATTCATTGCTAAAAACTTCTTCAAATAGGTTCTCATTTTGATTCCAATATTTGATCGAATCCTATACCCAATACTTGGTAAGCACAAAAGTTGGTCAAATTTTCTCCAAAAGTTAATACAAAAATTATTTTCCAATAATCAAGGAAAATGTGGAATCCTGAAAACTCCACTCCAGAAAATAGTGACAGGAGGGATTTTTGTTTCCTTGTCATTTTTCTTAGCTGCTGTATTGGAATCAAAAATCCAAGAAAATGCAAGAATCCCACTTAGTTCTGGACAATCTAGATTGAGTATTGTGAATCCTTTGCCATGTGACTTTAACATCTTGATAACTCAGCTGGACTCTCAACATCATGAATATGCTCCTTTGCACTTACAAGGTATCTTAATCAATTTCTTTCATGCATGTGTGAAGGCCAGGTGCTATGAGAATCCACATGACTTGTCAAAAAATCAGTTTGTCGAATCACCTTTTTTGCCAAATTTACTATTCGTCAAATCACCATTCCTCAAATCAAAAGATGACATTTTTACCGAATTCATGATTCGTCAAATTCCTGTGCGATTCAAGCCATAACAAGCCTATTCAAGGGCTTTTTATTGCTAGCCTAACCTAACTCACCCTCCCGGGACTTGCCCTGCAGGGGTTATCATCCAGGCCTAGCCATGCTTGAATGGATTTTTTTGCTAGCCTAACCTAACCCAACCTTTCAGGTCCAGGCCGAGCCTGGAAGGTAGGTTTCACGCTGATTGATAAGCCCCTAAGGGTTAGGCCCGGAGGGTTGGGTTGGGCCAGGATAGCAATAAAAAGCCTATGAATATAGGTTTGAAACAACTTGATTGCATTACTAAATTTACGGTAAAAAATCATTAAATGAAAAGCAGATTTTTGGTAAAAAAATTTGATGAATAGTAGATTTTTGTCAAATAATCATATGACGAATCATGATTCTGCAGATTTTCAGAGCAATGAAGGCCAGGACACTTTTTATTTAGTACATGATAGGCCTTTTTTGGCTTGGATTTGGTTTTTTACTGTGTCAAAAGGCCGATGCCTAGGATTGAACCACTAACAGTTCAATCCCTTGAATGGAATCCCCAGCCAAGTACCATACTCTTAGGCTATTAGAGATGGGCCCTGACCCGAACCAAGTTTACTTTTGACCCGCAGTAAATAAGAGTCCAACCCGCCTTTTACCTGGGTACTTTTTGACCCGACTTGAAGAGATTTTTTTGATCCGAAGGGAACAAAATTGAAAAATTTGACATTTTTAGGGGAAATTTTCCAAATTCAAACCGAAACCATAAATGGCTGACCCGACCAGGGCCAAAAAATTTTTGACCCGGACCCATCACTATAGGCTATGTTGACCCCATACATATGTATATTCTAAAAACCTCTTTCCTAATCAATTCTGTTTTTACTTTTATTTAGGCTATGGAACCATATCATTTGATTGGGGACCATCTCTAGATGGGCGCCAAATCTTTCATCCATTGGCTCCAGAGGTTGATTATCTCATCAAAGTCACTCTAAATTCCTCTTCCTCCAAATGCAGCATTGCTTTCGACCAACCAAGCAAATTTGTCACTTTCTCTTTAGATGATAAAGAAGTTGGTCAACATGAGATGCATCAAATTATAAAGTTTTTTGTGCAAAGCTAAAAAGTCAATTTGGTTTTTCAGAGCACCACCCTTTTTTTGTTTGCAACTCCAATACTCCAAAGAACAAATTTTGACTTGGATATTTTTGTCAGTGAAAACAACGATGCTTTATCTAAGTAACAAACAAAAACTGAAAGCTTGAGGACTAACAATTTATGATATGCAATTTAGGTCAAGCCATGGATACCCCATAGTTCGATTGATTCACACTTTGCACGATGTGATTCCAGATTCAGTGGAAAAACTCATTCTAAAGGATGTTCATACTAAAAAAGTTTACTATGAATTTCTCATTAATAGCTCCAAAGGTGATGGAAAGCCTGTTGAGCTGGTCCACATTGGAAAGTAAAAGTTAAAAAGAACATTAATCTGTACTTTTTTTCAACATACTATGGTTCAAATTAAGGGTTCATTTGATCCACGAACGAGATGGAGTTGCTTTGGGAAAGCCAGCTGAACTTCAACTGGACACAGGAGGAAGTTACAACATCTTTGCAAGCGGATGGAAGAGGCAAAATGATTACATAGAAGTGAGCCTATTGACAATTCTGATTCATAAATGGTGTTGATGAATGATTTCCACTGTTAGGACCTTGATGTTGTTATGGACATTCTGACTCCAAGCAATACAGTTCATATTTTCTGGCAAATTCCACAATACATTCTCTTAACTATGGGAGAAATTATGTTTAGCATTACAGGGCTTGCATTTGCATTCACACAGGCAAGTGTAAATTCAATCATTTTTAAGAGCAAAAACCAAGTGATGACCTGCCCAATAAAGGAAAGAATCAATAGTGAACAGGGGATTTATATACGAAAATGGTTGGTGAAACGTTCTGGCAAAATTGAAGAGGGTTAAATGTATTGGCGGAAACAAAACGGTGGGAATGAGAACAGATAAATGGCAGCCAGTTTGGAATAACTTACTGTAAGGAAGAAATGACAAACTAAATCATAATTTGAAATTGGGCTGAATTGAACTTTGATTCAATATTTCATTTTTTTACCTGCAGGCTCCAACAAGTATGAAGGCTTTCTTAATAGCTCTTTACAAAATGACAAATGCTTGTGGAAACTTGCTTGATATCTTCATTATGATGGCAATTTCACCTTTCATTCCAAATAGAGTATATGATAATTACATTTATTTTCTTGACTTTTTAAATTGAAAGTGCATCAATGTTTGACCTTAGGTATTTGAATTCATACTCTTTGGATTTCTTCTGTTGTTCACAATGTTAGTTTTGGCATTGGTCTCCACCAAATATGTCTACAAAGAGTATGAACAATCAAGACAAACAGCCTCTATTCAAGAAAAAATAGGTGACAAATTGGTTTTGTACTTTCAAATGTTAAAAAAATTAACTCAAATTTAATGTTGTTGCAGAAAACAAGAAGTTTTAGAGGAATAGCTTGAATGAAAATTTAATACAAAGAGAAGGAAATGGTTTTGCTGCTTGTCTTTTTATCAGATTGAAACATTAAATAAATCTTCTTATTTTCCCTCAAAAAATTTTCAAATCAAACTTATCCAAAAGCTTTGATGGTATTAAATAAAAGATTATGCCATATCAAAACTAAAGTAAGCTTTTAAAAAGAAAAATTTGAGCAAAGCTAAAGGAAAATGATCTTTTGAAGAATTACAAACACAATTAAGAAAAAGAGCCTTGAAAAGAATTAGATTGAAGAAGAAGAAGCCTTTGGTGTGCATTTTTGCCATCTACTTTCATTCCAAGGATTATAGTTAACAAAAAAATTTGATCGATGGGGTTTGAGTTGAAAAAAATACATGTTAAAATATTCAATCCCTCCTTATATATCCTTGAATGGTTTTACAATATTCAAGTTTCTACAAATGATGTAACCACAGTCATTGAAGCTAAATCCTTTTTGCACCAAACCAAAGAATATACTTTCCAATTTTTGCCTTAGAAGATTGTAGAATGAAAGTTGATTGTCTGAATTTATGCAGCTCCCTTGTGACTCATCATAGAAGCAAACTCTTCATAACAAACACGGCCATCTCCATCCATGTCTGCTTCACGAATCATCTCATCAATTTCTTCACGAGTTAGGTTTTCTCCAAGAGTAGACATCACCTAAAAATGCATAATCTTTTTCAAAATATCAAGATACAGATTTAGAAATAAGTGTTTGGCAATTAGCTCAACTTTCGGAGCAACTGATTTTGTTTTACATTTTTACAGTTTGAATCAACAAGGATTCTAAGCTTTGGATGGTTTCCTCATAATTTAGTTAATGATTGAAGAGCTCTGGAAAGAGCAGAGTTTAGTGTTAGCTCTGAATCATGGAGGTATACCAGAGATGACCCTTCCCAATCAGGAAAAAATAAATACTGAATTGCTTATAACATTAGAACTTAGAGCAAATGGTATTAAAAAGATCTCTTACTAAATGTCTTGACCACATTTGTAATTTTTTTAGCCATCTAGGATGTTCCCTTGGAGGGGAAAATGTGGTGCCGGCAAAATGCTATTCCTCTCCCTGGGAACATGATGGTGAGCTGAAATTATTCACAAATGTAGTCAAGGCATGTAGCTAGAGATCCTATGTTTAAAATCAAAACTAAGAATGTGACAAGTCAAATATGAGTTACAAGTGCTGTAGGCGGGCCATTAAAAGCGCTCTTGAGTTGTAAATGCAGTGCTGTCAAAATGCTTTTCCTCTCCATGGAATCATGGTAGAGGGCTGAAGTTTCTCACAAATGCAGTCAAGGCATGTAGCTATAGATCATATTTTTATAACTTTGTTGTAAAATTAAAACTCTGTATGTGACAAGTCAAATAGGAGTAACAATAGCTGTCAGTGGCTATTAAAAATGGTCTTTAGTTACAGTTATGGTGCTGTCAAAATACTTTCCCTCTCCATGGAAGCATGATAGGGAGCTTAAATTTCACACAAATGTAGCCAAGGTATGTTGTTTCAGATCATGTTTTTACTACTAAGCTGTAAAATCAAAACCCTGAGTGTGCCATTAGGTCAAATATGATAAACCAGATTTGATAAAGCTGACCACAATGGGGTGAGAGTATCTATCTATGTAACTTTAGCTTATAGTACTTTTTGAAAGATTTTACTAGAACATTATGAAAAATTGGAATATTAAAAGATCAAATGTAGCTTATTATTTAGTCTCAATTATTCTTTTTTGAACATTTTAAGTTTCAATTATTGCTTGGAGTATCTTGAATACCTAAAACTGGAGCCTCTTTTTTTAATGATTGATAATGTTCAATGGTAAATTGAGGCTTAATTTTTCCATTCCAGTTGTTCAGTTTTCGTCTGACTGAACTTTTGTTAGGAAAAGGTCCAATGCATTTTTCATTATGTCGAGAACAGGCAGTAAAAGCGAGGTTCAGGACATTTTTTTGTGGATTGATGAAATAGATAATATATATAGAAGCATAAAAAACAACATGAAAGAATTGAAAGGCTCAACTTTTCTTTAAAAGAAACATCTGGCATTAATGCAAAAAAAACCTTCAAACTTTAAGTAAAAATTTATTAAGCTCAAAATATTTTTTTTCATTGAAATATGGGAATCAAGTGTTTTAAGGGATTAAAAGGTTGATGATTTTATAAAAACCTGAGCAAGTTCTTCAGGAGAAATAAAGCCATCTCCATCCCTGTCGAAAACTCTGAATGCTTCTCTGATATCGTTGCTTTGTTCATTTTCTTTTATCTTCTTTGCCATCATGATAAGAAATTCATCAAACTCAATTGAGCCAGAACCGTCAACATCAACCTCATTGATCATATCCTGAAAATGAAAAACAGGGTTTGATTTCTGATAATTGGTCACTTTTCTTGCAATAATTACAAGGAAAATAAATTATCTTGTTTACCTGAAGCTCAGCCTCTGTGGGGTTTTGACCAAGGGATCTCATCACTGTTGCAAGCTCCTATATAGAATTTCAAAGTTTCATTTTCAAATGTTAATTTGCGTGTTTAAAACAGGATTAAGGCATCTTTTAAGGTTTATATTTTAGTTAAAGTTGCACTTCTTGGTCTTTTCATTGGAACCATCCAGAAAAAGCTATTAACTTCAACTTCATTAAAAATTCCATTAAATTAGAAAAGGAATTTATATGGTTCTAATATACCAAAAGTATTTAACACACACATCAAGACTTTTTCCACATCCTTTATCATTAAGCTGAAAAGTTTAATCTGTATTTATAATTTTCATTGGGGTTGGCGTGGAGAAGTGGTCACGGCATTAGGCTGGGAATCAGAGGGTCGGGGATTTGAATCCCAGCACCTCCAGGCAACCTTTGACCCTGGGTTGCCTCAACACCATTCCCAGTCTAAGTGTGCCTTTAATGAAAATATTTGCAAACCGTACCTTAAAAGAATCTAAAAAAATTGATAGACTTGTTTGGCAGGTAGCATGAAGTAGAGGGAAATTCATGATTGTGTTACTGAGTGTAGTGCAATGAAAAGGAGTTTGATAGTAGATATGTAAGGTGGTGTGGGGAAGTGTGAAGGAGCTTTGAGGTGTGTGGTGGCAAAGTGAAAGTGTAATCACTGGGAAGTGTGGTTAAATAAAGCGGATTATGGGGGAAGAGTTGGTTTAAAA
>Ga0194133_10003145_pt1 | contig 23926 bp, 21 predicted proteins | sample TA2KigOf40mmetaG_FD_155448 | JGI IMG/M metagenome (GOLD analysis project Ga0194133, IMG submission 155448) | Freshwater microbial communities from Lake Tanganyika, Tanzania - TA2015055 Kigoma Offshore 40m | ecosystem: Environmental > Aquatic > Freshwater > Lake | place: Tanzania: Lake...
GATGTTATTGAAGTGACGCTTTCTTGTGCAAGCGGGGAAGTCGGTAAGGTATATGAAGGGGTATTAGACTGGAAAGTAGAGAGAATGGATGTAAGCAGTAATCTTGAATTACCCGTGAAGCTGATGCTGAATGTGGGTAACCCCGAAAGCAGCTTTCAAAGCTCTTTTATTCCCAATAGCGGGGTCGGGTTAGCGCGTATAGAGTTTATTATCAACTCTTACGTGAAAATCCACCCGCTTGCCTTGTATAATTATCCCAAATTGCCATCGCACATCAAAAACAAAATAGATGAAGTCATTGGACCAAACAAGGAAGAAGGAAAAACGCATTTTATTGCGCATTTAGCGAAAGGGATTGCCAAGATTGCGTCGGCGTTTTACCCGAATGATGTCATTGTGCGACTGTCGGACTTCAAATCCAACGAATACAAGAACTTGATTGGGGGCGAGCTTTACGAGCCAAATGAGGAGAACCCAATGATTGGGTGGAGAGGTGCATCGCGCTACTACTCAAAAGAATACCAAGTTGCGTTTGGAATGGAGTGCGAAGCCATCAAGTATGCGCGAGAGAAAATGCAAATGACGAACGTAGTGGTGATGATTCCATTCTGCAGAACCCCAACCGAATGCAAGCAAGTGCTGGACACAATGAACCAGTATGGACTAACCCGAGGGGAAAACGGGTTGCAAGTGTATTTAATGTGCGAAATACCGAGCAATGTGATTGAGGCGGATTTATTTAGCCCAATGGTGGACGGGGTATCCATTGGCGGAAACGATTTGTTGCAATTGACGATTGGTGTGGATAGGGACAGCGACAAGGTGGCGTATTTATCCGATGATACCAACGAAAGCTATAGAAGAATGATACATATGGCAATACAAATGTATAAATCTTACGGGGTAAAGGTCGGGTTTTGCGGGCAACAGCCGTCCGATAGCGCTGAGTTTTGCGATTTTTTAATCAAAGAGCAAATTGATAGCATATCTGTAACCCCCGACTCGGCAATGAAAACCATCTTGAATATTGGTAAATAATCTGCTTCTCAAATAAAATAAATACACCATTGACACGAAAACGACAGGCACTCCAAATAAAATAATTTAAATATAATATTGTGATATAATATAATGAGATTTACAACATTGTTTAATCAATTGACGCGAACATTTAGTACAAAACGATGTGTGGACTGTAATTATTATTACATACCAAAAAAATATGAACGGGGATATGGGTATAACCACACAAAATGTATGAGATTTATCAAACTGGATATGAATACAAAATTGTCTGAGTTTGAGAATGCGTATATCGCGAGAGGGGATAAAACGATGTGCGGGCCAGATGGGAAATATTTTGAAAAAACCCCGACCACCCCGAATTAAACCACCTATTGCAGAACAACACAACAATACAACAATACAACAATACAACAAAATAAATAATAAAACGTAATCGCTTACTATTATTTATAAGAATGCCTAAAACTATTCCAGTAGGGGTCCCCACAATGGATTCATTGACCTTGTTGAGGCCCTTGACCAGAGAACGGCTACGGCGTATTGCCGCAGAGAAAAACGCGTTGAAATATTTACGATGCTCCATGAATGACACTAAAAAAATATATAAAAACGTCTTGGATAGCGCGTGCATTCGCTCCACCCGTTATGTGTTTTATCTATTAATGTTCTCCGAGTATTCCTTTGACCTCAATCAGTTGCGCGATATAAACATTATGGACAGCACGCTTAGCGCGAATGACCGTAAATATGTAGAAGAATTAATAAAACAGTGCAAAATCGCATTCCCTGGCTGCGACGTGTATTTATCGGAAAGCGAGCATTGGGGGCATCCGTCTCAGAACAATATCCAGCCAGCCATCGTAATTGAATGGGCATAATTATCACAACTTATACCAACTTATACCAACTTATAACCACTCAATTAATAAACAGCACTTTATTAGGGGGCACTGTTTTGTGCGCATAATTATAAAAAAAGTATGCCGTAGGGGAAATGATAGTTGGTTTCGTTTTCCTCATTAAATTATCAACAATCAGGTCGTTATGGCTTATTTTTTCAACTACTGCGTATTTATATGTAGTATTTGGAATGGCACATATGTTAGAAAGCGCCAGCTTGTATCCGTGGACAAACTCTTCCTTTGTCCCGTTTTCTTCGTTATAAATAGAAGCAAAGCAACAAAGTGCCTCCGCATCCTTTTCAATAAACAGGCACGTTTTCCTGAAAAAATATATGCCAATCACAAGCGCGTTCTTCACGAGGAAATAGACAAACACATTATTGGTCTGCATCAGCTCAAGCAAGTTGGCCATATCGGATAAAACGGTAATTTCAAATGGCGATTCCTCGCCCATATCCGCATAAATGTATGGGCGAATCTCTGTAAGAGATGTCTTGGTGCATTTCACAATCGCCGCCCCTCCTGGAAGTTCCATCGGACTGTTCCATCCCTTCATAGAAAAGGCATACGTATTAAAGCAACATAGCGGTATGATTCCAGTCAGGTCTTCCTCACGTTTAAATATAGACACGCGCACCTTTTGGTTTGAATGGCGCTGATTGTATTCGTGCGTTTGAATGAGCTGGGGCGCAATCCCTTTCTTCCTATGATTGCGATGCACGCACAAATAGTCTACATAGTATGCTGTCAGTTGTTTGGGTTTGTTGGATGTGCTTGAGGAGGTATGAATTGCGATATTTACAGGTCGGCTGGTAATTGCCCCAATCAGGGTTTTGTTTTCTTCCACTTTTCCATTCACCATATGCTGTACTAAGGAGTCCTCCCAATAGAAGCTCCAAAAGGAGGGACCCATGTGGTTGGCGAAATAGGGGAGGATATTCTCTTTTAAAGGAAGAAAAACATTGTCCCTGTTTTGTAAGTAGTTGTTTTGTATCAAGGACACGAACTGTTCTATTTTTACATTGCCCACATCCTGAAAGGTGTAGGTATTTATTTGTTTGAAATTGCAGAACTTATTTTTTTCAGGCAGGTCCTTGTCAATGACCCCGTTGGCCTTAAACCAATATTTGATATCGTAAAAATGCATTACGGGTTGGTCTACCCAAAACTTGCAAGTAATGCGCACATAGGCAATTGCGAATACCGCCACGGCGAAAAAGGCAATAAACATATATAACCACATACGTAGGCTAATTATATTTATACAATAAAAGTTTTATAAGGTCCTATCCGCACGTCAACCCGTTAATTCGGCTTCATAAGCACATACAAATACTGAAAATCATACGCGCAATTCAGCAGCTCAACCTTTTCCTGTAGGATAAACCCGACATCTTGGGCCTTGGAAAGGATGGCGGTTTGCTTTTCCATATACATGGTATGCTCGTTCTTTCGCGTTTGTCCATTTTTAAACTGGAAACGCTCAATGAACTTGGCCACATCTTTGGACTTGTCTAACTCAAAATTGGCGTTGTAATCAAAATTGTCAAACACCAAGTTGGTATGGGTAATTCGCGACTTAGCATACTTTTGAGGGCTCACAAACATAAGCGGGTTCCCAGGGGGTAAAATGGGGTCAAACTTATCCCTGTCCACAAGGTGGATAATTAGTGAGCCGCCAGGCATTAACCACTTCATCGCATTCTCAAAAAATTGAGTTTTGTTGGGGAAATAGTAAAGGGTGAAATACAAGCACGCAATGTGCGTGAAGGAATTAGCAGGAAACACGCCCGAGTTGAGGGCATCGCCTAATATAAACTTGCTATTTGGGTAGGTCTTTTTTGCTTGCGCAATCATTGCTGGGGAAATATCTAACCCAGTCGCGGAAATGTGTTGCGCATCTAATAACCCAACGTGGTGTCCAGTGCCCGACCCAACATCTAGGATACGGCTTTGCGAGCTGGGAGTAGTCTTGTTTACGATTTCGCCGATTTCATACTCGTCTTTGTGGTAATTATATACTAAATAATCGTAAATGTTTGCATAGAACTCATCATAGATTTCATTATTTTGCTTAAACACGAAGCGCTCCTGCTGCTCAAACCCCTCAATCCCTATCCCTTTATAGGGGTCTTCGTCTTGAAGCTTTCTCACATAGGCAATCACTAATAATGCAAGCAAGGTTAAGATGAATGTTTTCGCCCACGGCGAGGATTTATTGTATCCTCGCACAAGAGAATTGATTTGGTCGGAGATTAATTTTAAATACACATTCATTGTCTATATGTATTGTTGCTATTTTTTTTGTATATTTTCAAATATAATGGATAGCATTGATATAAATGACGTACGGGAGCAGAATGCCTTCAAAGGCATCACGTTCTCGGAGTTTAAAAAAACAGATGTGAAAAAAGAGTTGTTAAGCTCATTAATCCAGTCTAAAATAGAACCCGCTTGTTACTGGAGCGTGGAGCTAATCTGCGCAGGGCATTATACCGACTTGTGGGAGGTGCTCCTAATGTTTTACGTAAAACGCATCCATTTAGGAAACCCAAAGATGGCATCGTATTTAGATTTGAGGGTGAATAACTTTAGAGACATTGTGTCTAGCGGGTTTACAACCGATTTGTTACGATTACGCAACAATCCTAAAGTCCGAAAAATGTTTTGCGAGATTATTTGTGTGCTTTGTGAAGCGAAGCGGAAGCATTCCTTTGAGTCGGTAAAAATAAAAAAGACCGAGTTTGATTTGACACATATGACGGACCGATTGAAAGCGCCTGATATGCATTTTATTGACGATATTTTTCTTCCCGACGACCCCAAGGAATTATTTATTGCGCTAAATGAGTTTGCCTATAACATTAGCGACAAAGGAAGAAACTCCATGCAGTCGTGCTACTGGATAGAATGGATACTGGAGTTTGAGAAAATATGCGCGCAACAAAACGAAACGCTACGGTGCGAACGAAGAACCTTTGCGCACGTAGAACCGAAGCAACAAATGGATATTATTTGGATTGTGTGGGACGTTATTTTGAACGAGTCTTCAAAAAAGCCAAAAATAATACAAAACATCGTGAACAGCGTGCTGAGCTTATTTACACTGCGATATGGAGGCGGATGCGCAAAAAAGCGTAAATATTATTTGTATTTTGTAGTGGAACTGTTAATCGCGCCGTGCAACCTCCAGGAAGACATTGTGAAGGACAAGGAAAAAGTCTCGCACATTGTAGATAAAATCAATCTTATTTACAAGCAAATCAAACAGAACGAAGTGTCGCCAAATACAGACTACTTGTTCAACAACGTGGGCAAGAGCAATCTGGACAAAACCATTGAAAAACTGGAAAAGATGAACACGCTGAGCGCGACCTTTATACCGAGGTCAGAATCATAATCAGGACAGACGCACGTTGTAAAAATGTAAATATAATAAATACATAATCCAACATACCTTTATGGAAAAGGAACAAATAGAGGGGGTCATTTTGATATTAAGCTGTCAAAAACATAAAAATACGAGACTTAAGGAGTTTTCGCTACCCAAAGACGAGTATTGCGGTTGGAAAGTAATCTATGTATTAGGGGACTTTTTTTTAGATACTCCCTACAAGCTAGACGGAAATATGCTGACAATCAAATGTGAGGATAGCTATATCCATTTGTTAAAAAAAATAATACTAGCAATACAATACGTGTATGAAATATTCCACATAAAACAAGGAATACTACGCAGCGGGGACGACTTGATTTACAACATTCCCAAACTGGAGGAGTTTTTAGTTACGGAGAGCAAACCAGATTTTGTAGGGTATTCGCCGTCTGGCAAATCAAATATTCAACCGGACCCAGAGATGTTAAAAGTGAGTTGCAACGATTCTTTTATGGTAAATTATTACAACACCCATCCAGAAGATTTTAAAAACCCGCAACATAACTTACGGGGTGTAAACATAAGCAAATATATTACCCGACCAAGAATATCCATTGGACCTGCGGGGGTATTGTTTTATATATCCAACCATTGTTGCCAACTATTGGTGACCCATATGAGACAAATAGATTATGATGTGTTTCATTATGATGAATATAGCAAATCATATCCGTACACAATAGAAGATTGCGGGGTGGCTTACATTTTATACTTCAACCGTGTGGGGTTTTTGCACGACAAAGATTTTGTATTCCCGTATTTCAATATAGGGAATAGCCTTCCAGACCCCAGTATTTTTCAACACCCTAAACTGAGGAATAAAATTGCTATTGAAACGAATAAATACAAATAATTCGGTTCATTCGGTTCATTCGGTTAATATCTTAACGCGTTCATAAAAATAAAATGTGTATATTTAATATAACAATGGTAAAGTCAACGTTAAAACGAACCGTGTATGGAGGCAGTAAGCCACGTTACAACATGCGAGCGGGTAGACCCTACAGTATGCGCGCGGGAGGTTACAATATGCGCGCAGGGATGCATAGTCGTAAGCACACCAAATCCCTAATGCATAAAGAGCAAACCATCGTGTTAACCTTTATAGAAATGCTAAACACAATCAAATTGTATCATTGGAAAACTATGAGTTATGCGACACATAAAGCAACAGATGAGCTATATTCAAAACTAAATGAAAACATTGACACGTTTGTAGAAATCATGCTTGGGAAAAATGGGTCGCGAATCAATTTAACCAATGTCAAATCCAATCCCATCCGTGATTTTAGCAATTCTTCTGACTTTTTGAAACAGATGGAAACATACAAACAGTTTTTAGTGAATATTAACCAGACGTTCTCCCCTGCATTAAAAGAGCATACCGACATATTAAACGTGCGAGACGAGCTACTCGGCAACTTTAACCAATTTATGTATTTGATGACCTTTTCATAAATGTATTGCTGTTTCGGGTTAGATGCAGATATAATAAAAAATTAATATATATATTTTTATTATAATGAGCACAACCGAACCAAATAAACTTCTGCAAACCATCACCGATAGCATACCCGAACGTATTTCTTCCTCTTTTTCGGAAGGCGTCTATTCAAACGACGATTCTTCTTCCAACTGGGTCATCGCGCTAATCGTGATTGTGTTGCTTGCATTTTTAGGTGTCAACATATTTTTGTATTTAGCCCAAGGCACCCAATGGTTTGCCGATTTTTTCGGCCCTTTATTCGCTTGGTTTGCGCAGACGTTTGGCTATGCCACGCTAGTTACCACCGAGCAAACGGTCAAAAGCAGCGCGGAAGGAACCAAACAAGCGGTAGACATTGCCTCGGGAGCCATCCTTACGGGGGTGGATACAGTGGGCGCGGTATCGGGGATAAAGGGAACCGACAATATAAACAAAAACGCACGACAATACGCGCAATTCAATCAAATGGGCGGGATTAACTCAGGAAAACGGGTTGGCCAGCACGTGTCTTCTTTAGAAGAAGAGGAGGACCCAATGTTTGAGCACAATAGTTTGACAAAAGCATTGCAACACGCCTCCCAAAACATTGGCGCCAATGATAGCTCGAATTATATGGCAGACGATAGCAGCAGTAGCGTGCAGGTTCGGTCCAAAGCAGGTTGGTGCTACGTCGGTCAAGAAAAAGGAGCGCGACATTGCATTGAAATCGGAGAAAACGACGAATGTATGTCGGGAGATATTTTCCCTACGCATCAAGTGTGCGTAAACCCCAACTTGCGCCCATAAATACAGGTCTCCGTATCATATCATTATACAGCAGGAATGCTGTTTGCAGAAATCAGCCCCTTATACCCTTGTGGCCATTTGTTGCCGCTATTGTTCATAATTCGGTTCACTCTAGTATAATAGGTTTGAAATCTCGGGTTGTAGCATAGATTCATAATGGGTCCAGGGACGTCTGAGCAATACGTGGGTGCACATAAGCTTCTTTCTGGACAAGTTTTGGTGTATCCAGTGCACGGGTCTTCCACCATTGTTGAAATGAGGGTGCCGCCGACAGGATACACTGGATTTGGAGAGGGACCGCACGTAGCTGGCCCAGGAACAGTTTGGCTGTCGGCATTGATATACCGCTCCACATTGACGCGTTTTAATAAACGAATATTTGGATTCGTGACCGCATCGGTTTGCGTAGCCCACGCTTTTGTTCTAGATGTCCATTGCCCCTTGGCAATTTGCGCGTATTTTTGTTTTTTTGTAATCAGGGTGCTATTGCTTTTGTATTGCAATACGTTTGCTTTTCTGGCCATTTGCAACTGTTGGATTGCCTCGGCCATTGGCAAGTAGGCATCTAACCACGGCACATATACATCACCATCGGCATTGGTAATATATTCGCACGCTCGCTCTACACGACTCCACGCGCGAGGAGGATTGGGATTGTAGTTTGGGCCTAAACAAGAATTGGATTGCATATTATATAATAAACAATATAATATACAAATGAAATGTATGTGTTAGAGTGTGTTGTCGCAGGTCAGAGTATATAAGTTGGTAATCCATTAATTGAACATGGTGTTAATACCGTCAAAATACCAGCGCAACGACAAATAATTGGTGTTTGCGATGTTGTTGGAGATATTGCCAGCTGACGCCGCAAACGTGCTTGGACCATTGCGCATTAAACGCTGGATTTCTGCCGCACCAAGTGCGTATTTATAATACCACAAATCGGACACATTGCCAATAAACCCGCCATTTTGGCAAATAAACACATCCCCAAAGTTTTGCTTGGGCACTCCACTTAGCTTAATGCTTGTTGCCACGGTTCCGTTGACGTACACATCAATTTGGTCATTCTTGCACCGAATAAGGACATTCACCCATTTATCCAAGGGCACATTTTGTATTTCCACCTTTTCCATTGGGTCTTCAAACGTGCTCATAATGCACGTCAGTTTGATAGAATGGGACGTGTTATCATAAGGGGAAATGTATAAACCTGGTCCGTTATTTGGACTATTCAGGCCATTGTTATTCCCAGAAGTGATGAAATTGTTATTTCCCTTGTGGAAAATGTGCATGTATTTGGCCGTGTTTTGGCTCAAGGTGGTTTGGTCAATATATAACCAAACCGACCAAGTAAACTCAATCCCGCTTCGCTCGTTATTGCTGCGCAGAATGGTGTTGGAACCGTCTTCTGTGGGGTTTTGGCGTATTCTGAGCGGGTTGTTTGCGTTTATCATACCGTGAATTAATTTTTGCATATCTTTTGGGCCGTAAAAATACATAATTATCATCATTCCTACGCGAAACAACATTACATATAAAAATACCGCAAATAATAAAAAGGCCAGCTTAGCAACTAAACTGTTTGAGTCTAAAAACTCTTTGGTGGCATCAATGTATTTGTTGGATGAAAATTGCCAAAAGGATGTATTTGGTGAACTAGGTGCGAGTTGAGGTATTTGTGGTGTCTCCATTATATATATTTGCGATAATAAAACTATTCGTATTGGCAATCATAGAATAAAGTGCGATAATATGTAATACAAGTTTGTAAACACATTATTGATATGATTGTATGCAGGGTCTTAAGTATAGTTACTGTTGCCGACCATTTTAAATGGTTATGCTGGACGCCTCTTTGTCGCCCTCCATCACGGCCAGCTTTACGGAATATTGGCTAAATAAGTTTGTTACCCAATTGCCTCCGTATCCCTCTTGGTAAATGTTCCACGCCATTTGGGGGTTGGTTGCATCTGGCCAGTATTGGAAACGATTTGTAAAACCAGAGAATCCTCCTCCTGGGGTAATCAAGACGGGGCTGTTTTTAATTGCATCCACCTTTGGTGGGTAGGACAAAATGTGGGTTTTTACCAGCTTTCCGTCCAAATATACGTCCACCGTCTTGTTATACACGCTTATCAGCAAGTGCACCCATTTTTGGATGGGAATATTGTTTACTGTGCAAGTATCCGTTACATTGGTTGGGCTGGTAGCACTGCTATTACTGCAACGAATCTTAATATCAATGGAGTTCGTGTAGTCCTTGAACTGCACTAATGGGCACACATTATCCGCGTCGGAGGCTCGGGAAAAGATGACCTTTGGTTCCCCGATACGATAGTTCCAATCATCTAAATAAAACCAAACCGAGTAAGTAAAATTGGCGGCCGCGCTGTTTGAATTGTCCAGCTTGGTGCTTTCTACTGTTTGCGCTGTTTTTGCCGATACGTTGGCGGTCAACACTGATGGCCCTGCCATTACATATGCCACCACGATATACAATAAAATCAGTATTACTGCTGTCAATATAATTGTTTGCACTTCCATTATATACTATATTATTAGAAATATAATTTCTGATAATGAAATAATAGTTCACTTAACTCCTTTCGTTACGCACTATATATATATATATATTAAACTATTTATATCAACCCATCTATCGGTAAGTCCTATTCTTATACACTGGGTTATCAAACATCTTCACTTTATTGGGGAACTTCGGGGGCGACTTGTCCTTAAACTCGTTATACATCTGTTGGATTTCTACTATATTCATCGGCTCCTGGTAATAGATTAGTCCGCTTATTTGACCAACCAGCCCATCTTCCGCGCCCACAATCAGCGTATCATTCCTCATAAACGGTAGCACTTGAACGGCCGTCGCCACCAGTTCCCCGTTCAAAAATACGTCCATCAAACCGCCCGTGTAATTTATCACCAAATGATTCCACTTTTGGAGCATCACCTTTGTGTTCGTGTATACCGTATCATATTTGGTAGATACCCCTGGAGAGATTACATTCGCCACTACAATGGTAAGCTTGTTGGCGCTTGGGTTGTATTTTACTTGCAGTTTGTCGCCGTAACTAAAAATAGGCGTATCTTGTTTATATGCTTTTTTGGTGTTGGGCGGTAGCGCGCTCACATTGAACCACATGGAGAGACCATAGTTGTAGTCAAAATCGGGCAATAACACTTCGCTCGGGTCGTTTATGTTCAAATCCGCGAACGAAGCAATCACATTTTCGTTGCTCGTATTTAATGGCGAGTTTACTAGTAGTTTGGCGTGGGATTCCCCTCCTACAAACAAGAAATTATACCACTTGGATTTCAGGTATGGGTAGAGAAAATACGCGATAAGCAGTATTATTTCAATACCCAATACGACCAGCATAGATTTCGTGGTGGTGTAATACGTTTGCAGCACCGATTTCGTGATTAGGTCAATAATGTCCACCAATATGCAGGGAATGTAAAATACGATATCAATCAGTAATTGAATCAGCGCATTGTCCGTGCTTAGCCCATAGCTCACCATCACTTTATATATGACCGCAAGGGTGAATAGCACCACAATATAGAATAGCGGGTTGGTAGTGATGCTGCCTTGCTCAATCATATACACAAACCCTCCAATAAACATCGCCGCAATTAGCGCCAGCATAATCATATAGGTGGTGGATACCTCCGCTTGGTTGGCGGCGGCGTGCTTTAACTCTGCGGACGTGCTTTGAAACAACGTCGTAAGCAAAATTAATAACGACATCATCGTAATGATTACAATAATTGATGGGGCGGTGTATTTCGTAAATAGTTCAAACGGGTTGTAGTAGACCAGTGTGGCTACAAGCACAATAAATAGGGCTAATGCTGTGCTGTATTTGTTAAAAGAATATTTGTTGAATGACAATATGAGCAGAGTTAGAACGGCGATAGAAATAAACGTAACTGGGTATACCGAGAGCTTGTCTGCTAGCTGGGCGATTGGGTTTGCGTATGTGAACACGAGAAACCCTGCAAACACAAGCAGGATAAGCATTATTTTCCACACAAGTGTGCTTAACCCGCTCCCTGGCGCCTCGCTATTCTTAACGTTGGAATAGATGTTGTAAAACACAAGTAATACTGTAATGGACAAAATAAATGCAACGAATATGTATCCCGTGGACTTGAGCGATTTTTCCAAATCCGAAAAATATGCGACGCCTCCCCAAGCGAGTAGTCCAATTGCGCCGCATAGGAGGACAAAAAAGAGGAGGTATTTAAGCCCAGCGACCGCGGTGCTATCGTTCGCAATGTTGCTAAACAGCCACTCATACATTTTGACAAACGGATATGTTACGCAATACCACATCAATCTCAAAAAATTGGTTACCTTATCCAAGTTGGACATTAGACCTGTGTTGATTTGCTTTGAGGGACCGTCCAACCCGCCGATCCATCCCGTGGGCATAATTAGAAAAAACAACCATTTGGCAGAAGCATAAATCAGCTCACCCGCTTTATACAAGAGCGCGAATATGCTTATGATGCCATTATACAAAAACTTCATAGTAGACATTGTTAAACCAGATAAAGAACTAAAAAACGTGTCGGCCATAACAATAATGTTATAATATAAACATATTAAAACTTTATTGGGTAAGACACGCTTTGAGAAATGCGTTGCGTTGCTTATTACAAGTTCTCCATCGCAGTTTTCTTCCCGTGACATTCCCTACAAAGGGCAACTAAATTGTCTACTTCGTTTCCTCCCCCATATTCCAGCCTTACTTTGTGGTCTACCTCAAACCACGCATTCAGCTGGTTCCCGCATCCGTTGCATTTCCAATCCTGCATAGAGGCCACGTATTTTTTCTTCGTTTCGCTCACAGACCGCTTTGTCGCTTTGGCGCCCGAGCTTAAAATGCGTTTCTCCTGTTGCGTTTGGGAAGGGTTGCCCCCGTTAAACTGGAACGCGGGGTTCAGGTCGCGATTTAAAGAGTGCATAAAGCCTTGGCTGTCATTGTTGTCATCCTGATAGTGCATTCCACTTGTAAAATCAATAATGGGCGGTATCATACTCATTGTGCCCTTGTCAATCGGCATATACTTTACCATATTGTTGGCATACATTAGTATGTTTTTGGTGTGCGATGGGTCGCGTTTTATGAGCAAAAAGAGAATCACGCCTGCAAACGCCACAAACGCCATTTGGTAGTATTTCTTCCAAGAAAGAAGCGTCTTCACATATTTCCCTTCATAATACATATTATAAATAATAAATGCGGTAATGGCAAGGACAATCCATTCTAACTTCATAATATATATATAACTGTTTATTTTTTTCGGCACTAATTATCATACGCGTCTTCGCTCAAGTTGTCAAATATACTTTTGTATTTGATATGTTGTGGCTTCGCATCCGTATTTTCTACTGTAGCGCAGCTATGGCACATCGTAGACAGCGCCTTCAGGTCTTTCATCAGTACGCGCGTGTCTATTTTGGTGATTACGTTTTGGAGCAGATGGCGCACAAAGATTTCTCTTAACTTCTCGTATACATCCAGCTGATTTTTGGTCAGCTCCGTATCCGATATGAATACGTTGTAATACATTTCCAGCATTGTAGAGTAAATCATCACAAACCCCCAAATATCCGCATTGTGGATAAACACTTCGTTAAAATAGGTAATCAGCATCAGCTTCCCGTTGATTGTGTATTTTATTAGCACTTCCGTGATGTACTCGGCGATAAAATGAAAACACTCCACGTGATGTCCCCTGTCTTTAATTTCTCTGTCTTTAATTTCCCTGTCCTCTAAATCCTCCTTTTCTTCCTTTGGATACTTTTTAACCCGAGACTTTATGAAATCGCTTGCCTCCGTGCCGAGATGGACAAATATTTCGCTAATGGTCTTAAAATGGCCTGGACCGCGTTCTTCCATCCACACCAGTATATAATCTTGCGCAAACTTGCGCACGGTATCATAGTTGGGCGAGGGGCTATCCATCAGCATTTTGGCATACGTGGATTCCAAGGTATCATTAAACAACACATTTGAAAAGGGTAAATTATACTGAAACGGAACACCCAGCAAGGAAGAAGGAATCTTTTTCTCCACATATGGGTTATACTTGGTCGCCAGTCCCCAATCAATAATGCGTGTTTTGAATGCGATGCTCGCCTTGGGTCCCCCTGTAGGCTTAATAAGCACGTTGGATTCTTTCACGTCGCAATGGTAAATGTGCATTTTATTCATTGGGATTATCCCGTAATGTAACAAATCAATGAGCGCATTGTTGAGCGCAACAATCTCGGCACTGATGGGTTGAGTATACATAAACTCCCCAATGTCAATGCCACCATCGGGCATATTTAGAACAAGCAACTGGCGCAAGTTATTGTTAATATTTTTTTTCGTGATGTTTTGTTTTTGAAATAGCGTGCACTTTTCTTGGTAGTCCACCAAATCTTGCTTGGTTAACTCATCGGGCGTACATATGTTGATGTTGTCCAGCAAAAAGTACTTTTTGTAGTTGGGTATTTTCTTGATTTCTTCCTTGTATTTCCTAATAATATCATACTCTTTCCTGCTGTGGCGCAATGTCATTAGCTTGCTAATCTTGTGAGGCTCCCGTTGTTCGCCCTCGCATTTCAAAGCTGGCTTGAAAATACAGCCATACCCTCCTGAATCAATCACTTTCCCTCCAATGTTGGCACCACCATCCCCTCCAGTGTATAAAGGCATATCGTCTCCACCAGTTAACGTGTTACTCTCTTGCCGTGGCGCATCGTCATATTGTATAATCTCTGCATCTGGAACAGGAGGAGGCGGCTTTCGGCGTGTGGAATTATGTTTTTTATGAGAATGTGATGGGCGGTTTCGTTTGGTTAAACCCATAATAGCTATAATATAAGTGAACACATTAATCTTTAGACCAAGCACGCAACCACTCTCAACCACATCCTTTTATAAAATTGAAAAACTTTTATAAAATATAGAGAGCATAAAATAGAATATACAACCTATGTAAGGATACAACAATGCAACTGTTCAAGATTGATAACTTAATAGAGGGTCAAGTGGTGAAAAGACCGTCTAAATACATAAAGACACCCTATGTGGCAGATGTAAAGTGCACAGAAACGGAGGAAGAAGTGTTGGGGCACACTGCTTCCCTCGGCTGTTGCGGGCTAGCGGATGTAAATGCGACCGTCTTGATGACCATTTCACCAACCCCGAAAACGGCGACGAAGCCAAAAAACGAAAAGGGACTGAAATGCACGCACACCATTTATTTGTCTGTGTTGAATCCGCCCGACGGCGCAAAAGAGCAAATCATCGGGATTCACCCCAAGCTGGCGGAAACCCTTGCCGAGCAAGCATTGGCACATAATTGCTTGAAGCGCCTACAAAACGTTACCGCGTATAAAAGAGAACACGCGATTTGCATACCAGGCAAAGTGGATTCACGGTTTGATTTTGTCGGGATAGACCAAACGGGGAGAACATTTATAATGGAAGTCAAAAATGTTCCGCTGGCGGATTACGAAGACGTGACCGCAAAAGAGCGCGCCAAAATGGATTTTACCGGAAGACCTGCGGATTCCAAGGTGGCGTATTTCCCAGACGGGTATAGAAAGAAAAGCAACGACCCAGTTAGCCCACGAGCGCTCAAACATATTCGCGAGCTGACCACAATTGTAAAAGATACAGATACCCGTTGCATAATGTGCTATGTGATACAAAGAACCGACGTAAACCGATTTCAGCCATCGGTCATTGACCCAGAATACAGGCAAGCGTTCAAAGAGGCGATGCAAGCTGGAGTGGAAATCATTACGATGGTAATAGAGTGGAACCGAAACGGGGAAGCGCATTTCGTGAGAGACGATTTACCAATATGTCTGGATTAGAAGGAAGAAAAAGACAAGACAAGACAAAAAAACTATATAGCTATATATTATAACAGTATGCCAGCGAAAACAAGGAAAAACATTCGGCGCAAATGGTCCGACAAGTATAAACGAAGCATTAACTGCCGACGCCCACGAGGGTTTTCGCAGAGGCAGTATTGCAAATACGGAAGAAAACGTAGCCAAAAGAAATAAAGAAACATCGGGCCCACTGTTTCTGTGTCTAGAAGACATTTTTTATTTGTCATACAAATAATATATGCCCGCAGACAAGCCAATCAGTATGCAAGCGTAAATGGCTTGCTGCTTACGCTTCATATACTCTACATTTTGCTGCGTAACTGGTTTGTAATGCTCGTAGTATTGCGAATAAAACTCCTGAATGGTTATTTTAGGTTTTTCTAGTTTCACATTGATTTTGTTGTGAATAAAATGCAACCAGCGTATAAAGGACTCACGGGAGTCTAAATACGGAGCTACTGGGTATAAGTCTAACAACTTACTAAAGTCGGCCGAAATATCGGCTGAAGGAAGAAATAAATGCAAGTTTTGGATAAACTCGTAATACTTTTTTTTAATCGCGTCATTCGGATGGTGCGGATATGTGATTGCAATGGTGTGAAGAAAAAACCAATAATGTGGCCCCCATACGTTTGGATTTAAGCCCATTAACATTAACTAATATAAAAAGAAACACGACTTAACTTATATATTCGCAAGAATCCAGTATGAACTTTTCTGAATGCAATAACAATAATATGGGGGAGGGTGTTCTTGATGTGGATGGGGATGGCAATGGCGATGAAGAGGACACCGAACTCATCCAAGAGCAGGAAGACAATGAGACTACACATAACAAGCCGATGGAAACCATCGCTCCTGCGCAAAAGTATACAGACGCCCCTCCTGGGTATCGCAACAAGCAAGATGCGCGCCAACTCACTTCTTCCCATAACGGCGGGTCCAAAGATTTTAAAATATACCCATCCAAGAATATCAATATTTGCAACAACTGCAATAAGCAAGGTCACTTGTTTCACCAGTGTAAACTTCCAGTAATTAGTTTTGGGATTATTGCATTTAGACACAGCGATGAAGGGTTAAAGTTTCTAATGATACGCCGCAAAGACAGCTTTGGATACATTGACTTCATTCGGGGCAAATACCCGTCCAACAATATAGAGCAGTTGCGAAACATTATTAACGAAATGAGCGTCTTTGAAAAGAACCAACTACTAACCCAACCGTTTCCTGTATTATGTAAAGAGCTATGGGGAGAAACGAATGTGCAATACAGGAGTGAAGAGATTAATTCCCAGAAGAAGTTTGAAATGCTCAAAGCTGGGGTTACGATTGACAATGAAACGCACACGTTGCGTTCGCTAATACAAAACAGCCCGACTAGATGGGAAGAAACCGAGTGGGAGTTTCCAAAAGGGAGAAAGAACTACCAAGAAACGGATTTAGATTGCGCACTAAGGGAGTTTACCGAAGAGACGGGATATTCTTCCGATATAATCAATATTGTAGAAAACGTAATGCCATTTGAAGAAATATTCATTGGGTCCAACTACAAATCCTACAAGCACAAGTATTACTTGGCGCATATGCCTTCTGAGCACTTTTCTCCCGAAACCAGCCATTATAGCGACAGTTCGCACCCCGACCATATGCAAAACTACCAAAAAACAGAGGTCAGCAAGATTGCTTGGAAAACGTATCAGGAGTGTATGCAAATCATTCGACCCTACAATTTAGAGAAAAAACAACTGATTACAAATATTAATAAAGTTCTAACCGATTATATATTATATTAACTTATATTAAGTATGACATCCAAACCATTGCCCTTGTCTGAGGGAGTGATGCAAATAAATAACCCATCTGCGCAAGCGACATTAAAAAATCGTGGCGCAAATGTCCGAAAAACGCGCAAACAACCTGTGAAACGCGATTCAAATGAACTCAATAAGTGTGATACCCCCGATAAGTTCAAGGACATATCTGGCACTTGCAACCAAGCATTGCTCGCACAGGAGCAATCCGAGTGGGACAATTACACCTCCTCCAATAGTCGCCCAGATTACTTATATCCGTCTCTAAATGACAACACATTCAACGCGCAAATCGCCACCAAACGCGAGTTCAATGATACTCAATATGAAGGCATTAAAAAAGATGTGGACGCAAATGGCGAACCTGTCATAGTCGACGTGGAAACCTTTTCGGATATTTTAAGTAATGCTCCCTTTGAGCTCCAACCCCACCAGATGTTTGTGAAAAACTTTTTGTCTATGCAAACGCCTTACAACAGTTTACTGCTATACCACGGGTTAGGAACGGGCAAAACGTGCTCGGCCATTGGCGTGTGCGAAGAGCAGCGCGACTATTTGAAACAAATGGGAATTAGCAAAAAAATCATTATCATTGCCGCGCCAAACGTGCAGGACAACTTTCGGCTGCAGCTCTTTGACGAGCGCAAACTGCAAAAAACAGATGGAATCTGGAATATTCGCTCTTGCACGGGAAACAAGCTACTGAAAGAAATCAACCCCGCCAACTTACAGTCTCTTACTAAAGAGCTAATTATTAAACAGGTCAATCAACTCATCAACACATACTATCTATTTGTTGGGTATGTGCAGTTTTCCAATATGGTGGATGAGATTATCACCAATGCGAATAGTGTGTTGGGTGCGAATGTTTCTTCCAGCGCATTAGACCAGTATATCAACGCGCAACTAAATGCCAAGTTTGGCGGGTCTTTAATTGTGATTGATGAGGTCCACAATATCCGTATTGCCGACGACAACCCGAGCAAAACCGCCGCGAACAATTTAATGCAACTGGCGAGAACGGTGGACAACCTGCGTTTTTTGCTGTTGTCCGCTACGCCAATATACAACAACTACGCCGAAATTGTTTGGTTGATTAATTTGATGAACGTAAACGATAACCGTGGCGCAGTGGAAATCCGACAAATATTTGATAGCGACGGAAACTTTTTGGTGGACTTGAGTAAACCAGAGGGGGAGCAAAATGTGGGGGAGAGGATGTTTATTAAAAAATGCACTGGGTACATTTCTTTTGTGAGGGGAGAGAACCCATACACCTTTCCATTTCGTATTTATCCCGATACGTTTGCGCCCAACCGAACCTTTCCAAATGAATTGTTACCCGAAGAGGAAAAGGAGAATGATAAGGAGAAGGAGAAGGAAGAAAACGTCCCGCGCGGATTAGAATACCCGCAATACCAGTTGAACAGCAAGCCCATATCGGGTAGCTCGCATATTATCCCCTTGTTTGTGTCCGAAATTGGAGAAATCCAATCCTACGGGTATAAATGCATCATTCACTTTTTAACCAAAGCATACAACCAAATGACAAATGATGCGCTCAAGTTCAAAAATATGGAATCATTTGGCTACACTCTATTGCAAAAGCCGATTGAAGCATTAAACATGGTATACCCCGTAGATGGTTTAAAAGAGTTGGCGAAGCAGCTTGAACTGGAGGCTTCTAGTGTGGTAGAAGAGGTGGAGACATCGGCGCCTGTCGTGTCCCCAGAAAAACTAAAAGAATATAAAAAGTCGCCTGTGTTACAAGACGCGTTGGAAGAACAGACGGAGAATATTGTAGCAGAGACGGCGCCAGAGGACTTGCCTGTAAAAAAGGAAGACCTAGATGGAGGGGCAAAGGGAACGACTTCGCGAGATGAAGAGCAAGAACAAGAGGGACCCGCGATGAAAGGGAAACTCTCTTATATTACAGGGAAATCAGGCCTTAAATATGCGATGCAGTTTGATGGGGGAAAAAGCTCAACCACCAAGGGGAACTTTGAGTATCGCGCTCCCATTCTCAAAAAGTATGGGCGGATTTTCTCGCAAGCCAACATTGGCAAGTATAGTGCAAAGATTGCGCAAATATGTAAATGCATTGCCAGCGTGAGCAAGGTGAAAGGAATCAAAGGCGATGAAGGCAACTTGGACATACGGGTTAGTAATGGGATTGTGTTAATTTATTCCCAATACATTGACAGCGGGTTAATCCCCATGGCCCTTGCCTTGGAAGAAATGGGGTTTGTCCGTTACGGCAAAGATTCCAAATCGCTTTTCAAAACTCCTCCCCCCAATACTCCTGTGGATGTGCGCACGATGCTTCCGAGAAAAGACAAAGAACCCTTTATGCCTGCGCAATACGTGATGATTACTGGCGACAAACGGCTATCCAAGAACAACGATGCGGATGTCAAGGCGGTCACCGATGTTCGCAACAAAGATGGAAACATTATCAAAGTGGTGCTCATCTCAACCGCGGGTTCGGAAGGTATTGATTTGAAGTTTATTCGCCAAGTGCACATCATTGACCCGTGGTACAATATGAACCGTATTGAGCAAATTATTGGAAGAGCCGTGCGTAATTTCAGTCACAAGGATTTGCGGTTCGGTGAGCGCAATGTGGAAATCTTTTTGCACGGGACTATGCTCAGAACTCCCGATGAAACCGAAGAGGCGGTGGATTTGTATATATACAGGGTTGCGGAATTAAAGGCGGTTCAAATCGGTAAGATTACGCGCTTGTTAAAAGAAACGGCAGTAGACTGTATCCTGAACTACGAGCAATCCGCATTTACGCAAGAGGGCTTTGAAGCCATGGGACAACAACCCGTTACCCAGACCTTGTCCTATATAGAAATGGGGGACACCAATATTGAATACAAAGTGGGTGATGTATCGTATTCGGCGGTGTGCGACTATGATAAATGCGACTACAAGTGTATCAACATTGACAGCGAAAACAAACTGTCTGAAATCACAAAGGAAGAAATCGCCAATGTCACAATGACAACATATAATGAGATGTTTATAATGACCAACGCGGATAAGATTGTGCAGAAGGTGAAGGACATTTTTTCAAACAAGAAAAAAGGACGACATTTCTTTTACAAAAAAGACCACCTGTATAAGCTAATCAACACCCCCAAAGCATTCCCCACGCTACAAATCTACGCCGCGCTTAGTCATCTTATTAATAATCCAACGGAAATCATAACGGACTTTTACAGCCGTCCAGGAAAGCTGGTCAACATTGGCGATTACTATTTGTTCCAGCCTGCGGAGTTTACCAGCAACAACACATTGCTATCCGCGTTTGACAGGACCACACCAGTCCAGTATAAGCCTGCGTCCATTGGGATTAACACCGAAGACCGCGTGCCAGAGGCCTCCGTGCATTATACCAAAGATGCGCAGATATTCCCGTCCAAGTTTGCAGAGGCGGATACAGACCAACCGCTGGATGAACACGCTCTCCAAGTAGAGAGCACACTGAAGGCGATGCCAGTGGCGAATGTTACGGAAAAACAGGTGCTACTGAACCTAAAACGATGCGCGCAAATATCGATGAGCGCGATGGAGGAATACCAAAAGCTGGAGCCTAAGATGCTTTCCCTGAAAGATTTAGAAGAATATAGCACTTATATGAAATACCAAAATGATTTCCGACAGGGGAAACGCAAGGAGAACCTAACGGTTGCGCAAAATGCGAGACTAAAAACGCTGGCCGCCGAATTGAATACCTTTAAGAAAGGGCTAAAACAAATTGTGGAGCCAGAAGGGATGACCAACAATGATTTCGTGGATTTAGAAGAGTTCCAGCACAAACAGGAAGAAAACAAGCTAACCAAGAATGAGCGCAAACAGTTTGCCGAGCTTCAGCGTAAGTATGATAACGCGGTGTTGTTGCGGGTGGACCCCAAGGAAGATGGCGCGTTTGATAATTGGTATAACTACTGCGGGATTGCCTTGCACAAATTAAGCAAAACACCTTTTATGAATGGGTCAGAGCCAGATAAGAAAACAATGCAACGACTTGAAAAGTATGTAGTCGAACACGCAGTGGACGTAACTAGGTATGAAGAGAAGCTGAAACTGCTGAACGCGTTGCAAGAAATCAAGGCAGAAGACAGAGATTACCTGGAGGAGTATGCGTATAACTATATGACCCAAACGCCCAACAATAACTCCAAGATTATGAAGATGGGTCGTCGCGAATATTTAATACTGTATGACGGCAAGACGCAGATTGAGCATAATTATGACGATGAAAAGCGCAAATTGCTAGTGCTTCAAAACGGTCGGTGGGAATTAGCGGGGTCTTCTGTGAGCAAGGATTTTAACGAAGAGGTGAAAAAACGAAAGGAAGAGTTTAAGAAGACTAACCTGAATGGGCGAATCAATAACATCATCGGGTTTATTGGTTACGAGAAGCAAGGAAAGCAGCTGCTGTTCAAAACAAAAGACATCACAAGTGACCGAAATATGGTCGGCGCCCGATGCGACCAATCTGGGAAAACCGATATGTTAAAGCTGTTAAACTTGTTGGTGGAGGCGCCACTATTTACAAAGATGAACACGAAACTGACGGGACAACAAGAGGTGTGCGTAACGTTGGAACTATTGTTTCGGTATTGCAACGACATTGAGAAAAATGGAAAGGTCTGGTTCTTTTCTTCCGAATCCACCGAGCTATACAGCCTGGAACATTGCAAGATTAAACACAACAAGTTTATTTGCCAAGAGCCGTAAATTGCTCCGAAAATATATGAAATATACAAAATTGATTTATTGTTTCTTATTTTTAAACATATTAAACAATACGCTTAAAGATTATATACATTTATTATAATGGCACAACTATCTGAACCCATCAAAAAACGAAATCCCAATGCACAAGGACGAAATGCGCGACTTGTGGAGTCCATTTATACCCGCTGTCTCATTACACGTTCTATTTCTATACCGATGGTGAATGTCGGCTCAAACCTAGACAAGGTATTAGAAGACTATATCTCTCATACATACGAGGGGAAATGCATTGTGGAGGGGTTTATTAAACCAGGCTCCTCCAAAATTGTAACCTATTCAAGCGGATTAGTGCAAGCGGCCAATATCGTGTTTGAAGTCGCATTTGAATGCGAAGCTTGCTTCCCAGTAGAAGGCACCATCATTTACTGCATTGCGAAAAACATTACCAAAGCAGGTATACGCGCAGAAAGCTCAACGGACACGCCTAGCCCGTTTGTGGTATTTATTGCACGCGACCACCATTACAATGCGTCTTCCTTTGCAAGCATTAAAGAAGGCGACAAGTTTGTTGCCAAAGTGATTGGGCAGCGATTTGAATTAAACGACAAGCAAATCTCTATTATTGCAGAATTGAAGGACACCAAATATACCGAGCCAAGATTTAGTAATAAACCGCTAATTAAAAATCCAATTGATTGTTAACCCGACTGGTTGATTTCCATTAATACACCTATCTCTTTGCATTCCTGTTGTTCGCAACATTTTTTTCAAGATTTTTCAAAAGGTATAAAAGAAACGTGCGTTCATATAATAATCATATGGAAGTATACAGCAACACAACTGTCAACAATAGCACCGTCTTAAATAGAAATGCCGAGTTTGAATGCCAGCGAGACCGCGAGATTATCAACGCGCTTGAACTAAACCAAATACGCGAAATTATTGAAAATATGTCCAAGTTTAACCAAATTGAAGTGTTGAAAATATTTTGCAAGCACAAAGATATCACCATTAACGAGAACAAATACGGCATCCACATCAATTTAACAGAACTTCAGACTGACGTGGTGAATGAGCTGAAAACATACATTAATTACGTGAACACGCAAGAGATACAGCTGAATCACGTGGAAAAACAGAAGGAGACCTTTATAAACACGTATTTTACAAAAGATACTAAAGACATAATGCATAAAAATATATAACGCCATACTCGCGCATACAATGACCTCATATTACAAGCAAAATAAACCGAATGCACCCACGGGAGGTTCCTCTTTGTTGGATAATTCCAAATCATATAATTCTATGCTCAATGAATTACACGATTGCGTGCTGACAAAACAATTTATGGACAAAGCAATACAGCCTTATAATAATAAACACAATGCCCCCTTGCCCATTGCGCCCTCGTTGTCGTCAAGCAACACCCATTCCGCGAAGACAACCACTACAGTTCTGCCTATTGCTCCCGCCTTGCCCATAACTAGCAAACCTGCACCAAATACATTTTTTCCGATTGCCCCCACCTTATCCGATACCTCTGGACTATTCGCAACACAACAACCCCATAATGAAAAGGGTAGAGCACCCGCGCGTGCGATTGAAGACGAAGACGACGAACTCCTTATCCCCTCTCACAAGGATACCTTGTTTTGGTGTTTTTATATTATTAAATACGGTCTGCAAGCATATTTTACCCTTGGTAATCGCCAGTTTATTGTGGAGAAGCAAGAAAAAATATCTGCGATTGAGCTGCTTAGAGAGAAAAAAGAATTGTTAAAACAGCATAAGATA
>Ga0194133_10003149_pt1 | contig 23914 bp, 28 predicted proteins | sample TA2KigOf40mmetaG_FD_155448 | JGI IMG/M metagenome (GOLD analysis project Ga0194133, IMG submission 155448) | Freshwater microbial communities from Lake Tanganyika, Tanzania - TA2015055 Kigoma Offshore 40m | ecosystem: Environmental > Aquatic > Freshwater > Lake | place: Tanzania: Lake...
CATTTTTTGATAAACGGCCTAAGTTTCTGCACTATTGGCCTCGGTGGGTTCTGATCAATAATATTGAATTTGATCATGCTGATATTTACTCTGATTTAAATGCTATGGTGAAGCAATATCAGCTTCTTGAAAAAATTGTGCATCCAAATGGTTGCGTGTTAATTGATCATGAAGCTGCCAAGTATTTGAAGCAGCCTGTGAAAACGTTTGGGATTAATCAATCAGGGCTGGATTATCAAGGCAGTTATAAAGATCAGCACCTGGTGCTTCATGGTCAATCAGTCGCATGTTGGGGACAGCACAATGCACATAATTTGCTTGGGTTATATGCTTTATTTGAGGTAATGGGTGTGAGCTTACCTAAGGAGGCATTGCAATCACTGAGTATGCCAGTAAGGCGCTGTCAGTTGATGATGGAATACAATGGCGTTCAATGGTTCGATGATTTTGCGCACCACCCCACCGCAATTAATGCTGTATATCGTACTTTGGTTGAGCGATATGGGAAAGTAGCGCTTGTCATTCATCCATCAACCTATACCCAAAGGTCAAAGTTTGGTTTTGATCAACTGCTGACTTTAATGGCAGATGCCCCCTATGTTGCTATTTTGCCAGATAAGCGTCAGGAGGTAATTTATGATTTGCCAGACAACTGGCAGTATGTTGCAGATCAATCTCAAGCAGCGCTTTGGGCGCAAGAGCAACCGGTATCTGCAGTTTGTGTGATGAGCAGTCAGTATCTAGCAAAAATCTTTGAAGCGAAGCTGTTTGAAGTTCGGGATTAATGCATTGGTTTTTTTAGCATACTGGCTGTAACCATTGCGTTTTGACATAATGCGATAAGTCATTTGAACACCACTGACTTTTGTGAGTAAATAGGTGATCAGTGAAAAACCCAGTATGCCAAGGATGCATTCTATCAAATCCGGTGCTTGGGTCAGTAGTGCAAGTGTCATGCCTAGCCATACTAGGATTTCTCCGAAGTAATTGGGATGGCGGCTGGTTCGAAACAGGCCGCTGGTGAAAATCTCAGAATGCTTTTTCTTATGGCGATAAAGCTGATAATCAGCAATCGCCTCATAAATTATTCCGATCCAGCAGATGAAAAGACCAATAAAAATCAATGGGCTTAGCAGCGGTTTTAGGAGTAGTATTTGAGCTGGAAGATTGACCAGAACCAATAAAAGACCTTGCAATAAATACACTTGGTAAAATGAAAACCACCAATACCGTTGTGCACCAAATGATTGTCGAAAACCTTGATAGCGTTTGTCTTCTTCTTTGCCTTGTTTTGCATGGATTTGAATTTGAAGGCGCAAGCTCCATATGAGTAAAGTGACAAACACTGCGCTGTGAAGTGCCGTAATATTTGCAATGTAGGCGGGCATGCAGGTAATTAAGATTGCAAAACCCCAAAGGATATCAACATGGTCGACACGGTTCTTATAAAGGCTCTTTAGCCAGCCTAAAAGCATGGTGACCCAGCTAATATTTAATGCCATGAGCCAGTAGGTACTTAAAGTCCAGGCATTGGGGTTGCTCCAATTCAAAAGTGAAGCGCTGTTGTAGGCACTGATAAAGATGAGTACAAGTCCAGGGATGAGCTGCAGCATGAGATTCTCCATATTCTTTACCTGTATTGTAACATGGCATTATAAGAATGAGTTATAATAAAGGTAAATAAGGAGAAAAAATTGATGAATAGAATCGCTTTGAGTGCTTGTTTTGCATTGTTTTTAACAGGGTGTAATCAATCTGATCAATTTGCATCCTCAGTGATGGGGGGAGCATTAATTGGTGGGGTAATTGCCGAAGATAACCGTATGATGGGAATGATGATTGGTGGTGCGCTTGGGGGTATTATTTCTAAGGCACAAATGAGTGATCTTTCAGCAGACGTCGATTATAGATATCGCAGTATAATTGAAACAGGCGTGGTCAATCAGCGCTATTATTTGAACAATGTTTACGGTGAGTATGATATGGCGGTTTATCCAGGTTATGGATTTCAAAGAATGATTCAAGGCTATCGTTATGAATGTCGCTCAATGCGGGTATACGTGTTTGACGGACCAAGAGTTTATGAAAGAAATTTGGCATATTGCCGCTCATCCCATGGTTGGTTTGAGATTTAAAAATCATTTTGCAATCAACTCCAGCAAATCTTGCTCAGTGAGGATAGTGATACCCATTGACTTTGCTTTGGCTAATTTGGAGCCGGGGCTTTCTCCTGCGATGAGATGGGTGACTTTGGCAGATATCTGAGTGTGCACATGGGCGCCTCTGGCACTGAGGGCATCGCTGGCATCAGGTCTTGATAGGACGGATAATTTTCCTGTAAGCACACAGTGCATGTGCGCCAGTGTTTGCTTATTGACCGGCTTTTTAAATTTCAAGCCAGCAAAAACCATGTTTTGGTACAATTGATGGGTGCTTGGCATTTGGATAAATGCCAGAATATTTGCACAGATTTGAGGGCCGATGTCATGCAGCTGCAGCAGTGTTTTTTCATCAGCTTTGAGCAGTTGATCAAATGTTTGAAAGTGATTGGCTAAGGTTTTTGAAGCGGCTATACCTACTTCACGAATGCCAAGGGCGAAAATAAATGCATCTAAGCTTGGATTTAGGCTTTGTTGAAGTGCGTTAAGAACATTGTCTGCAGATTTTTTGCCCATACGCGGTAAGTTGCTTAGGCAGTCTCTGTTGAGGGAGTAAAGATCAGCGGGTGACAAAATGAGGTTTTCGCTAACCAATTGTTGAATTAAACTAAGACCAAGTCCATCAATATTCATCGCTTTTCGGCTGACAAAATGTAAAATACGACGTGTGATTTGGTCAGAACAGTCTAAATTTGTGCACCTTATGAATGTGCTTTCAAAAGTTAGGGTCTGCCTGCAGGTTGGGCAATGAGTTGGTCTGGCCAGCAGCGGCTGCCTGGGTGCATTTTTCGGTACAACACCCGTGATTTCAGGAATAACATCACCGGCGCGTTTGACCCAGACTTGATCGTTGATGCGCACATCTTTTTTGTACATGTCTTCAAAATTATGCAAGGTCACACAGCTGACAGTCACGCCACCGACAATAACAGGCTCGATATGAGCTACGGGGGTAATAACACCAGTGCGCCCAACTTGCAGCTCAATGCTAAGGACTCTAGAGACTGCGTTTTTAGCAGGAAATTTGTAAGCAACAGCCCATTTGGGGGATTTTTGGGTATATCCGGCTTGATCCTGCTGTGTATAGTCATTGATTTTAAATACCAGTCCATCAATTTCATAAGCCAGTGAGTCACGCACTGGGAGAATGTGTTCATAATAATTTTGTGCATCAATTGATGAATCAATGGGCTGAGAGAGGGGATTAACCGGCAGGTGCCATTTGCGCATTATTTCAAGTGCATCGCTATGGTTTTTACCCCCAGGGGCGTTGTTGATAAATAACTGATAAAGAAATATTCGAAGTGGCCTGTTGGCTGTGATTTGGCTGTCAAGTTGTCTTAAACTCCCAGCTGCTGCATTTCGTGGATTGGCAAAAGGCGGGAGGCCTTTTCTTTCTTGTGCTTGATTCAGTGTGATAAAGTCTGCTTTATTCATATAAACCTCACCGCGGACAAGGATGGACTGGGGGGGGTTATCAAGATTGAGAACAAGAGGCAGTGCGCGAATGGTTTTGATGTTTTGCGTGACATCCTCACCAACAAGTCCGTCACCTCGGGTGAGGGCGCGATTGAGGTGGCCATTGATGTATTCAATGCTAATGGCCAGCCCATCAAGTTTAACTTCAGCCACCAGCTCAGCCTTTTCCAGATTGCTTTTTTTAAAAAAGGCAATTAGCTGTTCTAATGAAAAGACGTTGTCCAATGATCGCATAGGGATGCTATGAGCCACCTTTTCTGCTTTGTCGCGGGCCATTGCCAGTATTCGCTGTGTGGGCGATGAAGATGAAATCCACTCAGGGTGATTATTTTCAATTTGCAGGATGCGATGAATAAGGGCATCATACTCATCATCACTAACCAGGGGATTATCATCATTGTAATATGCATTGGCCAGCCGAGAGGCTTCTTGAAGCAGTTGATGATAAATGGCCTGATCAATCATTAATAGGGGCTTGATTAAAACATAAAGATCTCAGATGCTCTAGGTCATCCTGAGTGACTGGCTGCATATTTTCATTACAGATGATGCCAGAGAGATCCTCTGCGATCAGGGCTGTGGCTTCAAAAAACTCAGTCAATGTATCGTCATTAAAGGTATCACTGTTGGTATCAATAAAAATGGTAATGCCCAGTGCTTTAAGATCGCCCATTTGATTGTATTCAAAGTGTGCGGGGGCTTGAGCGCGGCAAAGACTGAATAGAATTTGTCCGGCGGTATTGATTCGATGAAACATTTGATGTTCACCAAAATGCATTTGTGCGCTGCCTAATGTTTGGATGAGTTCATAGCCACTAAAGTAGCCATCACCTTTTGGAATAATGTAAAGACTGAGTAAATCAGGTTTTTCTTGTGGTTTTGAAGGAATGATAAATGATTTCTGTATCGGCTTTGAATAGCCCAGCGGGTGATCAGATGCTGGTTTTTTAGTGGTATACCACAAATAAAAACAAGTGGCATAAATAGTAAGGGCAGGAAGCCAATAGAGCAAAGACATAGCTAGTTCCGGTGTTTTCCTAGGTATTTTAATGGGGAAATTACTGGAGGTAAAGTCTGAAAGTGACAGATCTTAAAATTTATGTATAATTTTGATAAGCCCTGGTAGCTCAGTTGGATAGAGCAGTCTCCTCCTAAGGGAAAGGTCGTAGGTTCAAGTCCTGCCCAGGGCGTTTTCATTTTTAACCCTAGGGTCATGGGCTTTTTCTGCATAGCCTGTCATGCTGGGCTGTTGGGTATTAAGCAAAGCGCTTGTCAAACCATGCACCACACCTGCAAACCCTTGTAATGGCCTGATTATGAAGGGAATCTGGTTGGGAAATATCAGCTGAGAGGGATTGTCTTTTAAATATTTCAGTTGCTTGATGGTTTCTTCGAATTTCATATAGTCCCAGGGCCCTGATTGGCTAAATGGTGTTAAAGAAGTCACTTGGCTGTTATTTTCGACTGTTGGCAAGGGTTTATCTTGACTGATATTAAAGACATAAAGCTGGGGACATCCAAGCACCAGTTGGGCGAATGCCATACAGTATTTTTTGATCTCTAGGTGGGTTTCTCCATCTGCTTGGAGAGCAGCATATCTTCTGGCTGTTTCCTCTGCCTGTGGATTCCAAATGTAAGAGAGTGCTTCGCACAAGTTTTTATGAGCACTTGATTTTGCCTCAGGGAAAAGCCCCTTGAAAAGTTGGGACTGTGGGGGGGAAAGCCATAAAGATAGGCTAAATAGTGTCAGTAGACTGATGGTGCTGAGGATTATTTTGTAAACCATAGCAGTGAAAATCAGCCACATGAAGAAATGATTTAGAATCAAAGCCAGTCCAGTTGCGCCAATCAGTGTGAGTATAAACATTGCCATACGTTGACATTGAGCGTTGTAGGCATTTTGCTTGAAGCTTTCCAGTATCGAATTGACAAAAGCGGAATCATCATGACCTGGATTTTTCTTACTCCAGCGTTCTTGCTCGTCTTGATACCCTTTAACAATTTTGCTTTGCCAGTCATTAGGGTAGCTCTTTAAGAAATCATTGACTTGGTTTTTGGTATCTTGATCAGAAGTAAGCCTGGAGTTTTGTGCAACAGGAGTCCCGAAAGGACAGGTGTCTTGATTGGAGTTGATCCAGTGCGCGAGCATGACCCGTTCATAAATATGTTCTGATTTATCGATGCGGACAGGGTCGCAGAAAATGATGCCAGTTTCAGGACATATGATTTTAGGGTTAATATTGCTCATTTGTGCTCTGCATATTTTTTGGTAAAATTATTATAGAGGATTTTTTTCAGAAAGCATACTGAGCGAGGTTTTTTCTGGACATTATGCGTGCTGATTAATATACTCAATGCTAGTTATCTTGAGATCAGTAAAATGCGAAAGTTTAAGAGATTTGCCCTTTATTTGTTTGGAATGATTTTATTGGCATTCGTTTTAAGCTCGATGTTTTTATTAAATAATGCTTCTATTCAAACCACGGGTCAATTGAAGACTGGCGAAATTTCTAAAGGAATTCGCATCGTTCGTTCGGATTCAGGAATCCCATTGATTGAGGCTGATAATGAAGATGATTTGATGTTTGCGCAGGGATTTGTAACTGCCCAGGACCGTTTGCTTCAAATGATGATGTATAAATTTGTTTTTTCAGGCAGACTGAGTGAACTTGTGGGTGAAAACGCCTTGGAGATTGATCGTTACATGCGCATGATGAACTTTGCCAATAGCGTAAAGCAGTCTTATGCTGAATTTGATCCTCAGATGCAGCAGGCTTTAATGCAGTATGCCAAAGGCGTTAATTTCTTTATTGCACAAGGGCACAAGCCAATCTTGATGAGATTAATGGGCATGCCGCAAGAGGCTTGGTATCCTTATGATAATTTATTGGTGGCTAAAGCGATTGCTTGGGACATGAATAAGCTTTGGAGTAAGAAAATGGCCAATGCTGGGATTGAGCTTTTTAAGGGCCCTGGTAGTGTTAATTATTATTATCCTTCAAGACGGCTAGGTATTCCAAGTTGTAGTACTCAAGATTTAAAACGGCAAAAGTTGCCAATGAATGCTGAGAAGACTGAATTTTCTAAAGATCCCAAAGTGCCTAAAGATGTGATCGATGCGATGATTGACTTTGCCATGTTAAATGAACGTGTCGTTCGCTTAATGGGTGGTCCAGATATTGCGATGCCCGGTTCCAATGCTTGGGCGATTTCTTCAACACGCTCAGGCACAATGCAGCCAATTTTGGCCAGTGATCCACATTTAGCACTTTCAAGTCCAAATGTTTTTCATTTGGTGCATTTAAAATCGCCGACAGTTGATATTATAGGTGGAGCCATCCCAGGTTCTCCTGGTGTGATTATTGGTCGCAATGCGGCTGTCAGTTGGGGCTTTACAAATGGTCAGGTCGATCAAAGTCAAATGTATTATGCTGAAAAAATGCCCAAATACAGAATTCGTAACGAAGAAATTAAGGTGAAGGGTGAAAAATCAGTTACTGTGGAGTTTTATGAAACAGATGCCGGGGTTTTAGTCAGTGACCCTGAAAAAGGTCCTTTTATTTTGTTTTCCTGGGAAGGGCGAAGTGAACATGACACCAGTTTACAAAGCATTTATTATTTGAATAAAAGCACCAATCTAAAACAAGCCAGAGAGGCGCTCAGCTATCATGTTTCACCGCCGATTAGTGCCATTTTGGCCGATAAGTATGGCAATATTGCCTATCAACTGGTGGGGAAAGTTGGTAAGCGCTACTTTGATGGGCATGTGCCAGTGCCGTTGACTGAGGCATTCAGGGTGAAAGAATATATTCCTTATGAAGAAATGCCACGTTCTGTCAATCCAGAAAGTGGTGTTGTTTTTAGTACTAACAATAATGTGGTGTCAGATCATTACCCTTACCGCATGAGTGCGTTTGGCTTTGATAATGGAAGAATTGGTAGGTTAATTGATTTATTGTCAGCAAAGCCAGTGCTTAGTGTCGAAGATAATCGGGCGATTCAACTGGATGTCAAAGACAGTGAATGGGAAAGCATGAAGTTGTTTTTGACATTATCTGATTTATCAGGGGATACAAAATTGGCTTATGAAAGGTTGATGCAGTGGGATGGATTTGCAACCACTGATTCAGTTGGAGCCACTTTGTTCAGTATGTGGTTAATTGAGTTGTCGCAAGCCATATATAATGTTGAAAATGAGGGACTGCCTTCTTGGGCAAAAATTGATTTTGACAAGCATTTTGTCATTCAGGTTTTAAAACAAGATCGTGTTAAGCCCTATGGTTTTGAATCAGCTCAAGAAATGAAAAGCCTCACATTTGCAAGAGCGGTTACTCGTTTGAAAGAAACTTTGGGCCCTGATGTTGAGAATTGGCATTGGGGTAGAATGCATCAGGCCCTGTTTGTGAATAACATTGCGAACAAGATTCCAGGGCTTAAGCAGATTTACAATCGCAAGATTCCCATGCCAGGATCTCGAGAAACCATTAACTGTATGCGTTGGAATGTGCTGTTCACACCGTTTGAGTTTAAGCAAGGCCCATCGCTTCGAATGTTGGTTGATATGGCAGAAGGTGATGCTCTGATTGCTGCTCCGATGGGTGCTTCTGAGAACCCATTTACTGATCGATTTGATAATATGCTCAAGCAGTGGGTTGATGGACAGTATGAGCAAATGCTTCAATCACCCAAAATTCATGTCGATGATCAGGTTCTTAATTTAATGCCAAAATCAAATTAGTAATCCAGGGGTTTTTGTTGTTTTTGAAGTTTAAAAATGGCATGAAATCCCTGTTGAAACGATGGGTACATGTGAGAAAAGCCTGCTCTGATGATTCTTTCACAGCTGATTCTTCGATTTTTTAGATTTCTATGATCACTTTGGTCGCTTAATGCGGCTTCTGGGAAAAGGGTGCCTGTGATTGTGGCTAGCCAGCTTAGAATGGTGTTGATGGGAGTGGGCTCTTGATCGGTGATGTTATAGATCGTTTCGTTGTACTCAATTCGCATTAGATGCTCAAGTGCCCGGCATAGATCGGTGATGTATATTCGATTGGAATATACAGTATCATGCTTCAAAAATCGCTCCTGACGCAGTACCTGATCTAATAAAGGATGTCTACCGGGACCGTAGATGGCGGAAATTCTGGCAATCATCGGCGACTGGCTAAATGATAAGGCAATTTCTTCTGCTTGTAGCATTGTATCAGCTCGAAATTCATCTCGATGGGTAGTTGCTGTTTCATCAATCCATTGACCAGAGTTTTCTGCATAAACCACACTTGAAGAGGCAAAAATAAGGCGTTTAACGGGTCTGTCTTTATAAGCATTGATCAGTTTTTCCAAGCCATGCATATAGATATTTTCATAGGCTGTTTTTGAGTGATGATCAGGTGCTGCTAGGAAAAAAATATATTGCACATCAGGTAGCATCTCTGGGGCTAAATTCATCAAATCGGCAGAAATATGATTGCAACCGTTGATATATTTGGCAGAGCGACTAAGCGTATAAACTGCGTGACCATTATCTCTTAGAAGTTTTGCAAGCTCTGTCCCCACATAGCCACAGCCAACGATTAAAATTCGGATTTGATTTGACATACAGCTCCTAAGATAAGTTTTGTATGATTCGGCTTTTAACCATCTCAATGGCCTTCCAGTTTTCTCCGCCATTGGTCACTACCAAATCAGCAATTCGCTTACTGGGTTCTACATACTTATAGTACATCGGGCGAACAGTCTGTGTATATTGGGTTAAAATGTCTTCAATATTTCGGCCGCGTTCTTTTGTGTCTCGCAAGATGCGTCGGGTTAAACAGATATCAAGTGGGGTGTCAATGAAGATTGCCAGATCGAGTTTTTGAGCCACCTGCTGGTCAGCCAGTAGTAAAATGCCATCGATAATAATGACCGGTGAAGGCTCAACCAGTTTAGTGATTTCGCTGCGTGTATGTTCGGTGAAATTATACACAGGAGTTCTTATGGCTTTTTTCTGAATCAGATCATCAATATGCTGGCACAATAAGCTATGCTCAAAAGCACTTGGGTGATCATAGTTATTGGCCCTGCGAACCTCTTCCGGTAAATGTGATTGATCATGATAATAGGCATCTTCATGAAGTACAGCCGGCTTTTGATCAAGAACGCTGACCAGGTTGCTGACAAATAAAGTTTTTCCTGAAGCTGAAGGCCCTGCAATGCCGATGATGAGCGGTAGATCTTCCATAACCATGTTATCTAGAAATTAACTATCATTATCTATGCTCAATCACTAGAAGTCAAACGACTTTTTAAGCCAAATCCAAAAGCAACTTCGGGATATTTTGTTGTGATGCTTGTTGGTGATTAATAGCATTGATTTGGAAAGTCTTATATGTTGCTGTAGTTCTTTTTTTAAGGTTTGGGTGCCAATTCCATGAATGATTTTAATGATGCGATGCTCGTGATTTTGGGCAAATGCAATGATGTCGATGCAAGATCGGTAGGCTTCATCAGAGGATTTTCCATGCAGGTCCAAGATGATAGAGGGATCTTGGCTGGAGGACTCAAATTCAGCTCTATTTTTGGCAGACAGGCTATCATGGCATTGATACCAATGCGGGCTGCTTTGGTGTTTATGGTGAATGTCATGAAAAAACGCATCCATTTCTTTTTGAGATATTGGCATAATATGATTGAATGAAGTAACTTAAAGTTGAGTATATCGTATTTACTGGGGGGCTGCTATGAAAATTGCCGTTGTTGGAGCAACTGGCTTAATTGGACGTGCGATTATTGAGCATTTACAATTAAGCAATTGGGATGTGCTGGCCATTGCGTCGCAAAGATCGGCCGGTCAAACCATTGGCCTTGCAGGAAGGCAATATTTTATTTATGCCATAGAGCAGGTGGATTTTTCCGAGATTGACTGGGTGTTTTTTAGTGCCGGCGGTGCTGTTTCATCGCAGTATGTGCCTAAAGTATTGGCGCAAGGATGTCGAGTGATTGATAATAGCTCATATTTTCGCATGCATCCTGATGTGCCATTGGTGGCTTTTTCAGTGAATCATGAGATGTGTCAATCCGCGCCTTTAATCGCCAATCCAAATTGTTCTACCATACAACTTGCCGTAGCGTTAAACCCTTTGTTACATTTGGAGCCAAGTCAGGTCATTATAACGAGTATGCAATCAATATCAGGCGCTGGAAGAGGTGCTATGGCAAATTTAAAAGAAGATACCAGGTGTATGTTGCAGTCAGGGGCTATGCAAGGGATGGCTTTTGATCTTGATACTAAGATTGATGTTTGGGCAGATGCCGGGTACTGTAAAGAGGAATGGAAAATTCGCCATGAGTTGCCAAAGATACTGGGGATTGATGTATTGATTGGAGTGACAACTGTGAGGGTGCCTGTTTTGTTTGCACATTCACAGTCAGTGACTGTGACATTAAAGCGCTCTGTATCACTGAGTGAGTTGATTTCACTGTTTGAAGACTCCCCATTGATTCGAGTATATGCTCATGAGGATATCTTTAGTCCCATGAAGGTATCCTATGGCAATGCCAATGTGCATGTTGGTCGAATTAGGCCTGTTGGCACAGATGGGCTGGTGTGGAATTTTATGGTCATTTCTGATAATATATTAAGAGGTGGGGCAACAAATGCATTTGAGATTTTAAGAAGCTTAGTGAGTGTCAATGAGTGAGCAGAATAAAAATTTAATATTGACTAAGAAAAATGTCCTGACTCAGCTTGATGAGGAAACAGGTGAGGGTGGTTTTTCCGGTCCGAAAAACAATACTTATGCTCAGATACTCAGAGACCTTGGTGCGGGATTGGATCCTCAAATACTCGATGATTTTTCCCAGCAGTTTCAAGATCCGATTGAGGCTAAGAAGTCTGATAAAACCAGCAGTAAAGATTTTGAGAAGCATCAAGCAAAAGAGCAGCGTAGCGAGAAAGAATATCAACCTACCCCAGAGCAGGCTTTTGGTAAAGGACGTTCTGGGCCGCGCCGCTAGTTTTTAGTTTTTTGGTGATTGCCCGTAGATGATGGTCAAGTTCAGAGTCAGGAATAAAACGCCCCTTTAGGTCTTTGATGATTTTCTCAGCAGCTTCTATTTGCTGCATGTCGATCATTGCGCTGGCAATGTCCAGTTGTGAGTGGTAGCTGATTTGAGATCCAATAAAATCATATTCCTGCTGCTCAATGACATAAAGTTCTTGGATGAATTGGCCTTTTGGTTTAAAAGCAATAAAGCTGTAAGTTATAAATATAATTGCAATAAGCAGCAAGGCGATGGAAGTCAAGGGATATGTTGCAAGATGGGTATTGATGCTGGGCAATGTGCTGGGCTTTAGTGAGTGAATTAAATGGGCGGTGATTGGATTTTGTTGTGTGAGCCCCAGAAAGAATTGTACCATTGCTCTTGACCTGATATTGTTGGGGTTATCATAGCGGTTTTTACAACAATGGGGAAGGGCTTGACATCATTTCATCGTGTTGCCATGGGAATCAGTTATTTTGGTCCTGATTTTTCTGGGTTCCAGGTGCAAAAACAGGGGCTTGCTGTTGGCAATGTCCTAGAAAAAGCGCTGTTTCAGATTTCAGGGCAATCTATTCCGATGGTTTGTGCTGGACGAACAGATGTGGGGGTGCATGCACATGAGCAAGTCATCCATGTGGATGTGCCTGAATCGATTGACCTAAAGGCATGGACCTTTGGCATGAACCGAATTTTACCAAGATCGGTTCGGGTGCTTTGGGCAATCCCTGTTCCTGATGACTTCCATGCCAGGTTCTCAGCTGTTGCCAGGCAGTATCGCTATATTATTTTTCAACAGGATTTTTTGCCGGTGCATCTGCAAAACAGGGTTTATCATAGCTACAGGCCGATTGATATTCAGCTTATGAATCAGGCCTCAAGCATGCTTTTGGGTGAGCATGATTTCACGGCATTTCAGGCGCACGGATGTCAAGCTAACCATGCCAGGCGTAATTTGAAGATTTTGCACTGGCAGCAAAATGGTCCCTGGATCTTTGTGACTGTCAAAGCCAATGCATTTTTGTATCGCATGGTGCGTAATTTGGTTGGGACAATGCTCAAGGTGGCTTGGGGCTACAAATCATTGGAATATCCATATGAGCTATTGGTAAAAATGCAGCGACCAGAAAACATGGCTACAGCACCAGCGTATGGTCTATATCTGGATTGTATTGATTATCCAGAGTATACTATGCCTAGGCAGGTGGCATGGTATAATGCGTTACTGAAGGAGTAGATATGGTTTTTGCACATAGCTGGAAGAGAACGGTTAAACAGCAAAGAAATGAGGGTGAATCTTATATTCATTCTGTTGTTTCTGCCAACCAACGTTTGGCTGCAACCAAATATCAACATATTTTAGAGAAGATTCAATTACATTCAAAACTAGATGCGGAGCGATTTGAGCGATTATATAGGCCATTGATTGAAAATTTCGTGATGTTTTTTCAATCCTTGCCATGCTATGAGAATCAGTCCTCACTTCACATTAATGTGGCTTTATCAAGAGCCTTTCAGCTAATTGAAAGCGTGAGTCGGAACCTAACGGTTCATAAAAACCCTTATCAAGAATATTCAAATTTGCGGACGATTTATGCCATCTTTAGCAGTGCTTTACTTTGCGGTATTGGGTTGATTGATCGTGATCGGTATATCACCATCACCGATGAGAGGGGTCATTATTTGAGGGATTGGAATCCCATAAAAGGGCAGATGATGCCTGAAGCTGGATTTTATCGAGTTCGTTATGCCCGGGTGCGAAGTGAATTGTACGCTTGTGCGCAAGGGCCAATTTTGGCGTCATTTTTGATGCCAGCAGAGGGGATGCAGTGGTTAACAGAGGATGTGTCATTGTTCTTGGCTTGGCACCGTGCTTTGCATCATTTTGAGGATGGTTATAGTGACTTTGAGCTTTTGCATGATATTAATGTGCTTTGGGAGAAGGTCAAATACGAAGATTTGATTAAATTTAAAGGCCAGGACCCAGTTCTTATTAAAGAACTGGAGGCTGCTGAGCAATTTTGGCAGTGGATAAAAGAACAAATTGAGAAAGGCGATATCAATAAGGATAAGAAAGAGCCTTGTATGTATTTTGTGGATGGTGGTGGTGTTTGTATTGATTTGAGGCGAGTGTTCGATGATTTTCAAAAGTCTCACCCACAATTTCGTGACTGGGCCAGTGTTAGTCAGCAGTTTAATCAGCTGGGCATTGTGCCCCAAAGCGGATTTGATTTAAGGTTTATGATGAACCCCGGCCTGGATAACCTTAGGATGAGCTCAGGGGTATTTGCCAATCAAGAAAATCAAAAGAAAGAGTTAATAAATACGGTTTATTTTGCCAATGTCAGTTGGTTTGTTAACCCTGCAGCGTTGGCAGATATCCAGAACATGCAAATTATAACGCCCAGAAACAATGTGCTGTCTAAGTTATTTTCAGGATTACTAAGTGGCACTTCGCCAGGCTTAAAGCCATCGGCCACCAAAGGCGGTCAGTGATGAACCAAATGAGGTATGATATCTGGGAGCAGTGCAAGGGCTGTCAGAAGGCAATTTATGCACCTGATTTTGAAGATAATTTGAAGGTATGTCCTTATTGCAATCATCATCATAGATTGTCTGCTGCGGAAAGATTGCATCAATTAACAGATATATTTGATGCTTTTGAGATGGTGGTGACTCAACTTGATCCTCTGGGTTTTGTAGATACCTGTGCATATTCTGAGCGCTTACAAAAATCAAAGCAGCACAGTCAGGAGGCGATGATTGCTGGACGTGCCCAAGTGAAGGGTCTTGCTTGTGTGATCGCTTGCTTCGATTTTGGATTTATTGGCGGCTCAATGGGCATTGCGGTTGGTGAGATTTTTTTAAAAGCATGCCTTTATGCGATTGAAGAAAAATTACCACTTGTTTTAGTATGCGCCAGCGGCGGAGCAAGAATGCAAGAAGGGCTTTTTTCATTAATGCAGATGGCCAAGGTTTCAGCGGCTATCGCAAAACTGAATCAGATGCATATCCCATTCTTGTCGATATTAACGGACCCTACAACGGGGGGGGTGAGTGCTTCACTTGCCACTTTGGCAGATGTCATTTGGGCAGAGCCGGGTGCCTTGATTGGATTTACAGGCCCCCGTGTTATTGAGCAGACAGTGAGACAGAAGTTGCCTGAGGGTTTTCAAAGAGCCGAGTTTTTATTTGAGCATGGATTAATTGATGCTGTTATAAATCGAATTCATTTGTCAGCAAGACTGCACCAGTTTCTGGAAATATCCCATGCTGTCCTTTAGTGCCTTTCTTCAGGAGAAATTACGATTAGCACCAGAAAGAGCGCCAGGGCGTCAGTGGAATCTGGGTCCTATGCGCACAGTCATGGAGCGCACTGGCCTTGGTCGGGTAAAGCTGGCATCACAAATTGTGAGCATTGTTGGGTCAAACGGAAAGGGGAGTTGTGGTTATTTGCTTGCCTCATCTCTTCAAAATTCTGGTAAGCGCGTGGCTTTTGTTAGCTCACCTCATGTTCTAAATTACCGTGAGAGACTGCGTATCAATGGCTTGATGTTATCAGAAGCGCTTTGGGATGCCTGTTATCAGAAGGTTTCAACCCTGCTTTCCCAGCTGAGTTATTATGAATCAATCATGTTTATTTCATTTTTATTGGTTCAGGAACATAATATTGATGTATTGGTTTTAGAGGCCGGTCTTGGTGGTCGCTATGATGCCATCAATGTATTAGACGCTGATGTTTTAATGGTCAGTACCATTGATCTTGAGCACATGGATTATTTGGGCGATACCAGAGAGAAAATTTTCTTTGAGAAGATTCAGGTCGCCAGATCCAACACACAGGTGTTTGCTAATATTGATGAAATAAGTTGGGTAGAGAAGGCGCGGCAAGATATTGGATTTATTCATCAGCCCCTGCAGATGATCAATGTGCCTTTGATAAAAGGGGTGTCTCCGGCTTTGTTGTCTTTGGTGGCAAATGTGCTGCAAAGGTTTTTTGCCATTGATGATTTTTCGCTCATGCCAACCAGCATTCCATATCGATCGCAAATCATTGCCCCTGGGCCAGTGGTAATTGATACAGCGCATAATGTGCCGGCTGCTTGTAATTTAATGAAACAGTTGGTGCAAGACCTTGGGCATGAAAAATGGGATGTGTATTGCAATCAAAAAACGGATAGAGATTTGGTCTTATTTTTACAAGCGCTGATGCCCTGGGTCAAGGCAGGTCATATCTGCACTGCACCTGGTCTGCATCCTCGACAGCAATTGCCAATTCATTTGGCAGATTGGCAGTGGTTGGAGGCTTCTAAATTGAATGCGCCTTTTCCAAATAGGCCGGCTGTGGTTTTTGGATCATTTTATTTGCTTCAATATCTGACGGAGCATCTTGCGCTGTCATGAATATTGGCATATGCTGTTATCGGAGGGTATTATGAAAACACGCTCACAAGAAAAAATAGTTCTTTATACATTGATGCTGGTTCTTAGCATTGCCATGGTTTTGGTTGCCTATATGCATAATAATTTCCGGGCATCAGATATTGTTGACTCTTCGGGTATTCAGGAGCTGTTAAATCAAACACAGAAAGTACAGACTGCTGTCGAAGTCAATTTCTCCCATGCCATACAGTTAGGAGCATTTACCACTGAATCTGCGGCTCAGACTTTCTTAAAGCAAATGACGATGGTCGGTGTTAAGGATCCTTATGTGCTTAAGCGAAGCAATCCTGTTCGGTTTGTGGTTGCGGTGGGTAAGTTTAATGATGTCAATGAGGCGCGGCTGTTGCGGGATGAGCTTCAGAAAAATGACATTGAGGGTTTTGTGATTCACTTATGAGTTGGTTTGATCTCCAAGCGTACAGTTTGTTTGATTGGTTAATTATTGCTATATTTTTGCTCTCTGTTGTGGTCAGCACCATGCGTGGGTTTGTCAGAGAAGCCCTGGCCCTGACTGCCTGGGGGATTGCTATCTGGCTTGCTTATATTTATGCCGTTGATGTTTCTGAGTATTTATCACCCCATATTGCATCGCCATCTGTTCGCCTTGGATTAACAGTTATTGGGATGTTTGCCATGGTTTTAATAGCCAGTGTTGTTTTGCGTGTGATGATACTGTATGCGATTTCAGTGTGTGGATTGAGTTTTCTGGATCATATTTTAGGTAGTATTTTTGGATTTATAAGAGCAACGGTTATTTTGTTGCTGTTTGTGATTTTGATGCAAACGGTGCATTTAAATCAAGACTCTTGGTGGAAAGATTCGGTTTTGCTGCCTTATATTGAAGCATTGGCTGAAAAGGTTCCAAGCCAAGTCCCTCAAAAGGTGATGCAAATATTGAATGGTTTTTCAGAAACCGTGCAGGAAGCTTAATCAATACACTTTGATAGATAATACTTGCCAGCGGGCTCTCCCATTTGCTCAATGATCCATTTTTTGTCTTTTGAGGTTCGTATGTCTGTTGAACTAACTGCTCTAACAGATTCATCTAAGACATGAATGCGGTGTTTGCAATGTTGCCACTGCATGGGAACTTCGACAGGGGTCCCTCGTGGGATTACAACCATTTCAGCATGATCAATCATTTCAAGCCAGTTCTCCCACTCAGTTATGGTTGCAAATGAATCACTGCCTTGTATAAAAAATAGCCTATCTTTCGGGTGTTTTTTTTGCCAATTACTCAATGAGAGATGGGTAAGAGAAGGTCCGTTTCTAAGAATTTCTGAGAAGTCCAGGTAAACAGATGGGGCGTTTATAAAAATCTTACGCAAGATGTTTAAACGGTGAGTTGTTATCAAGCAGTCTTTTTTGTGTGGTGGGAACTGACAGGGCATGATATAGATAGCCGATAAGTTAAGTGACTTTTTTGCAAGTAAAGCAAGCTCAAGGTGGCCAAGATGCGCTGGGCTAAAAGTTCCACCAAGAATGCCAATTCTAGTCATTGCGCTGTCCCATTTTTAATGCCAGTTCCAGAAGAATGATTTTAAGATCACTCCCGATTCCGCCTTTAAGTTTATTTTCAAATTTAAAAGCCAATTGCAGGTATTGAGCTAGCTTTTTCTTGTGCTGTTTATGCCATTGCTCAATGCTACTGTGGATGGGTTTAAACGGGGTGAGTTTTATCAAGTCGCTGCCGGAAAGAGAGGGGGTTTGATGATGAATGTGCAGATGTTTGCAAATTAGCCAGTACGCGCTCATCATTTCATTAACGTCAAGTTCATGGATCAAGGTTACGATCTGTTTTGTATTGAATTGATAAATCAGTTTGCAAATATCAAACCCACGACTGCTGGTACTGTGCACTTGATTTTTATCTGATGTAGGGGATGGATTAAGCGATAGTAGGTGTTCACGCTCACAGGCTTCTAAAATGTGATCAATATGATCATCATGACCCTCCAAAAGATGATTGAGGGATGTGGTCATGTTTTTTTGTTGTGCAAATTGGTGGATAATGGTTTGTAGATCAGAGCGTTTTGGATATTGCATTATCTTGATGGTGATAGATGTTGCAGCCAGTGTTTGAATTTGTAGCTTTGTGGCTGAATCAATCGAGAAAATATGTTGTGATCTGATGGACAAGGCTTGCTTGAGTGTGGCAAATTGTTTGAAGTGTAGGTGGTAGAATGATTGATGGCCAAATAAATCGCCATTGGATTGTAAAAGCAGATGCTCTGTGAGCTGCTGGTCATTTTCAATGGTTTTGTGTTGTAATTGAGTCTGGCTGGTAAAAGTCTGGCAGAAAAGATCAATCCAGCGCCTGTAGGGGCTAATGAGGCAAATGCACTGGGTGAGAAGCGGATTTTTTGACATGTTTTCACGATTTATTAAACGATTATTTTGACATAATTTGGGAGAAGTTCAATGTTTGTTGTTAATCACCAATCAATTTCTTTGATGGTTCATGCCATTGGAATGCAGAAATTCATGCTGGATTTGGTGGATAGGGTGCTTCAAAGTTATGTTCATTGGGATGAATATGACCATCAGCCTCGTCAAGCCTGTTATTATCCTCAAGGTGTGATTGAGCTTATGCCCAGTTCGGATCATCAGTGGCATGGGGTGAAATGGATCAATTGTCATCCAGAAAATGTTAAGCTTGGACTGCCTACGATTGTGGGTCTTGGGGTTTGGAGTTCAGTTTCTGATGGCATGCCTCAAATGATATGTGATATGACACTCTTGACAGCGTTTCGCACAGCAGCAGCCACGGGTGTTTTTTTGAAATATGCGCAAAAGCGTCTGCTTCAGAATATCATGATGATTGGTCTTGGTGCTCAATCTGATTTTCATGCTTTGATGCTCAGTGTATTGTTTCCAAATGTTAAATTGTTTGTTTATGATATTGATTTGAAGGCCATAGAAAAGTTCATGAAAAACACCGCTACGATGGCCATCCAGGTGCATGTGATTGATTCTGTTGAGATGTTTGTAAACCAAGTGGATGCGGTGATTACATTGACTGCAGCTAAGAAAAAAACCGCTATTCTGGAGTCTAAGTGGATTAAAAAGCCGCTGGTCATTGCAGCAGTCGGGGGTGATTCACCTGGTAAAACTGAAATTGATCCAGCGCTTATTGAGCGCTCACATGTGGTGGTACAGTTTTTAGAGCAAACAGAGAAAGAGGGTGAAATACAAAATGCAAAAGCGCTTAAAATTCATCATTTATACCAAGCGGTGAAAAGTCCAATAGAAGAGTTGGAATGCCCTTTGATATTTGATTCCGTTGGATTTGCTATTGAAGACCATGCTGTTATGCGCTACATTTGGCAAATGGTCCAAAATTATCCGCAGCTGGTCATGAAGTTTTTCCCAGATTTGCACCAGCAGCCGAAAGATTTATGGCAGAGCATTGGTTGGGGTGGATGTGAGTAGCGGCCTATATCAGCGATATTTGTATTGGTTAATCAGCTCAAGCTGCTTTGTGGTCCAGTTGATCGTTCAAATTTCATCCGGACTTGTTGCACCTTATTTATCGGATGAATTTAATTTAGGGCCCTTTTATGGAAATGTTTTAGTTAGCTCTGTGTTTTTTTTGCATATTCTGATGCAGGTGCCGGCAGGACTGTTGATTGAAAAATTTGGTGCCAGGAGGGTTTTGGGGATCGGTGCGTCTATTTCGTTTGTGGGTGCACTTTTATTTTCGTTTAGTGCTGGTTTTTTTTCCGCGATTATGACCAGGATGCTGATGGGGGTTGGATTATCATGTTCCTTTGTAGGCATAACCTCGATCATCGGCGGCTGGTTTCCTTCCCATCAATTTACTTTAATGGTGAGTCTTGCAGAAATGCTTGGTCTGTTGATTGGAGCAATTGCTGAGCACTGGCTGCCTCAAGTGCTGCAGCAGTATTCTTGGCGAGTTTTTTTCAAAGGGGTGTCCTTGGCGTGTTTGCTTTTATCTTTGGTGATATTGTTGTTTTTGAGAAATGGACAACAAGCTCAAGAAATAATGCAAGAAAATGATGCATTGACTCATTTGAAGCTGGCGATTAAAAACTGGCGTCTTTGGGTGAATGGGCTGTATTCGGGTGCTCTTTTTGCGGTTGTTACTGGGTTTGTTGCGGGAGATGCCACGCAGATGTTGGCTGCGATGCCTGGATGGGATCTTGCGTCAGCGGCTGACTTTTGTGCGGTGATCATGTATGGGGTTGTCATTGGCTCAGGGATCATGGGGTGGGTTTCATCGAGATTCACGCATCGAGAGATTTTGACTCTTATGACAGCCGCTGCCTTTGTCTCAGCCATGAGCATTGCTGCGGTGATTTGGCTGGGTTCTGAGTTCATGATTCTTCGGGCTGTTGCGTGTTTAGTGCTGGGTATTTTTACATCAGCATATCTTCTTAGCTTTAGAGTTCTGGCTGATTGGATGAATATGGGAAAGGGGCGGAATGTTTTAATCGGTTTCACCAATATGCTCAGTGTGTTACCGGGACCTGTATTCAGTGTCTTGGCCGGATTTATTCAGCGCATTCAGCTTGAAGGTCAGGCACAGGTGATTCTTGAATCACAAGTTGATTTGCATGGATTCCAATTGACCAATAGTTTATTTATCGCTGTTTTGGTTTTAGGGTCTTTTTTGGCATTTATGCTCCTAAGAACGCGAGCAGATTGATTTAATAAAGTATTTTAGATTCCTTGAAGCAGCTGGGGGCGGATGCAATAATGGCTTGTTCCATGATGATGCATGATTCAGGGGTGGTGTCTATGAGGAAAATCAAATGACTACCACACAGTGTCTGATAAAATGATAAAATATTCGCGTTTAGCCTTTTTGCGGTTTGATTGATTTGAGAGTTTTGGTCTGCCATGTGGTTTTTTAAATCATTTGCAAGTTGTTTTTCATAGGTCATTTTTAAGGTCATTAACGCCATATCAATTCATCCATTAATCGATGCAGGCATTATAGTTTAAATGAATGGATTATGTTGTGAATGCTTGTGGTTTTTGTCAAATCCCGGTATTTTTAAATGATGAAATATTTGATGGCCAATTGGAAGGCAAATTACGATTTGTCACTTTTCTTAGAACTGGTACAAAGTATTCCGGAGGGAAGCAACTTTGTGTCAATTTTTCCGCCTTTTTTAGCGCTTTGGCCCGTTGCTAAGAATTTGCCTTTTGGCGTCAATTTAGGTGCGCAGGATGTATCAATTTATCAGTCAGGTGCACACACCGGAGAAACTTCTGCCGAAATGTTATCTGCCATGGGTGTTCATCAGGTCTTATTGGGTCACTCTGAGCGACGGTCTCAGGGCGATGATTTGAGATGTCTTGAGCAAAAACTCGCACAGATGACTGCTCATCGGCTTTCTCCTGTTTTATGTATCGGAGCAAATCAAAAAACAGTGGATGATGCCTTGATTGCAGCTTTAATGTCTCAGTTGCCAGCAGGCCTTGAGCGGTTTCATGATTTTAAAATTGCTTATGAACCAATCTTTGCGATTGGCACAGGTGAGGTGGCAGATATTGATCATATTGCGAATGTGCTTAAAAAGCTTGATTTGGCTTTGTCCACTCGCTATCCTTATAGCGAAATTGCGTTGCTGTATGGTGGCAGCGTCAAAGCGTCAAATGTTAGAGATATTTTGGCCATTGGGTATTGCTCTGGAGTCTTGGTTGGTAATGCCAGTATTGAGCTTAAGTCTTGGAAGGAGTTAGTTGAGATATGCAGAACATTTTCTTAGCATTTCACATCATTGTTTGTGTGGTATTGATTATATTGGTTTTAATACAACATGGCAAAGGTGCTGATCAGGGCCTGCTCAGTGGCGGGGGCTCAGGGTCACTATTTGGTGCAGCCGGTTCAACCAGTATGGTTGTTAAAGTTACCGGTTTTTTTGCATTATTGTTCTTTATTTCTAGTGTGACTTTGGGTTATTATCAAAGTCATAAAGTGCATCAGGTTGCGCATCAGATTGTAGCGCCTGGATTGGTAGAATAGCCGGAGTGGTGGAACTGGTAGACACGCTGTCTTGAGGGGGCAGTGGCCCACGGCCGTGTCGGTTCGAGTCCGACCTTCGGCATTGATTAGGAGCAACAATGTTGGTCACATACTTACCTATTTTGGTATTTTCAGTGATTGCTATCGGAGTCGGCGTCGTGCCACTTGTTTTGGCGTATTTGGTTGCACCTCGTAAGGAAAATGAGCGCAAGGTTGACCCATATGAATGTGGGTTTAACCCAATTGGTGAAGCGCGGGTCCCTTTTGATGTTAAGTATTATCTGGTTGCGATTTTGTTTATTTTGTTTGATTTAGAAACAACGTTTTTATTCCCATGGGCTGTACAAGTCCGCGAGCTTGATGCAGTTGGGCTTTGGAGCATGTTGATTTTCCTTGTTATTTTAACAGTTGGTTTTATTTATGAATGGTATCAGGGCGCATTAGAATGGGAGTAGTGCAAGCACAAACACAGGGTTATTCTGTCACATCATTGGAGTCATTGTTAAATTGGGCCAGGGGTGGATCTATGTGGCCCATGACCTTTGGTTTAGCCTGCTGTGCGGTAGAAATGATGCATGCAGCTGCATCTCGATATGATATGGACCGTTTTGGGTGGGGGCTATTTCGAGGCAGTCCACGTCAATCGGATGTCATGATTGTTGCAGGAACTCTTTGTAATAAAATGGCCCCAGCACTGCGTCAGGTTTACGATATGATGCCTGAGCCCAAATATGTGATTTCTATGGGATCTTGCGCCAATGGTGGTGGATATTACCATTATTCTTACTCAGTTGTGCGCGGTTGTGATCGAATTGTCCCTGTTGATATTTATGTGCCTGGTTGTCCACCCACTGCAGAAGCTCTGGTGTATGGAGTATTGCAATTACAAAATCTAGTGCGCTCAGGTCAAAGGGAGCTTTAAAATGGTATTATTAGAATTACTAAAGGCAAGCCTTGCGAAATTTAGTATTAAGTCAGATGTTAAATTTTCCCAGGTGACTCTTGAAGTTCAGCGCGAGGATTGGTTGCAGGTGGCAAAAATCCTAAGAGATGATAAGGCGTTGAAATTTGATACATTAATAGATGTATGTGGTGTTGATTACCTGCATTATGGCCTTTCAGAATGGGCATCAAGTAGTGTTGCTACAAATGGATATAGCCGTGCGCGCTCTGACCTGCCCAATCAGGTACGTGAGCCCAGATTTGCATCGGTTTATCATTTACTATCCACTTCTGAAAATCATCGATTAAGGATCGTGATTGCATTAAGCAGTGACCAATTATTTATTGACTCGGCCTGCAGCATTTGGCCTGTGGCAAATTGGTTTGAACGAGAAGCTTATGATCTTTATGGCATTGTCTATGAAGGCCATCCGGATTTACGTCGTATCCTCACGGACTATGGTTTTATTGGTCATCCCTTGCGTAAAGATTTTCCGCTTTCAGGTCAAGTTGAAATTGGTTATGATGCCAGCAAACAAGGCTGTGTTTATCGCCCAGTTGATATTCAACCCCGGGTCACTGTGGCTAAGGTTATTCGCAACGATGAGAGGTATAACCCAAATGGAACTGAATCATGAGTGAATATCAAGGCTATACCATTAATTTTGGCCCACAACATCCAGCGGCGCATGGAGTTTTGCGTTTGATTATGAAGATGGAGGGTGAAAGCGTTGTTAGTGTTGATCCCCATATTGGATTATTGCATCGTGCGACTGAGAAGCTGGTTGAAACCAAGCCGTATCTTCATTCTATAGGCTATATGGATCGTTTGGACTATATGTCAATGATGGCTAACGAGCATGCGTATGTGCTG